>Ga0181858_1001034_pt1 | contig 13708 bp, 16 predicted proteins | sample NewIslPassag4_SG_FD_130749 | JGI IMG/M metagenome (GOLD analysis project Ga0181858, IMG submission 130749) | Feedstock adapted compost microbial communities from Newby Island compost facility, Milpitas, CA, USA - Passage 4_SG | ecosystem: Engineered > Solid waste > Feedstock > Composting ...
AAACCGGCTTTCCTGTTATAGTATGAGAAGAGTCAAGACAGCGGAGGTACGAGTTGATGCGCAAGCATGGTTTTCTGCAGCGATTCGCCAACATGGATGCCGTACCTGTGAACAGCGCGCCGCTTAAGCAAGTTACCCGCTGGAGCCAGGAAAGGCTCAGCCGGATCATTCTGGCCGACCGGGATTACAGCCGCACGGTGCCGAATGTGAAGCCGGATCTTGCGTTCCTGCAGAACAACCGCAGCGAGCCGTCCGTCACCTGGATCGGACACTCGACGTTTCTGATCCAGATGAACGGCCTGAACATCGTCACCGATCCCGTCTGGGCCAAAAGAATGGCGCTGCACAAAAGGCTGGCGCCGCCCGGCATTGAGATATCGGACATGCCGCCCGTGGATATTGTGCTGATTTCCCATTCCCATTATGATCATCTGCACATGGGCTCCCTGCGCCGCCTGCCCGGCGGCAAGAAACTGCTGGTGCCGGCGGGCCTCAGGCAAAAGCTGGCGCTGCGCGGTTTTCGCGACACCGTCGAGCTGAACTGGTGGGAAAACGTCAGAATCGGAAACGTGACCTTTACGTTCGTGCCGGCCCAGCACTGGACCAGGCGCAATCCCTGGGACAAGAACCTGTCCCATTGGGGCGGCTGGGTCATCCAGCCGGATGACGGGCCGACGATCTATTTTGCCGGGGACAGCGGATACTTCAGGGGCTTCAAGGAAATCGGCATCCGGTTTGCCATTGATGTGGCCCTGATGCCGATCGGCGCCTACGATCCGGAATGGTTCATGTCCGCGCAGCACGTCAGCCCGGACGAAGCGCTCCAGGCTTTTCTGGACCTTGGCGCCAAATATTTCGTGCCGATGCATTACGGCACGTTCAAACTGGCGGACGATACGCCGCAGGAAGCGCTTGACAGGCTGGAAGCCGCGCGGCGGCGCCTGATGATTCCCCGGCGGCGGCTTTTCCTGCTCCGCCACGGAGAGACGATGCGTTTTCAGCCATAAATTTTCACGCAAGAAGGATGGATACGATTCATGATTACGGTAACCGGCGTGTCTTTGCGTTTTGGCAAGCGCGCCCTGTTTGAAGATGTCAACATCAAGTTTACGCCGGGCAACTGCTACGGCGTGATCGGCGCCAACGGCGCGGGCAAGTCGACGTTTCTGAAAATTTTGTCCGGCGAAATCGAGCCGGCCACCGGGGAAGTGAGCATTACGCCCGGCGAGCGGGTCGCGGTGCTGAAGCAGGACCATTTTGCGTACGACGAATACCCGGTGCTGGAGACCGTCATCATGGGCCATCAGCGGCTGTATGACGTGATGAAGGAAAAAGAGGCGCTGTATGCCAAAGATCCGTTTACGGAAGAAGACGGCATCCGGGCCGGCGAACTGGAAGCGGAATTTGCGGAAATGAACGGCTGGGAGGCCGAAAGCGAAGCGGCGGAACTGCTCGGCGGCCTCGGCATCCCGCCGGAGCTTCACCACAAGAAAATGGCGGAACTGGACGGCAACCAGAAGGTGCGCGTGCTGCTCGCCCAGGCGCTGTTTGGCAACCCCAACATTTTGCTTTTGGACGAGCCGACGAACCACCTGGACATCGACTCGGTCCGCTGGCTGGAAGATTTTCTGGTGAAGTTTGAGGGCACCGTCATCGTCGTGTCCCACGACCGCCATTTTCTGAACCAGGTGTGCACCCACATCTGCGACATCGATTTCGGCAAAATCCAGCTTTACGTCGGGAACTACGATTTCTGGTACGAGTCGAGCCAAATGGCCCTCAAGCTGATGCGGGAACAAAACAAAAAGAAGGAAGAGAAAATCAAGGAACTGCAGGCGTTCATCCAGCGCTTCTCGGCCAACAAGTCCAAAGCCCGGCAGGCCACCGCCCGCCGCAAATGGCTGGAGAAAATCACGCTGGACGACATCAAGCCTTCCAACCGCAAATATCCGTTCATCCATTTCAAGCCGGAGCGGGAAATCGGCAAGCAGGTGCTGACGGTGGAAAACGTTTCGGCCACGCTGGACGGCGAGAAGCTGCTGGACAATGTGTCGTTTGTGGTCAACCCGGGGGACAAGATCGCGGTGGTCGGCCAAAACAGCCTGGCCAAAACGATGCTGTTCGAGATTCTGGCCGGCGAGCGCAGGCCGGATACGGGGTCCGTCACGTGGGGCGTGACGACGTCGGTGGCGTATTTTCCGAAAGACAACTCCGCTTATTTTGACGGCGTGGACCTGAATCTTGTGGACTGGCTGCGGCAATTTGCGAAGGATCAGGATGAAACGTACCTGCGCGGCTTCCTGGGACGGATGCTGTTTTCCGGCGATGAGGCGCTGAAAAAAGCGTCGGTGCTGTCGGGGGGCGAAAGGGTGCGGTGCATGATTGCGAAAATGATGCTTTCCGGCGCCAATGTGCTGCTTTTCGACGAGCCGACGAACCACCTCGACCTGGAGTCAATCACCTCGCTGAACAACAGCCTGATCGACTTTGACGGTCCGATCATTTTCGCTTCCCATGACCATCAATTTGTGGAGACGGTGGCAAACCGCATCATCGAACTGACGCCAAGCGGCATTATCGATCGCATGATGACGTATGAAGAGTATCTGGACCATCCGGAAGTGAAAGAGCTTCGCGCCAAAATGTGGCCGGCGTAAGCCGATAAATTTGTAAAGGGACTGCCTAAGGGCGGTCTCTTTTTCATGCCTGCAAAATGTACAGTTCTTTTCCTGAAAAATGGGCAATTTGGGCGGATCTGCTGCAAATCGTGCAGTTGATTTTGCGCATTTTGGCCTTGGAAGGGCATTTTGGGGAAAAACGCCTGCATGAAATGCAGTTCATGACGCCCAAAACGGCGTTTTCTGAGAAATCGCCTGCACAAAATGCAGCTCCCCGCAAAAAAAAACGGCAATAAACGGCTGGCGGGGCTCCGGCGCGGGCAGCCGCAGGTGCAACGGGCCAATGCGGGACTGCGATTTGGGCGGCCCAAACAAGCGCGGGTCAAAAGCCGGAAAATTCGTCTGGCGTGTCAAGATTCTCCGGCTCATGGCGGTGCAACGCCATATCGATCCGGCCGCCGGCCAAAAAAGTGACGCCCTCCGCCTCCAGCGCCCGGATCTGCAGCTCGCGTTGCAGCCCTTCCGGCAAGCCGATTTCGCCCCGGGCATTCACCACCCGATGCCAGGGCAGCCCGTATTTTTCGCTCATGGCATGCAAAATCCGCACCACCTGGCGGGCGCCGCGCGCGTTGCCGGCACAGGCGGCGATCTGCCCGTAGGTCATCACTTTTCCCGGCGGAATGCCGCGGATGATGGCGATGACCCGTTCGGTGAATGGGCTGAGGGCGTTCCGGTCTGAAGCGCCGGAAATTTCGCCGCATACGGAACCTCTGGCGAACGGGAATTCAGGATCCATGAACGACGGAACCGCCTTGTTCCTGCAGCAGCTTAAGCACGGCCTTGGAGCACCTGGCCGGGTCATACTCCGCGTTCCTGAGCGCCAGAAGCTCCTCGCGGCGCACGGCGGCGTACGGTTCCCGGATCAGGCGGAACCAGCGGTCGATGGTGCCCGTGTCCGTCAAAAGTTCGCCGAAGCCGTGCGTAATGAAATACTCGGCGTTTTCCTCCTCCTGACCGGGAATCGGATCGTAAAACAGCATCGGTATCCCCTTGGCCATTCCTTCCGTGCAGGTCATGCCGCCCGGCTTGGTCACGAGCAGGTCGGAAACGTCCATCAGCTTGCTGATATGCTTGGTGAAGCCGAGAACCTTGATGTTCGGATGCTGAAACGCCGGATCCGAAAGCAGCTTCTCGCGGGCTTTCTCGTTGTTGCCCATGCACAGGATAAGCTGCACTTCGTCCGCGTACTTCGTCATGTAAGTCAGCAGATGCTCGCTATACAAAAGCCCCCAGCCGCCGCCCATGATCAGCACGGTGGGCATGTCTTTCAAGTCAAATTCCTTCAGAATCTCCTCGCGGTCGTGCGGGCGCCAGAAATTCGGATGCACCGGAATGCCGGTCACCTCGATCTGCGAGGGCGGCACGCCGCGGCTTTCCAGCTTTCTGCGCACCGTGTCGGAGCCCACCAGATACAGGTTCACCTCGGGAGTGACCCAGGTGCCGTGGGCGTCGTAATCGGTGATCAGCGTGTACAAGGGGATCTGAAGACCCAGCCTTTTCAGGCGGCTGACCACGGCGTTGGGAATAAAATGGGTGCAAACAATGCAATCCGGCTTGAGCTGCCGAATGACGTCCGATAACTGATTGTAAAAGAGCCGATGAAGCGTAAATTGCGCCAGCTTGTTCAGCGATTTGTCGTACTGGCTGCGATAAAGCTTGCCGAACAGCTTGGGCTGTTTCGCAATGGTTTTGCGATATGCCTTCACGACGAGCGGGCCGATCACCGGGTTCAGAAAGGAGGTGCCCAGCTCGATGACGCGCGTCTGGATGTTCGGCGAAAGCTGGCGCAGCCCGACGGCCAGGGCATAGGCAGCCTGCGTGTGTCCGGTGCCAAAGCCCTCGGAAAGCAGCAACACTCTCTTTTTGCGCATCGAAAACCGTCCCCCAATGGTCTTACCTTTCATATTACGCCTTCACGCGGGAGGGGACAAGTCCGGCGCGATCCTCCGGGACAGACAAGCCCAATGCCGCAGGTTTTCATGGGCTTCGCGGATTACCCGGATCGTTCGACAATAGTTCTTATTGATTATTTTGGGGAGGATTCCACCGGTCGACACCCTCTGCGCCTGGTGATGCTTATAATTAGGGTTGTGTTTAAACTGAGGGTCCGCTTGCATCTTGGGATTTTGCTTGCGTAAAATTCAGCAAAATTCACAGAGAGGATTCGGATGCGCAAAATGGAAAAAATGGTGGAGCCGGTAAAAAAGGAAACGAAGGTCAAGGTGGAACTTGACATTCGCAAAATTCTGGAGCAAATGGGGCTGGACAAAGAGCGCTGGCCCGAAGAATGGAGAGAAAAGCCCGATACATAATTGCAGCGGAAGGCGCCGTGCCCCATTTTGGAGGCGGCGTATGACCTGTTGGTTACGAAACGTATCATAGCGGGCATGGCCTAACCGCACCGCATGGCACGGCTGAGGACGGATCGCCAAACGCCAGGAGGTCATTCGCAAAGCTGCCCGTGCGGCCAAAACCCGGAATGGTCGCGTCGCCGTCAGCCCTGGGTTTGGTTCATGGCGCGTTCCGCCCGAATAAACGCGATAAAGCGCCGGGCTTCTTCCGCCGTCAGCTTGCGTCCGTCGATGGTCAGCGTGTATTTTTCCAGAATTTCCTCGTCGGACAGCTCCAAATGATCGATGAATTCGCCGACTTCCCGATCCATGACCATGTTCGGGTTGTCCGTCCTGCCCAGCAAATAATCCAGGGAAACCTTGAACAGGTCCGCCAGTTTCGTCAGCGTTTCCGAGTCGGGTTCCCTGCGGTTTTTCTCATAGTGCGACAAGGCTGCCCGAGATATGCCCAGGGACTGGGCCAGCTCTTCTTGCGTAAGGCCGCGTCGTTCCCGCAAATACGCAATCCGGCCGCCGATGTTCATGCGTTTGCCTCCCGTATACAAATTGTTGCGAAAAAAATCGTCATGAAACCATTATAGGTGCTGTTCCCGGCCGAAAGCAAGGAAAGTTCGCACAGGGCCGGGCGGTTTTTGTCGACCGAAACGATACAATACGTAACATAATAACATTATTTTACGGTTAAGGGTTTGATCGAGGTGTGTGCAGATTCATCCGTTTTCTTCCGCTGGTTTTGATCCTGGCCATAGTGTTCACGTTATCCTCCCAGCCGCGCGACCAGCAGTCCATCGTGCCGTTTTTGTCGCGCCATATTCCGCAAGAAGCGCTGGCTTCGCTGCTGCCGGACGTGAAGGTGCGCTACGGTCTGATTGAAGAAGAGGCCAAGGCCAGTCCCTATCGATTTCTCGATCTGATCTTCAGAAAAAGCGCTCACATTATTCTTTATACTAGCATCGGCTTGGCTTTATACACCGCTTTCGGCGGCTCCGCTTCCCGGCGCCGCCCGATGGCCAAATGGCTGGGCATTTTGGCGGGCCTTGCGGGAATTGCCGTTCTTGACGAATGGAATCAGACCCGCGTGCCGATGCGCACCGGGCAGGCGCTGGACGTGTGGCTTGACGTGACAGGCGGCATGCTGGGGACAGCGGCCGTTTTGTGGCTGTGGCGCCGCATAAAGCGATCAAGGAGGAATCGCCATGATTTTCGAATATCCTTCTCCGACAACCGAAAACCGCAGGGCTGAGGTCCGGCTGCCGTTTCCCAAACCGCAGAAGGGCTGGATCCGCTTTGTCAGCGCTGCGGGCAGGAAGGTGGATTTGGGGCCGGGCCGCATTGAGGTTCTGAACCTCAGTCCGGGCGGGTGCGGCTTCCGCAGCGGACTTTGCTTTCCCGCTTCGGATATCTTTGTAATGAAAATTTATTGGTATTTGGAAGACGATTTGGAAGACGAACGGCTTGAATTTACCGGCCACATCCGCTGGCGGCAGCGGGAAGAGAACGGCTACCGCTACGGGATGCGCTTCATTTTGGGCAGAGGGGACAGGCAGCGTTTGCATCGGGTGCTGAACAAAGCGATTTTGCTCATGTATCCGGGAAAAGCTAAAATTCACAATTTGTATCGAAAAGCGGCAAATTTTAGGTTGACATGATACAGAATGTATCATACAATGAGGGTGATCTGATACGGAAATGGGGTGATGGTGTGAAAACTTATCAAGCGCCTGAAATTGTGCTGCACCAGGAAGTCGTCTTCGAAAACTCGTTTGGCAGCGGTTTTAACGGAGGCGGCAAGGGCAGCGGCAGCGGCGGCAAGGGCAAAGGCAAAGGCTGGCCTTGGTGATTCGAGCGGCCCGCAAACTGTCAACCTTCGAAGAGATGAAGGAAGAATCTTTCTTCCTTCATCTCCTCCCCATTCGGTGAACACTTGGAGGTTTGTCATGGAGATTTTTTGGCGAGAAATCGGGGAGTTTGCGGTCCGAATAAACTGTCTGAGCGAAGACAGGGACCGCTCGGTCCGGCGCATGTTCGGCGCCAGGCGTCCGCCCGATCGGATCGATCCGGCTGACAGCTTTGAACTGACCATCCGGCATGGCTGCGAAGCGAACGTGCAGGGGCTTGATACGACAGTCACCAAAACCCCGGAAGGCGGCTGGCTGTTTGAGCGGCCGGACTACCGGCTGGAGATCTCCCCCGATTACCGGAGCGCGGACATTACCTATTATGATTACATCGGCTTGCGGTGCGTCCTGATCAACTGGTTCAGCGCCGTGGCCGCCCGCCGCAACTGGGGACTGGTGGTTCATTCCTCGTGCGTCATTCACAACGGTGAGGCCTATTTGTTTGCAGGCTATTCGGGAGCAGGCAAAACGACGGTGGCAACCATTTCCCGGCCGCGGGGACTGCTGTCGGACGAAGCGTCCCTGGTGAAGCTGGCGCCGGATCAGCCGCCGCTGGTTTACGATTCGCCCATGCGCAGCAGTTTGCTCCAGCCGGCGCCGGTTCGATGCGCGCCTCTGAAGGCCGTTTATTTTTTGCGCAAGTCCCCTTTTATCCGGATCCATAAAATTGCGGGCAGCCAGGCGTTTTTGTATCTGTTTGACAAGATCTGGTACTGGCCGCACGATCCCGCGCTGACCGCGGAGATGATCCGCATGAGCAAACGGCTGGTCGAAAGCGTGCCGGCGTACGGTCTTGAGTTTCAAAAAAATGACTTGTTCTGGGAGGCCATCTCATGAGCGTCGCGTACCGTTGTCTGAATACGGCGGAAATGCTGGAGATCGACGGCGAAATGATCATTTTGAATCCGGAGACTTTTACCGTGACGAAACTGAACGAATCGGGCGGCGAGCTTTGGCAGCTTATGCGCGAAGGCCGGAGCGAAGAAGAGCTGGCCGAGCACCTGGCGTCGCAGCATGGCGACGTGCCGATGGAGAAAATCCGGGAAGATGTGCGGAATTTCCTCCAAAACCTGCAGGAGATCGGATTGATCCGGGTTGAATGAAACCTTGCGCACGTTCCGGGTTCTGATGGAAACCCGCAAAATGATTGAACTGCGCGCCGCAGGTTACAGTATGTATCCGTACATACGCCCGGGTGACATTTGCCGGTTTGAACCGCCGCGCCATCCGCTGCGAAAAGGGCAGGTGGCGCTCGTGGTCAGCCCGCGCGGCGTCCTGTTTTCGCACCGGCTGATCGGCATAAAGCGCGTAAACGGCCGGCTTGTCTACATTTTACGGGGCGACACCAATCCCCCCCCCGACGCGCCGTGCGCGCCGGAACAGGTGGTGGGGGTGCTCACTTCGCTTGTCCGCAAGGGGAAAAGGGTGGATGAGCGGCGGACCGGACGGTTGGTCTGGTCCTGGATCATGGTGAAGTTTAACCTGTTCTTTCGCGCAATTGCCCATCTGCTGCGCTTGGCGGATGGCGATCGTGAAACTTTAGCGTTGCACAGGAGGAGAACGTATGGCTTCCGCAATCCCGAAGGACACCAGGACGGAAGCCTGGGCTGCACCTTGCGGCAAAGCCGCGCCGGACGGCAGAAATGACGCGGCCGCGGCGGAAGCGGCGGCGCCGGCCGGAAGCCCGGCCGCATCCGGCGCTTTGTTTGCGGGCCAGGTGGCGCACATGGAGGGCGGCCGCCGGATATGGCGCACGATCCGCCTTTATCCGGATGCGATGGAAATCGGCGGCGCCGGCGGCGGGACGAAACGGTTGGCCCGCGCGGTTTTGGCGAATGCGGAAGTCTGGGAGTCCGGCGGCATGGGATGGCTTGTCGTCGTTCTGAAGGACGGCGGCAAACTTCGCATCGGCATGACGGATGCGGCAGGCATGGCCGGACTGAGACGGATTGCGGAGCAAATCCGCGCGTGGCTCGGGACCGGCAAGGAGCGGACGGAAGGACGGCGGGAGGAGGATCTCCCTCTGACTGTGCAAGATCCGCCCCGGAGCAAGCGGAAAAAATGGGAGACGTTCCTGGCGTTCGTGAAGTATGTCCGGCCGCACCGGGGCGCGCTGGCGTTTTCCGCCGTTCTTTTGCTTTTGCTCTCCATTCTCGAAGTGCTGCCGCCGTACCTGATGAAACTGATCATCGACGGGGGGCTTCTGGACGGCTCGGAAATCCGGTTCCTCCAGCTGATCGGGCTGCTGATGGCGGTTCATCTGCTCCTGGCGGCGTTTGAAATCGCGCGCTCGGCCATCGGCATCCGCGTCGGCATGCAGATCGTGAGCCGGATTCGCCGCGACATGTTTGACAAGCTGATGAAGCTTCCCGTCCGGTACTATGACCAGCGAAAAACCGCGCCTTTCATCGGGCGCATCCAATATGACACGGCGAAGGTGGAGGGCTTTCTGACCCGGGCCATTCCCGACTTTGCTGCCCAGTTGGTCATGATCGGGGTGGTGGCGGCCATGCTGTTTGTGCTTCATGCGCAAACCGCAGCCCTGCTCCTTTGCCTGGTCCCAGTTTGCCTCTTGATTGCCAGATGGGTGTGGCCGAAGGTCCGCTCCCTCACGCTGCGGACCTGGAACGCGGAGTACAGCCTGCAGCAGTATATTTCCGAATCTTTGCACGGCATCCGCCTGGTCAAGTCCTTCCGCCAGGAGGGCGCCGAGCGGCACCGGTTCCGGGAGGCCAACGGAGCGGCGGTGATGCGGTCGGCCGAGCAGCAGCGCTGGTCCGTATGGATCCGGCCCGCCATGCAGCTGGCGGTGTCGTGGGCCATCGCCTTCGTCTGGCTGATCGGGGGCTTGCAGGTGATGAGCGGCAAGACGACGCTGGGCACCGTCATCGCCTTCTCCACGTATCTGACGATGTTTCTTTCGCAGATGCGCTGGACGCTGGGCGCCGCCAACCGCATTAACCGGGTGCTGATCTCGGCGGAGCGGATTTTGGACCTGCTTACGATGCAAGAGGAAATGAACGCGCCAAGCGGCCCCATGCGCCTTCCCAATGCCAGGGGAGAAATCCGCCTGCATGGGGTCAGCTTCGGCTATGAACCGGGCACACGTGTGCTGCACGACATCAGCCTCCACGTGCGGCCGGGGGAAAAGATCGGCATTACCGGCAAGACAGGCGCCGGCAAATCGACGCTGATCCATCTTTTGTGCCGCTTCTACGATCCCGACGAAGGCCGCATCGAGCTGGACGGCGTCAGCCTTAAAGACCTGACGGCCGAGGATCTCAGGCGGCACATCGGCATTGTGATGCAGGACAACTATTTGTTTGACGGCACCATTGCCCAGAATATAGCCTACGGCAAACCGGACGCGACGCCGGAAGAAATTGTGGCGGCGGCCCGCCTGGCCAAGGCCCATGATTTTATATGCCGCCTGCCGCAGGGTTACGACACCCGGGTCGGTGAGCGGGGAGCCCGGCTTTCCGGCGGGGAAAAGCAGCGCATTGCCATCGCCCGGGCGCTGCTCCTCAATCCGACCGTCCTCATCCTGGACGAAGCGACTTCCGCCATGGACGCGGAAACCGAGCGGGACGTGCAGGAAGCGCTGGATACGCTCTGCCGGGGCCGCACCGTTGTAGCCATTGCCCACCGGCTGTCCACGCTGCGGAGCGCCGACCGAATTGTCGTGCTGGAAGAAGGGCGGATTGCGGAGATCGGCAGCCACGAGGAACTCGTGCGCAGGAGAGGAATCTACTGGCGGCTTTTGGAGGCGAACCGTCACCGGCCGATGCTGCAGGAGGCGATCCCATGAAAGACCGGAACCCGATTCCCGATATGGAATGGATTGAACCCCGCCAAATCCGGTTTTACCGCCGTGCGGACGGATGGCTTGCCGCGGAATGGGGCGGCCGCCAGGGGCCGGTGACGGCCCGGCGGCTGTTTCCCGTGACGGAGCCGGAAGGGATGATCCTGATCCGCGGCCTGGAAGGGGAAACGTGGGGCATCATCCGCAGGGCGGATGAACTGGAGCCGGCCAGCAGAGAGGCGCTTTTGGAGGAGGCGCGCATTTTTCCCTATCTTCCCCGAATCCTTAAGCTGCGCGTTCTCAAGCGAAACAAACGGCAGTTTGAGTGGACGGTGGACACCGACTTCGGGCCCATGCGGTTTTGCACCGACCCGCTCTATGAGTCCGTCCTCGAGCGACCCGACGGCCGGCGCGTCGTCACCGATGACAAGGGGCAAAGCTACGTGCTGCCCGCCGACCGGGAACTGGACCGAAAAAGCCTGAAAAAGCTGAAAATGTGGCTTTGAACGCCATGCAGAGGGGTGGAACGAATGGCATTGAAAAACGCGGAGATACAGGCGGCCGAGCCGGCGCCCGGGGACGAAGCGCCGCTGATTTCGCTGCTTCGGTGCGTGTATGACGAACGTCATCCGCTGCCGCCGGCGGAACATGCGGATGCGATCCTCGCGGACATCCGGCTTTTTTATTTGTATCCGCAAGTTTACGTCCTCCTGAAAAACGGCGGACGCCTTGGCGAACTGCCCGCATCGCTCCGGCAGAAGCTGGAGGAGGGGTACCGGCTGACGCTGGGCCAAAGCGCTTATATCCGGCACAAGGAAAAAGAGCTGACCGCCATTTTTGAAAAGCATCAGGTGGAAGCCATCGTGCTCAAGGGCGCGCGCTTCGCGGAGCGCTATTTCGGCCATTTTACGGCCCGAACGTCCAGCGATCTCGATTTCCTTGTGCCCCGATCCCGCTTCCAGTCGGCCATAGACGCGCTTTGCCGGGAAGGGTATGAGCACGAAATGACTGTGGAGCACCATGCGCGCATCGTGAAAAACCGTTTCCTCGTGGAACTGCACTGGACGCTGGATATCCCCGTGTGGTCGGACCTGCATGAAGACGCCTGGTGGCAGGCCGCCGAGACGATCCATCCGCACCGGTACACCAAAGAGCTTTCGCCGCTGAACACGCTGTATTTCATCTGCCTGCACGGCGCCCGGCATCAGATGAATTCGGTGCGCTACTTGCTGGACGTGGCGCAGGTGATCGTCACCCATCCGGACGAGATCGACATGGCCGCGCTGCTTGAAATGGCCCGCAGGGACCGGACGCTGCGCCGCCTGCAGGTGGTCCTGTCCATCGTCTACAGCCAGTTTCCTTCCCTGGGCCGGATCAAGCCCTTGCAGTTTGAGCCCCTGCGGACGCCCTGGAGGTACGACCTGATCCGCAAATGCTGGCTGGGCGGCAAAAACTTGCCGTACTACCAATATAAGCTGTTTTTCCGCCATTTCATGTTTGATACCTGGAAGCATCGCATTCAGTCGATCCGCAAGCCATATTGACCATGGGACGGTGAGACACGATGATGCGCAATGCCGCCGAACTCACCCGCCGCATTTTGTACACGCGGGGCTATGTCCGGATTCCCTCGCGGGACGAGAGCCTTGCGCCGCTGATCCGGCCGGGCGACATCTGCCATTTTGAACCGGTCCGGAACTTCAGGGAACTGAAAAAGGGCGATGTTCTGCTGTATGTGACGGAGCGGGGCGACCTGGTCAGCCGCCGGCTCGTGGGCACCGCCATGCGGAACGGGGAAACGTGCCTTATTTTGCGGGGAGACGGCGCGAAACAACCTAAGGAAGAAGTGGCCGTCAGCCAGGTTCTCGGAAAAATGCGGCCGATGGGTTTCGGGATGAAGCTATGGGGACTTATGGCCGCGCATTTTCCTTTCGCATTCGCCTGGGTGAAAAAATGGCGCAAATTCGAATGGCTGCATTCGCGCAAATGAGGTCCGGGAAAATCCCGCGGGGCCTCCCAAGCCGATGAAATCGGGTTGCGCGAATTGTCCAAATATCCGCGGCAAAGGAATGCCGGCGGTTTATCCGGCCGCCATCATTCCTTTCTTTATTTGGTTTGAAGCGGGGATAAGCGGCCGCGTATGCTGCGTTACGGAAAAATAACGACAAATTTTAATTGACATGTTACAGATTGTATCTTATCATATGATACAGAATGTAACCTCCGCGAAAAAGGGGATACGAAATGGAACTTAAAGGTGTGCTCAAAGTTGTCAAGAAAAGGTGGTGGCTGATTGCGCTGGTCGTGGCCGTCTCCACGCTGACAACGGCTTATTACAGCATGCGGAACTACGTGCCGTTGTATCAGGCCTCCACCCAGCTCATCATCAACTCGACGGTTGCCGCCGACGCCCTCGGCAATCAGCAGATGGATCTGGGTGCCATCGGCGTCAACATGACCCTGGTAAACACCTACATTGAGATCATCAAGACGCCGGCCATCATGGATGAAGTGGTTCGCAGGTATCCCGAACTGCAAATGACCACCCAGGACTTGCTGGAAACGGTGCGAGTTTCTTCGCTCAACGGAACGCAGGTGATGACCATCCGCACCGTCAACCCATCTTACGAGCTGGCGGCGCACATCGTGAACGCGGTGGCGGATGTGGTCAAGACGGAAATCCCCAGGATCATGAAGGTGAACAACGTGGAGATTTTGAGCGTGGCGGATCCGAACGAATATCCTCCCCCGGTAAACCCGCCTTCGCAGCTAACCGTCGCCATCAGCTTCATCGTTTCGCTCCTGATTGCCTCAGGCCTCGTTTTTCTGCTGGAAGTGCTTGACGACACGATGAAAACGAGAAAGGACATCCAGGATACGCTCGGGCTGCCGACGCTGGCCACGATTCCGGCCATGAAAAAGAAAGATTTCATTGCGCCGGAGCCGGAAAAATCCAAACGAAAGCGAGCAGGTGATGCC
>Ga0181858_1001037_pt1 | contig 13692 bp, 15 predicted proteins | sample NewIslPassag4_SG_FD_130749 | JGI IMG/M metagenome (GOLD analysis project Ga0181858, IMG submission 130749) | Feedstock adapted compost microbial communities from Newby Island compost facility, Milpitas, CA, USA - Passage 4_SG | ecosystem: Engineered > Solid waste > Feedstock > Composting ...
AAGCTGGCCAATACCCGGAAAGGGGCATGGCGGACGAGCAAAACGCCTCAATTACACAAAGTCCTTGGAACTGCCTACTGGAAATCCCAAGGACTGAAGAGTTTAACGGAAAGATATTTCGAAATTCGTCAAGGTTGGCGAACCGCCTAGTGCGGGACCGCATGCTAGGTGGTGTGAGAGGACGGGGGTTAGTCGCCCCCTCCTACTCGATCAAATTCGGCAAAAAAAGCGGGGGCCACGCGTCAAGTTTAGACAGACATTGGCATACAGATAGACTATACTGGCCTTACTCTTGATGTCGGGGGCTCGTCTATGGTCTATCTCGATCTGCTTTTCGCCCAAAACGTATTAATGGATTATTTGTTGTTATCTTTGACGAGCATTTGGCGGACGGAGTCGGCCAGAAAGTGGCGGCTTTGGACGGCCGCCCTCCTGGGCGGCGTTTACGTTCTGTTTTTTTTCTATTTGCGTTTCGGTTTCTTGTATACGTTTCTGGCAAAAATTCTTTTTTCATGCGTCATTGTTTTGTTGGCCTTCGGGTTTAAGGGATGGCGTACTTTTTTCCAGTTATTGGCGACTTTTTATATGACGGGGTTTCTGATGGGCGGCTGTGTCGTGGCCTTGTATTGGTTGCTTCAGTCGCAAGTAGAAGTGCTTTATTCGTTTCAATTCTTGCGTTCCGTCGACATGGTACAAGTCAGTGTATTGGGTGCCTTGGCTTTCGGTTATCCGTTTTCTTGGGTTTTTGCCCGCGGTACATACCGCATGTTGAAACGGCAGAAACTCGTCTCGGTTCATCTCGTACATGTGTCGGGTTCGGTGATGGGTCATTCCTTTCAATGCACCGGGTTGGTGGATACGGGAAATCAGTTGTACGACCCTTTCAGCCGCATGCCGGTGATGATGATGGAAGTGGGGGCCCTGCCGTTTTTGCCGTCGCCGCTCGTGCGTTTGGTGGACAGGGTCTTGGACGGAAATTGGGAAGAGGTGATGAACCAATTGGATGAACAATGGATGGGGCGCGTGCGCATCTTTCCGTTTCGCACGGTGGGCCGCTCCGACGGCTGGTTGGTAGCGATACGTCCCGACTGGTTGTCGATGCAGTGGGGCCAGTGTCGATACGAAGTGAGCCGCGTCTGGATCGGGTTGACGACCGTCTCCTTGTCCGCCGACGGTACGTATCAAGCCATCGTTCATCCATCTATGGTGCAATATCAAGCTAGCTAAGGAGGGCGTTTGAAATGCGGTTAAGGAAATGGCGGCTGCAATTGATGTTGTGGTGGTACAGGCTGCTGTTGAAAGCCGGTCTGAAGTCCGAAACGGTCCATTATATCGGCGGCCACGAAGCGCTGCCGCCGCCCTTGACGAAAGAAGAGGAGCAATGGTTGTTGGATCAGCTTCCCAGCGGCGATCCGGCGGTCCGTTCCATGCTCATTGAACGGAACTTGCGGTTGGTAGTGTACATCGCCCGGAAATTTGAAAGTTCCCGGGTGAATATTGAAGATTTGATCTCGATTGGTACCATCGGTTTGATTAAAGCCGTCAACACCTTTGATCCCGACAAAAAAATCAAGCTGGCCACATATGCATCCCGTTGCATTGAAAACGAAATATTGATGTATTTGCGGCGCAACAACAAAACCAGGACGGAAGTGTCGATAGACGAGCCACTGAACGTCGACTGGGACGGAAATGAACTGCTTTTGTCCGACGTGTTGGGAACCGATGGCGACATGATTTACCGCAACTTGGACGAAGAAATTGAGCGGGATCTGTTACATAAAGCGCTGGCGAAACTGTCCGAGCGGGAGCGGACGATTATGGAACTTCGCTTCGGACTGGACGGCGGCGAGGAACGGACCCAAAAGGACGTGGCGGATTTATTAGGCATTTCCCAATCTTACATTTCGCGCCTCGAAAAACGAATCATCAATCGATTGCGAAAGGAATTCAGCAAGATGATGTAAAGCATATTTTTCCCTCCCGGGGGGATAATGAACAACGACGAACGTCGCCCCAATGCGAGGAGGGAGAAGTTTGGCCAGGAACAAGGTGGAAATTTGCGGTGTAGACACGTCCAAACTTCCTGTATTGAGCAATGAAGAAATGCGCCTTCTTTTCCAGCAATACCAGGATGGTGATTGGACGGCGCGACAAAAACTGGTCAACGGAAACCTCCGGCTCGTTCTGAGTGTCATTCAGCGGTTTAACAACCGCGGCGAATACGTGGATGATTTGTTCCAGGTAGGATGCATTGGTCTGATGAAGGCCATCGACAATTTTGACCTCAGCCAAAACGTCAAGTTTTCCACTTACGCGGTTCCGATGATCATCGGCGAAATTCGCCGTTATTTGCGGGACAACAACCCCATCCGCGTCTCCCGTTCGCTGCGCGATATCGCTTACAAGGCGTTGCAAATGCGGGATGAATTGACCAACTTATATTCGCGGGAACCGACGGTGAACGAAATTTCCGAGAAACTAGGATTACCTAACGAGGATGTTGTGTTTGCCTTGGACGCCATACAAGATCCGGTTTCATTGTTTGAACCGATTTACCATGACGGCGGCGACCCGATTTACATCATGGATCAAATTAGCGACGAACGGCAGCGGGACGGGCAGTGGGTGGATCACATCGCTTTGCGGGAGGCGATGAAGAAGCTCAACGATCGGGAAAAGCTCATCTTGTCCATGCGGTTTTTTGAGGGCAAAACGCAAGTGGAAGTGGCAGAAGAAATCGGCATTTCGCAAGCCCAAGTGTCACGCCTGGAAAAGGCGGCCATTCAACAAATGCAAAAAGATGTTTACGGTTAAATGCCACGGGATGAGAACCTCGAACACTGCAGGAGCTCCGGCGGGAGCTCCTTTTTCTATGGACACTTCCCGCCGCGGGTGGCATATACTGTTGGCAAGATAGGCGTTCCGAAAGGCGGGAAAACGGTGAGGGTGTCGGAACTGCAGGAGCGGGTTGTCATCAATATTTTGGATGGAAAAAGACTAGGGTATATTTCCGACGTGGTCATCGATCCGGAACGGGGCAGGATTACCGCCCTCGTGTTGCCGGGAGAAGGGCGTTTTTTTGGTCTGTTTGGCCACGGCAAGGAGAAGGTCATTCCGTGGTCTCACATTGTCAAAATCGGCATCGATTGCGTGCTCGTGCGTTTCGGGGACGAACTTGATCGGCCTTTTTCCCTGGCGTCCCGTGGCGGTTAAGAATGGTATTAAGGTATAATTTAGTATAGAAATAACGTTCCAATCATCGCAGGAAATTTTGTCCTAATGAGCTAGAGGTGATCCGAGCTGGTGGAACCCTTCCAATTGGGAAGCGACGGCTTGTTGCGGCTTGTGGCTTGGGAAAAACGGTGGCCCGCGCTGTCCGCCGGTTTTACGACGCGGGCCACGGGCAACATGGCTTTTCTTGACGGGAGCGATCCGCACGCCGTCGTACTACGGCGCGAAACGCTGGCCCATGTATTGGGATTTTCTTTTTCCGGTTTTACCTTTGCCCAGCAAATTCACGGGACACGGGTGCAAGTCGTAGATGGCCGGCAGCGGGGCGCCGGCGGCGGCGATTACCGGACGGCCCTGCCCGGTTCCGACGGTTTGAGTACCGGCCTTGCAGAAACGGTGTTGTTACTTTATTATGCCGACTGTGTTCCTATGTATTTTTACGGTCCGGAAAAAGATGTGGTGGCCCTCGCCCATGCCGGATGGCGGGGGACCACGGGAAACATGGCCGCCCGCATGATCGAGCATTACGCGCATGTCTGGGGGATTGGGCCAAAGGCGGTGTGGGTGGCCATTGGACCGTCAATTGGCGCCTGTTGTTATGAAGTCGATGATCCGGTCATCCAGGCGGTACGGAAAGTGCTGCCCGACGAATGGCAGGCCGTTTGCCGACCAAAGGAAGGCCGATGGTTGCTCGATCTCAAAGAACTGAACCGCCGCCTGCTGATGGCCGCCGGCGTACCCCAGGATCATATATGCACTTCGCGATACTGTACCGCATGCCGCCAGGATTTGTTTTTTTCCTATCGCAAAGAAGGGACGAAGGCGGGAAGGATGCTGGCTTGGATCGGACGGAAAGAAGGGGAAGGACGTTGAGCGATTGGATTGATCAAGTTCGGGACAACCTGTTGCGAATCCAAGAACGAATCGAGCGGGCCTGCCGGCGAAGCGGCCGTTCGCCCACGGATGTGACTGTAATTGCAGTGACCAAGTATTTGGACATCGAACAAATGAGCCGGCTTCTGGACCTCGGTGTAGCGCACGTGGGGGAAAACCGGGTCCAAGCGGCCATGGCGAAATACCAGAAGTTGGGAGAGCGGGGGACGTGGCATTTTATCGGCCATTTACAGACGAACAAAGTGCGGGACGTGGTGGGACGATTTTCCTACATCCATTCGCTCGATCGGCTTTCTTTGGCGCAAGAATTGGACAAGCGGGCGACTATAAGCGGGAAACCGGTGGAATGTTTTCTCCAGGTCAACGTTTCGGGAGAAGAGACAAAATCGGGAATAAACCCGCAAGATGTGATGCATTTTGTTGAAACGCTTGGAAATATGAAGTATATTCGGGTCATAGGATTGATGACCATGGCTCATAAAACCGGCGATCCGGAAGAAACCCGCCCAATTTTCCGACGGTTGCGGGAATTGCGGGACAAAGTGCGGGAGATGGGTATTCCCAACGTGCCGGCCACACATTTGTCCATGGGCATGTCCGGTGATTTTGAAGTGGCGGTGGAAGAAGGAGCGACATACGTCCGCTTGGGGCAAATTTTGTACCATACCGGGAGAGGAGGGTAAACGATGGGGATGATAAGTCGAATTATGAATTTTTTTGGCTTGCAGGACGAAGTGGAAGAAGTTTATGAAGAAGTGACGGAAGAGCAAGTGCCGCCGCAAAAAAAACCGCAAAAAGTCGTGAGCATCCACACGCAGCCGACCGTGCGGGTCATCCTCAGCGAACCCCAGACGTACGATGAAGCGCAAATGATTGCAGACCACCTCAAAAATCGGCGGACCGTTGTGGTCAACCTGCAACGCATGCGTAAAGAAAACGCGCGGCGGGTGGTCGATTTTTTAAGCGGCACGGTTTATGCTTTGAATGGACAAATTCAAAAAGTCGGCCACGACATTTTCATGTGCACACCGGACAATGTGGAAATGGAGGGAACCATTTCCGATTATTTGCAACCAGATTCGTAAAGGGCACATGGTGAGGTGAAGAAATGAATTCATTGTATGCGGTCATCAATTTTGTCTTTCAAGTGTATTTTTGGCTCATCTTTTTTTATGTCTTAAGCTCTTGGATTCCCGGCTTGCGGGAAAGCCGCATCGGCGAGCTCGTCGGCACGGTCGTGGAACCGTATTTGTCCATTTTCCGTCGCTTTATTCCGCCCATCGGTTTTATCGACATTTCCCCGGTCATTGCCTTGATTGCTTTGCAATTCATTCAGCGGGGGCTGTATGTCGTGTTGGACATGATCTTCTGATGAAGCGGTGCCGTGGAATGGACATCAAGCAAGGAAAATACGTCCATTTTACAAGCGAAGAACGACCTTTTGTCGCCCGGGTGGAAGATTGGTTGGAGCGGGCGGCCCGCCACCGGGAAGTGTGTACGCCTTTTCTCGACCCGCGGCAAATTTTTATCGTTCAATCGTTGGCCGCCCACCGGGATGTGACGGTGTATTTTCACGGCGGTTATGCGCAAGCGGAAAGAAAACGGGCGTTGATGACGCCCTGGGAACCGGAAGCGTTGACGGCCGATGACTTTGGGCTTGTCCTTTTGCAGGCGGAAGCGGTTGGAAATATGGGCGGGACCGTCCAGCATCGCCATTTTTTAGGTTCATTGCTAAATACAGGTATCAAGAGAGAGAAAATCGGCGATTTGTGGCTCGTTTCGACGGAGAGGCGGCGGATGGCCCAGGTCGTGGTGGCGTTTGAAGTGGCCGATTATTTGCAGTTGCATTGGACGAAGGCCGGCAATACACCGCTTCATGTCGAAAAAGTACCTTGGGATCAATTGATCTTGCCGCAATTGGCTTTGGAACGATTCGTTGCCATGGTGGCGTCGTTGCGCTTGGACGCCTTTGTGGCGGAAGTGTGTCGCATCTCCCGCGCCAAGGCGGCGCAATTGGTCAAAGCGCAAGAGGTGAAGGTCAACTGGAAGGTGGAAACGGATCCCGCCGGTCCGTTGCACGTCGGTGATGTGGTAGCCATACGAAAATACGGCCGTTTTCACCTGCTGGAAATTCAAGGTGAAAGTCGGAAGGGCCGGTTGAGGGTGCAGGTCGGAAAACCTTCGGAACAGTGACGTTAGTCGAAAATTCGTGCAGGAAAGAGGAAGCATTTGTCGAATATACATTTTATTCAAAGACACGTATCTATAGGCGGCATGGGCGGTGTCGGCGCCTTGCTGGCAAAGCACGGCTACAAGCTTGTATGAGTAAACGGAGGTGCAAAGATGCCCCTAACACCACTGGACATTCACAATAAGGAATTCAGTCGTAGTTTCCGCGGCTATGACGAAGACGAAGTCAACGAATTTCTCGATCAAATCATTAAAGATTACGAGACCATGATCCGTGATATCAAGCGGTTGGAGGAAGAAAACGCCGAGCTGAAGGAAAAGCTCTCCCAATATGCGGAACTGGAAGAAACGTTACACAAATCCATCGTCGTGGCGCAAGAAGCTGCGGAAGCGCTGAAAGGGAATGCCCGGAAAGAGTCGCAATTGATCATCCGGGAAGCGGAAAAAAACGCCGATCGTATCATTAATGAAGCGCTGATGAAGTCCCGGGCCATCATGGCCGAAATCGAAGAATTGAAAAAACGGGTCGTCGTTTACCGCACCCGTTTCCGTACCTTGCTGGAAGCCCAATTGGAAATGTTGCAAAGCGACGAGTGGAATTTTATTGACGAAGAAGAGGATCAGCTTCTTTCCGTCAGGGAAAATGCGTGAGCGGGAGTATTTTTGACCAGCGAAGACAAGAATGGATATAATGGATGTTACTTGGCAATGAACAGATAGTGAAAGCGTTGGGACGAAAGAAAGAGGGTTCAGCATGGATTACAGCAAGTCCATCAATTTACCGAAAACCGACTTTCCCATGCGGGGCAATTTGCCGAAAAAGGAACCGGAAATCCAAGCCTGGTGGGATGAAGTCGGCATTTACGAAAAAGTGCAGGAGCGGACGAAGGGAAAGCCGAAATTTGTCCTTCATGACGGTCCTCCATATGCCAACGGGGATATCCATATCGGCCATGCCCTGAACAAAATTTTGAAAGACATCATCGTCCGTTTCAAGTCCATGAACGGATACGACGCTCCGTACGTTCCAGGGTGGGACACCCATGGCTTGCCCATCGAACAGGCCATTATCAAAAGCCAAAATATTGACCGGCACAAAATGGATGTGCTGGAATTTCGCGAAAAGTGTAAAGCCTACGCCTTGTCCTACGTGGAGCGGCAACGGGAACAGTTCAAACGTTTAGGCGTGCGCGGCGACTGGAACAATCCTTACTTGACGCTCACGCCGGAATACGAAGCGGAACAAATCCGCGTCTTCGGCCAGATGGCAAAAAAAGGTTACATCTACAAAGGATTGAAGCCGGTTTATTGGTCCCCTTCATCGGAAACGGCGCTGGCGGAAGCGGAAATTGAGTACAAAGACAAACGCTCACCGTCCATTTACGTCAAATTTCCCGTTAGGGATGGCAAAGGGTTGTTGCCCGAAGACGGGACCTCTTTTGTCATCTGGACAACGACGCCCTGGACGCTGCCGGCCAATATGGCTGTGGCGGTACACCCTGAATATACTTACGTATTGGTGGAAGCCGGCGGACATCAGTATGTAGTGGCGGAAGGATTGCTTTCCCAAGTGCGGCAAGCCGTCGGTTGGGATGAGGTGAACGTGCGGCAAAAATTCATCGGCAAACAACTGGAAGGCGTCGTTTGCCGCCATCCATTTGCCGATTACGAGCGGGATTCGCTGGTCGTATTGGGCGAGCACGTCACGTTGGACGCCGGTACTGGTTGCGTACATACAGCGCCCGGTCACGGAGAAGACGACTTTTACGTCGGGCAAAAATACGGCCTTCCTGTTTTGTCTCCGGTGGACGACAAAGGGTATTTTACGGAAGAAGCGCCCGGCTTTGCCGGCCTGTTTTACGACGACGCCAACAAGAAAATCACCGAAAAACTGCAAAACGAAGGCAAGTTATTGAAGTTCGACTTCATCACCCACCAATATCCCCACGATTGGAGGACGAAGCAGCCGGTTATTTTCCGGGCGACGGAACAGTGGTTTGCATCCATCGACGGTTTCCGCGACGCAATGCTGAAGGAGATCAAAAACGTCCGCTTTACGCCGCCGTGGGGCGAACAGCGTTTGTACAATATGATTCAAGAACGGCGCGACTGGTGCATCTCCCGGCAACGGGTGTGGGGAGTGCCCATTCCCATCTTTTATTGTGCCGACTGCGGTGAAATCATCCTCGACGAGGAAGCCATCGAACATGTCGCCCGTATCGTCGAAAAAGAAGGTTCGTCGGCTTGGTTTGCCCGTTCGGCGGAAGAATTGGTGCCCCCCGGTTTGAAATGTCCAGCTTGTTCCGGTACGGCGTTTACGAAAGAAACCGACATCATGGACGTTTGGTTTGACTCCGGTTCCAGCCATGCCGCCGTCTTGAAACACCATCCGGAATTGCAGTGGCCGGCGGACATGTATTTGGAAGGTTCGGATCAATACCGCGGTTGGTTCAACTCGTCCATCTCGACGGCTGTGGCGATCACAGGGAAAGCGCCTTACAAACAAGTGCTGAGCCACGGTTTTACGCTGGACGGTGAAGGGCGGAAAATGTCCAAATCCTTGGGCAACGTCATCGCCCCGCAAGATGTCATGCGGCAATTGGGCGCCGACATTTTGCGCCTGTGGGTGGCGTCGGTGGATTACACGGCCGACGTGCGCATTTCCGACAGCATACTCAAGCAAATTGCCGAGGTGTACCGGAAAATCCGCAATACGTTTCGCTTTTTGTTGGGCAACTTGTACGATTTCGATCCGGAACAACATCGCATCGCCTACAGCGATTTGCCGGAATTGGAAAAGTACATGTTGCACCGCCTGCAGGAAGTGGAAAAGCGGACGATTCAGGCTTATGACGAATATGAATTCCATATCGTCTACCATACGTTGAACAATTTCTGTACGGTCGAATTAAGCCAGTTTTATTTCGACATATCCAAGGATGTCTTGTACACGCAAGGCACCGACGCGCCGGAGCGGCGGGCGGTGCAAACGGTTTTGTACGAAGCGCTCCATTCGTTGGTGCGCCTTGTGGCGCCCATCTTGCCCCATACCGCGGAAGAAGTGTGGAAACACGCGCCCGGAACCGAGGCCATCAGTGTGCAGCTGACTGACATGCCATATGGTGAACGGGTGACGTTGGACAAGGAAACGTTGGAGCGTTGGCAGAAGTTTTTGGAGTTGCGGGACGTGGTTTTGAAAGCTTTGGAAGACGCCCGCAAAGAAAAAGTCATCGGCACGTCGTTGGCCGCTTCGGTCGATTTGTATCCGGACAAAGAAACGCACGCGTTGTTGAGCAAATTCGAGCGGCTTGACAAGTTGTTTATCGTCTCGCAAGTGACGCTGCACCCGCCGGATGAGCCCATTCGGGCCAATCAGACGGTTCCGTTGCTGGTGGCCGTCAAGCATGCCCAAGGCGAAAAATGCGAACGGTGTTGGATTATCACGCCGGAAGTGGGAACCCATCCGGTTCACCGCACGCTTTGCCTGCGCTGTGCCGAAGCGGTGGAAAAATATTACGATGTCCTCTAATGACGAAGTGGAACGAGGCGGTTGCCGCCTCGTTTTGTACTTTTGTTCCCGTGAAAGGACGGCTCGACATGTGGAAATATTACGTGGCTGCTTTGCTCATTTTCGTGTTCGATCAGTGGACGAAACAGTTAGTGGCGGAAAAGATGGAGCTTGGGGAATCGATTTCGCTCATTGACGGCTGGCTGTATTTGACTTCCCATCGCAACGCCGGGGCAGCTTTCGGAATGTTGCAAGGCCAAAGATGGTTGTTTATCGTCGTAACTGTGGTCGTGGCGGGTGTCATCGTATATGCCTTGTCGCGAATGCGGAAAGAACGGTGGCTTTGTTGGGCTCTCGGCTTCATACTGGGGGGGGCGGTGGGCAATTTGTTGGACCGCATCCGGTTTGGGGAAGTGGTGGATTTTATCGATGTGCGCATTTTTAGTTATCATTACCCAATTTTTAACGTGGCCGATTCGGCGGTGGTCATCGGCGGAATTTTGTTGGCCATAACCTTATGGCGCGGCGGCGCGGTGAGCGATCATGGTGAGAACCGGAATGCGAAGGGGGAGACGGAGCCGTCTTCCGGACAAGAAAATACAGGCCAATCCGGTGAGCGTCGATGACGGAGACGAATAAGACCCGTTATACGTGGGAGATCGACGTGGAAGATGCTGGCCAGCGTTTGGACAAATTTTTAACCGGCCGGTTGGAAAACGTATCTAGAACCCAAATCCAGTTGTGGATTAAAGAACAGCACGTAACCGTCGATGAACGTCCTGTAAAAGCCAGTTATCGTCTCGGCGTGGACGAAGTGGTGACGTTGGACGTTCCAGATGCGGTGCCGCTGGAAGTCCTTCCGGAACCGTTGCCGTTAAATATCGTTTACGAAGACGGCGATCTGCTTGTCATTAATAAACCCCGGGGAATGGTGGTCCATCCGGCTCCGGGGCATGAAACGGGAACATTGGTCAACGGTTTGCTCCACCATTGCCGTGACCTGTCGGGCATCAACGGCGTCTTGCGCCCGGGCATTGTGCACCGAATTGACAAGGATACGTCCGGTCTGTTGGTGGTCGCCAAGCATGATTCGGCCCACGTCGCTTTGGCCCGCCAGCTGGCGGAACATACGGTGGAGCGGGAATATGTGGCCATCGTCCACGGGCGCCTGACGGTGGACGCGGGCACCATCGACGCCCCCATCGGCCGCGACCCAAAAGATCGGCAACGGATGGCCGTGGTGCAAAAAGGCGGCAAAAGAGCCGTTACCCACTTTGTTGTGGAACGACGTTTTGCCGATTACACGTTGGTGCGGCTGCGCCTGGAAACCGGAAGGACGCACCAGATCCGGGTGCACATGAAGTACATCGGCCATCCGGTAGCCGGCGATCCGAAGTACGGTCCGCGCCGCACCTTGCCTATCGACGGTCAGGCGCTGCACGCGGCCGTGCTCGGGTTCGACCATCCGCACACGGGGGAACGGATGCGCTTTGAAGCGCCATTGCCGGAAGATATGCAACGCCTGTTGCGTCGATTGGCCTTGGAATGTTAAAAGCTCAACGATTCTCCGGGCTCCAGGACGTGTAACCGAACGTCTCTTTCCGCCGCCCTTCGCTGTAACCGTGCCAAGAGATTTGGCGTTTCGATGTAGTAGGGCGGATGGTGGAACGTCTGAAAATGGATCGGGACCAGCGTTCCGGCGCCAAGGATTCGAGCGGCTTCCACCGCTTCTTCTGGCGTCATGCAGGCCGGCAACGTACTTTGCACAGATAAACCGGGGATCGTCAATACGGCTCCGTTTACCGGCAATAAAGCGACCCGGAACGGTCCGTATTGGCGGGCGATTTGCCACCAATAGCCGTGCCATAACGTGTCACCGCAATGAATGACCGTTTGGCCATCGCTCTGTACGATCCAAGAAACTTGTGGCGATCCGAATCCGTCCACCGCATGGGTGGCAATTACGCGGAACGACGCGATGTTAATCGACTTGCCCGGCCGGACGCCGCTGACGTTCCTTAGTCCCGCTGTTGCAGCTGCTTCGGCTGCTTCCATCGGTACATAAACCGGTATGTCTTTGCCAAATGTGGCGATAATGGCCGCTGGATCGAAATGATCCGGGTGCAAGTGGGTAATGAAAACAGCCGAGGCATGACGAAATTGTTGTAGGGGAATCATTTTTTCCCGCGGTTTACCCAGATTTGCGGAGAAAGGACTCCTGGGAGGTTCTTTTTCCATCTCGATCGGATCGATGAGGATGGTTTGCTCTTGTACCGAAAGGGCTATGCCTGCCCACGTTAATTTTTGAATGATCATCTTGACTCCTCCGATAACATTATGAGCAGAATTTTCTTGTAGGAATTTTACACTAGTAAGTACAAAAAAACAACCAAGTATTTTTATTGTACTAACCGAAATGCGGATCGTTGTGACTCTGACAGTGACCTGAGGGTTTGCGGACAACTGAACAATGTAAGCAAATGAGGGGTTGACCGTGCCAAAGAAATACAATTTGTCTTGCAATATTGCGCGAACCTTGGATATTATCGGTGATCGGTGGACGCTGTTGATCATCCGAGATTTGTTGCTCGGCCAGCGAAAGTTTAATGAGCTCAAAGCTTCGTTGACCGGCATTGCGCCCAACATCTTGTCTGAACGGCTGCAACTGTTGGAGGCCAACGGGATTGTGCGGTCTGTTTTGTATTCCCAACATCCGCCCCGCTACGAATATCATTTGACGGAAGCGGGACGGGAGTTGAAGTACGTCATCAGCGCTTTGGCTCTTTGGGGAAATCGATTTTTTGCCGAAAAATACTATCAAGTGGTGCATCCCGTATGCGGGCATGAAGTTAATATGGCTTATTATTGTCCCCATTGTGATGCCAACGTGAACGAAATTGCCTTGCGAAAAATGTTATAAATCCGGAAATCCGTAAAGCTGCAGACATATCCAAAGATGTCTTGTCCACGCAAGGCATCGATGCGTCGGAGCGGCGGGTGTGTCCTGTGATGTTCTTTAATGATGAAGTGGAACGAGGCGGTTGCCGCCTCGTTTTGTGTTTTTTTCCGTGAAAGGCGGCTCGACATGTGAACATATTACGCGGCTGCTTTGCTCATTTTCGTGTTCGAACAGTGGACGCAACGGTCGGTGCCGGAAAAGATGGCGTTTGGAGAATGGATTTCGCACATCGGCGGTTGGCCGTATTTGACTACCCATCGCAACCCGCTGTTTTGGATTGTTGAAGTCCAAAGCCGGTTATTTAGCGTCGCGACCATCGTTGTGGCGGCCGTCTCCGTTCGATGATGGCATAAAGTGTTCGTTGATTATTTTTATTTATAGTATTCTCAACCTTCCTTTTTCTCATGTATACTGAAAAATGATGCGCAAGCATGTGCACATATTGAAGGGTGAAGGAATATGCGAAAGAGGATGAGTAAAGCAAACACCTCCCCCCAGACGAACATTAATAACCGAAACACTGGATACCAATCCGCCAATCAAACCTCTTCGCAAAATTGGTCATTATTACCGTCGTCAGTGCAACTGCTTCAGCTTCAGAAAACCGTCGGCAACCAAGCGGTCATCCAAATGCTTCGGCAAGCGGTTTCCGGAGATGTCATACAGCGAACTAGCAGCAAACGACGAATTGAGGATAATCCGGATACACCGGATCCGAAAAAACAAAAAGTGAGTGACAAGACTTCAACGACGGAAGACAAGACGGAAACTGAGCTGAATACTGGAAAGGGTGACCTCATGGACGTCGAAGGCATTGATGATGATTCGAAAAAGACTGAGGAAAAAAAATACGATTCCGATCCGGATACCGAAAAGACTGACTTGATGGACGTCGAAGGCATTGATG
>Ga0181858_1001039_pt1 | contig 13685 bp, 10 predicted proteins | sample NewIslPassag4_SG_FD_130749 | JGI IMG/M metagenome (GOLD analysis project Ga0181858, IMG submission 130749) | Feedstock adapted compost microbial communities from Newby Island compost facility, Milpitas, CA, USA - Passage 4_SG | ecosystem: Engineered > Solid waste > Feedstock > Composting ...
GCCTTCGTAACCCTTTGATTTCAAAGGGGCATCTAGTTCCACTTTATGGGGTCCGAAGTCTCACCTTTTGGGGTCCAAGTCTCAGCTTTTGGGGTCTCGGACAGGCTGGACGAAGACGCCCGGCGTGAAGGCGAAGACGTCAGCGAGCGTGGAGGCGCGGCCGTCTGCATACTCATCGTGCGAGACGACATTTGCGCCGCCGGGCACCCGGGCGAGCTCGGCCCGTGCGGCTGCCTCGCCCGGTGCCGTTGGCGAGTCGGTCTTGGCAATTACCGTGACTTGTTCAATGGCGCCCGGATCCGCCACCCGATCGGCCGCCTGGGAACCCGCCGGATGGATGACGGCAGCAAGTACGAGCGCGCCGCGCAATAGACGCGCGCGCGACATCGAGGTGTTCATACACCCTCCCGAACGAAATCAGGGACGACGCCACGGGCTGTGCCGTGGCAGCTGCGACTGTGAGATGTTCGTCAGGAGAGTCGCGGCGGAGCGCGAGGCTGTTGGATGCGGTGGCGCTGTGAGGTGGGAACTGGCGCTGTTGGGGCGAGCAGGGGCGACGCGTCAGCGTCAGAGGCGTGAGTCGTCGCCACCGGATGAGCAAGCGGACCGATGCCCGAGATGGCTCCAAACAGGCAGTGCTGGCTCGACGCGGACTCGTGCGGCTGAGCTGGCGCTTCGGAGCCGTGCCCAGCGTGATCGGCCCCCGGTGAGTGCGCTGCGTGAGCAGCGTGACCGTGATGCGCGGTGTGGTGGCCGGCTTCCGGAGAGGGCAGAAGGCGAGCCGGGAAGCCGTCCGGGCAGATCTGCAGAACGAACGGATTGTCCGCAGAGGGCATGAAGCCCTGCGGAATGAGTGCACGGAGCGCGAAAACGGCGAGGAGCAGGCTGGTCACCCGCTGTCTCGCCCATCGATTGCTGGCCGTGCCTCGCATCGGTTGCAATTGTACTTGCCGGCAGGTTGGTTCCGAAACACGCCTGGCTCTCGAAGGCTCCGGGTCCGCGTCGTGATGATCGCTGCGGCAGGTCGATCAGGCCGTGCTGCCCGTCCTGCGCAGGCACGTGGGGCTCAGGAACGACGGCCTGGTAGTGCTTCGGCCGACGCCCAGGGTCGGCGGCTTGCGCAGCAATGTGGCACGCGCTTCGTGCACCGCCATCTCGAGCTTCGAAACCGCAGGCGCCTGCTTGCCCGACACGTCAGGCGCGGCGATCTCGTGCTCAATCTTTCCGTTTACGTCGTGCGCAAGAGGGCGCTGCAGCTCGCGAGGGCGCTCGTCGGCGACGCAAGCGCCGCATCGACGATCAACCGCGGGTCAGCGATGCGGCGACCATCCGTTTGAAGGGCGTGACGTTGTTGGCGAGTCGCAGCAGCAGATCGCGCGCTAGACGTGCGGGCGGAACATCCAGGTTGTAAAGCGTCACGATCGCGTTGGTGGCCAGATACAGCGGCATCGTCGCGAGCCTGTGTGCCCGCTCGTAGCGGGAGAGCAGCGCGGCGGAGCCGATGTCGGCGCCGCACGCGACTGCCTTGCCGATTTCGTCAGCCAGTGTCGCTTGCCCGTAAAGGCCGAAGTTGAATCCATGTGCCGTGACCGGGTGCATGCCCAGCGCGGCATCGCCGAGGAGGACGCAGCGCGGGGCGATCAGCCGGCGAGGGTTCACTCCTACCAGCGGGTAGGCGCACAGCGGGCTGATCCGACGCATCCGGCCCATGCGATGTCGCAGGCGGCGCTCGACCTCTGAGTTGAAGTCCGCTTCGCTGCTGGCCCGCAGCCTCTGCGCCTCGCCATCCGGCAGGGTGATGACGATCGACGAGCAGTTCCCGGCCAGGGGCAGGATCGCCACGGTCTGGCCGTAATCGAACCATTCGCAGGCTACCTGTCCGTGCGGACGCTCGTGCTGCATCCGGCACAGGAGCATCGTGCGGCCGAAATCGCGGAGAGCGGCGGGGATGCCGAGCAGTCGTCGCGTTTCAGAGAACCGGCCGTCGGCGGCGACCAGCAGGGATGCGGTGAGCTGCGAGCCGCCCGCGAGCGTGAGGCACACTTCATTGCCCGCCGTGCGGATGTCGGCGACCCGCTCTTCCGCAAGGAGCTCTACGCCCGGAGCGCCGGCCACGGATTCATGAGCGGCCTTCCGGATGAGGTGGTTGGGCACCAGGAAGCCGAGCTCGCCGCGGTTGCCGTGGCCGGGCTCGATGTTCATGAAGTACGTGGAGGGACCGTTCAGCACCCGCGCCTCTCTGACTGGCGCGATCTCCCGGTCCGGGATGCGCTCCCACACGTCGATGTCGCGCAGGATACGCACGGACCTGTGAGTGAGGGCGATCTCCCGGCCGTCGAAGGCCGGCACGCTGAGTGCCGAAAGCGGCTGTTTCTCGATGAGCGCGATCCGCAGCCCGAGACCGGACAGCGACCGGGCGAAGCACAGCGCCACAGGGCCGGCTCCGACCACCGCGATGTCGAAGCAACGTGTCATGTCGAACTTGCGCGCGAAGCCGCTGCGGACCGTAGCCGAGCGCGCCCGGCCCCGGCATAGGGATTTTCCGCAGCACGGCCATCGCCAGCCTGAGACCCCCGGACGTGCGCTTCGGGCCAAGAGAATTGTTCATGCTCGGCCAGCGTGGCGCACCGGCCATCCGATTAGACTCGTGCCGGGACGATAGTGAACGTTTCGTGCGCTCGCACGGTCGCGCTGCGGCGACGGGAGACCCGATCGCCCGGCGAGGCGCATGAAGAGGGGGGCAAGAGTGTGTGACGACGGGATCCGACCACCGGGCAGGGCGAAGATCGAGGTGATGCCCGGGTTTCTTGCGCGCGCCCGGACAGCGGGCTGGCGTCATTTTCCGGCATTGCGGCGCCTGGGCGCGAGCGGGCTTGCGATCCTACTGGGCGTGATCGGCGCCGAAGTGCATGCACAGGGCGACCCTGAGCTGCCGGCAGGCGAGGGACGCGACGCTCTGGTTCAAGCTTGTTCCCGCTGCCATGCCATCGGCCTCGTGACGAGCAAGCCGCGGACATCGGAGGAGTGGACCACTACCATCGGCCGCATGATCAGCCTGGGGGCTGTTCTTGCCCCGGAGCAGGTCGAGACAATCCACCGCTACCTCTCGCGACACTTCGGGACGGCGCAGATCGCCGCCGCCGTCGCTCCGCCGGTGTCCGCGGCGGGCGGGGCGCGGACACCGCGGCAGCAATGGCCGCGCCCGTTCGGCCCGAACCAGTGGCCGGCTTATGGCGGCGGGCCAGCCAATCAGAACTACTCGCCGCTCACACAGATCACGCCGCGGAACGTGTCCAGGCTGAGACCCGCCTGGACCTATCGTTATGGCGCCGGCTCGCATGACTCTGGCGACCAGGGCCTCGATTACCGGTTCGAAGTGACTCCGCTGGTCATCGGTGGGGTCATGTACATTTCCACCCCGGGCTCGCCCCGTGCGCCGGGTCTGAAGTCGACGATCACGGCGCTGCGGCCGGAAACCGGCGAGGTCATCTGGAAGTTCGAGTCACCGCTCAACATTCATGGGCGCGGGCTGGCGTACTGGCCGGGCGATTCAGAGACTGCGCCCCGGCTGATCTTCGGTACCGACGGCGGCTACGTAATGGCGGTCGACGTGACGACCGGCCAGCTCGCCCCGGACTTCGGCAACGGAGGCTGGATCGATGCTTACGTCGGCGTAGCGTCCGAGATCGTCGGCGACACGCGCCGGCGTACCTACACCATTCCGAACCCTGTCGCCATCTACGGCAACCTGTTCATCACCGGAGCGCGGCCGGGCGAGGCCGGACCACCGGGTCCGCGTGGCGACATTCGCGCATGGGACGTCCGAACGGGACGGCTCGTGTGGACCTTCCACACGGTTCCGCAACCCGGTGAGCCCAACCACGAGACCTATAAAGATGACGAGTGGCGCGATCTTTCCGGCGCCAACGTCTGGTCGACCATGGCGGTGGACGAGGAGAACGGGATCGTCTTTGCGCCGACAGGCGATCTGAATGGCCGCGCCCAGGGGCCGGAGCTCTACTCCAACTCGCTCCTGGCGCTCGATGCGAAGACCGGCAGGCTCCTGTGGTACCGCCAGATCACGCACAAGGACCTCTGGGACTGGGATCTGCCCACACCGCCAGTGCTGCTGGACCTGGAGCGGGACGGCAGGACCATCCCGGCGGTGCTGCAGACGGGCAAGCACGGCCTGGTCTTCCTGTTCAACCGGCTGACCGGCGAGCCCATCAACGGTTTCGAGGAACGGCCCGTGCCCGGCACGAACATTCCCGGCGTCACCCCGTGGCCTACTCAACCGTTTCCTGCGCGTCCCGGGCCGATTGCGCGTACGAGCATGACGCGCGACGAGATTCCCGATCTCGTTCCCGGCATGAAGGAGTACTGCACGAAATTCTGGGACGACAACGACATCCTGAGCGCCGGGCTCTACAGCCTGCCTCAGGCTGATCGGGCGACGCTGATCTATCCCGGGCCGACCGGCGGGCCGAACTGGGGCGGTGGCTCGTACAACCCCCTGCTCGGCTACTACTTCATCAACGTGCAGAATCTCCCGCGCTTCCGCCCGCCGTCGCCCTCGGGCGACCCCATGATCAACCGGAGCGCGTGGCGGCCAAGCGCGGCATCTGCGCCCGCGACGGGTCAGCCGCGCAGGCGCGATGGAGGATTCGGCTTCCAGCTGGACGAGAACACCGTTCTTCCGTGTGCGGCGCTGCCCTGGGGCGAGCTAGTTGCCATCGACGTGCGGAAAGAGAAGATCGCCTGGCGTGTCCCGCTCGGCATGACGGAGGCTCTCGGCGCGCGCGGGCTCGCTACGGGCGCCCCCAACCTCGGCGGCAGCATGACGACGGCTTCGGGGCTGGTCTTCATCGGCGCCACCAGAGACCGCCGCTTCCGGGCATTCGATGCCCGGACCGGGCGCAAGCTGTGGGAAGCAGAACTCGAGGCCGGCGCCCATGCAACTCCGATCACTTACATGGGCAGCGACGGGAAACAGTACGTCGTGATCGCCGCCGGCGGCGGAACCACGGCTGGCGGGCCGCGGATCTCCGATACGCTGGTCGCCTTCTCGCTGCCGTAACCGTAGAGCGGGAGATCAAACGATGCGCCGTATTCTCGAGCCTCTTTTCGTCGCCGCCCTCGCATGCGCAGCCGGCATTGCGCCGCGAGCGGCGGATGCCCAGGCAGTCACCGGGAAGACCACGATCGACGATCCCTGGCCGGGCATGAAGAAGCTGCTGCTCGTCGCCGACGTGCAGACCGGCTATCACCACGATTCCATTTCGCATGCCATGGCCACCATCGAGCGGCTCGGGCGCGAGTCCGGAGCCTGGGTCACGATCATCCGTACAGACTCGCAGCTCATTACGAAAAAGCGGCTCGTCGGCACCGGCGCGCGCTACACGGGGCGTCCGATCAACGCGAGAAATCTCGACTTCTTCGACGCGATCTATTTCCTCGGCAGCGGATCCGGCACCCTGAGCGACGAGCAGAAGGCCGATCTGTTGTCCTTCGTGAAGGACGACGGCAAGGGTTTCATCGCCGGGCACGCGGCCACCGTCGCCTACTTCGACTGGCCGGAGTTCACCCGCGTGGTCGGTGCCTTCATGGAAAGCGAGTATCCGATCGACGTCATGCCGCTGCTCGTCTCCGATCCCGGCTTTCCGGGCGCGTCGGCCTTTCCGAAGGCGTTCACCTATTACGACCAGTTTCCGGTGATGCGTGCACCGTTTTCCAGCAGGGACGTGCACGTGATCCTGCGCCTGGATCCGACCAGGATGACCGACGAGCAGCGCTCCCGGCGGCCGGACGGCGATTTCCCGGTGGTCTGGGCAAAGCCTTACGGCAAGGGCCGGGTATTCAGCCTCGCCATGGGGCACCTGGAGGAAGTCTGGGACGATCCCAAGTTCCAGCAGCTCGCCGTCGGAGGCATCAAGTGGGCACTCGGCCTGGTCGACGCGCAGGTGGTGCCCGGCAACAGCGGTCCGCCGCCGGTCCGGTAGGCCGGGCGAGCCCGCGCCGCCCGGGCGCCGGCGGAGCTGTGCATTCTCAGCACATGATTTTGATCACCGGTGGCTAGCGCCGGTGTGAAGCCCGCTCGGTATCGTTTGGCGCGCCATCAGGGCACCGTCCCTGCATTGCGTCGATTTTTCAGAAACACCGAGTCGCGCAGATCGCGAGGTTCATGTCGGTCCGGGACGTCGGTGAGGACCCGGACCGATGGGTCAAGCAGAGGGGGAATCCGATGAGGATCGCATTCGGCGCGGGCGTCTCGCTCGTTGCCTTGGCAGTCAGCCAGCTCATATACGCCCAGGAGCCGGAAGCAGCCGGTCCGGCCGATGCTGCAGCCGCCGCGGAGAGCGGCGCTGCAGGCGCGGAGGCGGAGAGTCAGGTCGCGGAGATCACCATCACGGGAACCCGCATCGCTCGTCGCGATTACACGTCGGCGAGCCCGATCGTCACGACCAGTCAGCAGGCTCTCCAGGATACGGGCCAGATCAACATTCACGAGTCCCTTGCACAGCTGCCGCAGTTCAACCCCGGACAGCCGGCAGGGCGCAACGCCGGCGGCGCGGGTCGTAACACGATCGACCTGCGCGGCCTCGGCGCGAGCCGTACTCTCGTGCTTCTCGACGGCCGGCGGCTGCCGCCTTCGAATCTCTTCGGCGTCGTCGATACGAACATCATCCCGCAGGCCCTGATCGAGAGCGTCGAGACGATCAGCGGCGGCGCATCCGCGGTGTACGGCTCGGATGCGATCGCGGGCGTCGTCAACTTCCGCACCCGCTCCAGGGTGGACGGCATCGAGGTCGGCGGCCAGTACGGCAACACGACGCGCGGCGACCGCTGGACCGCCGACAGCTGGGTTGCCGCGGGACTCTCGACGGACGACGGCCGGGGAAGCGGTGTGGTCACGTTCACCTACTCGGGCGTGGGCGAGCTGCCGTCCGTCAAGCGTCGCTTCTACGACCTGGGCACGCTCTCCTCGTACATAGCGCAGGGCACGTTCATTCCGGACGGCAACAATCTGCCTTCACAGGCCGCGGTGGACGCGGCGTTCCCCGACGTCGCTGCGGGCACGGTCCCGAACACGCGCGCGCTCGGCTTCAACGACGACGGAACGCTGTTCAGCCAGATCGGCGCCGTCAACTACAAGGGGCCGACGGACGGGTACTGGTCACTGCTCGGCAATACGGTGCGCATGCCGGTTGCACGGCAGGGAACGATCTCGACGCCCCGGGACCGGTTCGCCGCATTCAGCAAGTTCGAGTACGAGGTCAACGACTACGTCACGGCGTACACCCATATCCTCGCGGTGGACTCCGAGCTCGACTCGGCCGGCGGATACTCGCTCACCCAGTTTGCGGTGCCGACCGTCTCCATCAACAATCCCTTCATCCCGCAGAGCCTGCGCGACATTCTCGCGTCGCGCCCCGATCCGGACGCCGACTTCACGATCAACCGGCGCTTCTGGGAGCTGCCGCGGCGGGAGACGGACACGCAGTTCTGGACGAGCCAGCTGATCCTCGGCGTGCGCGGCAAGCTGCCCTTCGGCGACTGGACCTACGACGCCTATGCCGCCCGGGACAAGACGACGGTGGACCAGCAGGTTCTCGTCGTGCTCGCCTCGCAGCTCGAGAAGGTGTTCCAGGCTCCGGATGGCGGCGCCTCGCTCTGCGAGGGCGGCTACAATCCGTTCGGCATGCAGAACGCCATGAGCGTGTCCGAGGACTGCATCGACTTCCTCACCGACAGGATTCACAACGAGGAGCTGATTCGCCAGGACAACTACGAGCTCAGTGCTCAGGGCTCGCTGTTCGCCCTTCCCGCCGGGGACCTGCGGATGTCCGTGGTGGCGTCCCACCGCCGCAACAGCTTCAGGTTCTCGCCGGACTCGCAGCTCATCGCCGGGAACGTCGAGGCCATCGTCGCAACCAACCCGACGGAGGGCGCGACGAGCGTCGACGAGCTCGCGACCGAGGTGCTGGTGCCGATCCTGCGCGACGCCCGCTTCGCCCGGACGCTCGAGCTCACGGCCGGAGCGCGCTACTCGGACTACGATCTGTCCGGCGGCGTGTGGACGTACAAGGGTGAGCTGGAGTGGGCGCCGGTGCGCGCGGTGCTGCTGCGCGGCGGCTACCAGCGTGCGGTCCGGGCGCCCAACATCGGCGAGCTGTTCAGCCCCCCGACCGGAGGACAGGGGGTGCCGCGAAACCCGCCTGCAGGCGGCAATCCCTGCGACATCCGCAACAGCGGCCGCTCTGGTGCGAATGCGGCGCAGCTGCGCGATCTGTGCGTGGCGACCGGCGTCCCCGGCTCGCTCATCGACACCTTCACCTACTCGACGACGGGCATTGCGATCGAGCAGTCCGGCAATCTGGCCCTCGATCCGGAAACGGCGACCACGAAGACCTTCGGCGTCGTCTTCCGTCCCGCCTTCTCCTCGCCGTACTTGATAGGGCTGTCCGCTTCGATCGACTACTTCGACATAGAAGTCGACGACGTCATCTCGACCATCGCGGGCACGACGGTGATGGCGAAGTGCTACAACCAGGACGGATCCAACCCCACGTACTCGGCGGACAACGAGTACTGTCAGCTCATCGCCCGCGACGCCAGCAACGGCTGGATCCGCCGGATCGCGCTGCCGTATCTGAATCTGGGCGGTCTGAAGACCCGGGGCGTCGACTTCCAGCTCGACTGGGAGTTCGATCTCGCGGAGCTCGGTCTCGCCGAGGCCGGTACTCTCTCGTTCAGGAACCTCGTCACCTACCTGGACAGCTATCAGCGCAAGGCGCTGCCCGACTCGGAGTTCCAGGAGTTCGCTGGCACGATCGATGCGGCGGAGCAGCTCGCCCTGCCGGAATGGCGCTGGGTATCGACGACGACCTACTCGCGGGGACCGTTCTCCGCCAGTCTGCGCTGGCGGCACGTCGACGCGATGAAGGACGTCACCTCGGTCACCCGGCCGGCGAACCCGGCGCCCGGCGTGAGCAGCTATGATCTGTTCGATCTCACGGCTCGCGTCACGATCACCGACGACACGGCGCTGCGCTTCGGCCTCACCAACATCTTCGACAAGGAACCGCTGAAGGTCGCGGGAGTGGAAGGCAGCACGCTGCCGGGGACGTATGACATCTTCGGACGCTCGTACTACTTGGGTCTGCAGGTGAAGTTCTGACGAGCCGCGATGCGACCGGCGCGGGGCGCTCACGACAGCGCCCTCGCGCCTTGCGCGGGCTCGCGCCCGAGCGGGAATTCGCGAGCGGAGATCAGGCAGCAGGCCCGGCCGGTGTCCCGGTCCGGTCATTGAAATGCGAAGAAATTCGCCTAGTATGGCTCCGATGCCACGCCTGCAGACCGGCAGCGCAGCCAGCGTTCACGGGGAGGCGCCAGCTTCGGGGCAGGGCTTGTCGTGCGGGTAGAGATATGTCCGAAAGTCGGTTCTGGTCGACTGCCGAGGCCCATGGTCGCAATCGTGTAGAGTACTGGCAGCAGGCGATTTGCGAGGCCATCTTCGAGCTCGCGTTCAATGCGCCGGCCGATGGCCTCGAGGCGACGCTGACGCAGTACGGGATCGGCGCCATCAAGCTGAGCGCCGTGTCCATCAGCACGGGCCACGAGATCATCCGCTCCCGCGAGGCGATCTCCCGCAGCAGCGTGGCCCGATTCAACCTCAATTATCTGCGCAAGGGCCGCTTCCTCATCTCGCACTACGGGCGGGAGATCGCGCTTGAGCCGGGCGAGCTCATCCTGCTCGACAACCGCGAGCCCTACCGGGTCATGTCTTCGGACATGACGGAGCACTACAGCGTCCACCTGCCGATCGACTGGCTGCGGACGTGGTTGCCGTGCCCGGAGGACGCGGTTGCCCAGCCGATCCGCCCGGATTGCGCCTGGCGTCCCGTCCTCGTCGCTTCCCTCGAGAGCGTCCCCCTGGTCACGGATGATCTGCCGGGAACGCACGAGCTGTGCGCCGACCAGATCGGAGGCGCGCTGGCCATGGCGCTGGGTCCGGTGCGTACCCGGAACACCGCCCATACCCGCCGACTGCTCCTGCGGTTCCGGCAGGTGTTGGCGGACATGTACCGTGATCACGAGCTGACGGCGGCCAAGGTGGCGGGCGCCCTCGGCATCTCTCCCCGCTACCTGCACAAGATCCTCGCACACGAGGGCACGACTTACGGGCGCGAGCTGCTGCGCATCCGCCTGGACCGGGCTGCCGCCATGCTGCGCAATCCGCGCTTCCGGGATCTGCCGGTGACCGAGATCGGCTGGCGGTGCGGGTTCTCCGATCCAAGCCATTTCTCGAGGCGTTTCCGCAGCGAGTTCGGCGTGCCGCCGGGTGTGTTCCGGACGGCAGAGCACTAGCTCGCCAGGGCCGGGCACGGGGTGCTCCCCGGCCACTGCGGCCCGCAAAAGACTCTCACGGTCAATGAATTTGTTCGCCTGCGACCAGCGTCTGACCGCCTCGCCGATCCTATAGTGTGTCGGTTCGCGATCGCGCCCCGGGACGCGCCCGGGGCGCGAATCACGGTCGAGATCTTCACTCACGACGAAGCACCGTAGGGAGTCACGATGGCCTTTGCCGGTACGGCTTTCCTGATCCTGTGGCACGACTTAGCGGAGGAGGGTGAACGGGAATACCATCTCTGGCACACCCGGGAGCACATGCCCGAGAGAGTCGGACACCCCGGATTCCTGCGCGCCAGGCGCGGCGTCAACTGGAATCTGAGCTATCAGCGCTATCTCACGATCTACGAGGGGGAGAGCCTGGAGTCCTTCCGCTCCGACGCCTATTACAGGAGCCTCAATTCTCCCACTGAATGGACGACGCGGGTCGCGCCGCACTTCCGGAATTTTCTGCGGATGGCCTGCGCCAGGCACCTGTCGCGCGGACGCGGGGTGGGCGGCGCGGTTTCCACCTACCGGTGCAATCTTCCCGAAGGCAGGAGCGAGGCGGAGGCGACGAAGGCGCTCGAGGCCGTGGTCGACCAGGTCATGGAAATACCGGAAGTCTCCGCGGCGCACATCGGAGTGGCCCGCCCCGAATACTCCGACATCCCCACGCGCGAGACCGAGCTGCGCCCGCGGATGCAGGAGAGCCCCTTCGACATGGTGCTGGTCGTCGAGGGTATCGGCCTGACCGAGCTAACGCGCGTCGACGCCGACATATCAGCGAAGGTCGTCGCTACCGGGCTGACCGGCATCAAGAGCCATGTCTACGACATGGCCTATCTGCTTGCAAAGGGCACCGGCTGAAGATGGCGGCTCCCCCGCTCCAGGAGCCGGCCGCCGCGCGCCCCACGCGTGCGCGCTACGGCGTGCTGGCGCTCATCGCAGTCGCGACGATGATTAATTACCTGGACCGGACGCTGCTGAGCGTTGCCGCGCCTCACATCTCGTCGGAGCTGGGGCTCGGCCCGGCGGCAATGGGAGTGGTCTTCTCGGTCTTCTCCTGGACGTACGCGCTCGCCCAGGTCCCCGGCGGAATCCTCCTCGACCGGCTCGGGACGCGGCGCACCTATTTCATCTCCATCGCGTCGTGGTCGCTTTTCACCGCCCTGCAGGCCGGCGCATTCAATCTGTGGACGCTGGCCCTGATGCGCCTCGGCGTCGGAGCGGCGGAGGCTCCCTGCTTTCCGGCCAACAGCCGGGTGCTCGTCAGCTGGTTTCCCCAGCGCGAGCGGGCGCGGGCGAACAGCGTCTACTCGGTGGGCATGTACTTCGGCATCGCCTTCCTCTCCCCGCTGCTCTACTGGATCACCGTGACGTTCGGCTGGCGGGCCCTGTTCGTGCTGGTCGGAGCGATCGGCATTCTGTTCAGCTTCGTCTGGCTGTGGCGGTACCGCGAGCCGCACGAGCACGGGCGGATCAACCAGGCCGAGCGTGATCTCATCGCAAGCGGGGGCGGGATCGCCGCGCCGGTACGGCGCTCACCCTTCGCCTGGACCGACATCGCCTGGCTGCTGCGCCAGCGCCAGATACTCGGGGCCTCCATCGGCCAGTTCGCCACCAATTCGACGCTGGTGTTCTTCCTGACGTGGTTTCCCACCTACCTGGCCGTCGAGCGGGGCATGGACTGGCTCAAGGTCGGCTTCTACGCGGTCCTGCCGTTCGTCGCTGCGTCCGTCGGCGCGCTCATCGGCGGCCAGATCTCCGATCGCCTCGTCAGGCGGTCCGGCTCCCTGAGCCTGGGTCGCAAGCTGCCGATCGTCAGCGGCCTGGTGCTGTCGGCCACGATCATCACGGCCATCTACATCGAGAACGACGCGCTGGTGATCGCCGTCATGTCACTGGCCTTCTTCGGACAGGGCATGTCAAATCTGGGCTGGACGCTCATCTCGGAGGTGGCGCCGGCCAGCCTCGTCGGGCTGACGGGCGGTGTCTTCAACTTCTGCACCAATCTGGCCGGCATCGTCACGCCCATCGTCATTGGCAGCGTCGTCGCCACGACCGGGTCGTTCTACGGCGGGCTCGCCTTCATCGGCATCGTTGCCCTGGTCGGCGCCTTCTCCTATGTCTTCGTGGTGGGCGAAGTGAGACGGATCCCCGATCGCGAGCGGTCCGGCGCGCAAGCGACGCCCTGAGCCACGAGGGGCAGGGGCCCGACGTTCCCCGGAGCTTTCCCGGCCCGCGGCTTTCCGGGCGGCGGCCTCGCTCCGACTTCCTCCCCCTTCGCTCAGGCCGCCGTCTCGGCTCCCGGCAGGCGTGCCGCTAGCCGGCCTTCTTCTCCGGCAGCGCGACGGTCAGCTCGAGCACCTCGTGACCGTCCTCGCGCCCTACGGTGATCTGGACCGCCTCGGGATCGACGTTCACGTACCTGCGAATCACTTCCAGCAGCTCGCGGCGCAGGAGCGGCAGGTAGTCCGGGCCGCCGCGTGTGCCGCGTTCCTGCGCGACGATGATGCGCAGTCGCTCCTTGGCGACCTGGGCCGAGGACGGCGTGCGGCGGAACAGCGCTAACAGGCCCATCTCAGCCTCCGAACAGGCGGGCCAGCAGGCCCTTCTTCGGTTCTTCGAGGAAACGCAGCGGCACCGACTCGCCGAGCAGGCGGGCCACGGCGTCCTCGTAGGCGCGCGCCGCGTCGCTGTCCTCCTTGAGGATGACGGGAATGCCTGCGTTCGAGGCGGACAGCACGTCCGGCGACTCCGGTATGACGCCGATGACTTCGACGCCGAGAATCTCCTTCACGTCGTCGACGCTCATCATCTCCCCAGCCGCGACGCGACGCGGGCTGTAGCGCGTGAGAAGCAGATGCTCCTGCACCCCGCCATGGCCGTTCGCGGCCCGCTGCGTCTTGCTGGCCAGCAGTCCGAGGATGCGGTCCGAGTCGCGCACCGAGGAGACTTCGGGATTGACCACGACGATGGCGCGGTCCGCGAAGTACATGGCCAGGTGGGCGCCCTTCTCGATGCCGGCAGGGGAGTCGCAGATGATGTAGTCGAAGCCGTCGGCAATGAGCTCGTCGAGCACGGCACGCACGCCTTCGGCGGTGAGCGCGTCCTTGTCGCGGGTCTGCGACGCCGCGAGGATGTAGAGGTTGTCGAGGCGCTTGTCCTTGATCAGCTGTAGAAGTCAATACTTGATCTGACAGTCTGCGTTTTCTCTCCGAGTGTCGATCCGCTTCGTCACTGTCGGTTGGTGCTACGCCGCGAGTGTCTTCTCCTTCGCCAGCGCTTTGCTA
>Ga0181858_1001045_pt1 | contig 13628 bp, 16 predicted proteins | sample NewIslPassag4_SG_FD_130749 | JGI IMG/M metagenome (GOLD analysis project Ga0181858, IMG submission 130749) | Feedstock adapted compost microbial communities from Newby Island compost facility, Milpitas, CA, USA - Passage 4_SG | ecosystem: Engineered > Solid waste > Feedstock > Composting ...
AGCGGGAAGGTGGACGTGAACGGATGAAACTGATGCGAGCGAAAATTTCGTCCCATCGGACAATGCGGTTAGTGTTGTTGGGCGCATTCCTCTTGTTGCTTGCCGCCGATGTCGGCGCCGTGGCGCTGGGCGCCGATGCGACACAACCGGTTACCCGGGAACAAGTGTTGGCCATTGCCAAGGAACTGGTCACACCCGGCGGATGTCCGTCATTGACGTTGGCGGAATGCACGTTGCCGACGGCGTTTAAAATTCGCGAGGAAATTGCCCAGATGTTGGCCCAAGGGATGGAGAAAGAAGAAATTATTGACGCCTTGGTGGCCAAGTACGGCAAGGCCGTATTGGGGGCGCCGAAGCGGGAAGGTTGGGGCCTGGTGGTCTGGTATATGCCGTATGCGGTGATGGGAGCGGCGGCGCTGGTATTGGGCGGATGGCTGTACAGCCGCCGGCGCAAGTCATCCGTCCGGAGGCCGGCGGCCGCATCGTCGGCGCCGCGTTTGGAGCAGCAGTCTATGTCGGCCCAGGAAAACGGGCACCAACAAGAGGACGCCATCCGCCAAATGCTGAAAAAATATTTGTGAGTGCCAAAATCATGCACGCATGGTCCGTTTCCGTCGCGTGATGCTAATCTTGGAGCGCGTTGATGTGCCTTCGTATCATTGAACCGACGCAAAAAAGCTGCAAGCCTGAAGCTTCCCCATAAGGTTCTTCAGGCTTTTGCATTTTGTGGTTTGCAATTGTAGACGATGGTTACGATCCTTGGTTTTCAGCCAATTGGGCAAAGAGTTGCTCCAGTTGTTTGACCGTGATAGGTCCCATGTGGTGGTAAAGGATGCGGCCGTTTTCATCCAGCAAAAAACTGGTTGGGATACCGACGATTTGGTACGCTTTTTTGGCTTTTCCCTTTGTGTCGAACAAGTTCAAGTACGTCACTTGATATTGTTGCAAGAATTGTTCCGCCGCGGCTTGATTTTTTTCTTCCGTCGTCAAATTGACGCCGACGAACCGGACGAGTTGGCCAAAACGTTTTTCCGCCTCAACCAGGTCCGGCATTTCCTCATGGCAAGGTCCGCACCAAGAAGCCCAAAAATTGAGGAAGACCGGCTTTCCTTGCAAGTCTTGCAGCGAAACCCGCTGGCCGGTTGCGTCGGGCAAGGAGAATACCGGCGCCAAGTGGCCTTCGAGCGGCTGGCGGGAGTCGGTGCCGGCCGATTGTTCTCCGAAAAAGACTTGATAAGCCAAAAAACCTGCCACCACCAGTAAGAGAAAGACGACGACAAGTTTCGACCGGGTTTTCATGGAAAGCACTCCTTTGTCAATGTTAGCCGTTCTCTTTCTTTCCAATATACAATGGACAGTATTCCATGTAAAATGTTCGAGCTGTGACGAATTGATGAAACGACGAAAATTGGAAATGGAAATGCTTTCCCGTTGCCAAAGCGGCAATGCTGCGATAAAATACAAGTACAACACATCCTGCGATGCGCGTCAGTCTCAAGATGTTTCGAACCGTACCATGACACGAGGGAATCCTACATCAGGTTGTGGATGACATGCCTGCGCGACAGGACGTCAGAAGCAGCCTTGCGGATACCCACCTGCGAGCGCAGGTTCGTGAAACAACTGAGACGACGGCATGGTGGGAGCGTACGGATAAAACCTCCTACTAAAATTAGGAGGTTTTTTATTTTATTGTTTTTTTTACGGAAAATATACTATGATTATAATGTCGTTTCGTTTTCATAGTTATCGAATTGATGATGGAAGGAGACCGACGTATGGAGGAGATATTAATCGTTGACGGTGCCCGGACGCCCTTTGGTACGTATGGCGGTTCGTTCAAAGATGTCAGCGCCATGGAACTGGCCATCGCGGCCAGCAAGGCGGCGGTGGAACGGGCGGGGATTCAGGCGCAAGATGTGGACAATGTCGTTTTTGGCAATGTCATTCATACGTCCACCAACGCGTCTTATTTGGCACGGCATATCGCTTTGCATGTCGGCGTTCCCATCCAAGCGCCGGCACTGTTGGTCAATCGGCTGTGCGGTTCCGGTTTGCAAGCGGTCGTTTCGGCGGCGCAAAGCATCCGCTTGGGCGAGTCCCATGTGTCCTTGGTCGGCGGCACCGAAAATATGAGCCAATCGCCGTATATGTTGCGCAATGCCCGTTTCGGCGGCGGGCCGAAGTTGCACGACATGTTGACGTCCACGCTCTCCGATGAATATTGCGGCATCGGTATGGGCGTAACGGCGGAAAATTTGGCCAAGAAGTACAACATCAGCCGGGAAGAACAGGATCAATTTGCGTATGAGAGTCAAATGCGGGCGGCCAGCGCCCGGGAAGCCGGCCGGTTGGCGGAAGAAATCGTTCCTGTCACGGTGCGGGATCGCAAAGGGAGAGAGACGTTGGTGACGGCGGACGAACATATCCGTCCCGACACGACACCGGAACGGCTCGCCCAATTGAAGCCGGTCTTTTTAAGCGATGGAACGGTGACAGCCGGCAACGCCAGCGGCATTAACGACGGTGCGGCGGCGCTGGTGCTGGCCAGTGAATCGGCCGTCGCGCGGCTGGGCTTGAAACCGTTGGCGCGCTTGTTGTCTTGGGCTGTGGCCGGCGTTGAGCCGGAAATCATGGGGATCGGTCCGGTGGCGTCGTCCAAATTGGCCTTGGAGCGGGCCGGCTTGCGGTTGGATGACTTGGATTTGGTGGAAGTGAATGAGGCGTTTGCCGCCCAATATTTGGCCGTGGAAAAGGAATTGGGGTTGGATCGGAACAAAACCAACGTCAACGGCGGTGCCATCGCATTGGGCCATCCGGTGGGCGCCAGCGGAGCGCGGGTGTTGCTCACGTTGTTGTATGAACTGAGACGGCGGCAAGCCAAACGCGGCCTGGCTTCGTTGTGCATTGGCGGCGGACAAGGAATTACGGCCATTGTTGAAATGGTATGAAGGAAATAGGAATAAGGGTGAAAATATGAAAAGCCGGACGCATGTCCGGCTTTGCTTATGATTGCAGTATATGTTTTCGAAATTATTTCCGGTTCCGGAAGAAATCGGCGTTCTTTTGGATGAATTCTTTTTCCTCTTCCGGGACAAAGTCTTCCATGTAAATGGCGTTGACCGGGCATTCCACTTCGCAGGCGCCGCAATCGATACAGACATCGGGATCGATGTAGTATTGATCTTCTCCTTCATGGATGGCGTCGACAGGGCACACCTCAACACAAGCTGCTTCTTTGACCCCGATGCACGGAGATGTGATGACAAAAGCCATGAAAAATTTCCCCCTTTGATGTTTTCAATAACTCCTATTCGGCGCAGGCATCGAAAATCCTTCTATTCAATGAAAGAAGAATATGACAAAGCCTGTTCACAAATTCTTCAATTACATACTAAGAAAACCGGTACAATCTGTCAAGATTTTGCTTCTCGCCTCATTGTAACCATGTTTTTTCGCCATTATGCGTTTACCGGTCCCTCTGGCAAAATTGTCACACCATAAAACAATTCCCCATTTAGCATACTAAACATGGGCCGTTTCAGGTCCGACAAGAAAGGGGGGATTCGGTGGACGAACAATCCCGTTTTGATGCCGATCATCCGTTGGAAAAGGCTACGGCGGCGAATTCCGGCGACAACCGACAGGTCGTCGATAACACTGGATTTCCGGAAGAAAGCGTGGGGCAGCCGGATAGGTCAGAGCCGGCCGACATGGAAGTGGCGCAAGAAATGTCGCCAACGTTGCCCCGGCACACAGTAAAAGGATCCGAGGATGAAAGTGATCGCCCGCGCGCCGAAGACGACGGGTTGAGGGGGCAAGGGCTGGGGTGGACCGGGCTTGTCTTGTCCATATTGGCCTTCTTCATCTATCCTGTCTTTTTCGGCATCGCCGGAGCCGTCTTGGGATTTCTCGGCTATCGCCAAGGCGCCCAAACTTTGGGCATTTGGTCCATGGTGTTGGGGGCGCTGGCCGTTTTGGGTGCCCTGTTGTTTTCCCCTTATTTTGTCAGGTGACGTCAAACCACTTTCCACCGTCCGGTGGAAAGTGGTTTTGTCACATTTCAAATTGGTAGGAGATGGCCGCCAGGGCGTACAAAGCGGCGGTTTCGGTCCGCAATATTCTCCTCCCGAAGGAAACGGAAACGAAACCGTTGGCGGCGGCATCTTCTACCTCGGCTTCATCAAAGCCTCCTTCCGGGCCGACGACGATGAGGATGGAATGGGGTTTGTCCCTTTCTTGGAACAATTGTTTTAACGATACCGCTTCCTTACCGACATGGGCCAAGAGGGCTAAGTCGAACTGCCCCCGGAGGGCCAGCAGTTCGTCCCAAGAGACCGGTTCGTCGATGGCCGGGATGATGCTGCGGTGGGACTGTTCGGCCGCTTCTTTGGCAATTTTCAGCCAACGTAGCCGCCGACGGGACATTTTGTCGCCGTTCCAAAACACGACTGTTCTGGACGAAGTGAACGGGATGATGCGGCCCACCCCCATTTCCGTACATTTTTGCACGATCCAGTCCATTTTGTCGCCTTTGGGCAAGCTTTGGGCTACCGCCACATGGAGCGGCAATTCGCGCCGGAGCGCCAATTCTTGCACGATTGTGGCCACGACGGAATGTTCATCAATGGTTTCAATGACTGCGAGCACATCCCTTCCTTGGCCGTCGGCGCAAATGATGTGGTCGCCTTGTTTCATCCGCATGACACGGGCGATGTGATGGACGTCATCGCCTTCGATGCGGACCGTCGTGCCGGTCATCTGATCGGGTCGTACAAAGTATCGTTGCATGGCCCCTCCCTCATTTAATGTTTGCCGTTTTCACGGATCTAGGCTTCTCTTGTTTTTACCATCATTGGGCCGTATTGACAATAGCCCGGTATCCTCAAACGTCATCATATGGGAAATTTTTACTTTATTTCTTCCGGAAAATCATTTATGATGTGATACGAACGAGAAAATGATCATTTTGAAGCCCCCTCATGAAACTGTACGGTTAAACTGTACCATACGGGTGATGAAACCATAAGGGAGTGAGCTGTATGTACGACATCGCGATTGTCGGCGCCGGTCCGGCCGGGGCCAGTGCGGCTTTGTTTGCGGCGAAAGCGGGAAAAAAAGTGCTTTTGTTGGACAGCGATCAAGGATTGACCCGGCGGGCCTGGGTGGAAAATCATTACGGCGTCGAAAAAATTTCCGGTTCCGATTTGGTGGACATCGGGCACCGGCAAGCGACGCGTTTTGGAGCCGAGCTGGTGAAGACGAAAGTAAACGAAATTCATCAAAAAGATGAAGGATTTGAGCTTCTGACCGAGAATGGCAATTATTTGGCCCGTTATGTGATTTTGGCCACCGGCGCCACCGTGGACTTGGCGCAAGCTTCCGGGGTGGAAGTCATCCCCGGCACGGAGCCGCGGATTAAATCGGTTGTCAAAACCGATAAGGACGGTAGAACCAACATTACCGGCATTTGGGCCGCCGGAACATGCGCCGGTGTGAGTGTGCACACCATTGTGACAGCCGGCGACGGAGCGCGGGTCGCCATCAACTTGCTCAGTGAAATGAACGGCGAACGTTACGTGGATCACGACGTCTTGCAAAAATGACATTTTTCCGGTGTATCTAATTTTTCCTAGGGATTCGGTTGGTTAAAGAATCCCTTTTCTTTTTTGATTGACATTCTCCAAAAAAAAATGATATGTAATGTATATCGCGGTAAAAAGAAGAGAAAATCAGAGATATAGAGAGATAATTTAAAAAATTTTAATGTAAACGCTTTCTATTTCTATTTGTCGAAATTATTATTATATGTATAAAGGGGGAAATCGCATGAAGGAGGAAAGAGTGCGGGAATTTATCCGGACGTGCAAAGAACAGTTGGCCAAAGGCAACGAAAAGGAATTGATGGCCATTTCTCTCCTCACTAACCCCAACACGACGCTCACTTATTGGGATATCGCCAAAATGTGCGATTTGCCGGTGGAAGTCGTTTTTGAATTGCAAGAAGCCATCGATCACCGGAAAGGAAAATATTCTCATATCGCCGAATTGTATCGGTTGAGATATACATTGCGATAAAGGAGTTTTTGCCTTGTCGGACGAACACAAAATACAAATGACGAAGGAAGACGTGGTGCGACTAGCCGCGCAAGCGTGGGAAACGGCGGCGGTGTCGCCCGAAAGTGTCTTCATGTTTCGGTTATTGCAGTTTTCGTTTTCATACGATGACCAGCGTCGGCAATGTCGCATCGAATGTCCCGTGTCGCCGATTATGTACAATCCCCTGGGGATGGTTCACGGCGGAATTTATACGTATATCGCCGATACGGCGATCGGACATTTGAATTTTCGTTTTCAAACGGCGCCGTATGTGACGTTGGAATTGAAAACGTCGTTCTTAAAGTCAACGACAAGCGGAAAACTCATTGCCGTGGCCCGCTACGTACGGGAAGGGCGGCGGGTTCTGTTCGCCGAAGCGACGGTGGAAAATGAGGCCGGCGAGCTGTTGAGTGTCACGACCGGTACGTTTTACCGGTTGGAAAAGCGTTGATCCAGCATGCAGTTTGCCCAAGCCCGATTCCCGAGCCTACAGACCATTGTTCTGTAGGCTTTTTTCATACAGCCAGTCTCATTTTGGAAAAATGTTTGACTTTGCCTTCGCTTCGTTGACATTTTCTTTCCGTTATGTTTTTTTGAAAGTAAAGACATTTACTCGGTGTGACCATTTCACCGGTGAAAGGATGTTCCGCCATGGTTCATGTGGATGGGGAGACGCTGGAAAAAATTTATGCCTTGCGGCGTCAAGTGGATCGCATCGACGAAGAGATTGTCCATGCGTTGAAGCGAAGAACCGATTTGGTCCGGCAAATTGCGTTGTTGAAGGCCGATGCGCATGCCGTCACCAGTTTGTCGACGTCCATGCGCCATAAAGAAATTTTGGACCATGTGGGCAAGTGCGCCAAGGAGTGCGGTTTGGACGAAGAGGTCATTCGGGAGTTGTACCAAATGATCATCTGGTATGCCATCGACAAGCAGCTCGAGTTGTTTGAAAAATAATGCCCCCGTATGAACGTTCAAGGCTGTCCTTGTGTATGATGAAGGACAGCCTTGCTTATTTTTCCCATGTCCGCGCATTACCGTGCCCCCGTGCGCATGGCCGGCCAACAATCTTAAAATCGGCGACGAGTGTGATATGATAAAGTAAAACCCGACGAGATAAGACAATGGAGATGTGGATTTCATGAAAACGATCTATTTGGACAACAGCGCGACGACGTGGCCGTATCCGACCGTCGTGCAAACCGTCCAAGACGTGATGTCACGCCATTTTGCCAATCCGTCATCCCTTCATTCTTTAGGCGAGACGGCCAACCGGCTCTTGACCGAGGCCCGTAAGGAAGCCGCCCGCCTATTGGGTGTCGCAGCGGAGGAAATTGTTTTCACTTCTTCCGCCACGGAAAGCAACAATATGGCCGTCAAAGGGGCGGCCTTGCAATATGCCCGGCGGGGAAAACATATCATCACGACGGCGGTGGAACATCCGTCGGTGGAACAGCCGATAATCCAGTTGGAGGAGGCCGGGTTCGATGTAACCCGCCTTCCGGTTGATCGAAACGGCCAGATTGATTTGGAGGAATTGCGGCAAGCCGTCCGCGACGATACGATTCTTGTCAGCGTCATTTGGGTGAACAACGAGACCGGGGCCGTCCAACCTCTTCAGGCCATCGGCCAATTGTTGAAACCTTACCGCAAAGTGTTGTTTCATGTAGATGCGGTGCAAGGTTTCGGCAAGATACCGTTATCCATCAAAGAGTGGGGAATCGATCTCCTCAGCTTGTCAGCCCATAAATTCCACGGGCCGCGGGGCGCCGGATTGTTGTACGTACGCAAAGGCATTACCTTAATGCCGTTGTTGGCCGGCGGCGGCCAAGAAGGCGGTCTGCGTTCGGGAACCGAAAACTTGCCTGCCATCGTCGGGATGGTGCAAGCCATGGGCCAGGCAGAGCAACAGCGGAAAAAGGAGGCCGGCCGTTTGCGCCGGATGCGGGAACGGCTGCTGGAAGGAATCGGACAAATTCCGGGTGCGGTTGTCAACAGCCCTGCTGACGGAGCCCCCCACATTCTCAATGTCTCCTTTCCCGGCATCAAGCCGGAAGTGCTTATTCATGCGTTAGAAAAAAAAGGGGTGTACGTGTCGACCCTTTCCGCATGTTCCGCCCGGCGTCACCAACTGAGCCGTGTCTTGTTGGCCATGGGTTTGGGAGAGGAACGGGCCGCAAGTTCCATCCGTTTGAGTTTGAGTTACGTCAACACGGAGGAAGAAATCATAGCGGCGGTGGGTATATTGCAGGAGACAGTCGGACAGCTCCGCAACTGGGTGGAGGTGTAAACGTGAAAAAACGAATCATGGTTCGCTACGGCGAATTGGCATTGAAAGGAAAAAACCGGGGCGATTTTGAAGCCCAATTGGTGCAAAACATTAAAGAAGCCTTGGCGCCGCTGTCCGGGGCCGGCATCGAGAAAGCTTACGGGCGCCTGTACGTGCTCGTGGAGGAAGATGATGCCGCCGAGGCAGCACGGCGATTGCAGCGGGTATTCGGCATTTCGTCCTTCAGTTTTGTCGAAGAAGCGGCATCTGAGTTGGAAGTCATCCAGGCGGCGGCCCTGGAATTGATCCGACGGCAATTGCCGGATTATCCCGGGCCGGCCGAGCCAATTCCGTTCCGCGTCCAGACGCGGCGGGTGGACAAGCGTTTTCCTCTGACGTCCATGGAAGTCAGCCGGAAGGTAGGCGGATACATCAAAGCCCACGCACCGGTACGGGTCGACTTGAACAACCCGCAGGTCGAGGTGCAGATCGAAATTCGGCAAGAAGGGGCTTTTTTGTTTGCCGACGCCATTCCCGGAGCCGGCGGTTTGCCTGTCGGCGCCAGCGGCAAGGCGGTGTTGATGTTGTCCGGCGGCATTGACAGCCCGGTGGCCGGCTGGCTGACGATGAAACGGGGTGTACGGCTGGAGGCGGTCCACTTCCACAGTTACCCTTTTACCAGCGAGCAGTCCCGCAAAAAAGTCGAGGACCTCGTGCAAATTTTGACCGAATACGGCGGAAAGATTCGTCTCCACGTAGTACCTTTTACGGACATCCAAACGGAAATTCGCCGCACATGTCCCGAGTCGCTGGGCATTACGATCATGCGGCGGATGATGTTGCGCATTGCGGAACGTTTGGCTTGCCGCTACAAATGCTTGGCCATTGCTACGGGAGAAAGCCTCGGGCAAGTGGCGAGCCAGACACTGGAGAGCATGCTCACCATCAACCAAGTGACCCGCTTGCCGGTCTTGCGTCCGCTGGTGGCGTACGACAAACAGGAAATCATCGCCTTGGCCAAGCGCATTGGAACGTATGAAACGTCCATCTTGCCGTATGAAGATTGTTGCACCATTTTTACGCCGAAGGCGCCGAAAACCCGGCCCCGCCCGGAAATGGCGGAAGAAGCGGAAAGGAACTTGGCCGTGGATGAGTTGGTGCAGCAGGCGGTGGAAGGGACCGAATCGGTGTGGTTTTATCCGGGACAACAGAAAAAGGAATTCCAATATTTTTCCCTTTAGAGTTCAGTTTCGATTTGGCAAAGGGAAACGTTTCGTGACGCATGACACCCCTTTCTCTGGTAAATACTACATGTCGGTATACAGAGGAAGGGGCGTTATGTTCATGAATCGGTTGCTGCTGAAATGCTGGCAGCTGTTTGATCGGACGTATCAGCGGGCCATGGGGCTGGATCCGGTGGACGTTTCGGCGGAAAACGTCTTTCGCGTCCAGGTCGTCTCGTATCAAGGCCCGTCGCTGCGGACGGCCGACGGTCTGATCATTCGGGACGGCGATCTCATCTGTAAAATTCATTTGCACAATTGTCTGCTCATGCGCAAGTTGCAAGGGATTACCCACCAAAACCGTCTCGGCTTGTTGGCGTTACAAGAAATCCGCCGCTCGTTGCCCGGACTGGCCCGCTATATTCGCAATCATCCGGCGGAGCCGTACATCAAAGGAATCGTGGGGACGACCATTTTGTACCGGGGAGCCGCCCAATTAGGTTTTTCCATGGAGGAATTGCCTCCGTCTTTCAAGAACCGGTTAAAAAATCGTTACCTGCTGTGGATGCTCATGATCTGCCATCCGGAGGGAAAAGACCGTTTGCGACGGAATCCGGAAAAATTGAAGATGCGGCAATTGTTCATGGGAAAAGAACAATTGTACGAAAAATACGGCGGTCTACAGGAGGAAAACGATGCCCGGAAAAGTGTTGCTCGTCACTGAAACCATTGCCGGACACGGTCACCTCCGTGCGGCCGAAGCGGTGCAACAGGCGTTACAATTGGTGGCGCCGGACGTGGAGACGAAGCTGGTCACCACCATGCCGATCGTCAGTTCGGCTTTGGAAAAAACAGTTCGTAAAGTGTACATGAATACGTTGAAAGTGGCTCCTAGAATGTGGGGGTGGGCTTACGAAAGCGAACGGGTGACCAGTGCCTTGTTCAAAGAAGTGCTGGCCCGGACGGTGGCGTTGAAACTGGTGGAATTGGTGGAAGCCGAACGCCCTGACGTTGTTGTGTGCACCCACGCTTTTTCGCTGGGCGCCTTTGCTTTTCTGAAACGGAAAAAAACGTCGTTCGCGCTCGGTGCGGTGATTACCGATTTCGATTTAAACGGGTTTTGGGTCCACGACGGGGTCGATTTTTATCTCGTCGGCAACGATGGGGTCAAACGGAAATTGATGCAACGGTTTGCGTTGCCTGCCGACAAAATTTATGTTACGGGCATACCCATTGACTTGAAGTTCGCGCCCATGTTACATCAGCGGGACCGCCAAACGGCGCGGCAGCGCTTGGCCATCGACGGCGAGCGGCCTTTTTTGCTCATCACCGGCGGCGGCAGCGGTTACGGCCCCATCGAGCAAGTGGTGGAAGTTTTGGACGCCCTTGATGACGAATTTGTTCTTGGTGTTATCACCGGGCATAACACCGAATTGTACCTTAAGCTGTTGGCCGATTTGCCCCGTTTCCGCCATCCATTGCGCTTGTATGGTTACGTCGACAATATGGAGGACTTTATGCTGGCGGCCGATTTGCTCATTTCCAAACCGGGGGGGTTGAGTGTTTCGGAGGCCCTCGCCAGCGGCCTGCCGCTGCTCATTGTGCAACCGATTCCCGGACAAGAAGAAAGAAACAGCCGCTTCCTCGTCCGGCAACGGGTCGCCGTGAAAGCGGAGACAATGGAAGAGGTGGCGGACATCGTCCATTACGTGTTCCATCGTCCCGACCTGTTGCGGATGATGCGGGAAGCGGCGTTGCGGTTGGGAAAACCGTATGCGTCGTTGCAGGCGGCCGGGGTTATCCGGGATTACCTCAATTGGCCGACGTTGGATGCGTCGATGCCGAGCAATTGATGAAACGTGATTTCCGGCCGCGAGCGCAGGCGGAGGTTGACGGCGGTTTGACCCAATCCTTCACTGATGTAAAAGGGCCGTTCACGGTAATAATGCAGGCCCCTGATGATATTCAATTGGGGCAGGGGCCCCATCCGTTTCAAATGGTACGCCCGGGGCCAGTGGATTTGGCCGCCGTGGAAGTGGCCGGAGAGCAAATAATCGTGGGGAAACTGCTCCATTTTGAAGATGATGTGCGGATCGTGGCTCAAGACGAGCCGGATGTCGTCGGCTTGTACGCCGCGAAAGGCTTTGCCCACGTCGTCATGCCCCGAATAGGCGTCGTCGATGCCGACGATGGACAAGACGTGTTCGCCGCAGGCGATGCGGCGGTTTTCGTTCCGCAGCAGCACGATGTCCATTTCTTCAAACAGGCGCAACAGGTTGGAAAAATTTTCCCCTTCCAGCACGTAATCGTGATTCCCCAAGACCGCATATATCCCCAAGGTCGGCTTGACGTTTTTCAGGACCACCAAATACGGGCGCAGTTTATCCAACGATTCCGGTTTGTCCAAGTAATCGCCGGTGAGGGCAATCAAATCCACGGGCCGATGTTGTATTTGTTGGCGCAATTTTTCCGGTGTGATCGAGATTTTTTCCATGTGCAAGTCGGACAGGTGCAAAATGTTCAACCGGCGGCTGTCGTCGACCTCCTCCGGCCGTCCGCGGACGGGTATGGTCAATTGTTTGACCGTTGGCCGGTACGTTGCCCGATGGGCATACCAATAAAGGCCGACGCCACCGAGCAGGAAAGCGATGAGAATACCGAGCAACACGCGACATGAGCTCCTCTCCCTAAAATGACATAATCATACTATACTAAACCCTTTCGTTGAAGGCCAGTGACGATTCATGGAAATCCATAGGGAATTTTATTTGTCAAAGTAGGATCTTACGCAAATATGTCGAAATTATCAATTATGAAAGACTTGTCTGATGAAGGGGGAGGAAATTGTTTCCGCACGAAACCATCGCTTATGTGGACGAATTGTTGCGGCAATGTCTTCAAATGCAAGCGACGGATGTGCACTTGGAACCGAAGGAACAAGGGTTTCAGGTGCGGGTGCGGGTCGACGGGCTGCTTCGTCCGGTGGACATGTTGGAAGATGAGGCGTTTTGTTTGTCGGTCTTCTCCCGCATCAAACTGTTGGCAGGGATGGACATCGGGCAAAAGCGACTGCCCCAAGACGGTTCCTTCGTCTGGGAAGGGGATGGACGGAAGATCACGATACGGGTTTCCACGCTGCCGACCATCGCCGGGGAAAAATTGGTGTTGCGCTTGTTGGAAGGACGCCGGTTTCCGGACCTGGCCGCCTTGGGCATGGGAAGTAACATTCAACGGTTGTTGCGCAAAGCCTTGGAACAGCCGGGGCTCGTGTTGGTGACAGGAGCCGCCGGCGCCGGCAAAACGACAACGCTGTATACCATCTTGCAACAGTTGCGTCTCGAGCAGTTGAACGTGGTGACGTTGGAAGAACCGGTGGAGTACCGGCTGGATGGCGTGCATCAAGTGCAAATTAACCGCATGTCGGGATTGGATTTTGCCGGGGGCCTGCGGGCGGTGATGCGGCAAGATCCGAATGTCATTTTTGTCGGTGAAATCCGCGATCCCGAGACGGCCCGGATGGCCCTGAGGGCGGCCATGACCGGCCATTTGGTACTGTCCACCCTGCATACGGCCGAAGCGTGTCAAGCGCCGTTAAGGTTGATGGAAATGGGGGTCGAACCCCATCTTGTGGCCGCCGGTTTGAATGCGGTGTTGGCCCAGAAATTAGTACGCAAAGAATGTCCCGCATGCCATGGGTTTTCCTCCAGCTGTGGCCGCTGCAGCGGCAACGGATACATCGGCCGTACCGGCGTCTTTCAATTGCTGGTCATGGACACGTCCTTGCGGGAAATGTTGTTGAACGAGCCGGCGTTGTCGAGCTTCCGGGAGAAGGCTAAGGAAGGTCAGTGGTTGGTGACGACATCCCGCTTCGAGCAGTCTGAACCGTTTTTCCTCAAGCCGCTGCAAACCGTGGATAAAGGGGCGATTCCTTCTTGAAGCAAAAACGGTTGCGGCGGGGGAAGGCGAGCCAATGGGGGGGGGTTGGCGAAAAAACAGGGGGCGTGTTGGGGTGCGGGGGGGCGGGGGGGGGGGGGGGG
>Ga0181858_1001046_pt1 | contig 13627 bp, 13 predicted proteins | sample NewIslPassag4_SG_FD_130749 | JGI IMG/M metagenome (GOLD analysis project Ga0181858, IMG submission 130749) | Feedstock adapted compost microbial communities from Newby Island compost facility, Milpitas, CA, USA - Passage 4_SG | ecosystem: Engineered > Solid waste > Feedstock > Composting ...
CGCGCTCCGCTTCGCGGATGCGCTGCGTGACCACCTGCTTCGCCGTCTGCGCGGCGATGCGTCCGAAATCCCGCGGCGTCACTTCAATTTCCGCGATGTCGTCGAGCTGGTAATGCGGGTTGATGCTGCGCGCCGCCTCCAGCGAAATTTCAAGCCGCGGGTCCGTCACTTCCTCGACCACCGTTTTGCGGGCGTATACCTTGATCTGGCCGGTGGTCCTGTTGATATCGACACGCACGTTCTGGGCCGTATTGAAGTTTCTCTTGTAACTGGAGATCAGTGCCGCTTCGATGGCTTCGAGCAGGACATCTTTGGAAATGCCCTTCTCACGCTCGATTTCGGACAGCGCTTCGATAAACTCCATGCTCATTTCGGGTGAATTCCTCCTTCTATCGGAAAATGGCGATATGGACACGAAAGCGTTCGCCTACGGGAATACGATGGCCAGACGGGCAAAAGACACCTTCGCGTACGGCACGGCAACCTTGCGCTTGCCGATGGCAATCGTCAGCGTTTCGCCGTCGAAGCTTTCGAGCTTTCCTTCGAATTCCTTGTCGCCTTCGACGGGCTCGTAGGTGGTGACGTAAACGTGCTTGCCGACGGCCCGCGCCACATCTTCCGGCTTTTTCAGCGGCCTTTCGGCGCCCGGCGAACTGACCTCGAGAAAATACGGTTCGTCGATCGGATCGATTTCGTCCAACTTCGCGCTGACATATTCGGAGATGCGGCCGCATTCCTCGATGTCGATGCCGCCCTCCTTGTCTACGAATATGCGAAGAAATCGGCTCTTGCCTTCCTTCACATATTCAATGTCCACAAGCTGAAATCCGTGTTCCTCAAGATAAGGAACCGTGATTTGCTCCACGATGGATTTGATCTTCGACTGGCTCAAAACATATATCCCCCCGAATATGCTCATCCGCAGCCGCCTTTGTCCAAAGATAAGGCTTGCGGCTGCGCCTTCAGGCGTTCCGGATCGCAAAAAGCCCCATGGCAAAACGGAAAGAGTGGGTTTCCCCACTCTTCTGCAGACAGAGATATCCACATGATTACCAGAAATATAATAACATATTCCGGCACCGGTGACAACGGCCAATTGTAAGCCCGATTCCGGGCACGGCCCGTTGTCTTGCGCGCGGTGCGGCTTTCCTTTCACCCTTCCGGCCGCCTATTTGGCGCCGGATGCGTCATGAACCGCTCCCTCCATGTTTTTCAGCGTCTGATCCAGCGAGAGCACATCCGCGTAGCGGGCATTCAAATCAAGCAGCGTGTTGTTTTGCAGCGCCTGGTTCCGGTCGCCCACGGCTTCTTCGGGGATCACCACATGATAGCCGCGCTGCATCGCGTCGATGGTCGTGGCGCGAATGCTGCCGCTCGTGGTCGCTCCCGCCAGAATGACCGTGTCGATGCCGCGCGCTTTCAGAAAGTCGTGGACCGGCGACTGATAGAAATCGGTGATGAATACCGTGCTGTTCACCAAATCGTACGTAAAGCCTTGCAAATCGGGATGAATTTGCACCCATTCGCTGTTTTCCAGCAAAGCCTGCAGCGAGGAAAATTTCTTGCCCCACAATTGCGAGAAGTAGTGGTCCGGGTCGAATACGGTTCTGCTGAAAATGACGGGGATGCCGAGCCTTTGGGCCGTTTTCACGAGCGCGGCCGTCGCGTCGATTTGTCCCGTCAGTTCGATCGAAAGCCTGGAGTTGGCGTCGGTAAAAGCCTTGGTCAAATCGCGGATCAAAAGCGCCGGCCGGCGCCCGAAACCGATCTGTCCGGAGAAGCCTTGCTGGGAGAACAGATGCTGGATTTCATCCAGCATGTATCGCCGCTGTCCCCCGGGGGTGTATATCACTTTCAGGCCGTAGCCTTCCACCACGCCGTCGCGCTCCATCCGCCGCAAGGTGCTGGGAGAAACGCCCAATATTTTGGCCGCTTCGGAAATGGTAAGCAATTTATTGTACAATTGGATTTCCTTCCTTTCAAAACATTCCGTTGAAAATCTTTATATCAGATTTTGCAAGTTTGAACAAGTTGCAGTATCTTTATGGAACTTTTTTGATTATTGCGATGTTTCCGATGCGCCAAAAGAAAAAAAGGGGTGAACATGCACCCCTTTTGCTAACCTATGCTTCTCACAATGTGGAGCGGATTTGACCGCCGTCGACCTGAATCGAAGCGCCCGTGACGAAGGAGGCTTTTTCCGAGGCGAGAAAAGCGACGACGCTCGCGACTTCCTCCGCCGTACCGTAACGGCCGAGCACCATCTCTTTCGCCACTTCCGCCTTCACCTCTTCCATGGGCACGCCCCTTTCCTGCGCCAGATGGGTGACGATGTTGACGGAACGATCGGTCCAAATCGGTCCGGGCATCACCTGGTTAACCAAAATGTTGTATTGGCCCAGTTCGTTGGACAGATGTTTCGACAACCCGGAGATGGCGCTGCGGCTCATCGTGGAGATGACGCCGCCGGCGCGGGGCTGCTTGACCCAGGTGGAGGTCATGAAAATGATCCGGCCCCAGCGGTTCTCGATCATGCCGGGAATCGCCCGTTTGGCCATCTGCAGCACGGGGAAAAGCATCATGTCCAGGCCCGCTTTCCAATCTTCATAGCTGGTGTCGACGAATGCGCTCGTCTTCGGCCCGCCCGTGTTGGCGACGAGGATATCGATGCGGCCGAATTGTTCCAGCACGGCGTCCATAAGGCGGTTGACTTGATCATGGTCGGAAAGGTCCGCGGGATGCCAGAACACCCGCCCGGGACTTGCCGTTTCCCGCTCCAGCTTTTCCGCCGCCGCGCGGATGGAGTCTTCGCCGCGCGAACTGATGGCGACGCGGGCGCCCTCGAGCAGCAGCTGTTTGGCGATCGCATACCCCAACCCTTTGCTTGACGCCGTGACAAGGGCCGTTTTATTCTCCAGTCCCAGGTTCAACTTCGTTCCACCCTTTCCTGTAAACTTGCGGCCTGCGGTGCGAAAGGCTCGGCACGCGCGACCGGACCGTATCGATCCACGACAAATCCAGGTCGCAAGTGAGCACCGTTTCATAATCGGGCGCCTGCGCGATCACAATCCCCCAGGGATCCGCGACCAGGCTTCGCCCATAGCTCCAGTCCCCTTTGGGAGGAAACTGCCCGCAGACGGCCGGGGCGGCAATGTACACCTGATTTTCGATGGCCCGCGCCCGCAGGAGCGTTTCCCAGTGATCCTTGCCGGTGTGAAGCATGAAAATGGACGGGACAAAAATCACCTGGGCGCCTTTCAGCGTCAAGATTCGGAACAGCTCGGGAAAGCGCATGTCAAAGCAAACGCTCAGGCCGACCCGGACACCGTTGATGTCCGTGACGACGATGTCTTCCCCGCCTTCTTCCACCTCGGTGCCGCGAAACCGGGTTCCCCCGACGTTGCCGACGAAAGCGTGAATCTTGTGGTACATCGCCTGAATGTTGCCGGCGGGGTCCAGCACCAGGCACGTGTTGCGCAATTTCTCCGTATCGGAAAAACGCATTTTCATCGTGCCGGCGATAATATGCACCTTCAGTTCGGAAGCGAGCCGGCGAAGTTCAGTCACGGCTTTGCCGTCCAGCGTCTCCGCCTGCCGGAAAAACTCTTCCTTGCTCTCCATGAGATAAAAGTTTTCCGGCAGGGCGATGACGTCGGGCTTGTCAAGCGCGGCCCGCCGAATGAGCTTCATGGCGGTTTCCAGGTTGCGTTCCTTGCTGGCGGTCACTTCCATTTGAATCAGGGAAACCCGGAATGTTTTCCTGTCTTGCGCCACGTCCTTTGCATCCCCTTGCGTCATGGTTTCAGATCCGGCTCCACGATAACTCCGTTTTCCACAACCGCTTTGCCGTCCAGATAAACGGTGCAATTGCGCATGGGAATGTCATAATGGCATTTCGTAAACCGCCCGACGTGGGCGTTCGGTCCCGTGGACCACATGAAATTGCCGGCAAAGGCGCGGGCATCCATACCGTAGGTGTTTTTGCCGTAAAAGGCCAGCGCTTCCCAAAGGGCGGTCTCATCCAGGCCGAAACCGAAGTGGGACGTGTAATACACATCCGGTTCCTTCCAGCACTCCAGGTACCTCCGGAAAAGAAGCGGGTCAAGACCTTCGCCCTGAATGTCCGTGATGCGTCCTTTCCGGATGGTAAGGTGAATCGGGCTTGCCACATACCGCTGGAACGGCAGCAGAATGTCGCCGACATCCAGCACGATTTTGCCTTCCGCGCTGCCGTCCACGGGATAGAACGCCACGAATCCGCCGGCAAAATGGTCCCAACGGCCCGGCGTGTCGGTGTAGCCGTACTGCATCACGATGGGAGGATTGTCGCCGATGGTGACGGTGACATCTGTTCCCGCTTCCGACACGACCCGCATTTGTTTCGACTGCCGGATGATGTCGGCGGCCTTTTCGACGCGCTTGCGCAGCGACGGCCGCGGGAACATGCGCTCGAGAATTTCCGCCGGTTCCCACACCATTAGCATGCGCGCGCCGGCTTTCAGCGTCACCGCCCTCGCTTTCGTGTGCACCAGGCCTTCCGCCGTGATATCGATGACTATATCCGCCTGCTTCAAAGTGTCCATCGTGTACGGATGGGCGGTGATGTAGGTGTCAATGTCCACCGGCTTGCGGCCGTGATAGGGCAAGTCCTCGCGCCACGTGCCCGGAAATTCGATGGGAAGCGGAATCGCGTCCAGCATGCTGGCGGCCGCTATAAAAGCCTCCTTATAATACTGCCGCGAATCCGCCTGGCAAGCAATGACCACTTTGTCGCCCGCTTTGACGCCGCAAAGCACCAACTCGTCTTTAAAAAGCCTTGTCAGTTGCTCAAAACTGGAACCCATTGCGCTCCACTCCTTTTGCGTTTGTTTATTCTTGCTGCGATGGTTTTCCAGGATCAAGGATCAAGCCGCGGCCCGATTAAGCGTGAACTTGCTGAACGGGCCCGCTTGAAACGGAGGATTTCTGACACATTTTGCCGCATTTTGCCTCGCTGGCGCACGCCTTGGAGGAAATCCAGGTGCCGTTGTGGAACGGGCAATACACAAAATCGCTGCGGTGATGCGTTTCGCCGCTGATGGCGCAGGTCATCGTGTCCGCATCTGCGGGCGGAATTTCGGGAATGCGGGCAAAAAACTGCCGCACCACGCCTTCTTTGCCAAACAGCGCCGCGACGATCACGGGCATCACGAAAGAAACGGCGAAGGTGATCACCACGCCTGCCGCCTGCAGCACCGGCCCGAACAGTCCGAGGACCGACAGGACGCCGAAGACGGCGGGAATGATAAAGGAAGCAAAACCGATCCAGTTCACAGCCGGCAAATAGGCGCGCCTGAACTCTTTCCAGGCCGGTATGCCGTACTTGCGGCGAACAAACAGGTTCTCGCCCAGGATCGCGCCGACCCAGGCCGCGAAAACCGCGCCCGCGAGGGAGGAAATCAGAGAAAAGTATTCCAAAAAGGGCGTGATCATCACGAGGTAGCCGATGACGGCAAACGGGATGAGCAAAAGCGGCCGTTTCAGCGCCTTGCGGAACACTTGCGCAAAACTGCTTTCAAAGGCCAGCGTGCCCAGGTACATGTTCAGCACGTTGATGCGAAGCTGCGTAATCAGCACCAGGAGCAGCCCGAAGGGACCAAGCAGCCAAACCATCGTCACCCCGGGGTCCGGGTTCGTTCCGTTCGTCGAGGCCAGCAGGAAAATGCCGAACAGCCCGATCAGAATGGAGTTGAACAATGCGGAAATGATCGTGGAAAGCACCGCGCCTTTTTTCTGCTCATTGCGCCGCACCATGCGCGTCACGTCCATGACGGCCAGGATCGTGACGAATCCGAAAGCGCCGCTCCACGCCCCCGTGGCGGCCAGCACCGTCTCCAGCGACAAAGGCGCGCCGGACGGATTCAGCGTCCACCACCGGCCGGCCAGCGCCGCGCTGGCCTGCTCGGACCAGCCGGCAAAAAGCGCCACGATCGCCAGAATGATGCCGATGGCGTACAGCCACAAGGTGAAGTTTTGCAGCTTGTTGATCAAGACCATGCCGTAGATCCCGACGGGGATGAACACCAGCACGATGATGGCTGCGGATACGGGATACGAAAGAATCGGCAGATACTCGGAGAGGGAACGGGCCATGACGGACGCTTCCAAAGCAAACAGAAGTATGAAGAACAAGGCCGAAAACAGGCTGGGCAGCACCGAACCCATATAGCCCAGGCTCGCTCTGGTAAGCAAATCTTTGCTGATGCCTTCATTGGCCGACACTTTGGCGGTGTAATAAACGCCGAAACCGACAATGAGCGCCGTAATCACAAAGCCGATGATTACCGCCGGGGCACCGAAACTGAGCGCAAGAAGCGCTCCGGTCAGCGGGTAAGCCATTGCCGTGGACAGCCCCGTCAGGCTCCAGAAAGCCTGCCAGGCGCTGAATCTCCATTTGCCGGGAACCCGCGTGAGGCCATAGTCGTCCATGGCCGCGACCCGGTCCATCTCGAAATTCATCGTGCGCGTATCGTAAAAATTGCCCTCATCCGCGCGGTTAATGCGGTCCAGCTTCGTCAGATCCATTTTTCGCAGCTCCTCTTTTTCAAATGATCAGAGGTCAAACCCGCCTGCAGTTTTGACCAAACCGCGAATGCTGATGCCGGTGTCGGCCTGAACAATGGTGCCTGTCATCGTTTTTGCGTAAGCGTCGGAGGCCAATGCGACATACAAGCCCGCGTAATCGTCGGCTTCAGGGATAAACTGAAGCGGCAAGGCCTTTTCCACGCCCGATATGACGGACTGGATATGTTCGCCCAGAGATTCCGGCATTGACATATCCGTCGCGATCACGCCGGGCGCCACTCCATTCACGCGAATTTTCGGCGCAAACTCGTATGCCAGTTCCTTGATGATCCCCGCTATCGCATGTTTGGACGCCGTATACAGCGGCCCCCCTCCGGCAGAATAGAAGGAGGCGTGGGATGCCGAGAAGATGATGCATCCCCCGGTTATCGCCAGTTCGGGATAGGCGGCCTTGGCGCCCAGCAAATAGCCCAGCACATTTACACGGAAAATGTCATCGAACGCCTTGGCCAGCCGCTGTTCCGGAATGTCCTTCAAAGGGATGTTGCCATCGTAGATTCCGGCATTTCCCACAAAAATATCCAATTTTCCGAATTGTTTAACAGTTTCCGCAACAAAGCGCTTGTTATCTTCCAGGGAACTGACGTCCCCTTCCAGGAGGAGCACGTCACCTCCGATGTCTTCCCGGGCCGCTTTCAGGCGCTTCATGGAGCGGCCGACAATCGCCACGCTGGCGCCTTCCCTGACGTAAGCCTTGGCTACGGCTTTGCCAAGCCCTGCGCTCCCCCCGGTGATCAGAGCCGTTTTGCCGGTCAAAATGCCCATCTTTAGGACCCCCTCAGGAACGACTCCGGCGGCTTTATATTGCTCCAGGCGTCCAGCGTGTCATCCATGCCCCGCCAGAAATTGGGAGGCGTGCTCGGATCAATGACGGCGGCTTCCGCCGACAGCTCGATCCGGTTGCCGCCAGGCTCCCAGAAGTACGCGTACAGATTCGGACCGATCGGATGGCGGCCCGGACCCAGCTCGAACTTGATGCCGTAGGCCCTGAGCATGTCCCCGGCCCGCTTGAAGTCCTCGAAATTGCTCAAGGAGAAAGCGTAATGGTGCAGGCTCTCCTGCCGGTTGGAGCCGAAGGTCAGCCCGATATCATGATGGAAATCGCGATACCGGGTCCAAGCCATCGTCCAATAGCCGAAACCCGCTTCCGGCTCAACGATGTCGGAAAACCGGAAGCCCAGCACGTCCTTCAGAAACTCGGCGTCGCGTCTTACGTCGGGAGACATGAGATTGATATGGTCCGCATTCAGCGGGGCGATGCCGCGCGTTCTCGGGTACGACGGCCGGATCGGGTTCAAGTACCGCTTGTCCTGGACGATGACAAACTCCATTTGCGTCCCGTTTGGCATGGCGAAACGGATGCCTTTTTCCTGGTTCGGCTCCCGGCCATCCGTTCTTTGCACGGCGACGCCGTGTTCTTTCAGCGATCCGGCCAGGCGTTCCAGTTCTTCTTCGTCATCCACCCGGATCGCAAAATGCGCAACGCCCGTCCCTCCTTCCTGCAGGCCCAGATCGTAGCTGTCATCCAGTCCGCATCCCAGATACACAACGCCATCCTCGCGGGCAATTTCGGTCAGTCCCATGATGTTGCAGTAAAAGTCCAGCGCCTTGTCGAGATCGTTGACACGCAGGATCGCGTGTTCAAATCGTGGTGCCTTGGGCTGTCCCATTTTTCTCCTGGTCTCCTTCCAAATGTTTTTCGAAAAGCCGCGTGAAATCGTCGGGCTTGGCCAGCGTCAGCGCCTCCAGCTGCATCGCGTCGAGCTGAATTATCCGGCCCGTTTTCTTGCATTCGATTTCGAGGCGCTCGCCGTTTCGGGTGTACACTTTGCGGACCGTCACAACCGTAAACTCATTGGCAATCTTGATGGATTCGTCTTGCGCCCTCCCGATGTCTGCCATGATGCCCGCGCTCCTTTCGGTTTGGTCCGGGATAGTGAGACTGTAAAACTTTAGAAAAAGATGGCCAGATTCGGCAGCGGAATGGTGGTGTGATCAAAATACACGACGCGCTTGGCCAGCTTCCACTGCCCATTGACTTTGCGCAGCACATCGCGGCGTTCCGCCGAAACGAGAAGTTGTTCCATCTCGTCAAACTGCTGGCGGAACAAAAGCAGGTTGGTGCGCACATGGGCTTCTTCCGTTTGCCCGTCATAGGCGTCCAGCCGGAAATTGGTGACAAAGTGCCGCGTGCGGGTTTTGGGATCTTCCGCAAAGTTGAAGTCGGTTTGGCTGCGCTTGACCCGCAACTTGATGGATCCGCGGTCTTCGTTCATGTGAAAAGCCACGCTGCTGAACTCCGTTTCCGCCTCCTTCTCGCGGGTCAAGCGGATCGGCACCTGATAGACGATGTCTTCCGTCAGCAGTTCTTCCCACTCGGCATAACGATGCTGGTCGAGAAGATCCGCTTCATGGTTCAGAAATTCCACGCACTCCTGATAGATCTGAAACCGTTTCAGCCAGTCCATTTCGTGTCCCTCCCTTGCATTTTTTCGCGGTATCACTGGCCGCCGAGCATGATGTTGAGATAGTGCTGATAGAAGTAGCGCTGATTGCCTTCCTCATAGCGCGGATACCAGGCTTCGCCGGGGAAGGGCCAATCTTTTACGGGCTTCGATACGCCGATGCCGTTGAAGCCCATCTTGTAATTCAGCTTCAGATTCTTCTTGCCGAACACGCTGGCCGCGTTGCGGGCGATTTCCACCCACGGCACCGCGTCGTCCATTTCGAAGTGGCCGGCGGCGCCAAATGTGGAAACGCCTGCGCGGAACGACTGCGCCTTGAACTCCGCCGGGGTGTTCTTGTACATGAAGAACCAGTTGATGACTTCCAGCTTGCCGGGCGAAAGCGGACGCCACACCCGCCAGGTAAAGAGCGGCGTCGGCGGCACGTTTCCGGGATCCGGGCTCAAGGGCAGCAACAAGAACGACGTGTTCGGGAAGATCGTGCCGACAACGACGCGCGCGCCCCGCGCCAGACGCTGCTGCTCCGGCGTCATTTCCTTCAGCCCGTCAAACGTCTCCACGATTTCCGGCGGGAAAAACCAGTAAATCGGGTCGTTCGATTCAATGTCGATGGAGAAGCTGAGCCCGTGGCCCATGCCCGGCTTGACGTGATAACCCATCATGTTTTCCATGAGCGGCACCGGCATGACACCGACATCATAGGTGGATTTGTGCAGATACAGCAGATGATAGTCGTCGCCGGAGAAGTTTTCCGATGCCTGTTTCCAGTTGGCGTTGATGATCCAGTGCTGCGGTTCGCCCAGCACTTCCATGCCGCATTTTTGCATCGTGAAGATCATTTCCAGATACCAGGCCATGCCGCCCAGCGCTTCCCGCAGCGTCGGACCCTCTTGCGCCAGCGAAGCGAAAATAAATCCGTGGAAATTTTCCACCCGCGGCGCCGGAATCAGACCCCAATCCTTTTTGTCCATTCCGCTGTAGCCGTTGTTGTATCCCGGGGCACCCACCAGTTCGCCATCATTCTTGAAGGTCCATCCGTGGTAAATGCAGCGGAAATGGGAAGAGTTCCCTTTTTCCGCCCGGCAAATCCGCGCTCCCCGGTGCGGGCAGGCGTCAAACAGCACTTTGATGTCGCCGTCCTCCGTCCGGACAAGCACGAAGGGATCGTTGCCAATGTGCCGGAGCACGTAATCCCCCTTGTTCGGGATTTCGCTCTCATGACCGACGAAAATCCATTGCTTGGCGAAAATGATTTCCATTTCCGCCTGATGCAATTCTTCGTCATTGAAGATCGCGAGCGGAATCGCCGCCTCCTCCCGGAGCGATTTTTGCATTTCCTCCAGCATGCTTCTCAGCCGGGGGCTCAGTTGTCCTTCTGTCGTTTGTTGCATGTTTGTTAAACCTCCTTACCGGTTGGTTGTTTATGGGATAAAAGCTGGATGGCTTCTTGGGTGGTCATCACGTCGGCGTATTTCTGCTGCAGGTCGAACATGCTGATGTCATGGGACTGTTGCCAGCGGTCCCCGCAGGCGTCGCTCAGCACAATGGGCCGGAAACCGTACTGGATGGCATCCACCGCGGTGGCGCGGACGCAGCCGCTCGTTGTGGTGCCGGCAATGATGACGGTGTCGATCTTGGCTGCCGTCAGCCTGGAGCTCAGGTCCGTGCCGAAAAATGCCGACGCGTATTTTTTGGTCAGGATCGTATCGCCTTTGCGGTACGCCAGGCGGCGGTCAAGCTCCACAGCTTCGGTGCCCGCCATCAGCGTTTTCAGGCCCGCCATTTTTTCGAACCAGATGCCTTTGTCCGGCAGATCCACATCTTCATAGGCGATGGCCGTAAACACGACGGGTATGTCCCGGGTGCGGCAGGAGGCGAGAAATTCATTGATCTTGTCGATCTGGGGGCCGAGTTCCGCTCCCATCGGCAAATTCGGGTCGGTAAAGCCGTTGATGACGTCTATGACCAGAAAGCAGGCTTTTCCGGCCAGCCCCAGACTCTGGCCGAATCCTCTCTCTTCCAACGAGGGTTTGCTGTCCTTCACAGATGCATTGCCCACTTCAAATCCCCCTTATTCGTTTCATTGGTAAAGGCCGGACAGCAATTTGCCCGCACGCGGAACCACCGGTGAAAGATTCAATCGCTTCAGGATTTGATACACCGTGGCCGTGGCCGCCGTCAGCACCGGCAAGCCCAGCCGGTCTTCGGCTTCCTGGACGGCCGGCAGGGATGGCATTTGCACGCACGCGGACAGCACGACCGCATCCGCATCCTTCGTGTTCAATTTTTGCGAAATCGGCACCAAATTGGCCGGATCCAGCCTGCCGACAGCCAGGTTGTCCGCCACTTCCAGGCTGATGGCATCGGTTACCTCAATGCCAAACGACTGAATATAGTCAATAACGGTTTCCGTAAGCGGTTTCATGTAAGGCGCAATCAGCGCGATCTTTTTGGCGCCCAGCGTCCGGATTCCTTCGATCAAAGCGCCCGCGCTGCTGATCACCGGGATATCCGCGCCGTTTTCCCTGGCCGCTTCCGTCAGCCGCCCCTCGCATGTTTCATGATACCGGTTGCCCTGGCACATGACCGCCACCAGGCAGGCATAGGCCAGCACATCGCACGCCGCGTCGGTGAGCTCAGCCGCGCAGCGCACGCTGTCCTGATCCATCCGGGTCAGCTCTTCTTTCGTGACGTGCTTCATCCGCATGCGGCTGGAATGAAAGGTGAACTTCTCCGGCGCCAGCTGGCTGCGGGAGCGGAGCATCTCGGGGATTTCCGTCTCCATGGTCGTGTTGGAACTGGGGACGATGAGACCGATACGGTAAGTTTTGCTCATGTTGTTTGCATCTCACCTTTCTAAAACTTTAATTAAACGTTGTTAAATATTTCTTATCTATTCAAACTTACCAAACTTGTTATCAGTATAATCCGTGACCGAATTTACTGTCAATGCCGTTTTTCGCTTTTGCGCAAAAAAACGGAAATCCCGGCACCGGCGGCGGAAGCGGGCGGCGAAAAAAAAAAGCGCCGGCAGAAGACGAAGCCGACTGCTTGCGGCGGAACGCTGCGGCGGAAAAAAAGGAGCTGTCCCAAGTCATTGGCATGACTTGAAGACAGCTCCCGGAAATAACGTTTCTTCGGATAATGGCCTGTACATACGGATAACCCGGTGCCGGGAATCGGGGGTTGCCATGTTTCAGAACAGCATCAGCTGGTTGCTTTCCGGCAAGTCCTTGAAGCAACCCATGTTGCTCAGAAGCTCCACAACGGTTTTGCTGGCCTTCGCCCGCTGCTGGAAGTCTTCGATGGACAGAAACTCGCCTTCCGCGCGGGCGGCAGCGATGTTTTTCGCGGCGCTCTCGCCGATGCCGGGCACCGCCGAAAACGGCGGAATCAGGGAATTGCCGTCGATCGTGAAGCGGGTGGCGTCCGAACGGTAAAGGTCGATGGGCTTGAACGTAAAGCCCCGGGCCGTCATCTCAAGGCCCATCTCCAGAATGGAGATCATGTTTTTCTCCTTGGTCGTCGCCTGATTGCCCTTGTTTTCAATGTCCGTCAGCGCCTTGTAAATGGCGTCGTACCCCTGGCAGAAAAGTTCCACGTCGAAGTCGGCGGCGCGCACCGAGAAGTAGGCGGCGTAAAACTCGATCGGATAATACAGCTTGAAATAAGCCGTCCGCACGGCGGAAATGACATAGGCGGCCGCGTGGGCCTTCGGAAACATGTACTCGATCTTGAGGCAGGAATCGATGTACCATTGCGGCACGCCGCATCGCTTCATTTCATCGATCCACTCCGGCGTCAGGCCTTTGCCCTTCCGCACGCTTTCGGTGATCTTGAACGCCAGCGACGCGTCCATGCCGCCTTTGTAGATGAGATAGAGCATGATGTCGTCGCGGCAGCCGATGACGGTCTTGATCGTACAGGTGCCGTTTCGGATCAGTTCCTGCGCGTTGCCGAGCCATACGCCCGTGCCGTGGGAAAGGCCCGAAATCTGCAGGAGGTCGGCAAAGGTCGTCGGCTTCGTTTCCTCCAGCATCTGGCGCACGAAGCGCGTTCCCATCTCCGGCACGCCGTAGGTGGCCACGGGGGTGCGGATCTGCTCCGGCGTCACGCCGAGGGCTTCCACCGAGCTGAACAGGCTCATGACCTTCGGATCGTTCATCGGAATCGTCGTCGGATCGACGCCGGTCAGATCCTGCAGCATCCGCATCATCGTCGGATCATCGTGGCCGAGAATGTCCAGCTTAAGCAGGTTCTCGTCGAAGGCGTGGTAGTCAAAATGGGTCGTTTTCCACTCGGAGGTGGTGTCGTCCGCCGGGTATTGGACCGGCGTGATGTCTTCAACCTCGATGTAATCCGGCACGACGACGATGCCGCCGGGATGCTGTCCCGTGGAACGCTTCACGCCGGTGATGCCTTGCGCGATGCGGGCCAGTTCCGCCTCGCGCCAGGGCATGTTGTGGTCTTCCTTGTATTTTTTCGCAAAGCCGTAGGCGGTTTTCTCCGCCACGGTGCTGATGGTGCCGGCGCGGAAC
>Ga0181858_1001047_pt1 | contig 13626 bp, 10 predicted proteins | sample NewIslPassag4_SG_FD_130749 | JGI IMG/M metagenome (GOLD analysis project Ga0181858, IMG submission 130749) | Feedstock adapted compost microbial communities from Newby Island compost facility, Milpitas, CA, USA - Passage 4_SG | ecosystem: Engineered > Solid waste > Feedstock > Composting ...
GAGGTGGAGGAGGAAGCTTTCGTGAGAGAGGGCAACCTGCCGGGGCGGATTGAACGCCTCGGCGTCGCGGACCGGGTGGAGAGGGCGCTCGGCCCGGGCGTGGTGGGAGTAGAGCCATTCGTTGTAGGCGTTGCGGTGACAACGGGCGCAGGCGTGCGAACCGGCATAGCGGGCGAACTCGGCCCGGTCGGGTCCGACGGGGCGTGGCGCAGAGTCCGGCGCCTGCGAGGTGAGGCCGGTGCGCGGCGCGGGCGCGCCGGGGAGGATGAGCCAGACCAGGGCCGCTGCGAGCGCCCGCCATGGGGGGGAGGGGCGGTCGTACGGTTGAACGGCCCGGCGGTTTGCGCCCGTGTGTTTCATACGTCCGGCGGTGTGTGAATTTCCCGCCTCCACGTGCCGGAGGATAGAAAGGAACCGGGTGCGGTGCCAGCGACGGGGCGGGCGGGCCGCCGCCGGGCCGGCAGCGAGACGGGTTTCGGATCCGGTTGGGCGGGGCGACCGTGGCGGCTGGTGAGTGGGGAGAACGGGGGCGGGAGGGATCAGGTCGGTGAGTGTCGAGAGGTGACGGTGACGTGCCGGGTCGGGTTGGAAAAGGCGTGCGCGAACGGGGCCGATCTTGTAGGTTTTGAATCGCCATGCCGGTTCAGCTCAGGTCCGGTGATCCCCACGCGGTGGCTGCCGTGGTGCAGGGCGTGTATGCGGAGATGTTTCCGGATGGGGATCCGTTGTTTGTGTCTCGTGGGTTTGCCTGGGCGGTGCAGGCGTTTCGGGGGGAGCTGCCGGGTTATCAATCGGCGGACACAGGATACCATGATCTGGAGCACACGCTGCGCGAGACGCTCTGTTTTGCGCGTCTGTTGCTGGGGCGGCATCGGGCCGGGGTGGAACCGAAGCTGACGCGTCGTTGTTTCGAGCTGGGGTTGCTGGCGGTGTTGTTTCACGACACGGGGTATTTGAAGCGCGAGGGTGACGAGGAGGGGACGGGGGCGAAGTACACGCTGGTGCATGTGCACCGGAGTGCGGAGTTCGCACGGAAATTTTTGGAAGCGCAGGGTTACGGCGAGGCGGAGGTGCGCGCGGTGCAGAACATGATCCTTTGCACCGGGGCGGACGCGCAACCGGCGCGGCTGCCGTTCGAGGACGAGCGGGAACGTCTGGTGGGTTGCGCGCTGGGCACGGCCGATGTGTTGGCACAGATGGCGGCGGAGGATTATCTGGAGAAGCTGCCGGCGTTGTACGCGGAGTTCGCCGAGGCGGCGGCCTACGCGCAGGATCCGGAAAGTTACGTGGCGTCGTATCGCAGTCCGGAGGATCTGCTGCGTCGGACACCTGCCTTCTGGGAGAACTGGGCCAAGCCGCGGTTGGAACGGGAGTTTCTGGGGATGTACCGCTTTCTCAACGATCCGTATCCGGACGGTCCGAACGAGTATCTGGCACGGATCGAGGCGCACATGGCGCGGTTGCGGGAGCGATTCGGCGAGGCCGCGGCGGCCGAAGGTGCCGGAGCGTGAGGTCCGTCCCGGCGCCCGGGTGGGCAAAACGGTGTGGGCAGGTGTCAGCTTCCGGAGTCGGCCGTGGTGACTTCCGAGTCGGTCTCGGTGGTGTCTTCAGAGTGGGGCCGGGTGCCGTGGATTTCGTGCAGTTTGTTGCGGAGGGTGCGGATGCTGATGCCCAGGAGCCGGGCGGCGTGGGTGCGGTTGCCCTTGCAATGCTCGAGGGCCGCAAGGATGTGCTGTTTTTCCAGTTCGGCCAGCGTGGGGAAATGACCGTCCGGGGCCGGCCCGGGCCGGGCGGCCGGTGCGGCGGTGGACCCGCCCTCGGGCGCCGGACTGGAGTGAAGTTGGATGGGGGTGGCCAGGCCCAGGTGGGCGGGTTCGATCAGCCCGTCTTCGCCGCACAGGATGACGGCGCGTTCGACCACGTTTTGCAGTTCGCGCACGTTGCCGGGCCAGGAGTGGGATTGGAGGGCGGAGAGGGCGGCCTCCGAGAAGCCCTTGACGTGGACGCCGTGTTTCCGGCTGAAACGGCGCATGAATTCCTCGGCCAGGGGGATGATGTCGCCGCGGCGTTCGCGGAGCGGGGGCAGGTGGATGGGCACGACGTTGAGCCGGAAAAAGAGGTCCTGCCGGAATTCCTTGCGTTCGACGCTCTGTTCGAGGTTGCGGTTGGTGGTGGCAATGACGCGGACATCCACCTTGATGGTGCGGGTGCCGCCCACGCGTTCGAACTCGCGTTCCTGCAGCACGCGCAGCAGCTTGGCCTGCACGCTGGTGGAGATCTCGCTGATCTCGTCCAGCAGGATGGTTCCCCCGTGGGCAAGTTCGACCCGGCCCTCCCGCTTGGCAATGGCGCCGGTGAACGCCCCCTTTTCATGACCGAAGAACTCGCTTTCGATGAGGTTCTCGGGGATGGCGGCACAGTTGACCTTGATGAAGGGGCCGCTGGCCCGCGGGCTCTCGCGGTAAATGGCGCGGGCGACGAGTTCCTTGCCGGTGCCGCTTTCGCCCTGGATGAGGACAGTGGCCTGGGTGCGGGCCACCTTGCGGATCAACTGCCGCAGCTCCTGCATCGCCGGGCTGTTGCCGAGCAGCTCCTGCTCGGCTTCGTCGGTCTCCTGGGAGAGGAACCGGTTGACCTTGAGGAGCTGGGTGAATTCCTCGGCCTTGCGCAGGACCACCTCGATCTGTTCGGTGGAGAATGGCTTGATGAGGTAGTCGAACGCCCCGTTTTTCATGCATTCGACGGCCGATTCGACGCTCCCGAAGCCGGTGGTGATGACCACCAGGGGCCGTTGCGGCCGTTGTTGCAGCGCCTTCAGGAGGTCGGTGCCGTCGCCGTCCGGCAACCGGACGTCGAGGATGATGAGGTCGAAGTTGTCCGCCTGAAGATATTCCTGCGCCTCGGCGATGGTGGAGGCCAGCGCCACGTCGTAGCGGCGCCGCCGCAGGGTCTGCGCCAGGTTGTTGCGCAGAATGGCGTCGTCCTCGAGAACGATGATCTTCTCGATCGGCATGCTTCAGGCCACGGAATGGCGGCGATACAGGTTGGCGACGAAATGCGGCTGCGGGGCGGCCGGCCGCGGCAGGTGTTCGCACGGCAGCAATCCCCGGCCCAGCAGGGCCTGTCGGTTCTCCCGATCCAACTGGAGGATCCGCATCAGCATGGTTTGGATTTCGTCGGTCAGGGCGCGCAGCTCGGTGGAAACATGGGGGCCCGGCGAACCGCCGTCCCGCCTGTGCCCGCGCCACCGCCGAAGGTCAGTCAACGCCTTCTCCAACCGCGGAAGCAAGTCCTTTCTACGCCGGTAAAAGAGAAATGCCGAATACTCCCGGGCGTTGCCCAGGCACTGTTGCTCCTCCCGGTAGAGCTGCAGGACCTCCTCGCAGAGGGCCCGGTATTCCAGGAGCGTGGTTCGGAGTTCGTCAGGCAGGGGTACCGTCATGGGACCGTATCGAGATTGGGTTGCTCAAGGCGTGGCCGGCAGGGCGGATTCCAGAGGAGTCACACTCGCCTGCACCGGCGGTGCCAGCCGCCGCAATGCCAGCTCCGCCTTGCTCTGCCACTGCACGAAATCCAGACGCCACTTCGCCATCTGAACCAGGGCCTGGAGCCCCGGGGGGGCATTGGTCCCCAGCTCGCCGGAACGATCGAGGATCCGCTGGTAGGTTTCCGCGGCCAGTTGCGGCTGCTGGAGCCGTTCGTAGGTCATGCCCACCTGGTAGAGGACCGGCAACTGCCACGCTGGTGAGGGATCCAGTTGAGCGAGGGTGAGGTAGATGTCCAGGGCCTTGGTGTAATCGCCCTCGCGATAGAGTTGGTTGGCGATCTCGTTGCCGGTGCGTCGTTGCCAGTAGGCCCACACCTCAGGCCGGTCGGCCGTGCGTGCCCGTTGTTCGGTCAGCAGTTTGAGCACCTGCTGGAGCGCTTCGCTGTTCCGACCCATTTGCTTGAGTGATCCGGCCAGGAGAAACCGCACCTCCGGCTGCTCCGGCGCGTCGGGATAGCGCTCGAGGAAGTCGTAGGCCTGGCTGGCTGCCTCGTCGTGCCGGCCCACCGCTGCGAGCGACCGGATCAGGCGGTACTGCACCAACGGGCGGTTGAGAAACGGATTGTTCTGTCGCAGGAGCCGCGGGTAAAACTCGGCCGCTTCGGAAAACCGGCCGCTCAGGTAGTGGGTCTCGGCGATCTCGATCTGGGCCTGCAGCACCAGGCGCTGGTAATATTCGAAATGATCGGTCTTCAACACCAGCGCCGCCGTCATCACGCTGTAGAACTTGGCCAGCGCGAGGTTGTTGAGGCCCATGCGACGAAACAGGAGCCCTTGCCGGAGCAGCACCTCGGGTACCCGGGGGTCGCCGGGCCACTTTTGCACGAATTGCGCGTAGACCTGCTGGGCGCGCGGCAGATCGTTTTCGTCCTGCGCCACCAGGGCGAGCTCCAACAGGGCGGAGCGCTGGATTTCTTCCGGGACATCCTCGGCGAGCAGTTCCACCAACAGCGGTGTGGCCTGCGTCGTTTGCCGGGTCAATCTCAGGTGCCGCGCCAGCTCGAGCTGTCCCTCCAGCTGTTTGAGCCGGCTGGAGGCTTCGGCGGCCACGGCCACCTCCGGTTTCCTGGGCGGCCAGATCAGCGGCGGGGCCGGACCGTTGGTGTCCGTGTCCGTTGCAACCGTCAGCGGACCGGCCTGTTGGCTTGCCGGGGCAACGGCGTGGGCCGGCCCGTCAGAGAGATTGGTTGACAGACCGGACGATGTCGAAGAAGCGGCGAGGCGGGCGTGGAGAGTGTTGGTGGGGGGATAGCCGGCGGCGGCGTGCCCGTCGGAAGCTCCGGCTGCCGGAGGGGCGCCGGGGCCAAGCGCGACCCCCAGCGCAAGGGCCAGCCATCCTGCGAGGTCGAGCCTCGGCCAGAGGCTGACGACTCCTGGGAACCGACTGCAAGCCGGTGGCATTTGGTTTTTCACGGAGAACGGTAGATTGCCTGGCTGGACGCTGGCGGCCGTGCCAACGGCGGTTGAAACTCCACATCCATGGGCACCAGCACGCGCAGGGGCGCCGTGTTGGTGACACCCGGTACCGGTTTGAAGAACTCCCCCAGCATCTGCGGTGTCACGAGAAGCAAATCGCTTGCCGGTCCCACGGTGTTCGTGTCGGCGGGAGCGGGATTGGTGTTGCCGGTGGCGAGGAGGGGATCAGCGAAGACGAACTCGTAGGGTGGCATGGACGCCGCTGGCCCTCCGCCAGCGGGTGCGGCAGCAGCATTGGTGGAGGCTCCGTTGATGGCAGGGCCGTTGGTCGAGCCGCTGGCCGCTTGGGCGGAGACGGCGAGGTTGGTTTGGTTTGTCTCGTCAGGGGCAGGGGCAGGTGCCTCCGCGGTCAGGTTCGTTCTCTGGCGGTTTGAAAGATCAATAACGATATTTATGCCTTCAAATCTCGCGTTTGTGCGTTCAGATATCGTTAGAAATCGCAGAGGCGGTGGGCCAACGGTGGATAGGTATCCTGTCCCCTGCAAGGGGAACGTGGCCAGGCAGATCGCCAGCGCCGTCCCTGCGGCCCAGCAGATCGCACGGCCGTTCCGCCGACAAGCTGTTGGACAATGTCGGCTTCGGTTCCTGTGGCTGTTCCTGACGTTCATGCCCGCGTCCCTGCCGGTCAATTTCGGGCAGCAGAGGGCAATGATCCGGCCCATTGTCGGGGCCGGATCGGTCCGAGCCCATGGCCTCTCCCCCCGTGCCTGACTTCCGTAACGCCACATCATCTATCGGCAAAACATGCCCGGACTTGAGGCAGAATCTGCAGGCAAAGTTTTCCGCCCCCGACCCGCCCGGCCCGGGGTCCGGCGCGGCTGCCGCAAGTGCTTGGGGGCGGGGACGCCTTCGAGGGGGAAGCGGTGATGGGAGGAGATTAGCGGGGCCCGTCAATCGGATGGGCTTCTCCTTGCGTTGTCACTTGGCGGAATCTGCGGGCCGGGGTCTGGCGGCCGGTCGAAAGAAGAACGGCAAAACGGCACGGATGCGAAGTTTCCGATGGCGGAGGGGGTGTGTGGATCGGATGGTGGCGCGCGTGTCCGGGTGAGCTGGGATGTGGGTTTGGTGAGGGTGCGCTTGCCGGTGGGCGGGCTGGCTGGTTTTCTGGGTGTGTGCGGCGGGTCGTCACTTGGTTGGGGTACTGGTTGCCGGTGGGGGTGTGGATGGCGCTGATTTTCACGGCTTCGGCCGATCCGGCGTCGTTTTCGCGGTCTTCGCGCATTATCGGCCCGTTGGTGCGCTGGTTGTTCCCGCATTGGCCCGAAGCCTGGGTGGACACGGCGGTCCTGGTGGTGCGGAAACTGGCGCATGTGACGGAATACGCGGTGTTGAGCGTGCTGTTGTGGCGGGCCGTGTGGCGTCCGCGCCGGCCCGAGCTGCGTCCCTGGCAGTGGCGTCCGGCGGTTTTGACCCTGCTCGGGGTGTTCTTGTATGCGATCGCGGACGAGTATCATCAAACGTTTGTGCCGGATCGGCAGGGGAGTGCGTGGGACGTGTTGTTGGACACGACGGGCGGTATTTTGGGGGTGGTCCTTTGCTGGGTCTGGCTGCAGGCGTGGTACCGGCCGCGATCGGGTCGCGCCGTGGCGCGCGACGCGTCGCCGGCATCGTGGGGAGCTGCGGCGCGCGAATGATGCGGCCGGGTTTGCGGCCGGGCTGACGGGCCGGGTTGCATGAGGCGTCCGGGTGTCTGGCTGGCGCTGTGTGTGGCGGGCGGGATCTGGACGGGGGACAGGTTACGTCCCCCGCTGGAACTCCTCTGGGTGGCCGTGTTGCTGGTTTGGGGTGTTTCCGTACTCTGGGCGCGGGCACGGCCCTGGCTGATCCCCGTGTTGTGCATCGGGGGGGGCGCGTTGAACCTGGTGCGGGACACGGCGCCGGTTTGTCCGGCGGACTTGCGGCATGTGGTGGCGGAGCGGGTGCCGGCCTTGGTGACCGTGCAGGGGCGGCTGGTGGAGACTCCCCGTCTGCGCGTGCGGATCCGCGACGGTGAAGCGGTGTGGAAGACCGTGGCCTCCTTGGAGGTGACGGCGCTTAACCGGGGTGATCAATGGGAGCCGGCGCGGGGCCGGATCTGGGTGTGGACACCCGGGGAGTTGCCGTCGGCGTTTCACGGGGGACGGTTCGTGGAGGTGAGCGGCGTGTTGGAACGGCCCGCTGGAGCCCCGGCACCGGGCTTGTTCGATTACCGGTCCTGGCTGGCGCGGCGCGGGATCCATTACCAGCTCAGGGCCGCCACGGCGGCGGATTGGAAAACGATCGGCCCGGAAACACCGCTGCCGTGGACGGACCGGTTCGTGGATTGGGCGACGCGACAACTGCAGCGGGGGCAACCACCGGATGCGGCGTTGGATCTGCTTCGGGCAATGACGCTGGGCTGGCGCACGGCGTTGACCGACGAGGTCGCCGAGGTGTTCATGCGCTCGGGCACGATGCACGTGTTTGCCATCAGCGGGCTTCACATTGCGCTGCTGGGTGGCGTGGTGGTGACGTTGCTGCGGGTGATGCGCCTGTCACGCGCCGCGTGTGCGTGTGTGCTGATTCCGCTGATCTGGTTTTACACGGCGGCGACGGGGTGGCAGCCCTCGGCGGTGCGGGCCTCGCTGATGACCAGCATGGTGGCGTGTGCCTGGCTGCTCAGCCGGCCGGTGGACGTGCTGAACGCGATCGGCTGGGCGGCGGTGCTCATCCTGTTGGGAGAGCCGCAGCAGTTGTATCACGTCGGGTTTCAACTCTCCTTCGCCGTGGTGGCGGCACTGGCGGCGGGGATGCCGAAGGTGGAGACCTGGCTGCGCAACCGGCTGCGAGCGGATCCTTGGTTGCCGCCGGAACTGACGGGGGGATGGCGGGCTTGGACACGTGAGGTTGTGCGCCGGGTGCTGCTTGCGGCGGCGGTGTCGGGCCTGGCCTGGCTCGGTTCGCTCCCGCTGATTGCGTATCATTTTCACCTGGTCACCCCGGTGACGCTGGTGGCGAACCTGGCGGTGGTGCCGTGCGCTGCGCTGGCGCTGGCGAGCTGTGTGGGAAGCTGGGTGTGTGGTCCGATTTCCGCCTTTCTGGGCGAGCTATTCAACCACAGCGCGTGGTTGTGGATGCGTGCGATGCTGGCGGTGAGCACGTGGGCGGCGGCCCTGCCGGGTGGAAGCTTTCACGTGAGCGGTCCTGCGGTCCCGGAGATCCTGGGGTACTACGTCTGGCTGGCAGGCGTGGCGGCTGGAGCGCTGTTGCGACCGGGTTGGCGCAGGCTGTGGTGGGCGGTGGCGATTCTGGGTGTGGGTGTGGGTGCCTGGTTCCGGTGGGAAGCCGCCCGGCAGACGCGGTTGGTGCTGTTGCCGGCTGCGGAGGCCCCCGTCGCGTTTGTGACGGGTCCGGCCTCGAAGGGTTGCGTCCTGGTCAACTGCGGCACGGCGGAGGACGTGGAGTTCGTGGTGAAGCCGTTCTTGCAGGCGGAAGGGGTGGACCGGCTGTCCGGCATTCTTTTGTGCGAGGCGCTCGCCGCATCCGGCGGCGGGTTGACGAATCTGGTGTCCACATTTCGGCCGGAGCAGTTGTGGGTGGGCGGTGGAACGATCCGTTCCCGTGCGGTGAGAGAAAGCCTGGCGGCGTGCGAACGCGCAGGGGTACGGTTGGTTTCCGTGGCCCGGGGCGACTCCTGGTCGCTTGGCGAGGTGCTGCATCCGGCGGGGGAGGACCGCTGGCGCCGCGCGGCCGATGCCTCGGTGGTGTGGAGAGGGAGACTGGCCGGGTTGCGGGTATTATGGTGGGGCGGTTTGGGTGAGGAGGGTGCTCGAGCGTTGCTGAAGAGGGAGGATGAACTGGAGGCAGACATTCTGGTTTTGGGTGGATCGGGGTTGGACAGGTGGCTCCTGTCGGAGTTGCTCGAGCGGGTGCGCCCCCGCTGGGTCCTGGTGGCGGATGGATCGCCGGGGCGGCCTCTCCGCTGGCTGGAGGGTGTGCGCGAGGTGTTGGGCGGCAGAGGCGTGAAATTCTGGTGCACGAGCGAGGCCGGCGCGGTGGACTGCCGTTGGGACGGTCGTCGGTTGCGACTGCGCTCGGCAAACGGTTGGGTGTGGGAGGGCGAAGTGGGGAATCATCAGTAGGGGTTGGGGCGCGCGATAGCGCCGGGGTGGGCGGGAAGGCGGCCCTTGTGGGGCGTCCGTGCGCCCGGCCGTTCCGACTGGCCTTGTGTGAGGATGCTCCGCATCATGCCTGGCATGAAACGGATGCTCTGCCTTTTGGTGTGGGCGGCTTGGTGCCGGTCGGCGTGGGTGTGGGCGGGGCTGCAGGAGGGCACCGACGATTCGCGCTGGGTGTTGTGGTACCGGCAGCCTGCGCGGGAATGGACCGAGGCGCTGCCCGTGGGCAACGGCCGGTTGGGGGCCATGGTGTTCGGAGGTGCGCCCGAGGAACGGATCCAGTTCAACGAGGACACACTCTGGCTGGGTGAACCCCGGGATTATTCGCGGCCCGGGGCGTGGCGTCATCTGGAGACGTTGCGGCGGTTGTTGTTCGAGGGCCGGCAACGGGAGGCGGAGGGACTCGCGATGCGCGAGTTCATGAGCGTGCCCCTGCGGCAGATGCCTTATCAACCGTTTGCAGATTTGATGATCCGCTTCGATCATCGGGAAACGGTGGAGGGTTACCGCCGGGAACTGAACCTGGACGAGGGCGCCGTCCGGGTGCGATATCGGGCTGGTGGAACGGGGTACGAGCGCACGGTCTTTTCGAGTGCGCCGCATCAGGTGTTGGTGGTGCATCTGCAGGCGGATCGGCCGGGCGGCCTCTCTTTTCGAGTCTGGTTTCGTTGTCCGCACACCAACTCGCAGGCGCGGGTGCAGGGGGTGAACCGCCTGATTCTGCAGGGTCGGGTGCGGAACTTTGATGAGCGGAACAAAATCGAGATCCGCAACCCCATGCGGTTCGAGGCGGTGCTGGAGGCTCGTGCGCGGGGCGGAACGGTCCGGGGCGAGGGCGACGCGCTGGTGGTGGAAAACGCGGACAGGGTCACGCTGTTGCTGGCGGCTGCGACCTGTTACGTGAATTTCCAGGAGGTCTGGGCCGACCCGGGCGAGCGGTGCACCCGCGTGTTGGAGGAGGTGCGGCGCAAGGGTTTTGAGGACCTCTGGCGGGCTCATCTGCGGGATCATCAGGAACGGTTCCGACGGGTGAGCCTTGACCTGGGACACGGCCCGGGAGACGAGCTGGCCACTGACGAGAGCCTGCGGCGCGCGCGCGACCATGACGATCCGGGGCTGGCGGCGCTGGTGTTTCAGTACGGTCGTTATCTGTTGATGGCCAGCAGCCGTCCGGGGACGCAGCCGGCCAATTTGCAGGGTATCTGGAACGAGAGTCTGCGTCCGCCCTGGGACAGCAAGTACACCTGCAACATCAACGTGGAGATGAACTACTGGCCGGCCGAGGTGACAAACCTGCCGGAGTGTCACGAGCCGTTGTTCGATGCATTGGACGAGCTGGTGGTCTCCGGCCGGCGAACGGCCCGGAATCATTACAATGCCCGCGGCTGGGTGTTGCATCACAACTTTGATCTCTGGCGGGGCACGGCCCCGATCAACCACAGCGATCACGGAATCTGGGTGACGGGCGGGGCCTGGCTGAGCCTGCATCTGTGGGAACATTATTTGTTCGGTCAGGACCGGGATTTCCTGGCGCGGCGGGCCTATCCCGTGATGAAGGAGGCGGCCCTGTTTTTCGTGGATTACCTGGTGGAGGATCCGCGCACGGGTTACCTGATCAGCGGACCGTCCAACTCGCCCGAGCATGGCGGCCTGGGCATGGGCCCGACGATGGATCACCAGATCATCCGCTCCCTCTTTGCCGCGGTGAGCGAGGCGGCGCGAATCCTGGGGACGGACGAGGCTTTTGCGGCGGAACTGGACCGGTTGCGCGCGCGGATCGCACCCAACCGGGTCGGACGCCTGGGCCAGTTGCAGGAGTGGCTGGAAGACAAGGACGATCCGAACAACAAACACCGGCACGTGTCGCATCTGTGGGCCGTGTATCCCGGCTGTGAGATCAACTGGCGCACGACCAACCTGTTCCAAGCTGCCCGGCAGTCGCTCGTGTTCCGCGGAGACGAGGCGACCGGCTGGAGCATGGGATGGAAGATCAATCTCTGGGCGCGGTTCCTGGACGGCGATCACGCCTACAAGATCCTGCGGAACCTCTTGGCTCCGGTGGGCAGCCGGGCCGACGGCGGGTTGTACCCGAACCTGTTCGATGCGCATCCGCCGTTCCAGATTGACGGAAACTTCGGCGCCACGGCCGGGATTGCCGAGATGCTTTTGCAGAGTCATATGCGGGATGAGCAGGGTCGGTTCATCCTTCATTTGCTGCCGGCCCTGCCTTCCGCATGGCCGGATGGCAGGGTGCGCGGTTTGCGCGCGCGGGGCGGGTTCGAGGTGGACCTGGCCTGGCAGGGCGGCAGGTTGACCGAGGTGACGGTTCGCAGTCGGCCGGGCCGCGAATGTGTGCTCCTGTACGAGGGGCGCGAACGCCCCATCCAGCTTCGGCGCGGGGGCAGCCTGACTCTCGACGGTCGTCTGGAGCGAAAAGGCACGTAGCGCGGTCAACCCGGGTTCTGCCCTGCGCGCAACCGGCCGCGTGTACGGGATGCGGGCGGGCGTGGTGGTTTCGGGGGGAGGCATGGACAAACGCACGGAAACCCTGGCGGTCGTCATCTTCGCGCTGACGTACCTGCTGATCAGCGGCAGGCGGCTGAAGATGCTGCCGTTGAACCGGCCGGCGGCGGCCGTTCTGGGCACGGCGCTGATGGTGGCGGCCGGGGTGTTGACGCCGGAGGAAGCCTACCGGGCGGTGGACCATGACACGCTGGTGCTGTTGCTGGGGATGATGCTCATTGCCGCTTATCTCCATCTGGCCGGGTTCTTCGAGTGGTGCGCGGATCGGATCCTGCGGTGGGCCCGGACGCCGGTCCGGCTGCTGGCCGGTTTGATGGCGGTTTCCGCTGTGGCATCGGCGTTGTTGGTGAATGACACCGTCTGTCTCATGCTGACGCCGTTGGTGGTGGCGGTGATGGTCCGTGGCGGTCTGCCGCTGGCGCCCTATCTGCTGGGGCTGGCCATGAGTGCGAACCTCGGCAGCGTGGCCACCCTGGTGGGGAATCCACAAAACATGATCATCGGCTCGCTGTCGGGGCTTTCCTTCGCGGGTTTCCCCCGATCGCTGCTGTTGCCCGCGCTGGCCGGTTTGGGGATCGCGTTTCTGATTCTCTGGTTCGGGTTCCGCCGGATCCTGCGGTCGGCCCGGATCCGACGTCCGCAGGGGCCGCCGCCTCCGATGGACCGGCGATTGGTGGGCCTGAGCCTGGTGGTGCTGGCGGGTGTGTTCGCGGGTTTTCTGGCCGGTTGGAACCTGGCGTGGACGGCCCTGACAGGTGCCGCGGCGCTGATGGTGTTGGCGCGGCGGGATACGCATGAGGTGCTGCGACAGGTGGACTGGCATTTGCTGGTCTTTTTCGCGGCGTTGTTCGTGGTGGTGGAGGGTTTCAACCGCACCGGTCTGCCGGACCGATGGTATGTGCAGGTCCGACCCCTGTTCGGCGAGACGCCGGTGTCGCAGGCGGTGCATCTGACCTGGTTTTCGTTGGTGGGGTCGAATCTGTTCTCGAATGTCCCGTTCGTGCTGGTGGCTGGTCAGTGGATGGCGAACTTTGCGGATCCGGCACTGATGTGGAAGGTGATGGCGCTGGCCACGACGTTTGCGGGGAATCTGACGATTCTGGGGTCGGTGGCGAACATCATCGTGGTGGAATCGGCCCGCGGTCATTGCGAGATCGGCTTTTGGGATTACGCGCGGGTGGGGATCCCGGTGACGATCTTGAGCACGGCCGTCGGGCTGCTGCTGTTGCTGTGGGTGGGGTGATGGCCGGGTGCGGATGGGCCGGCGCGGTTTCCCCCGGGGATCTTCGGCCGATTTGAGGTGCGAAAGGTCCGTTCCGTGTTGTCTCCCTTCGGCGGGGTTCGCACAATGGCGGCCGTCTCATGAACCGTGTAAGTCCGATTGAAACGGAGCCGAAGAAACTGCTGGCGGCGAACCGGAGCGAGATTGCCATCCGGATTTTCCGGGCGGCGACGGAGCTGGGCTTTCGGACGGTGGCGATCTACGCCCAGGAGGACCGGTTTTGCATCCACCGGTTCAAGGCGGACGAGGCCTACATGGTGGGCGAGGGCAAGGGGCCGGTGGGTGCCTACCTGGACATCGAGGGGATCGTGGGCCTGGCGAGGGAGAAGGGTGTGCACCTGGTACATCCGGGCTACGGCTTTTTGTCGGAAAACCCTGATTTTGCGCGGGCGTGTCGGGAAGCGGGCCTGGTTTTCGTCGGGCCGCGCACCGAGCTGCTGCAGTTGATGGGGGACAAGACCGCGGCGCGGGCGGTGGCCGAGCGGGGGGGGGTGCCCACCCTGCCGGGCACGCCCGAGCCGGTGAGCGACCGTCGCGAGGCCCTGCGGTGGGCGCGGCGGATCGGTTATACGCTGATGATCAAGGCGGCTTTCGGGGGAGGGGGGCGCGGCATGCGGATGGTGCGGGGGGCCTCTCAACTGGAATCGCTAATGGGGGACGAC
>Ga0181858_1001048_pt1 | contig 13625 bp, 10 predicted proteins | sample NewIslPassag4_SG_FD_130749 | JGI IMG/M metagenome (GOLD analysis project Ga0181858, IMG submission 130749) | Feedstock adapted compost microbial communities from Newby Island compost facility, Milpitas, CA, USA - Passage 4_SG | ecosystem: Engineered > Solid waste > Feedstock > Composting ...
ATACGCCATGCGCGCGTGCTAGCCGCCCCGGTACGAGACATTCTGGACCCATTCCCCACAACACCCTGCACGACCGAACCCTTCCGCGGTGGGGGGCTCCTACGCCTCGGACTCGTTCGTCGTATCTCCGGCGGTGGCGCGTGCCGGGGGGTTAGAGCCGCCGGGCTGACAAGGAAAGCCGGCTGAAGCCGGCTTTGGAGTGCGGCGGCCCGAGCCGCCGCTTTGGTATGGCGCGGCTGATGCCGCGCCGGCGTCGGGACATCGGATGGGTGGTGTGAGGATCGCGCCGCCTGGCCCGTGCCCGGGGCTAAAGCCGCCGGGCTGACAAGGCGAAGCCGGCTGAAGCCGGCTGGGGACGCTGGGGGCGGCAGGTGGCTGTATCGGATACGCCTGCATCTCGTCATCGTAGCCACTTCAGTGGGCTTACCCCTATTCAGCCCGGCGGCTTTCGCCCCGGACATGTACCGAGCGGTGGGACACAACGCCGACGTGGGAGTCCTGTTCCCCCAGCCGACTTTAGCCGGCTTTCTTTGTCAGCCCGGGGGTTCACCCCCCGGGCGCGGGCCTCCACGCGGGATCCTTCACGCCACCCACCCCCGGCACGGGCCGACCGCCCACACCCGACTAGTTCGTCATGCTCCATCACCCCCGAGTTCCTATCACCGCCGCGGAGCCTCGCCAGGGGCGCGCCGATCCCTGGGGGCGGCTATGGCTATGACGGCATGGTGCCGAGCGTCACCTGCACCTGCGTCTCCTGTGACCCGCGCATGACGGTCAGGGTGATCGTGTCGCCCGGGCGGTGCGTGTTGACGATCTCCGCCAGTGACGACTCGGTGGTCAGTGGCTGGCCGTCGATCTCGGTGATCACGTCGCGGGACTGTAAGCCGACCTGCTCGGCCGGAGAACCCCCGACCACCTCGATCACCACCACGCCGCTGATTGCCCCCTCAATGCCGAGCTGGGCGGCGATCGCGGGCGTCAACTGCGTGTAGCGGATGCCGATGTAGGGATGGGTCACTTTGCCGGTGGCGACCAACTCATCCGCGAACGGCTTGACGGTCGAGATGGCCAGGGCGAAGCCGATCCCCTCCGCCTGGAACCCCGACTGCGTCGTCCCCGCGACGAGGGTGTTGATGCCGATGACCTCGCCGGCCAGGTTCACCAGCGGCCCGCCGGAGTTGCCTGGGTTGATCGCCGCGTCGGTCTGGATGACGTTGAAGAGGAAGGGGCCGGCCTCCCCGCTATCGCCGGGCTCCTGCCCCGTCCGGTTGAGCGCGCTGACGACCCCGACGGTGACGGTCGGCCCGCCCGGCAGCGCCAGCGCGTTGCCGATAGCCACCACCCACTCACCAACCTGGAGCCTGTTCGAGTCGCCCAAGGGTGCGGTGGGCAGGTTCTGCCCGTCGATCTTGAGCACGGCCAGATCGGTCTGCGGGTCGGTGCCGACGACGTCCGCCGGGAAGGAGCGGCCGTCGGGCAGGGAGACGCGCAGGCTCTGGGCCCCGGCGACGACGTGGTTGTTGGTCAGGATGTAGCCCGCCGGATCATAGATGATCCCGGAGCCGACGCCCCCGGGAACGGTGAAGGGCTGGTTGAACTGGTCGAAGCGCGTCTCCTCGCTGGTCACCTGCACCACCGCCGGCTTGACCCGCTGGCTGACCGCGATCACGGCGCCGATGAAGTCGCCGCTCAGCGGCTGGGCCACGGCAACGTTGGGTGGCGCGGTCGGGCTGGTGCTAACGCTCGACGTGGGCGGGGGGCTGCTGCCCGGTGTCCCGCTCGTCGCCGTCGGGGCCGCGCCGGCGTCGCCGGTCCCGCCGTTACCCCCGCCGCGGGTCACACTACAAGCCGGGGCGATGGCCAGCAGGAGCAAGAGCACGGCCATGCCCCAGTAGGTCGCCGCTCGTCGGGTCTTCATCGTCCACTCCCTCATCGGTTCGTTCCATCGTCGAGGCGTGTCAGATCGCGCCGTGTGATGCCCTGGCTCGGGCTCTGTATCGCCCGCGGCGCGTCCGGTGTTGGTGCCACGGTCATCGCAGAGTGCCGGCCGCGACTGCCGGCGCGGGGGCGTCGTCGGGGCGGCGGGACGGTTGCGTGTTCCCGCGCGGCGACCCATGTCGCAGGGGTGGCGGGTGCGTGGGGCGAAGCTGTCGATCTCGTACATTCATCTCTCGCTTTCTTAAGGTGGTTCCCTTGTCTGGGGGGTACAGCGGCGGTAGAATCGGTAGCCCGGCGATCTTCGTGGGATCCTTCCTTGCCGCCCGGAACGAAGCCTCTTTGGTGCGCGCTCCCGGCCAGGGTAGGGTAGGGAAGACGGGGGGGCCGATGTGGATGCGCAGGGTGCGCGTGTGAACGGGATGCGGCTGCGGGTGGAAGCCCTGGCGGACCGTGTGACTCCGCACCTCGCGGCGCTCTCCCCGACTTTTGCCGCTCTCCCCACCGATGAGCAGCGCCGGCAGGTTCTCGACTACCTCGATGGTCTCGACTGCGGAGCGAGCGGCCCGGCTCCAGCCGCGGTGGCGTCCCTGGTGGGCGCGCTCGGCGGTGCGGAGGACGTCGGGCGGGTCATCACCTGCCTGTACACCATCGGCGATATGCTGCAAGACGAGGTGCGGGAGATCCCCGGCGCGCCGGAGGCGATCGCCGCGTGGACGCGGGAGGCGGTTGCGCAGGCGGCCCGCCACGCCGTCGACGCCGTCTCCGAGGGATACCGCGCCGAGGTGGAACGGTTGCGCCGGGGCGAGGAGCGGCTCATCAGCCTGCAGCGGGTCAGCGCGGCGATGACCAGCGACCTCGATCTCGACCGGACCCTGACGGTCCTGGTCGAAGAGGCGCGGCGGTTGATGCACGCCGATACCGCGGTGATCCGGCTCTACGACGAGGAGACGGAGAGCCTGCGCCTCATCGCCGAGGCGGGCGACGCGAAGGGGTTGCGCCTCGGCGAGGTCGTCCCGCTCGACGGTTCGCTCTCCGGCTATTGCTTCCGCCGCGCCCGGCCGGCGGTCAGCTCCGACGTGCGGCGTGACCCGCGACTCGGGCAGGAGATCAAGCGGGCTACGCGCTTCGGCTCGATGCTGGTCGTTCCCCTGCGCGTGCGCGACCGGCCGATCGGCGTGCTCCTGGTCGGGTCGTCCGCGCGCGGTGCCTTCAGCGAGGAGGACCAGACACTCCTGAGTCTGCTTGCCGATCAGGCCGCCAGCGCCATCGAGAACAGCCGCCTGTACCAGCAGGCGCAGGGGCAGATCGCGGAGCTGGCGATTCTCCAGCGCATCTCCAGCGTCATCTCGTCGAGCCTCGACCTGGACGACGTGTTCCAGGCGATCTACGACGAGATCCGCGGCGTGATGCCGACCGACGCGTTCATCATCGGGTTGACCCGTGAGGACGGGCTGCTCGACCTGGAGTTCATCGCGGACGGCGGGCAGCGCTACGCCCCGGTTCGGGCGTTCCAGTACAGCGAGGTCTTCCGCCGTGCACTGGAGGAGCGGCAGCCGGTCATGGTCGGCGACGTGCTCGATGCCGAGGCGCCGGCGATGCGCAGCGTGGGACACCCGCGCACGAAGGTGCGCAGCGTCATCGCCGCGCCGCTGATCCAGGGCAACGAGGTCATCGGCCTGCTGAGCGCGCAGAGCTACGTGCCGCACCGCTACCGGGAGTGCGACGCGCGGCTGCTCATGACGATCGCGAACCACGCGGTCGTGGCCATCGAGAACGCGCGCCTCTACCGTCAGGCACAGAGCCTGGCGATCGCCGAGGAGCGGAATCGCCTCGCGCGGGAGATCCACGATACCCTGGCGCAGGGGCTGATCGGCATCATCCTCTACCTGGAGCGGCTCGACCTGGAGATCCCGCAAGACGACCGTCAGTACCGGCCGCTGGTGGAGCGGGCGCTGTCGCTGGCGCGCGGCAACCTGGAGGAGGCGCGCCGCTCGGTGCACGACCTGCGGGCGGCTCCGCTCGAAGGCCGGACGCTGGTGGAGGCGCTGTCGCACCTGGCCGAGGATCTGCGCAAGGAGCGCCTCTTCAACGTCGAGTTGACCGTGCCCAAGGCGCTTCCGCTGCTCGCCGCTCGGGTGGAGACGGCCCTGTTCCGGATGGTGCAAGAGGCGATCTCGAACGCGCGCAAGCACGCGGGATGCAAGACGCTCGCGATCCGGCTGTCGGTGGCGGGGGGCATGGTTACCCTCGAAGTCCACGACGACGGGCGCGGTTTCGAAGTGGAGCGCGTGCTGGGCGAATCACACCGCTTCGGCCTGTCGACCATGCGGGAGCGCATCACCCAGGTGGGCGGCGAGTTCACCGTCGAGAGTTGTCCAGGCGACGGCACGATCGTCCGCGCCACTATCCCCCTCTCCCAGGCGACCCACTCCGAATCCGAGGCGGTGTAGGGGCGGCGGTTCCCCCTCATCCCCTAGCCCCCTCTCCCCCAAGGGGAGAGGGGGAATGTGTTTGGCGTGCGGCGGCCCCAGCCGCCGCACTGTAAACTCCCCTCTCCCAACTTTGGGAGAGGGGGGAGGGGGTGAGGGCCACACCCCCGGCCGTGTCTCGGTGGCACGGGGTACAATTCGCCGGGGTTGGGATGGTGTCCGCGTGAACGGACCGTTTGGGTGCGACGACCGCTGCGAACCCGCTCGCTGCTCCTCGGCAGCCTGCTGCTCCTGCTGAGCCTGGTGCTTGCGACCGCCACCGTCTGGGGATACGTGGGGGGTGTCGACCCGCTCGCACTGGCGACCGGGCGCCGACCCGCGACGCCGGTGGCGGATGTCGCCACGCCTACGCCGACGCCGGTGCTCCCGACACCGACCCCAACGCCGACGCCGCCGGTCGCGGCGATCCCGCCCGATTTGCCGCTCTCGGCGCGGGCGGCGATCCTCGTCCAGGCTGAGCCGGAGCTGGTTCTCTTCGAACGCAACGCGGACGAGCCACTGCCGCCCGCCAGCACCGCGAAGATCGTCACCGCGCTCACGGTCCTGCGCCATGCGGGACTGGAGGAGGTGCTGACGGTCCAGGAGGAGGATCTGGTCGACCCGGTGGCCGAGTCCCACATGGGCTTGCAGGCCGGGGACACGGTGACCGTGCACGACCTGCTGGTCGGGCTGCTGCTCCCGTCGGGCAACGATGCAGCCAAGACGCTGAGCCGTGTGATCGGCGAGCGGCTGCCGGGAGATCAGCCGCCGGTGGAGCGCTTCGTCGCCGCCATGAACGCGGTCGCGGCCGACCTGGGTATGACCGGGAGCCACTTCATAGAGCCAAGCGGGGACGATGCCGAGGGGCAGGTCGTCACCGCGCGGGACATGGTGATCGCCGCGCGCGCGCTGCTGCGCGAGCCGGTCCTGGTGTCGATCGTGGCGATGCCGCGGGCGCAGGTGCGCGTCGGCGGGCCGAAGGCCCGGGTGATCCGGCTGGAGAACACCAACCAGCTCCTGGCGCAGGACGGGGTCTTCGGGATCAAGACCGGGACGACCGAGCAGGCCGGGCAATGCCTGGTGGTCGCGTACCGGGCGCCCTCGGGCGTCCAGATCGCGGTGATTCTGGGCAGCCAGGACCGCTACGCCGACGCGCGCGCCTTGCTCGGGCTGCCCGAGCCGCCGCCCCCGACGCCGACGCCGGAGCCGACCGCCTAACCGTCCGTGCGCCGGTCCGCGCTGTCTCGCTTCGGTCGATCGGTTATGGTGACTTTCAGGCACATTCTTGTCTGTACACCCGCCCCCGGGTATAGTGGGCGCCATGGGAAGGGAAGATGGTGCCCCGCCGCGGGTGCACGGTGCGGCGATGCCCGAACCACGGTTCGGCTGGCGGCCGGATGGGGACCCGGCGCCACCAGCGACACCAAGCCCCGACACCACACCGTCCGCGTGGCGAGCCGCGGTCGACGGTGGGGTGCATCGTCCTTCCACCGGCCATCTCTCCTTTGCGGACGACCGTGACGACCCGCTGGACCCGGAGCTGAAGGCGTACCTCCGCCGGGTTGAGGCAAGTGCTGCCCGGCGGACCTGGACCGCGCCGGAAGTCGTCGAGTACCGCGCGGTTGGGGCGACGGCGACCGCGACGCGGCCAGAGGCGGAGTCCCCGCCGCGGGCGCGCCGCGTGGTGCTTGGGGCGACCGGCACGCGGGTGCTGGTGCACGCGCTGCTGCTGGCGGTTATCGTCGCCGTTGTGGCGGGGCGCGGCTACTGGAGTACCGACGGGCCGATCGTCCAGCCGGGCGGTATCGACGCGCTCGGCGACGTCCGTGCGTACGCCGTCGCGCCCGGTGCCTCGGTGCGATACGCCGGCACCGGGCTGAGCACCCCGCCGCTCGCAACCCTCGCCTCTGGCGTGCTGAACGGCTACGTCTCCGAGTTCGCCAGTGCCGTGGCACCCGACCAGTTGCAGATCCAGACCGTGGTCGTGTCCGAGGGGCAGACGGCGGAGGACGTGGCCGAGGAGACCGGCCTTGACGTCAGCACGATCCTCTGGGCCAACGGCCTGACGAACCCGGCCGAGCCGCTGCCGGAGGGGACGCAGATCCGTGTCCCGCCGGTCGATGGCATGCTCCACGTCGTGCACGACGGCGACACGCTGGAGAGCATCGCCGCGCGCTATGGCGTCGAGGTGGAGGACATCACCGGCTACGAGCCGAACAACGTGGAGCACAACGCCGACCTGGTGCCTTACCGGTTGTTGATGGTCCCGGGCGGAACGATGCCGACGCGCGACCAGGTGCTGACCTACATCGTCCGGCCGGGCGACACCCTCTGGACGATCGCCCAGCTCTTCGGGTTGCAGCCGAGCACCATCGTCTGGGCCAACAGCCTGCCGGACGGCGACCTGATCCTGCCGGGCCAGCCGTTGGCGATCCTGCCGACCGACGGGGTGATGGTCACCGTCCAGGAGGGGGATACCGTCGAGAGCCTGGCAGAGCACTACGGGGTTGGTCCAGAGGCAATCCTCGACTACCCGTTGAACGGCCTGGGCGCCGGCGGGCAGTTGCGGGTGGGGCAGCAGGTGATGATCCCGGGTGGGCCCCCCCCGGCCCCCCCCGCCCCCCCCCGAGCCGAACCCGGCGCCGGAGCCGCCGGCGTCGAACCAGCCGGCCCCTGCACCGGCCGCTCCTGCGCCGAGCTACGGTGCGACCGGCAGTTTCGTCTGGCCAGCGGCTGGAACCATCACGCAGTACTTCGGGCCGTCCGAGTTCTGGATGGAACCGGCGTACGCCGGCTACGCACACTTCCACCTGGGCCTCGACATCGCCAACGCCTTCGGCACGCCGATCGTCGCGGCCGACGCCGGTGTGGTGATCTTCGCCGGGTGGAACACCGGCGGGCTGGGCAACGCCGTCGCCATCGACCACGGGAACGGCCTTGTCACCTGGTACGGCCACATGAACGCACGCCCGGCGGTCAGCGTCGGCCAGTGGGTCGCCCAGGGCCAGTACCTCGGCCCCATGGGCAGCACCGGCGCCTCGACTGGTTCGCACCTGCACTTCGTCGTCATCAAGAACGGCGTCTACGTCGACCCGCTGAACTATTTGCGCTGAGGGGTGGTGCGTTCTCCTCGTTGACAGCCCCGCTCGTGCCGCGCGGGATAAGAAGGGGCTCTCCGAGAGGGTGATCGCGCCCGGGGGCGGGTGCGAGGATCCCGTGCCGTGGCCCGTGCCCGGGGCTCAAGCCGCCGGGCTGACAAGGAAAGCCGGCTGAAGCCGGCTGGATCGCGGTACGGATCAGATCCCGATGTGCCGGTCCCGCCGCTCAGCGTGTGCCCGGGGCTAAAGCCGCCGGGCTGACAACCAAAGCCGGCTGAAGCCGGCTGGGGCGCCGCAGGGCCGAGACCCAGATGATACGGCGTACACCGCCTGGCATTAGCCCGGGGCTCAAGCCGCCGGGCTGACATTGGGTAAGCCCACTAAAGGGGCTACGATGACCACGCGCAGGCGGATCCGCTCCAGCACCCCACCGGGCGCACGATCCCCAGCCCCTTCAGTGGGCTTCGCTTTCTCAGCCCGGCGGCTTTAGCCCCGGGCACGGGCCACGCCGTGTGATCCGTCGCACCACTCATCTCGCGTCCCAACGGCGGCGCGGAAAACCCCGGCGCCGCATCGTGCCGCGTCATGCCAAAGCGGCGGCTGGGGCCGTCGCACCCAACATCGTTGCCCAGTCCGGGGTTTACCCCCTGACACCAACCACGGCACACCCGCGCGTGCGGGTGCACGCCTCGTGCAATAATCCCGCTTCATGGCCCATGTATCGCCGGGAGGTGAGGATCGATGGAGCGGCTCGGCCACGATATTGCGCGCCTCTACGAACGCGCGATTGTCGACACCGGCAAAGAACCGGAGTTCTTCATCCTGATCGCGTTCCTGGTTACCTTCATCATCGTGCGCGTCATCACCCACGCCATCCACGACGATAAGGGTCGGCTGCGCAATATCACCGTCGGGAGTTTGCACATCCACCACCTGGTGTGGGGCATCCTCCTCCTGTTGATCACAGGCTACCTGGCGCTGGCGTTCGATGCGCCGCAGTGGCGGACGACGCTGTCGGTGCTGTTCGGTGTCGGCGCGGCGCTTACGCTCGATGAGTTTGCACTCTGGCTGCACCTTCAGGATGTCTACTGGGCCAAGGAGGGGCGCAGCTCGGTGGATGCCGTGGTCATCACGGCGACGATCCTGGCGATCTTCCTGCTGGGTCAGGACTTCTGGATCGGCACTGGTCGCCTCATCGGCCGCTTCTTCGGCCAGCTCTGAGGGGAAAGGCGCCTCAGGTGGCGGGCTATACTGTGGGTGTGGCCAGGACAGTGCATCGCATCACGGAGTGGCGGCGCGACGGTGAGCACGGCGGCGAAGGGGCGGGGAGACCGTACAGGCGCGACGCGGCTGCGCCGGGCTGTGATCGCCATCTTCTCCCCCGCCCGGCGCATCTATGCGATTGACCTGCTCTGGCGCGCCGGGCGCAGTTTCTTCGGGCTACAGGGGCAGATCTACGCTGCGGCGATCTCCTACTACGTGCTGTTCTCCTTCTTCCCGCTCATGCTCCTGTCGGTCGCCGTCCTCGGGTGGTTCGTGCGCGACCCCAACGTCAACGCGACGATCACCAAGGCCGTGCTGGCGCAGATCCCGCCGGAGTTGGGGCTGCAAGAGCCGGTCGAGGGGCTGCTCAACGACCTGGGTGCCCCAGGTGGGGGAGTGTTCGGCCTGATCGGGTTGATCGGGTTGGCCTGGACAGCGAGCGGCGTCTTCGGGGCGCTCCGGCGTGTGCTAAACCGGGTGTTTGACGTCCCCGGTACCCGCTCCTTCGTCCACGCACGCGCGGTTGACCTCCTGGCCATGATTTCCGTCCCGACGCTCTTGATTTTCTCGACGTTGCTGACGCTGGGGCTCCGGCTCGTCCGCACGTTTGCCAGCGATTACTTCGACGGGCTGCTGATCCGCGTGGCGTGGGGTGTGGTGTTCCTCCTGCTGCCGCTGGCGACGTCGTTCATGGTGTTCCTGCTCCTTTACCGGCTGGTGCCGAACCTGCGGCCGGAGTTTGCCGATCTCTGGGCGGGCGCGCTGTTCGCTGCGGTGGGGTTCGAGCTGGCGAAGGTGGGGTTTGGGCTGTACATAACGACGGTGGGCGATTTCCAGAGCGTCTATGGCCCGCTGGGTGGCGCGGTCACGTTCCTCGTCTTCGTCTACCTGGTGGCGAACGTGGTCATTTTCGGCGGCGGCATCGTCGCCGAGCGGAGGCGGGACCGGGTTGGTCGGAAGGCATGAGTGGGCGAATTGCGTATTCCGTGCTGCGTCGGTCCGCAGCGGGCGGGTGATCGGCCCTAGCGGGCGATGGCGATGAGGCGGAGGCGGCGGTAGTCGGCGTACCAGGTGCCGTCGCGGTAGTGATCGGGGCGGAGGCGCTCCTCAACGGCGCGGATGACGGTGTCGCGTGCGTCGGTGGGGACGCCGGCCAGCAGGCGATCGCCGAACATGGTGAGCCAGAGGCGCAGCCCGTCGGCCCCACCGTCCAGGGGCGTCGGCCGGTCGACGAGGGCCATCCAGATCGGTTCCAGACCATGGCGCTCCAGTACCGTCGCGTACTCGCCGATGCTCGGGAAGTACCACGGGGTGCGCACGGGGGTATAGCCGGCCGCCTCGACAGCGTCCGCCACCGCAGTGACGACGGCTGCGACGTTCCCATGGCCGCCGAACTCGGCGACGAGCCGCCCGCCAGGCCGCAGCGCACGCCGGATGGACGCTGCGGCGCCCTCGGCGTCGCTGATCCAATGGAGCACGGCGTTAGAGAAGACGGCGTCGAACGGGCGATCGGGGGCCAGGTGGGTGGCGTCGCCGACCTCGAAGGGGAGATCCGGGTAGTTCGCGCGGGCCTGGGCGATCATGGCAGGGTCGCGGTCGATGCCGGTGACGTGCACGCCGCGGTCGGCGATGGCGCGGGTCAGGTGTCCGGTCCCGCAGCCGAGGTCGAGGATCCGCTCGCCCGGCTGGGGAGCGAGCAGGTCGATCAAGTCGCTGCCGTACTCCCAGATGAAGGCGAAGTGCGCATCGTAGCCCCGGGCGTCCCAGCTCGGCTCGGGTTCGGTCTGCCGCGTCGTCACGTGTGGCCCTCCCTCGCTCCACGATTCGATCGTCCGGCCGCAGTCTACCGCCGTCCGGCGGCGTTGCGCGACCTTGCGCCGGGGTGAGGGAACGCGCATAGTGCGGCCAGAATGCCGTGTCGTGACGTGTGGGGCACGCGGTGTGCCGCGCTGGAATGGTGGGGAGCGACGAAAGGAGGCGCATGATGCGTTTGGGGTTCATCGGGCTCGGGAAGATGGGGAAGCCGATGACCCGCAACCTGCTGCGGGCTGGCTACGAGGTCACGATCCACAACCGGAGCCGTGCCGTCGTGGAGGAACTGAGCGGGGAGGGCGCGAAGCCGGCGACGTCGCCGCGGGAGGTCGCCGAAGCGGCCGATCTGGTGTTCACCTGCCTGCCGACCCCCGCCACGGTCGAGGAGGTCTACCTCGGCGAGAACGGCCTGATCTCGGCGGCGCGCGAGGGGCAGATCCTGGTGGACTGCTCGACCGTCGGCCCGGCGTTGAGCCGGCAACTCTACGCCGCGGCACAGGAGCGGGGCGCGGGATTTCTCGATGCCCCCGTCAGCGGCGGCCCGGCCGGGGCGGAGTCGGCGACGCTGACCATCATGGTGGGCGGCGACAAGGACGTGCTGGATCGGGCGATGCCGGTGCTCAAGGCGCTGGGGACGAACATCCACCACGTCGGCCCCTCCGGCTCCGGCACGGTGGTCAAGCTGGTGAACCAGTTGCTGGTCGGGATCAACATGGCCGCCGTCGCCGAAGCGGTCGTCTTCGGCGTGAAGGCGGGGGCCGACCCGCAGGCGCTGCTCGACGTGCTCCAGTCGAGCTTCGGCAGCAGCCGGATGCTGACGCGCGGGCTGCCGCTGATCATGGACCGGCAGTTCGAAGGCGGCACGCCGATCAACCTGATCCTGAAGGATCTGGGCCTCATCCACGAGGTGGGGTCTGCGCTCGACGTACGGCTCATGCTGGGCGCGGTGGCGCAGGAGGCATTCAAAGAAGGGCGAGCCTTGGGCCTCGGGAACGAGGACATGGTGGCGCTGGTGAAGCCGCTTGAGCGGCTGGCCGGAGTCGAGGTGCGGCGGACGGAGTGACGCCGGTCGTGGCCGCCGGCCTGGGTGATCGGGCGCGCTGGTAAATGCGAGGTGATCAGCGATGGTGGGCGTGGAAGTGGCGATCATCCTGGTGCTGCTGGGGATCAACGCGGTCCTGGCAGCCTCGGAGATCGCCATCGTGTCGGCACGCAAGACGCGCTTGCGCGCCCTGGCGGACGACGGCAACGAAGCGGCCGCGCAAGTCCTCGCCTTGAATGAGAACCCCAGCGCGTTCCTCGCCACCATCCAGGTGGGGATCACCCTGGCCGGCTTCTTCTCATCGGCTGTGGGCGCGGTCAGCCTGGTGGAGGTGCTGGGCGCCTGGCTGGCGGACAGCGGCGTACCTTTCATCCAGAGCAACGCGGAGGGGCTGGCGCTGGTCGTCGTCACCGGCGCGATCTCGTTCGTCAGCATCATCTTCGGCGAACTCGTCCCGAAGACGCTCGCCGTCCGCCGGGCGGACACGCTGGCGCTCATCGTCGTCCGGCCGGTCCAGTGGCTGGCTACGGTGATGCGGCCGTTCGTGGTCCTGCTGACCGCCACGACCAACCTCATCCTGCGATTGTTCCGCGTGGAGAGCCGGGCGTCGCTCCCTGGGCTCACCGCCGACGAGCTGCTCGCCATGCTGGAGACCGCGGAGGACGAGGGCTTGGTCGAGGCCGAGGAGGCCGACCTGATCGAGGAGGCGTTCCAGTTCGGCCGGACCACCGCCCGGAGCGTGATGGTCCCGCGGGTCGACGTGGTCGCGCTGGAGGCATCCACCACGCTCGGTGAGGCGGTCGACCGGTTCTTCACGACCGGCTTCTCTCGCATCCCGGTCTACCAGGAGTCGCTGGATGCCATCGTCGGGATCCTCTACGTCAAGGATGTCTTCCGTATCCTCTGGAGCGACCCCGATGCGGCGGCGCGGCCATGCGGGGAGGTCGTGCGCCCGGCCTACTTCGTGCCAGATGCCAAGCCGATCGACGAACTACTGCGCGAGTTGCGTGCCCGGCGTACGCACATGGCCATCTGCGTCGACGAGTTCGGCGGCACGGCCGGCCTGGTCACCCTGGAGGATCTGATCGAGGAGCTGGTCGGCGAGATCACCGACGAGTTCGACCCGGGGTACGAGCCGTTCCGCGAGGTCTCGCCGGGCGTGCTGGAGGTCGACGGTCGTGCCTCCGTCGGCGATCTGCTCGACCGGCTGGAGTTGGAACCGGAGGTCATCGGCCCGGTCGAGGCGGAATCCGTCGGCGGGCTGATCACCGACCGGCTGGGGCGCATCCCGGTCCAAGGGGACTCGGTCGTGACCGGCCCACTGCGGCTCACCGTCCTCACGATGACCGGCCACCGCCCGGGCCGCGTGCGCGTCGCCTTCCAGGCGGAGCCGGAAGGCGACGGGCGGTAAAGGGCGAGGCGCGCCCGGTGCTGGCGTTGGGGTCCACCACCCGGCGCGTGCCCGGGGCTAAAGCCGCCGGGCTGACAAGGAAAAGCCGGCTCAAGCCGGCTGGGATCGCGGTACGGCTCAGCCCCCGATGCGCCGGTCCCGTCGCTCGGCCTGTGCCCGAGGCGAAAGCCACCGGGCTAGGCAGCGAAGCCCACTGAAGGGTCTGGGGACGCGGGGTCCGGTCGGTGGCCGTATCCAATGCGCCGGGATGTCGCCATCACAGCCCCTTCAGTGGGCTTACCAGCTATCAGCCCGGCGGCTTTAGCCCCGGGCACGTGCCGACCGCGTACCCCCATTTCGTTCGTCAACCTCCAAATCCCTCGGGCACCCACCCGGCGGGTTCTCCTCATACGCGTGTGTCAACCCTGAGGCCCAAAGTCCGCGGATGTGTGAACGGTACAAGCCTCAGTGTGGCTGTCAGAGGGCGCGGAAGGGCGTGCAGTATCATGGGGGCAATATTCCGTCACGATGCGCAGTAGGCCGGGTCGCGCAGCGTCGCACCCTCCGCAGTCCGGCGAGCTGCTACAATCCCACATCGTCCCCTTGAGGCAAAG
>Ga0181858_1001050_pt1 | contig 13618 bp, 8 predicted proteins | sample NewIslPassag4_SG_FD_130749 | JGI IMG/M metagenome (GOLD analysis project Ga0181858, IMG submission 130749) | Feedstock adapted compost microbial communities from Newby Island compost facility, Milpitas, CA, USA - Passage 4_SG | ecosystem: Engineered > Solid waste > Feedstock > Composting ...
CCATGGTCAGACAGACCTGTTCACTCACGGCGCCCGACGGCACGTGTCCCGGCCAGCGTACGATCGCCGGAACGCGGATCCCGCCCTCCCACGTGGTTCCCTTTCCGCCGCGAAATGGTTTATTGCTGCCGGTCTTTGTGGCCCCGTTGTCGCTGGTGAAAATGACCAAAGTGCGTTCAGCAAGTCCGCATCGATCGACCGCCTCGAGGATTTTTTGAATCGCCTGGTCCATCTGCTCGATCATCGCCACATAGGTCCCCGGATCACCTGCCGATTGATCCCACGCCGGATCGTTGCCCGGAAGAGGATGGCCCCGATCGTCCCCCGGACTTTGATATGGACTATGCGGGGCGGTAAACGAAACATAAAGAAAGAACGGAGTATTCGAATTCTCCTGAATAAATTCGCTGGCAAGTTCTCCTATCATGTCAGTAAAATACTGTTTGATATACACAGGCTGGCCATCCTGATAGAGATTGTGAATTCCCAGATTGTCGACGTGATAGAAATAATCCATTCCTCCGCCCAGACAATAACGTGCCATGTCGAAGCCATGCTTCTCCGGCCAAAACTGCTGGTTGTATCCCAGGTGCCATTTCCCGAAAAAAGCGGTTCGATAACCGGCGGCTTTCAGAAGTCGGGGGATCACAGAGACCTCCGGTGAAAGGCCCAATTTTCCGGCAACTGCCAGAGCCATCGCCTCGTCGTATCTCCCAACGTCACCGGTACCGATGGCACACTCCAGCCCGACAAATCGCTGCTGGTATCGGCCTGTCAGAAAGGCGGTCCGTGTGGGTGTGCACTCCGGACCGTTCGCATAAGCCTGCGTGAAGCGGGTCCCTTGTCGAGCCAAACGGTCCAAGGCCGGCGTGGACAGATCACTTCGGCCGTAACAGGGGAGATCGCCGTAGCCAAGATCATCCGCGAGGACAAAAACAATATTGACACGTTGCGACGCTGCCCACCGCCCCGAGTTCTCGGCTGTCGCAATCTGCCGCTGATCAAAAGTACCGCCCAGCAGGCTTGCAACACTGCACGCCACCACCACAAATGTGCGCATACTCATTTCCTCGCTTGTCTTTTTGACGTTTTCGTATTTCGTAGCGAACATAATGAAGTGCGATTTTTAGTCCCTAAATACACACGCGCTTCCGCATTGACTCATGACAAATACACGTTCCGTTCAGAAGCTCTCCGAGCGGACGGTGCCGCCATTTTAACCCCGAACCTCAATAACCGGTACAGCGCCTGCCCATCATGGTAGGACACAACGGTGCTGACATGGTGGTTGTCGGAAGGGCACTTTTTCAGGAACCGAAGACTCTCCAAAGCCGAGCTGAACGGGTGATCGCCCGCCCGCGCAAAAAGGTCCGATGAGATCAACCGTGCTTAATGGCCTCAGCACACCTGCCCGGGTCGGCAGGATTGCGCTCAGAGGAGGTCAACCTTGCTTTGCCGTTTCAGCTTCCCAGGCGGGATAGAAGAGACGATTGGAGATTCTATTGACGCCTCAGCCATCTACCCAACCAAATCCAGCACAAATGGGAAGCAGAGAGATCACGATCCAAACACCGACAAGATCACAGCCAGAAGGCGTCAAAGGGACACCAGGCGCGTAACAACGAGGATTCGCTCTGATGCGTTCCCCCCAACCCGTCCCTTCACGCTGGCTTCCGCGTCGCCAGTTTTTTCAAAAAATCAAGCTGGAGCGGAGGGGATTCGAACCCCCGACCTCTAGAGTGCGATTCTAGCGCTCTCCCAACTGAGCTACCGCCCCGGGGCCTTCTCAAAGTGGGCGATGCGGGACTCGAACCTGCGACCCCCAGCTTGTCGAGCTGGTGCTCTAACCAACTGAGCTAATCGCCCATCTCTCTTTCCTGGCCGTTCCGACCTCGGTCATACCAGCGGGGACGTCGCCACTGAACAGCCTCAGCCATCCTCACTCTTCGGATGGATTAAGCTGACCGCAAGTGGCACTCATGGCTCGCGGCAAGCGCCGGATCTCCCGGCAGACCGACCGGACTTGCTGGCCAAGTACTCTGGTTCTATTTTAACCGCCCGAGGCACGGGTAAGTCAATAGCCCCTGACACATCTCCGCATTCCCACTTTCCCCCGCCAATGGGCACCCGAACGTCCACACGGGTCGGCCTCAGTCCGGAGGGACCTCCTTGTCAGGTTGGATGCTCCACTTCGCATTCGCCGGCACAACAAGCGTGCCCTTCCCAACGACTTCTCGGAGGGACCTGCTTGTTAGGTCCGCCGAACAACCTTCGATCACCCATTGCCTTTCACCGGGGACTGAAGGTCCGCGTGGAAAGCGGGGCTAAAGCCCCGCACTCCGCATAACAAGGACCCGGTTCGCCCGGGCCACGCCATTGGTAGGGGCAATTCATGATTTGCCTCTGCAACCCGTTTTCACTCGTGGCATGTGATGGTTATTGGTAAAAGTAGGGCCGCCGGCGGGCACAACCGTCATATGGTCGGTTTCCGGATGGCCGTTTACAATGGGCGGATATCCGATCGTACTCTGATTCCAAATACCAAGGCCTGCAGCGCTTGTGCCGGATCAGCTAGCCAGAGAGGGGAGGTCCGCCCCGATTTCTGGCACATTCCGGTATCGCTATATATTTGATTTTCGTCATTCGGGATCGTGCTCATGGCGAAGGCAACATATAAATCCGCGGGTGTGGACCTGGACCTGTATCGCCAGGCGATGGCCCGAATCCCACACCTCCTGCGAAGGACGATGACACCGCGGACCATCGATTTGCCCAATGGTTTCGCGGGGTTGTTCCGTCTGGACTTTCCCTGGCCCCTGTTTGCACGGCGGTATCAGGATCCCGTTCTTGTCGCCTGCACGGACGGAGTCGGCACCAAGCTCAAGGTTGCGTCCCTGGCAGGCGTTTACAATACGGTGGGGATTGATCTTGTGGCCATGAGCGTCAACGACGCGTTATGTTGCGGTGCTGAGCCGCTCTTCTTTCTGGATTATGTGGCCATGCCCAAGGACGATCCGCCGCTTCTGGAAAAGCTGCTGGAGGGCATTGTGGAAGGGTGTCGCCAGGCGGATTGTGCCCTTCTGGGCGGGGAGACAGCGATCCTTCCAGACCTGTATCAGCCGGGTGATTTCGATCTGGCTGGCTTTTGCGTGGGGGTGGTGGAGAGTCGTTCCGTCATCACCGGACAGACTATCACCCCAGGTGATACCGTGTTGGGACTGGCCTCCACCGGCTTTCATTCCAACGGATACAGCCTCATTCGCAAGGTGGTGTTTGAAATGGCCGGACTGAAGGTGGGGGACTTTATTCCGGAATTGGGCATGACCGTGGGCCAAGCACTGCTTACACCGACGCGCATTTACGTCCGGCCAATCCGAGCCGTGTTGCGGTACTATCGGGTTAAGACGGTAGTTCATGGGATTGCCCATATCACTGGTGGCGGCATTCGCGAAAACCTGTCGCGAATCGTGCCGGCGGGCGTGCGGATCGTTTTGGACAAATCCGCCTGGCCGGTGCCCGCCGTTTTTCCCTGGGTGCAGCGGCTCGGGGATATCGATGACGAGGAAATGGAAAATGTTTTTAATCTTGGGCTGGGTATGATCCTCGTCGTCAGCAGTTACTATGCAACCAGTATCCGCCATCAGCTTGAAGACCAGGGCGTTCCCTGCTGGGAAATCGGCCGGGCAGAGGCAGCCGAGGCAAGCGGGGTGGTGTGGGCGGGAAAGTCATCGTAAGCTTTTTGGGACCCCCGTTATTTCACGCCCGCATAACATCACAGGCCGCCTGGGAACAAGGCTCATCGACGGCACTCATGGACTGGGACTAACGGCGTCGAACGATGTTCACGGGGCGGCAGGCAATCTAGAAGGCAAGGCGTCAACAGCCGGCCACCCAGCCAGTGGCTTGAAAAATGTCTCAGGCGGCGCGAGCCTTTCGAACTCGAGAACGTCGGGCGGCAGGGATGGGTGGTTCCGAGGTTTCGCCGGTGTTCAGGTCGGCAGCCGTGGAAGCCGTCCTATCCTCGGGATAAGGATCGGGCACAAAAAACCAGGAATCCGCAACGGGCACAGGCCAGGGATTCTTAGTGGCATCGAGGGGATCGGTGCTTGAGTCGAGCGGTCTCTGTTGCTCGGCCTGATCGACTTCTGGCTCTTCTTTAGAGGTGGAATCGCCCTGGGAGGTGCTTTCGGGTAGTGGGTCCCCGGCCAGAGGCGTCCCGGTAGGATCAGTCATTCCCCCGGCATCGGGGACACTGGACAACGAAACGGGGTTGGACGAAGTCTCCCGGGCCGGTGCAGCCTCGTGGATCGGCGTGGAATGCGATCGCGTCGGCGAGCGCTGAGGTCTACGCGCGGACTTGCCGAGAACCGTCGATGACGTCAGATTCGTCACTGGAATGCCCAGGTTGTGGCAGACGTTTGTAATATGCTCGTGACAGGTTAGCAGGAGGATTTGCTGGCGAGGTCCGGCGAACTCAGCCAGCGTTCGACAGGCCGCCCGAACTCGGTCCTGATCAAAATTCACCAGGACGTCATCGAGGATGAGCGGCAGTTGGACTCCGCGAGCCGCCCAATCACTGGCCAGAGCCAACCGCAGGGAGAGGAAAAGTTGTTCTCGGGTACCACGGGAAAGCTCGTCCACACGGCGGAGGTTTCCGGAATGATCTTCGGTGAGGAGCACACGCTCGGCAACGGGCGTCCAAACGCGGCGGTAACGGCCCTCTGTCATCGCTTCCAGGAACCTGGAGGCTTTTTGGAGGATGCGGGGTTGCCGTTCGTGCTCGTAGTGCTGGCGAACTTTTTCAAAGAGGAAAAGCACCAGCCGGGGCAATCGCTCGCGAATGAGGCCAGGGCCGAGCCTATAATCGAGAGTCGCCAAAGCCAGGCGTTTTTCCTCGATGCGGCGGTCGCGGGCCAGCGTCTCGATTTCCGCCGTCAATCGCTCCAGCACCTGGCGACAGGACGTCACCTGACCACTGTATTCTTCTACTTTGGCCAGTGCTTCCTGATAGCGCGATTCCAAACCAACGAAGAGATCTTCAAGCTTTTCCCCTGCTCCGAGGCGTGATGACACGCCCTTGACCGCCTGCTGGAGCGCAGTGGTGATTTGTTCGTACTTCTGCTGAAGCTCCTGGCCCTTTCGCCATTGATGATGGGCCCTGCCCAGCGAATCGGAGAAGCCCGTGCGACGCCTGAAATGGCGGATGTGCCGCTTCAAGGCCATCTGTAATTTTCGCACAGTTTTCTGTTGACGCTGAAGATCTTTTAATACAGCCCGCCCTTCGCGAAGAAGTTGTTTTTTCTCGCGGGCATGGGCGATCGCTTCATCGTAAGCGGCCAGCAGCATGTCGAGGAGGAGCTCCGGGGAACTATCCGGCGGCTGAAGTCCGGCAACCTGCGCGAGTTGCTGCAGGCGAGTGGACCATGTCTCATGCTGTCGAAGTAGCGACAATCGCCGTTTGTGGACCGATTCCCAGCGCGAATAAAGTCGGCAATACTGCCGGAGCGTTTGGAGTGCCATCCCGGCAGCGGAAGGGTTCTCCGGTAAAGGAAGTCCTTGCTGGCCAAAGAAAGCTGCCACGCCACGAGCAGCTTCCTCCAATTGGGCCCGTAGCTCGGCGAGCTCTCGCTCTGCTTCCGCGATTTGCTGGGCTAAATGATCAAGTTGCGTTTGAAGCAGGCCCAAGGACTCAAGCTCGCGAATCTCGTTTTCCAGTGCAGGAAGCTCCCGCGGCAAATGGGTGGGCGCTGATGTGATCGCCATTTCCAAACCAGAAACCTGCTCCGTGAGACGCTCGCGCTCCGCCCGAAGGGCTTCCCATTCTTGCAGGATCGCATCGGCGCGAGAGCGGTGGAGACGCTCGCCGTGAAGTTTGACCGCGACTCCTGTACCGACCAGAACGGCACCGACCAGCACACCGCTCCAGCCCAAACCACTCACCGGAAATATGGCAAGCGTCAGCAGGGACAGCAGAACGAGGGCCAGCCCCAACACAAAGGGAACCGCCACAAACAACCAAGTTCGCCCGGGAAGTAGGGCTTCTTTCATGACGGCGAGCCGTTCCGCGCGAAGCTCCCTCTGCCGGTTATCTAAGGAGGCAAGCTGCTCTCTGAGCTGGGCCAGCTTTCGAAGATGCGTGGCCTGGCGACTGCGTTCGTCGAGGGCCGTCGGGACGTTTGCCGCATGAAAGATTTCGAGCTTCTGCCGCAATTGTTCTGCTAGGCGATCTTTTGTCGCCCGGTCGGTGGCAAGTTTTTGCTCTTCCGTCTGGATTCGCTGGCCAAGCCGCTCCCACTGGGCTATGGCGCGCCGAACGTCGCCCCATGACCAATTTACGGGCCAGTCCAGGGTCTTCGCACCAAGGCGACTTTGGAGACTCTGCAGTTCCCGGTCGAGACGATCCTGCTCCGCTTGCAGACCGTTCAACGTCGTCCGGAGATTGACGAGGTCGTTTCGGATGGGCCGGAGGGCCTCGAATTCGGTGGCGTGGGCCAGGAGTGCCTCGTTGATTGTGATTTTGCTCAGCCGAGTTTTTACCTGGGAGTGCTGCTCCTTGAGTTGTTTTAAGGCCTCTTTGGCGGCGCGCAGCCTTTTGCGCAGGTGGGCCACGCGCCGGAAAAAAACCTCGGGAACACCGACCAGGGGTCCCACCTCGCGGAGTTCCTTCTCCACGAGACAGCGTTCCTCCCACAATGGCAGGAATTGCCGAAGCGCTTCCCATGTCTGGCATTTCTCGCGCCACTCCGCGAGGGCTTCTTCTGCCCTGGCGCACTGCTGCTCCGCTGTCTTTCGCGCGGCGAGAAGTCGCGCAAACCGAACTGCCGTCCTGGGAGCCTCTTGCAGTTCCCGTTCCAGCCGATCCCGCTCCTCAAGCAACTCCTCGAGAATTTCACCCTGCCGGTTTGCCTCAGCCTGTTCCTGTAAACGCGCAAGGACTCGCCCCAAAACGGCTCGGTCAATCCCCAAACTCAGGTCGTAGAGGAGTTCACCCGTGGCCGCAGTCTCGAGCGTTCGAAGATAGGCTATGTCTTCCAGATTGACCGCGAAAATGGCGTTGAACGTGGTCTCGTCGAGAGGGCACAGAAGACGGAGCGTCTCCTCGGCCGGGCTATTCCGGTTACCGTCAAAGACCTCGATGACCTCACCACGGCTGGGTGTCCACCGCCGGTAGACCTGGAAGACAGTGTCCTGATGCTCACACACCAGTCGTCCCGCAAGCACCGGATCATCGGCCGAGGCAAAACTGTTTCGTTGTTGAAAACCGAAGAACATACCCCGCAGAAATTCCAGCAGGGTGGACTTGCCCGTCTCGTTGGGGCCGAAAAACACGGCCAGTCCAGAGGGCAACTCCCCGCTGGACCAATCACGCCAGATTCCAAACCGCTCGATGTCGATCTGGCGGAGTCTCATTCAGCGCGTCCTCCACCACTACGCGTTGCGGGCTGGTTCTCTTCCAGCAACACCAAACCATAAAAAAGGGCCTCTCGAACGATTTCCGGCCAACCGGTCTGCCACTGATCGAGGCATCCGCGAAACACTGGAGACAGTTCCAATTCGCTCGCTGGCAAGCATTGGGAAAGAAATTCACGAGGATTCGTCGCCTCTAAGGCCAGTCCCTGCCTGAGCAATTCTCCGCGAAAGCTCTCCTCTTGCAGCCAGGTTTCCGGCCAGGGATCACTGGGATGCCAGGTCACCTCGATCGGCCAGATGTAAGGAGGGCTTTGACCGTAACGCATCCGCAGCAGTTCGAGGATTTCCCGATCAAATCCCTTCATCCGCCACGGCATGAGCACATGGGGCGATCCCTCCAGGCGGATTCGCACAAGCCAATCGGCATCCCCCGCTGCCCGGCGGGCCTCGACCTCCTGAATGATTTGGGACACAAGCTGGGGTTCGGTGCTTTCCGCTGCCACGTGGACGGTGAGCGTGTGCCACCGCAAGGCCGCCACGGAGAGGGAACGCAGAAAAACCTTTCTCGGCCCATGCAGCTCGACAACCGTGATGGTCGGAATGACTTCGGGATCTGAAAAGCAGACAAAGGCCGGGCCGGGGTCGTGTGCCTTCACGCCTGCCCAATCAAACTCCGTGCGGACTCGGTGTCCCCCCAATGCCCAGTAGTCTGTCTCAATTTCGTCCGCGGGATTGTTCCCGCCTTCACCGATGTCCTGTCCGTAAGCCAGACCAACAGTGAAACCCTCCAGGGACGACGGTTTTTCCGGGAACGTTTTCAGCGGGGCTGCCTGGGATGTGATGACAAGCTGAAGTGGTCCTCCGGGAGTGGTCACCGTAGAAACGCAAGGTTCATCACCCAGAAAGAGGTGGACGTTGGGCGTAAGGGGGAATTCCTCCGGCCAGGGACCACAGCGCTCGAGCTGGCCCCAGAGCCAGATCACAGGAACATTCTGGGAAGCGAGTCCCTGGCAAAACTGGAAAACGGCGAACCAATCCCCGGGAGCCGCGGTTGCCGGATTCAGGACGTCGCCGGCAAAAATCACCGCATGGGCCCCCTCACGACTGGCCATTTCTGCCACCCGAAGTAGAGTCTTTCGGGGGGCCTCGATCAACCGGTCCACCACCCGGGGCGGAAGTTCGGGAACACCTTCAACGGCCTCGCCAAGGCAGAAACCGCTTGCGTGGATGACAGTCAGCGGCGGCACGGTGAAAAATCCCTTAACTCAGCGTCAAATTGTATTAGCTGTGCATATTGCCCAGATTACGCAGCGGCGCGTATCGCCGCTTCGTGAGACGGCGGCAGGCCGAGAATAGCAAATCCCCGCCGCTGACGCTATGGGAATTCTGCAGGCGCAGGACTTATATCGTGAAGGTCGATTAGGGGGGATCGTACCCGCCGGGATGCCAGGGATGACAGCGAAGAATTCGGCAAATTCCTTTCCACGTCCCGATGAACGCCCCGTACTTTTGCACGGCCTGAATGAAATAGAGCGAACAGCTCGGCTCAAAGCGGCAACATCGGCCGAGCATCGGACTGATCGTCCATCGATAAAGTGAGACGATCGCGATCAGAACACCGGCCAGCACCCAATTGCCGCAGAGGTAAACCGCTCTGATCGTCCACCCAATAGGACAAATAATTTTTCCCCACGTTGACATCCGACCGTTGCAAGACAGGAGGCCGCACGCCGCTTGATCGCCAACCTGATCATCTAAAAGCGCGGTCCGCGCTCGATCCAGCCCAGCAAAGGGGCTATCACCGAAATCAAAGGCAGTTGCGGAACTCAGGCTGTCGGAACGGGAAGCCTCGCCGGTGTCAGGTCCAGATTTGGGCGGCAGTGGGGACGTCGGTTGGTCATTCGGTAAGTTTCTGCTGACCTCCTGCCTTGATGCACCTGCTCGTGAACGCTGGCGGCTGGGCTCCTCTTTTGATCCACTAGTGCGCTTTAATCGCCGGGCAAGCTGTTTCATGAGGGAGGGTATGCGATACCACAGCTCGTGAAAGTCGGGCTCGATCCCTTTTCTGGGAATGACGATGTAGTCGATGCCGGACGGGATATCCGCCTTTCGTTGCCGAAAGACCTCCCGAATGAGCCGCTTCCAGCGATTGCGAAAAACCGGTTTGCCGAGCTTGCGGGATACGGAAATTGCCAGCCGGGGATGGGGCAGATCGTTTTCGCACCCGTAAATGACTAGCTGCTCGTCAGCCACGGAGCACCGGCGGGCAAAGACCCGATCGATTTCTCGCTGTTTACGGATGCGGTATTCCCGACCGAAACTCTGATCCACTGTTGCTCCCTCGCCTGTTTGCCCAAACACCCGGGGCCAGCGACTGGGCGTTTCTGATGGCAGCCGCCTCACACAGCGCGGCAACATGCAGGTTTTTCCGGTGATCACCGTGACGACTCACCGCCACGTGACCCCGGTACGCACGTTTGAAGTGTACGCATCCTGGAGTCGTTGGAGGCTTTCTTTCATGCTCTCGGGGATATGGGGAGGCGGCACGATGAGAACTTCCACATACAGATCACCAGCCGGCTCTCCGGCCGGTCGAACTCCGTAGCCTGGCACGCGAAGTTTCTTTCCACTTGCCGTTCCTGGCGGAATACGTAAGGAAATCGTGCCGTGAGGTGTGGGCACGTCCACTTTCGCGCCGAACAGGGCCTCGGGAATGGTCACCGGCAGTTTGACGTAAAGGTCTTTGCCTTTCCGCTCAAAATGCGGATGCGGGGCTACGTGGACGGTGAGATACAGATCGCCGGGCTCTCCGCCATAAGGTGCCGGAGCTCCCTGGCCTCTGAGACGGATCCGTTTTCCGTCCTCGATCCCAGCGGGAATTTTCACGCTGAGGGTTTCGCTGCGGCCATCCGGTCGCCTGACGCTGATGGCAACCTCTCCCCCTTCGACTGCGGTCGTGAAAGGAATGGTGACCTCACTTTCGATATCCTGACCGCGAAGTCCGGCTCCGGTGGTTTCGGCCGTTCTCCCTCGCCCGGCCGTTCGGCGGAAATGTTGGAAGAGGTCCTCAAAACCGCCCATGCCCCCTCTACCGCCAGGGAAATCCTGGTACCGCTCTTCAAAGAACCGGCCGAGATCGAAATCGTCGCCGAAGAAGAACGTGAATTCGCCGGGCCCGGTCTGCGTGAACCCCCCTCGGCCGGTCCCCGGCCTGGCGCCCGCTCCCGCGCCCGCATATTGGAACGACGCCCCATAGCGATCGTACATCTCGCGCTTTTGAGGATCGCTGAGGACCTCAAACGCTTCCTGGACCTCTTGGAATTTCTCCTTGGCGTTTTTGTCATTCGGGTTGAGATCCGGATGATATTTGCGCGCAAGCTGCCGATACGCCTTTCGGATTTCCTCATCCGTGGCGTTCCGCGGAACTCCCAGAATTTTGTAATAGTCGCGTGCCATAGCAGACGGTTTATGTCCTTGCAAACGGAATTGACTTTGCTGACTTCATCGATGCGACAAGCGGGGACTTTTACTCCGACCCTGTGCCGTTGAACGGCAGTTTTCCTTCTGCCTCTTCAGAGGGGATTCGGTCGATACGATTGCGGTGCGCAATTTTTATGAAACCCGGCCAGAGTCCTGTTCGATTATCAGGCCATCGCATTCCGACCGGTTAGCCACGACCCAGCTCCACCAAATGGCTTCTAATTCAGCATAATCGATGGGTCTTTCGAATGGTATTCTACCCGTGGCCATCCTTCCGCGACCGCGCCGCCCGATGCCGCTTTTACGGAGGAAAACGCGAAAAGTCCCCGTCAATTTGGCAGCGATACCCACTCCTTTTTCCTTAATGCAACATGCGTACCACTCTTCAGTCGATAAAGAGGATCCCGGCGAAAATCGCCGGCTGATGGGAGGCATAACGCACAAGCGGTTCAAAAATCGCGGTTCAAAAATCGGCCCCGCAGCCCGAGAGCTTTGGGCAGGTCGAGCTTGTCAAAGTTCCATCATGGCGGTGACACTTGCTGGCCGTCCTGCACTGCCGAGAGATAGATGAACGTGTCGCGATCAATGGTCGTCGCAAGGGGCCGACAGGAACCGTCAGCGAACGCAAACTGGACAACACCCGGGTGACGAGAAGAAAACTGCCACCAGCCCCACCGCGTATCGTTGGCATCGGTAGGTCCGGGGCCCCAGGCGCTGGCCATGACGCCACACCCAAACCACGAATACGCCCGCTCGGGATCTTCCGTGCCCCCCATGGCCTCGCCAAACAGGAGTGTCTGGCTGGTCCCATCGGTGATTGTGGAAAAGCTCTCCTGGGACCGATTCCAGAAAACTCCTCGAAACGCATCGCTGCTGTCAATCCCTGTGACCCCCATGTACCCCCCGGATCCCAGGTAATTTGTCCGTGCCAGAACATCCCCGGTGTTGTCGGAAAAGCTTGCCGCCGTCAAAGTGACATAGGGCGAAACGTAATGGAAATGGAGGATCACGATGGGACGCGCGATCCTGGTTGCGTGATCGGACGGACAGAGGAACACCCGCGGTTGCACCTGAGCGGCATCCCATGCTTTGGGGCGTTGCCAGAAGGCCTGTCCCTGCCGGCTGGCATCGTAAAGGGAAATCCCACCGAAATTCGGGACATCAGCGTCACTCTGGTCCTTGAGCGAGCCCTGTTCAAGGTAGGGCAGAAGATAGGCCAGGACACTCGTCCATTGCCCCGGGTAGGGGGGAACCGGGGCCTGCGGCAGCGGCCCCAAATAACCCGGCGGAAACTGCCGGTGAGAATCGTGGAAGTTATGCGCTGCCAGGGCCAGTTGCTTCAGATGGTTGAGGCATTCACTCCGGCGCGCCGCTTCCCGGGCCATCTGCACAGCGGGTAAAAGCAGCGCGATCAGCAATCCGATGATCGCCAGCACGACGAGCAATTCCACAAGCGTGAATGCCCGTCGCCTCGACAGAGACGAGAAATGGATGTTTGTTCCGGATGGAAGAATCACAGGATCACAGATGGCCGCAACAGCGATTGAAGTGGAACGCGTTGAATCCGGTTTTCACCAGCAAAAACCCAACTTCGCCCCACACCGCTCTGTCGAATACCGTACTAACGGCCGCACCAAAACCCGTCCCCGGTTTGGCGACCCGTTCATACCACAATCATAGCCATCCCAATGACTTCCGTCAAAAAAGCGGCCAGGCAGCCGTGACCCCATCTCATTCTGCCATTGCAATAAATGCGGAGCTTGGTAATGCCCAGGCGTGCTTTGACTGCAATCCCCGACCGATCAGTGGAAGTTATTCTTATTTCCCGGAATTTGCTATACTACTGGCTGGATTGCGAGAGTGTGAGAAATCTTCAGGTTGTGCGGAGTGTGTCAGTGAATGCTTCCTTGATCCTCGTTTTCAGCCGACCGCGAGCCGCCCAGGCAGTTCCCGCCTTCCGGAAGCTGGTGGATAGTATCGTGTCCGCTATCTCTGGTGTGCCTGTAGTGATTATCCCCCATCTTTACGACCTCGTCCCTCGAGGTCCGGTACTCCAGCGGTTGGAAAAGCTCTCCGGCGATATGATCCTCCTGGCTCCGCTATTTCCGCGGGCAGCTCAATTGGTCCTCCGCGCGAATGGATTGAACTATCGGCTGATGCAGGGAAAGGGAGATTCCGCCTCCGACACCACTTTTGGCACCCATCGGCTCTGGGCGTTTGACTACCGTGAGTATCTTTCCACGGAGGTTCTTAAACAGACCGTGATGGCCCTGGTATCGGAAATCATGGGGCAGGAAGAAGCAAGTCTTCCTTCCCTGGCGGAGAAACCGGAAGACCTCATCTGGGAAATCGACGAACCGATTCAGCCGCGCTGGTATCCTGTTATCGACGAAGACCGCTGCACTCTTTGTTACGAATGTCTCAATTTCTGCCTGTTTGGGGTGTATGACGTTCGGGAAGATGGCCGCGTGTTCACCGCCCAGCCGGACGCCTGTCGGCCAGGCTGTCCCGCCTGCGCGCGTGTTTGCCCGAGCGACGCCATCATATTTCCGCTCTATCCCGATCCAGCAATCGCCGGGGCCGGGCGCGAGCATCAGGATGGCTCCCTTGTTCCACCAGACCAACTGTTCTCGAGAGATCGTCTTTCTCGCGAAGAAGCCGAAAAGTGGCGGGCACGATTTGCTGGCACGGCCGCGTCAAAGCCTCCGCAACCCGCTCCAGGCCTCCC
>Ga0181858_1001052_pt1 | contig 13607 bp, 13 predicted proteins | sample NewIslPassag4_SG_FD_130749 | JGI IMG/M metagenome (GOLD analysis project Ga0181858, IMG submission 130749) | Feedstock adapted compost microbial communities from Newby Island compost facility, Milpitas, CA, USA - Passage 4_SG | ecosystem: Engineered > Solid waste > Feedstock > Composting ...
AATCCGGATGATTTGCGTACGTTGATATTCGGCAGTGACGGCACGGTCAGCAGGCCCGTGGCGGTCGATTCCGACGGGCGGCTTTTGATAGGCGGCGTGACGCTCACCGCAACGACGATTGCGGGCGGCACGCTGGATGCGGTGCTGGGCGCGACGATCACGGCGGGCACGCTGTCGGCGGTGGAAAGCGCGACGATTGCGGGCGGCACGCTGGACGCGGTGCTGGGCGCGACGATCACGGCGGGCACGCTGTCGGCGGTGGAGAGCGCGACGATCGCGGGCGGCACGCTGGATGCGGTGCTGGGCGCGACGATCACGGCGGGCACGCTGGACAGCGTCACCTCCATCTCGCAAAAAAGCTTCATTGAAATTATCGACGAGGGCGTTGTCACGGGCGACACGTTCACGCCGCTGGCTGCGGTGACCACGGCGGTGCTCGGCGTCTATTCCTACTTCATCTTCAACAGCGGTCCCAATGAAGCCGATGCCCAGGTGGAAATCAGCGCCGACGGCAACAACTGGTACGTGGACGTCACGACGGCCAGCCCGATCGGCTCCGGTTCCGTGGACGTGCTGGTGCCCAAGCGGTTCCTGAAATATACCCGGCTTGCCTACAGATCGACAAACGCGGGACAGTCGACCACGCTCAATATTTATTTCAATGCGCAAGGCACGTAAGGCGAAGGAGCGCATGGGTTTCCATGGGCTCCTTTCCTGCAAAGGGGGAACATCATGGCCCGTCTCCTGCTCGGCGTGCATCTGATTGTCCGCAATGAAGCGGATGTAATCTCCCGTTGTCTGGAAAGCGTGCGCGCCATCGCGGACGAACTGATCGTCGTGGATACGGGGTCCGCAGACGGTACGCCGGATATTGCCCGAAGCTTCGGGGCCGTCGTCATTTCGGCGGAATGGGAGGACGATTTTGCGAAGGCCCGCAACATCGCCCTGGCCCACTCGGCGGCGGAGTGGGTGCTTGTCATCGACGCGGATGAGGCGGTGACCGGGGGCGCGGATGTGTTGCGGGATTTTCTGCAGCAAACCGAAGCGGCCGCGCTGACCGTGGAGATGGAAAACCGGTACGGGCCAAGCCCGTGGGAGCGCGTCATTTTCCATCCCGTGCGGCTGTTTCGTCGCGGGGAACCGGACCATTTCCGTTTTCAGGGCCGTCTGCATGAACAGATCGTTTCCGCCAAGGGAGAAGGCATTCCCTCATCCCGGATAGCGCCCTCGCCGCTGAGACTCGTCCACGACGGATACTTGCCGGAAAAAATCAAGGTCAAACAAAAAGCCCGCCGCAATCTGAACATTTTGCGGCACATGCTGGAGGACGCGACGGATGACCCGTTTGCGCTCTACCATCTGGGCGTGTCCCATTGCCAGCTGGGCCAGCCGGAGGAAGCGGCCCGATATTTCGCCGAAGCGCGCAAACTGGCGCCGCCGGCCCCCTGGCGGCCGACGCTCATCTGTGACACCGCCAAGGTTCTCGGCCAGCTGGGACGCTGGGATGAGGCCATCGAGCTATTGCAGGAAGAGTCCGCCAGCTACCCCGATTACGCCGATTTGCACCATCTGCTGGGCGAGGCCTTGACCCAAGCGGGAAGATGGCATGAGGCCCGGGAAGCGTTCCTCCGCGCGGCGGAAAGCGCCGCCGGGTCAGGCGCTTACGTGACGGAAACGGGAATGGGGGGATTTCGCACCTTCTACGGTTTGGCCCGCCTTGCCTATAAGCTCGGGGCTTTGGAAGAAGCCGCGGGATGGTACGAAAAATGCGCAACGCTTGAACCCCGCTTCGAACCCGGACTTCTGGGCTGGGCGGAAACGCTGGATCTTGCGGGCATATCCGGCGAAGAAATCCGGCGCCGCCTGACCGCCGCCGCGCAGCCCGGGGATGCGGCGGGGGAGCTCATGCTGGCGCGCATTTTCACGCAAATGGGCTTTTATCCGGAAGCGCTGGCTTTATTGAAAAAGCTGGATTCGCAACAGCCGGCCGCCAAAGAAATCCGGCGGGAATGCCTGATGCAAACCGGGCAGTATGCGGAGGCGCTGGCCTTGACGGAAGGTGAAGGAAGCGCAGATGAACCGTGGGAAACCGAGGCCGTGGCCATGGACTCTGCGCTCTGCTTCTGGAGCGAAGAGCTTTCCTTGCCGTACAGGTTTTTCAGGCGCCTTTCGCCGGAGCTCCGCCCGGCTTATGAAGCGGCGGACCGTTACGTCACGGAAGAAAAAAGGACGGAAGCGCTGGAGCGCGACCCGGCGGTCCGGAGCCTGGTGGCGGAACTTCTGGACCGGGCGGTGCGGCGGAAGCTGATCCGCATCGCGGAAAAATTGGCGCAAATTTATGCCGATGGCCCCGAAGCGCTGGGCCTTGCGCTTTACCGGCACGGATACGTTCTGCCCGCGGCGGACCGGCTGCTTACCCTGATGAAAGAAGGCCGCCTGTCCGCGGAAGGGCTGCACGCGCTCGGCGAGATCGTCTACGACAAAGGGCATTACGCCCAGGCCGCCGCCCTTTTTGAGCAGGTGCTGGCCGGCGACGGCAGCCACTTCCGGGCGAGAATCGGCGCTGCGCTCTGCTATTTGCGCCTGGCCCGGGAGCTTTTGCTCGAAAGCCTGCAAAAGGCGCCCCTTCATCCCGCGTTTCACCAAGACCTGAAGAAGGCCGAAACTGCCATCGCGCTCCTGGAGGCGACGGATTGGCACACGGCGTGGAGCGCTTCGGAAAGGAGAAATATGCATGCGGCGCCCGAGGATCTCTTTGTGCATGATTGTGAAAGATGAGGCCGAGGATTTGCCCCGCTGCCTGGAAAGCGTCAGGGGAGTGGCGGATGAGATCATCGTCGTCGATACGGGATCGTCCGACGGTTCGGCGGACATCGCCCGCAGATTCGGGGCCCGCGTCATCCGCTTTCCGTGGCGGGACGATTTTGCCCAGGCGCGCAATGCGGGCCTGGAGGAAGCCCGCGGCGATTGGATCCTGTTTCTGGACGCGGATGAGGCGCTGGACCCCGGCGACCGCGAGAAGCTGCTGCAATACGCCCGGCACACGCAGTTTGAGGGCTTTTTCCTGCGGGTGATGAACTATGTGGGGGACGGCAGCCGGGGAACGAGCATCAACCCGGTGCTGCGCATGTTCCGCAACGACAAGGCACACCGGTTTGAAGGCAGAATCCATGAACAGATCGCCTCCAGCATTCTGCGGGCAAATCCCGATGCGGCCTTCTGCGTCACGGATGTGAAAATTCACCATTACGGCTATTTGAGCGCAAAAATCGCCGCGCGGAACAAGGTGCGACGCAATCTGGCACTTTTGCAGAAAACGCTGAAAGAGACGCCCGATGACCCGTTCCATTTGTACAATATTGGAATCGAGTATTTGCGGCTCGGACAGAAGGAACCGGCGCTGGAAGCTTTTCAAAAGGCGCGCCGTCTGGCTTCGCCCGCCTGGAGCTTCACCCATTTGCTGTACAAATGCGAGGCGCGGACGCTGCAGGCCCTCGGGCGATGCGGCGAAGCCGTCCGGGTATGCGAGGAGGGCATCGCGCTTTATCCGGGCTATCCCGACCTTCATCACATCAAAGGCACGTGCGAGATCGCGCTGGGCCGATGGAGCGAGGCGAGGGCTTCCTTGCATGCGGCTTACCGAATCGGTCCCGCCGGCGAAACGTTTCACACCGAGGAGGGCATGGGCACGTATCAGACCTGCTATGCCCTCGGGCTTTTGCATGAGACGCTGCGCGACTTCCGGGCCGCCGCGGAATGGTATTTGCGGGCCATGCGCGACAAACCGGGCCTGAATCCGCCGCTGTACCGCTTGTTCCGATTCATGAAATGCAGGGGGCTGGAAAAGGAATTGGCTGCGCTGATCCTGCGCCGCTTTCGCCCCGACTCGCCGCAGGCGGCGGAGAAAATCGTCACCATGCTGCTTGCGACCGGCTGCGGACGGACCGCTCGATTGGTGCTTCGAAAATGGAAGGCGGTCATATCCAAAGCTGCGTATGCCTGGGCGCTTTCCGCCTGCCATCTGCTGAATGGCGACGGGGAAGGCGCATCCCGTGCGATCGGACGAATGGAACGGGTTTTGCGCCCGCAAAGCCGAAAGGCGCTGCGGAGGATAAAAGCGTGGGCGGCTTGGGCGCAAAAGGCGGAAGATCGGCGGCATTTGCCGGAGAAATGCCCGCCGGAGGATTTTCCGCTGGCGGTCAAAATCGCCTTTGCCGCCGGCAAACCATGCTTGTCTATGTGGCTCGGGCGGAAAAGGCGGCTTGGCGAGGGGACGGCCTGGGACGTGAAGGAAGCGGAGCGCCTGATCCGCGCCGCCGCGGATTTGGCCGACATGCATCTTGAACGTTTGCGCGGCCCGCTGACGCCGGCGCAGCAAGGCCTCGTGCGCGCCAGCCGGTTGGCGGCGCCATTTCCGGACGGGTTCTGACGAGCGGGTGAGGCTTCATGGAAAAGCCGGATTTGTCCCTGTGCATGATTGTGAAAGATGAAGCGGAAAATTTGGAGCGCTGCCTGCGTTCCGCAGCCCATCTGGTGCGGGAAATCATTATCGTCGATACGGGGTCGCGCGACGGCAGCCGGGAAATGGCCGCACGCTGCGGCGCGGTCATTGTGGATTATCCGTGGGACGGCGATTTTGCCGCGGCGCGCAACGCGGGGCTGCGGAGAGCCGCGGGACGCTGGATTCTTGTGCTGGATGCCGACGAGGAGCTGGCGGAAACCGATCCGGCGGCGCTTGCGGCGCTGCTTAGCCGGGAAGACGTCTACGGATGGCAAGTCCAAATGATTCATTACATAGGCGAACGGCCGGGGGAGGAATATGTGACGGATACGGCGTGCCGCCTGTTCCGCAACGACCCGCGCATCGCCTATGAGGGACGTATCCACGAAGACGTGGAAGCGTCGCTGCTGGCCCTGGGCGCCTCCCGCATCGGTTATGCGCCGCTCGTCATCCGGCATTACGGCTACCTGGACGGAGCGCTGGCCCGGAAAAAGAAAGCGGAGCGGAACATGGCTCTCTTGCGGGAAGCGGCGGCGGAGCATCCGGATGATTTGCGGCTCCGCTATGCGCTGGGCACGGAATATTTTCTCAACGGATGCTATGAAGAGGCGCTGGAGTGGTTCCGGCCGCTCTTCCGGCAGGCGCCCGTTTTTGCCGGATACGCTTCGGATCTGGCGTTTAAAGGGGCCTATAGTCTCTACAAAATCGGAAGGACGCAGGAAGCCCTCACGCTGGCGGAAGAGGCGCTCCTCGTTTATCCGGACTATGCGGATTTGTGGGAACTGAAGGCGGTGCTGTGCAAGGAAGCCGAACGTTTGCCGGAGGCGCTTTGGGCGGCGGAGCAAGCGGCTTCGGCCGGTGCAAGGCCTGACCGCTACATGACCGTATCCGGCTCCGGGACCTACCGCAGCCATTACCTGGCCGGAACGATCTGCGAGCGGATGCTGCGCTTTGACGAGGCGATCCGCCGCTATCGGCAGGCGCTGGAATGGAAGGGCGATTTTGCGCCGGCCTGGGCGCGCTGGGCCCGGATCGCTTTCGCAACGGGGCAGGGGGATGAGTTTCTGGCGTTTGCCGCCGAAAAAAGCGGTCACATGACAAAGCCGGCGAAAACGGCGGTGCTGGAAGCGGCCGTAGACGCAGGAAAAGAAGGTGACTGCGCAAAATTGCGTAGCCTGCCCGGATTTTCGGGCATCCACCCGGTTCTTGAGGCGATGCTGCTGAACCGGCTGGGCGAGCAAGAAACGGCGGCGCGGATGCTGGAGCGGTGCCGATATCATCCGGAATATGAAACGGAAAGCCGGCTTTGCCGCTGGGCTCTCGGGGATTTGGACGAGCCAGTGGGAGCGGACGCAGATCTTATCCGCTGCCAGGAGGCGCTCATCCGTTGCGGCGCCTGGGACGTATGGGTCCGCTTCTTGCGCGCCATCCCCGAACGGCATGCGGCGCCGCCTTTGCCTCCCGGCCCCATCTTCCGCCTGCCGGATGCCCCGGATCATGCGCAGCGCGCCTTTTTGGACCTGTGCCGCGCGTGCGGGGAAAGGGCGGATTACGGCGCCAGGCTGGCGGCCGGCGTCGTCGCCTATTCGGCAGGCGATGATACGGAAGCGCTGCGTTGGTTTGATTCCGCCCGCAGCCTCAAGCCCGGCCGCCTGGAACCGGCCGCAGGGCTCACCGCCTGTTTGACCGCCCTTGCCCTTGCGCGGCACCAAGCGGCCGGTTTCGTTCCGGCCATTCCGCCCCGCCTTTTGCTGCTCAGTTTCTATATGTAATGGAAGGAAAAAAGGTAGGCTCCAATGACGAACTATCATGTGTTTGACCAGGTTCACGATCCTGTTTTTACCCAACAAGTGAACACGTTCGAATATCCGGGCATTGAAGCCGGGGCGGCGGCGGATGCCGCCAAAGCCGGCGTGCTTTTCGCCGTGCCCTTCGCCGCGTCGGTTCCTGGGGGGCAAAACCTGCTGCTGCAGGCCGCAAACCCGCCCGGCAGCGGCAAAACGATGTACGTTTCGCGCATATTTGGCAGCTCTTCCGCTTCCAACGTGACGATGTCATTGTATCGAAACGGCACTTTCACCGGTACGGCCGTGACGCCGGTCAACCTGAACTTCGGCAGCGCCAACACAAGCGTCATGACCGCGCAAGGGACCACGGGGAGTTTGGGCGGAGGTCCAACGCTCCTGATGTCGATCCTATTGCCGGAGATGCCGTTTACTCTCGATGTTGGCGGCAGCATCATCGTTCCGCCCGGCAGCGCGCTGACCGTGCTGATCGGAACCGGCTCCACCAACGCCACAGCCCAGATCCAATGGTGGGAATATTAAGCGTCCCTGGAGGGCTGCTCATGACCAATTATCATATTTTCAATACGGCCAGTCAGCCGCTTTACAACCTGACGACCAACACGTAGCAGAACCCGTATACGGTTTCGTCGCCGGAAACAAGCGCCAGCCGTTCGGGCAGCCTGTTTTCCATCACCGGTTCGCAAACCGGCATTGTTGGCTTAGTCCTGCTCACCGTCACCGTTTCTTTGCGGCTCAACAACCCGCCGGGCAGCGGCAAAACGGCGTACATTTCCGGCATCTATACCAGCATCGGCGGCTCTTCGCTGCTTTCGTCCCTGGCGGGGAGCGCCACCATCGTACGGGGAGGGACTTTGTCTTCGCCGTCCACCCTGACGCCGGTGAACCTAAACTTCGGCAGCGCCAATGCCAGCGTATTGCAAGCCCAGTCCTCCTCGTCGGCCATCAGCGGCGGCACCACATTGATGTCGATGCAACTGGCGCCCGGAGCTGTGATTCACCGGATTGCGGGCGGCATCATCCTGCCGCCGGGAACTTCCATGTGCGTCAGCGTCGTCGCCAGCAGCTCCTCCCTTGGCCTCACGATTACCTCCATGGCGTCGATCACCTGGTGGGAGGCGTAAGGATCGCAAACACAGGGTTATCCCTTGGCGGCCGAGAATGGGATGAAATGGTTGGGAAGATGAACCGATTGCAGGAACACGCCTGGAAGAGGGTCAGCCGAGCCGCGTGATCAATTGTTTAATGGCATAAAGTATGGCCAGATGGGCGGGATAGAAGGCGCGGTACAACCAGTTGGGCACCCAGCGTTTTTCGCCGGGCCGCGTCAGCAGGATGAGCACCGTGGCCAGGATGCTGAACATCTGAATCCAGACTTCCGGGCCGTATACCGCCAGGTAAAGCAGGTTTAGCAGCAGATGCCCGGCCAGCATTTGCCAACCCTTGGCAAAGCGGTAGATGAAAATCAGCAGGATGCCGTAAATGCCATAGTCCATCGGCACAATGACGGAAACGAAAAGGATCCCGAGCACCGCCAGCGTTCGCCGGGGTTCGGGGAGCCTGTCATAGGCGTATAGCGCGATAAGCCCAAGCAGCAGCGTCACGATGACGTTGAGCGCATATTCATCAAACGCCAGCGTAAAAGGCGCCTGGGAAATGACGGCCAGAATCAGCAGGCGCTTCATGTATTTTTTGTGATTTCTCGTATACCGGTAGCCTTGCACAATAAACCAACAATAAAGCGGAAAGGCCAGCCGGCCGATGATGCGGAACGTATCGTTGCCCGGATAAAAGATGACGCCAATGTGATCAATCAGCATGGATAGCATCGCAATAACCGCGTTCATGTACCCATACGCTCCTTGCAGGCCGCCAAGCGGTTGATTTGTTTATTATAACATTTGTAGGTGAAACAAAAATACGGTATCATTATATACAGGATACATGAAAGGATGAAATTGGAGTCCAATGCGCAACTAATCCTGTTCGTTGAAAGTGAGCCGGCAAATGTAATTTTGCGGCGCTTCCGGACAGGATACGTGCGTCCATTTGGACTCTTGCGGCAGAATCGGTGCCTCACCGGCGTTTCCATCGCCAACTGAAGGCATCCGCCGTTTTTTGGGATTCATGGACCTCCTGTCCGGGCAGCCGGATCAGGGGGTTTTTGTGTATGAAATTGATTTTGGAAGCTGTGGATTTGGCGCATGCCATCGGAGACCGGCTGCTCTTTCAGGCAGAACGGCTGAAAATCAATGCCCGCGACCGGATGAGCATTGTGGGCATGAACGGTTCCGGGAAAACGACGCTGATGCGAATATTGGCGGGGGAGATCGAGCCGGAGCGGGGAACGGTCACGGTTTCCGTGCCGTTTGTGCAGATCCCGCAATTCAAACAAGCGGAAGTTCACCTGAGCGGCGGGGAGATCACGGCCGCCATCCTGGAATTCGCTCTGAAAGAAAACGCGCCGCTGCTCATGGCGGATGAGCCGACAATGCACCTGGACGCCGCCCATGTGGAAGAACTGGAGAAGCGACTGACTGAACGGGACGGGGCGCTTTTGCTGATATCGCATGACAAACTGTGCACGCACATCTGGGCAATCGAAAACGGCACGGTCAGGGTGTACAAAGGCAATTGCAGCGATTATGCCAGCGCGAAGGCGTTGGAACAAAAGCAGCAGCAAGAACGATATGAACAGTATGCGGAGAAAAAACGACAGGGGGCTTTACAGTTTTTACGCTACGTGGTCCAGGCAAGCGGATCTTACATGCGGACATATGAAAACCTGCCCCCATCGGGGGCAGGCTGGATCCGTCAAATTCCGGGCAGCTTCCATGCGCGGCAATTGCCTGCAATTGCTTTGGGCCGGCGATATGCCGTTCCATCCGGGTAAGCTTATTCCGTAATGTCCGCCCACATTTCCACGTCGTTGACGCCCAGCGCGATTTGCGAGGGGTAGATGCGCCGGCCGTATTCGGTTTCCATATAGCGGACGATCGCTTCTTTCATGTTGGCTTCGATCAGGTATCGGCTGCGGCCCCGCACCCAGACCTGGGCGGAGTAGCCGTTGTCCTCATCCCACAGAAGCTCCACCTGCACATCTTCGACAGGCACGTCATGTCGCGCGGCAAGATGCAGGCAGATGGCGTTGACGAGCTCATCCATGGACAGCCGCATCATGGCGCATTACCATCCGTGCGGGCGGTTGTCCGGGTAACGCGGGCGGGGCTGTTCCTTTTTCTTGCCAAAAGCGTTCCAGACGGCGCGGACGAGCATGACGAGCAGGATGATGGCAATGACGTTCACCATCAGCCCGAGCAGGTTGCCAAGTATGCCCAGGTTGGCAAACAGGCTGCCGAACAGAAGGCCAGCCAGGCCGCCGAGCATCATGCCCTGCAGGAAGCCGCCGCCGAACAATCCGCCTTTGCCCGTTTGCGCAGCCGTTCCGGCACCCGTGGTGGATTTGGTGGCCGACGTGCCGCTTTTGGCCCCGGAATCCGTGGCGGCCGGAGATTTGGCCGGCGTTTTGTTATAGGATTTTACGCCGGAACTGAAACCGCGTTTTGCGTCCGCTTCATCGGCAAAGCCGGCAAACGCAAACACAAAGGTGAACAGGCTGAGCAGCATAAGCGTTTTTTTCCACATTTTCCGTATGATTCCTCCCGGCTATGATGGATTCTGCATCTTACATTACAATAAGTAATACGCGCGGCGAAAGCAACGGTTTCATGTTTTGAGATGCGCCGCGCGCCGTTTTGGGGTATGCTGGAAGCAGCGTCATCAACACTCGGGGAGGGCCGGCCATGGACGGGATGCGTACATATCCCGACGCCTATGTAAAATATCTCGCCGTCTTCCATGGCGCGCGGGATTTTTTTGAATGCCACGAAATCATGGAAGAGTATTGGAAATCCCAGTCCGGCGCCCGGCATGAGAAATGCTGGCTGACGCTGATCCGCATTGCGGTGGCTTGTTATCACGCCCGGCGCGGCAACTGGCCCGGAGCGCGAAAGATGATGGACAAGGCCCTGCAGGACATGAATCCGGTCCTCATGGATGAACTGGGCCTGGATGGACGGCGCCTGGCCGGCTTGATGCGCGACGCGCTGCACCGGTGGACATATGAAAAGGATACGGCCTATGAGGATCCCGACCTGCCGGTGGCCGATCCGGCGCTTCTCGGGGAGGCCATCCGCGTCTGCCGCGAAAACGGCTGGACATGGGGCACGCCGTCTCACGCCGTCGCCCCCGATGTCATTCATCGCCACCTGATGAGGGACCGCACGGAAGTGATCAAGGCCAGAAACGAGGCCGCCCGGAAGAAAAGGGAAGCGAGGCGGAATCATGGACAAGAAAATATCTAGCTTCGGAAGCGTGTGTCAATCGTCGTTCTCTTTGCCTTCCAGGTACGCATAGCCGTCGGTGACCAGCTCCAGCTTTCCGGTGTCCGGATGTATGATCAGGCCGTGCACAGGCGTTCCGGGTGGCAAAAGCGGATGGTTGCGGACGATATCCACGCTTTTTTCGACGCTTTCCCGCACGTTTTCAAACCCCTGAAGCCAGCGGCTGAAGTTCATGCCGGAATGGTACAGCGTCAAAATCACATCTTGCGGAATGCCGCGGTTGGCTATTTTGCTGACGATCTTTGCGGGGTCGATCCCGGTCATGCCGCAGTCGTAATGGCCGATGACCATCACTTCCCGGGCGTTCAGCTCATATAGCGCAACGATGATGCTTCGCATGATGTTGCCGAAAGGGGATGTAATGATGGCTCCGGCATTTTTGATGATTTTGGCATCCCCGTTGCGCAGGTTCAACGCTTTAGGCAGAAGCTCGGTCAGCCGGGTGTCCATGCAGGTGACGATGACCAGTTTCTTGTCGGGAAAGCGGGTGGTTAAATATCGCTCGTATTCCCGGTTTTCCACAAACTGACGGTTGTAGTCCAGGATTTCTTGCAATATCGGCAAGGTTTTCGCACCCCTGTTCGTTAGGCAAGGTAAGTTGATTTAAGTTGATTATAGATTTTGCCAATTGTATGATCAAGGAGACACGAGCTGTGAAAGGACGGATGATGGTGAGCCAATTGCCGGATCATGCAGCTTTCGCTTTGCAACGGTTTCGGGAACTGACAGGCAAGATCAAGCATTATGAGGAAATTCTCGCCGTGGTGTTTTGGGACATGCGCACCGGCGCGCCGCGCAAGGGCATCGGCCTGCGTTCGGAAGCTTACGGGGATCTGGCCGCCGAATCGTTTCGGCTTTCCGTCTCCGACGAGATGGGAGAGCTTCTGGACAAGTTATCGCAGCCCGACGTGCTGCCGCTGCTCTCGCGGGTGGACCGGCGGCAGGTGGAGGAAGTCCGCAAGGATTACGAGCGCAACCGGAAACTTCCTCCTGACCTTTACCGCGAGTACATGGTGCTGGTCTCCCAATCGGAGGCCGCCTGGGAAGAAGCCAAGGAGAAAAGCGATTTTCCCGGCTTCCTGCCTTACCTGGAAAAAATCATCGACTACAACCGCCGCTTTATCGAAATCTGGGGCGTCAAGGAAACGCCGTATGACACGCTGCTTGACCTCTATGAACCTGACATGCACGTGGAGGACCTGGACCGGCTGTTCGGCGAACTGAAGAGCCGGCTGGTGCCGCTCCTCGAAGCCGTTCAGCGGGATGGCGAGCGGCCGGATACCTCATTCCTGAAAGGAAGCTTCGACGTCGCGGCCCAAAAGGCGTTCAGCCTGTACATTCTGAAGGAACTGGGATACGATTTCGAAGCGGGCAGGCTGGATGAAAGCGTCCACCCGTTCATGACCGGCCTCAACCCCGGCGACGTGCGCATCACGACCCGATATCTGGAAGACGACGTGCTGAGCGCGCTGTTCGGCACGATTCACGAGTGCGGCCATGCGCTGTACGAGCAAAATCTCGGAGAGGAGCTTTACGGCACGCTGCTTTGCACGGGCACATCCCTTGGCATTCATGAGTCGCAGTCGCGGCTGTGGGAAAATCTTGTCGGCCGCAGCCGCCCCTTCTGGCAGCGCTATTTCCCCGAGCTCAAGAAGCATTTTCCCGGCAAATTCGATCATGTGACGGCGGAAGACTTCTACCGCGCGGTCAATGTGGCGGAGCCGTCGCTGATCCGGATTGAGGCGGATGAGCTTACGTACAATTTGCATATCATGATCCGATATGAAATCGAAAAAATGCTGTTTAACGAAGGGCTGGCCGCGCGCGATCTGCCGGAGGTGTGGAACGCGAAATACACGGAAGTGCTGGGCGTGACGCCCAAAAACGACGCGGAAGGCGTGCTGCAGGACGTGCATTGGTCCGGCGGCTCCTTCGGCTATTTCCCGTCATACTCGCTGGGCAACATGTACGGCGCCCAGATGATGGCCAAGGCCCGTGAAGAAATGCCGGATCTGGACGAGCACATCGCCGCCGGCCGCTTCGCGTCCCTGAAGGAATGGCTGACGGAGAGGGTGTACAAGTACGGAAAATCGCTGCGGCCCGCCGAGATCATCCTGAACGTGACCGGCGAGCCGCTGGATTCCTCATATCTGTGCGATTATCTTGAGCGGAAGTTTCGCGATGTGTACCGGCTGGGCTGAAGGGAAGCGGCGGTGGATATTTTATGGCGTTAAATAAATGGAAAAGCGCGTTGCGGCCGTTTTTGGGCATCCGGGTCATCAAAACGGCGGCCGCAACGCTTTTGGCCATCCTGACCGCCACCGCGCTGGAACTGGACAATCCGGCCGCCGCCGGCATTCTTGCCATCATCGGCGTGGAGACGACGAGGTGGAGGGGCTTCCGCATCGTCGCCTCCAAATTCGGCGCGGCGCTCATCGGCCTCATGGTGGCCTCGGCGCTTTTTTATTTGTTCGGCTTTTACATATGGGTGGTATCTATTTATGTAATCGTCGCTTTTCCCATCCTTGTCCGCGTCGGCTTGAAAGAAGGCACGATCACCGGCGCCATGGTCGTTTTCCAGCTGTTTATGAAACAGGAATTGTCGTGGACGTCCTTGGGCAGCGTCGTTTTGCTTTTGGTGATCGGCCTCGGCTGGGCGACGGTGCTGAACGTCCTGTACATGCCGAAAGAAACCGACAAGCTCATCGAACGGAGGCGGGAGACGGAAGACAGCCTGGCGGCGATCTTCGGCCATCTGGCGGCATTTTTGCGCGATCCTGACACCGTCTGGTCCGGCGAAGAGGTGCTTCGCGCCGAAGACGCCATCGTGAAAGGCCTGGAAACGGCGCGGCGGGCCCGCGAAAACCGCTGGATTCCGGCGGGCGAGCCGGGGGGACT
>Ga0181858_1001061_pt1 | contig 13569 bp, 11 predicted proteins | sample NewIslPassag4_SG_FD_130749 | JGI IMG/M metagenome (GOLD analysis project Ga0181858, IMG submission 130749) | Feedstock adapted compost microbial communities from Newby Island compost facility, Milpitas, CA, USA - Passage 4_SG | ecosystem: Engineered > Solid waste > Feedstock > Composting ...
CCGTCCACACGGCCTAGCACCCGGCTGACCTATTTCATGGATTCTGACGATCTATTTTTACCCCATACCCTGGCCCACGCGGCCCTGGCCATGGCGATCCAGCCGGTTCCCCTGCTGGCCGTCAGCGGCTTTCCTGTGTATTTCCGTTCTGTCGAAACCCTTCCATCCACGGTTCAGCCCTACCGCTCCGGCGAATACTGGAAGCCCCTTGGGATTGCTGAAGCACGAACCCTGGCCATCCGGCACAATGAATTCATCCCAGCCAGCAGCATGGTGAATACAGGGATGGCCCGGAAAGCCGGTGGCTGGGACGAGAGCGACCGGGCCACCTGGGAAGACTGGGCGTTTTATCTCAAGGCGGCATGGTCTGGCCATGCCTTTTTGCTGATGCCCTGGCCAGGTTACCTGTACCGCAACACGCCGGGCAGCATGTCGAAAACGTACAACCAGTTCTTTGGCGTAAGGCGTCTTGTCCGGAATTTTCCACTTCTGGATCGCTTTGAAGCAAATGCTCTGATTGGCTTGATTCAAAGCGGACGAGATCATGCGCCCTCCCTAGATAGCGAAGCTGCACACTTACGCAAGGAGTTGGACGCCATTCATCGTTCAAATTCCTGGAAGCTCACGCGTCCTTTACGTAGCATTCGCAGAATTTGGTCGGAAGTTAGGTTGCGTTTGAATGCATTTATATGGCAGTGAAAAGATGAGCAAATTTTTCCTTTACGCTGATCCGCACAGTCAAGCTATCTTGGCTGAGGATAGCGAGAAGCTCCTACTGATCGGCAGTGATTTCGGGTACGGTAATTTTGGTGATGTTCTTCAGCATGCCAACGCATTAGATTTTGCCAAGAAAAATAAACGTTATCGTACAGTTAGTGTATTCAACACTGAAGTCATAAGCTCCCCTGAATTTCCAGCGTGGGCAAGAAGTAATTATCAAACAGATGCTATTATTTTTGTCTCTGGTGTTCCTCATGTGTTTCGAGACGCTGTTCCAGGTATTGACCCCGTCCAGGTGATCCGTGGTCTTTCATTCATGTGGATGTACGGAGGTGGGTTTCTCAATTCAATGTGGGGGGAGTACGTTCTCGGTGTAGCGGAATATTTCCTCGAACGATTTCCTGGTATTGCATATTGTATTTCTGGTCAGCAGATAACTCCACCCTTTCAGTCCAGAGTATGTGAGCACGCTAAACGCTACAAGCCGAAACTACTTGGCGTCCGAGATGATGCGTCCTTTTACGCAATGACCGAGGCTGGATACCAGCCGAATTTTTCTTTTGATGATGCATCTGAAGCTTTACAGGTTCTTGGGGGTGAAATACTTAGACATTCAGATAGCGGTGTGCTTGCTCACATTAATTTGTCTGACTATACCGCCAATGATGCAGACTCTCATTCAATGACGCTGGAGCTTTTCGAGTTAAAGGATCATTTATCATCCGGTGTTGAAGTGACATTTTTGCAGGCATTTAGGGATCGCAGAGAAAATGTGCGTGATACGCGTGAGGCAATCAAGTTGCTTGAGGCTGGTTTTCCTTTTGTAGATTATCGTTTTGTTGAGCTTTCTGCATTCTGTTATCCGGGCTCAAAGATTGCACTAGACCGTTTTGTCTCGGGTGCTTTTGGTTATTCTTGCTCTTATCATGTTGCGCTGTGGTTGCAGCTTGCGGGCATTCCATGCTTTCTTAGAAGTCGAAATGCATTTTACGATCAAAAAGCAATTGCCTTGGGTGTGACGCAGTCATTCAATGAGTTCTTGGAGTCACCCCAGCTGACCGATCACAGTAGTAATCTTGGAAGGCGTGAGGAATGGCTTGTGCGCCTTGGTAATGTTCTTGATCATGCGCCAGAAATTAAATCTGAATTTAAATTCAACTGGTCCAATGAAAAGGATCAGGCGTGGTTGTACTATTTCAAAGGCACGCCAACGCTTGAGGAAAAGTTAAAGTGGTGGACCAAGCATGCAACTGATTTGGCAAATGAAAACACTGAGTTACAGGGGCGAGTTACGGCTTTGTCTGCCCAGTTGACCGAGGTGGGTGATGAGGCCCATCGGCAGCGAGAGCGTGCTGAGGTGGCCGAACGCGATCTGGGTGCGACAAGAAGTGAGAACGCGGAATTGCATGGGCGGGTGGAGGCGTTGTCAACGCAGATTTCGGTCATTTTGGCCTCTCGATCTTGGCGCCTGACACGAGGACTTCGTGTCCTGGGCCGTCTGTTTCGCGGCGAGTTTGGTGCTGTTTTCGCAGCGCTCCGCCAGCGCTTCACGAGACACCGCTCATGAAGAAGCCGTCCAGGACGTCTTTGCTGTCACTTGCTAAGGCGATTTATCACCGACTGCCCTTGTCGCAAGAGACCAAATGGCGCTTGCGTGCTCGACTGCAGCCAGTCCTGTCAGACCTGACTTCGGGCAAGTCAGCGGGCATCTCCCTCAAATCCATCGGTGCTGTGCTGCGTCCCGGCAAACGCGGCGACAACGCCGCTCGAGACCATGACCTTGAACTCGCACTGGCAGCCATCCTGCAGGACATGGCAGCTCATGCAGAGCGGCATGGTGCACCCCGCCTCTGGATAGCCTTGCCCTTTCTGACGACCGGGGGGGCTGAATGGGCCGCACTACACCTGTGCCGAGCCGCGTTGGAGCTTCGTCCCGATCAATCCGTGGTTCTTCTGGTCACGGACAAAGATCTGGTCAGCGACCGTATGCCGTTGCCGCCTGGGGTGTTGCTGGTGGTTCTGGACAGGTACCTGTCCGTACCATCTGGCTACGAACGCAAACAGACTTTGCTACACAACTTGCTGAGGGCCTGTCAACCGCACACCTTCCACAACATCAACAGCGCAGTGGCCTGGCATCTGATCTTGGCCCACGGGTCGCAACTGGAACGATACACCCGTCTGTTCGCCAGCATCTTTGCTTTTCAGTTCGCTCCTGACCATCGCACAAAGATCGGCTATGCCGCCTACTTTCTCAAGAAAGGTATGCCCCACCTGGCAGGGCTTCTGTCAGACAACCAGCGTTTTCTGAAGGATGCAGCGCGGGAATACGCCTTGTCGGCCTCCGAGACGGCACGCATGGCTGTTCTCTATCAGCCGTGCCGTGTGTTGCTCGACGGTTCGCCGGAATCCCCTGTGGGCGCTCTGCAAAGGCGCCAGTCCCAAACGATTCCTGTTGATAGCTCGCAACCGAGGCGACGGCCTCAGGTTCTGTGGGCCGGTCGTCTGGACGCCGAAAAGCGTGTCGACCTGTTCCTGGAGCTCGTGCGTCGCTGCCAGTTTGCCGACTTCCGGGTGTTTGGGCAGGTGGTGCTGAATGATCAGGCGGCCTTGCCTGAAATGCCCAACCTGAGCTACGAAGGCCCTTTCACGTCGCCGCTCGAGTGGCTGGAACGCTACGAGTTTGACGCCTTCGTGTTCACTTCCCGCTGGGAAGGAATGCCCAATATCCTGCTGGAAGTGGGGGCACTGGGGATTCCGGTGATTGCGCCCACGGTGGGCGGTGTCATTGAGCTCATCGACGAGACCACCGGTTATCCGCTGCCCGAGCAACCCAGTGTGGCCGACTATGAGCAGGCCTTGCAGCAAGTCGCCTCCGATCCGGCCCAATCACTCCTGCGCGCGAGCAAGCTGCAAAAGCTGATCCAAGAGCGCCACGGATGGTCTGGCTTTGTGAAGGGGGTGGCTGAGCTGCCCAATTACCTGCCACCCGCCGGTAGACCAGACCCTGCGGCAGGTACGTACAACGAGGGTGCATCGCCCCTGGTGACGGTCATCATCCCCTGCTTCAATCAGGGACACTACCTGGAGCAAAGCGTGATGTCGGCGCTGTCGGCAGGGACCTGCCCCATGGAAATCCTGGTGGTGGATGACGGCAGCACCGATCCGAGCATCGCTGACCAGCTGGCCCGCGCGGAAATGCTGGCTCCGGGCGTCGTCCGTGTCCATCGGCAGGTTAATCAGGGGCTTTCCGGAGCGCGCAACACCGGCATTGCATTGGCACGAGGCAAGTACGTGCAGTTTCTGGACGCAGACGACCTCATCGCGCCTGGCAAGCTGGATGCCCAGGTTGCTCAGCTCGAGATCAATCCGGAGCTGGACGTCTCCGTCTGCAACTACCTGTTGTGTGATGAAGCACGTGGAATGTTCACCAAGACTGAGGAGGCCATTGCGCGCTTCGAAATAAGTGAGCAGGATTTTCTTTACCGTTGGGAACGCGGTTTCGTGATCCCCATTCACGCCGGCGTGTTCCGTCGCACCGTGCTGACACCTGAGCTCCGCTTTGACACCCACGCCCGAGCCAAGGAAGACTGGTTGTTCTGGACCCACCTGTCCCTCGCGGGAGCGCGTATCGCTTACCTTGAAGGCCACTGGGCGATCTACCGGCAACACGAAACGAGCATGCGGCGCTCCTATGTCAACATGGGGCTGGCCTGGCTTCAAGCCGGACTGAAGATCAACGAAAAGGTAGCGCACCGAGAACCCCTTTTCTTCGAATCGGTCGTTTCATGGTTCGAGCAGTGCTATCGCTCAAACCCCAGCTACCGGGCCGAAATTGCGCGTCGACAGGCCGCCTCTTCCGATCCGGAAAAAGTCTCACTTGAGCCTGCGCCTGCCGAAGAGCCTAGTCTTCAGGCCCGGCAGGAGGCGTGCGCCATTCTTGAAGCGCTGTCTTCTCTGAGCCCGCTGCAACAGCAGCCGACCATCAGCGTGGTGGTGCCTGTCTACGGCCACTTCGGTTATCTGCGGACCTGCCTGGGCTCCTTGGCCGAACAGGGGCAGGCAGCCTTCGAGATCATTTGTATTGACGACGGCTCACCTGACCCGCGTGTCTCGCTGCTGATGGATGAGCTGCGCGACAAGCATCCCCGACTGATTGTTCACAAAGAACCTTGTAACGCAGGTATCAGCAGAGTCCAGAATCTGGCCGTTGAGATGGCCAGCGGCGAGTTTGTGGCCTTTCTCGACTGCGATGATGCGCTCGTTCCAGGCGCTCTGGAATTGGTTTGGACGACACTGCAGTCCAAGCCTGACGTGGACTATCTGTTCACTGACCGTATCGACGTCGATGAAACGGGTCAAACCCTCCGTGTCGCCCGCTACGGGGGATACGAGCGGCTGAAGTTCAAGTCACAAGACCAGATCCCCGATGACCTCCTGGATGGAATGGTCGCATCGCATTTGAAGGTCATACGTCGCAGTGTCTATCAGGCTGTGGGAGGTTGTGACGACAAGCATTCGGGCGTTCAGGACTGGGACCTCGCGCTGCGCATCGCACAGGCTCACAAGCTGTATTACCTGGCCCAACCCTTGTACCAACACCGAATCCACAGTCGCTCGGTCACCAGAAGTAACCATGTCAGCCAGCTTCGCAAGACGAACGCGGTCTTGCGCCAGCACCTGGAGCGCTGGCGCTCTTCGGCCACAGAGACAGCTTCGGTCCACACGTTCGGTCTGGCAGATTTCCCTGTGCCGCTCGATCAGCTCAAAAGCATATGGAAGCAGGGTGGTCGGTGTGTCGCCGACCTTTCCGGTGACGTTGCCCTGGGACATATCAACTACCTGCGAGAGTTCAACGCCTACTTCGATCGCGTGGTCTGGAAAGACCCCAAAGTGCCCGCTTCTTTGTTCGGCTATCTGTGTGACAGCGTCCAGATGATGACTCCAAGACAACACCTCGAGCACCAGATGGAGGGTACGCGACGTGAGCACTGACGTAGTCATCGTCAACTACAACGCTGGCAATCTGCTCGCCGACTGCGTGCAGTCTGTTTTAGCCGAAGGCGCTTGCCATGTGTTTGTTGTAGACAACGATTCGCACGACGACAGCCTTGCCCATTTGTCGGCCTCGATCAGCGATGTGCGCGTCACCATTATTCGAAACGGTCAGAACCTGGGGTTTGCTGCCGCTTGCAATATTGGTGCTCGCGCTTCCAACGCCAGCACCCTGTTGTTCCTCAACCCAGACAGCGTGCTTGCCGAGGGTAGCTTGCGGCGCATGATGGACGTGCTGGAAAGCGACTCTTCAATCGGTATGGTGGGTGGGCTGCTGTGTAACCCGGATGGCTCTGAGCAGCCGGGTGGGCGCCGAGTCTTTCCCACGCCCAGGCGTGCATTCATGCGGGCCTTCGGCTTGTCGCACTTGGGCAAGTGGTTTCCCGCTCTGTTCTCTGATTTTTTGCTCCATAAGGAGCCGCTACCGCTTGAACCCAACCCCGTGGAGGCCATTTCTGGTGCCTGCATGTTGGTGAAGCGCGAGGCCGTGGAGGATGTAGGGCTGTGGGACGAAGGCTATTTTCTGCACTGCGAGGACCTGGACTGGTGCATGCGGTTTCGGCTGAACAATTGGCGTGTGGTCTTCGTCCCGGATGCCAGGGTGATCCACGTGTGGGGAGCTTGTAGCCGGAGTAGACCGTTTTTTGTGGAGTGGCACAAGCACCAAGAGTTACGAAGCAATTCGCCACGATTCTCCTGGATTCACTCGTGAGCGCTATTCTTTGCACAAACCAGTCAGATTGTTGCGCAATGGTGAGCGGGGCTACGTGAAATGTCCGCATGAGCGCGGCTGGCCGCTCGCGTTTGCGAACTGCGTAAAGCTGCGCATACGAGGAAATGCTTGGGAGTGGGCGGGAGTTGTGGGCGATTCGCCATGGCTTATCAGAGAGTTAGAGGATGAGTCCTCTCCCTCCGCCACATGGAATTGCGCGCCCCTCTCGGCCAACAGAAAAGCCGCGCCTCGGAAGGCGGGCTGTCAGCCTTTGGGCTTGGCATCGCCATAGTAATATGGCCCGCCATCTCTCGGTGGACTTGAGGCTGAGTGTGGATCTCCACACGCGCAACCATGATGAACTATGTGCTGACGTCGCGCCTGTTCCTCACGGTTGCGGGCAACGCAGCCCGGCAGTCCCATCCGGGCTGCGCGTCGGCCTACCTGCCGAACCTTTCGATCACCTCGGCAAGCGGCACGTGGCCGAGGAGGGCGCCGGTGCCGGGAGAGGGCTCGCCGTTCTCCAGCCTCGTGGCGTGGATGACGGCGGGGTCGCCTTCCAGCCGCGCGCGCAGGGCGGAGAGCTTCGGCCAGCGTTCGCGGTCGGCGACCTCGTGGACGTCGCGCCAGCGGGCAACGCCGACGAGGATGGCGTCCGCGAGGCTCGGCCGCTCGCCGACGAGGAACGGGCGCTGCCCGATCATGCCTTCCAGCTTGTCGTGGCGCTCGATGACGACGCGGTGGCCGAAGTCGCGCAGGGGCGTCTGCACGACCGGGTCGGCATCCTCCATTTCGAGGACGGCCCACAGAGGTGAGAAGGCGCCGGTGAAGCCGGTGTTGATGAAGGCCATGAGCTGGTGCATCCGGTCCGCCTCGCGCGACAGGGGCGGGAAGCTGATGCGGCGTTCCTCGTCCCGCGCCTCGAGCCAGGCGGCGATGGCCATGGTCTCCGTCAGGGGCTCGCCCGCGTCCGTGATCAGCACCGGGGTCTCGTGGCGCGGGTTGATGCGGCCGTAGGACGGCTCGCGCATTTCGCCCAGCATGTCGACGCGGCACAGCCTGTAGGGTCTGCCCAGCCATTCGAGCGCCGCGACGAGGCCCATGGAGCTTCCCGAGGGGAAGCCGTAGAGTAGGATCGGCTCCAAAGTCTTTCTCCCGTGATTTCTGGCGATCACGCTGCGCAGCGAGCCGGACCCTACCTGCTGCGGGAGGCGAGTAAATTACGCACCTTTTTGCAACCATGAGGCGCCGATGAAGGACCTGGTCTCCCGCTGCCCCATCGAGGAGGTGATGCAGGTGCTCGGCGGGCGCTGGCCGACGCTGCTCATCTACTACCTGAAGGACGGCATCAAGCGCTTCAGCGACCTGCGCCGGGACAACCCCACCATCTCGCACAAGATGCTGGCACTCGAACTGCGCAAGCTGGAGGCGGCTGGCATCGTTCGCCGTACGGAGTTTGAGGGCTACCCGCTGCGTGTCGAGTACGACCTTACGCCCGCGGGGCAGAAACTGGTGCCGCTCATCGATGCGCTCGGCAACTGGTGGGAGGAAACCGCCGGCGCCGGGGCGGAGGAGGGCCGCTGCGACAGGCGCGCGGCGGACATGCCGCAGGCGTCCTGACGCAGCGCGCCGGGCGCCGCCTGCGCCTGCCGGTTCACGAGGCCCGCTTTGACGCCGCTGATTTATGTTGATATCAACATAATATTGAAGCGCAGCGCAGGCTGCGCACCCCCCGTGCAAGGAGGATGCGTCATGCCCTATGTGGAAGGGTTCGTTGCCGCCGTGCCAGCCGAGAACAGGGAGGTCTATCGCAGGCATGCGGCGGAAGCCGCGGTGCTGTTCAAGGAGTTTGGCGCCACCCGCATGGTCGAGTGCTGGGAGGATGACGTGCCTGACGGCAGGCTCACTGACTTCCGTCGGGCCGTGCAGGCGAAGGAGGGCGAAGTCGTCGTCTTCAGCTGGGTGGAATATCCGTCGCGGGCGGTGCGCGACGCCGCCAACGAGAAGATCATGACAGATCCGCGCATGCGTGCCATGGGCGAGCAGATGCCGTTCGACGGCAAGCGCATGATCTTCGGCGGCTTCGAGGCGATCGTCGACGTCTAGCCTCCGGACAGACCGTTCAGGCCGGCGCCGCATGGTGGCTGCCGGCCTTGCTTTCTGCCGGCAAGTCTCCCAATCTCGCCTCGTTCATGCCTTATGCGTCCGGTGCGGCGATCGTCGCAGTTTGACGGCGGCCCGGGCGCCTTCCCAAGAACAATGGCGATCCGGGAGAGAATGCCCATGCTGAGCAATGATTTCGAGGTGATCGATCCGCGCTTCACGCGCCTTGTCCTCGGCAATGTCCATCTCGAAAAGCTCTACACTGGGTGCCGCTGGGCCGAGGGGCCGGCGTATTTTCCGGCCGGGCGCTATCTCATCTGGTCGGACATCCCCAACAACCGCATCCTGCGCTGGGACGAAACGGACGGGTCTGTCTCTGTCTTCCGCCAGCCTGCGCGCAACACCAACGGCCACACGGTGGACAGGGAAGGGCGCCTCGTCTCCTGCGAGCATCAGGGGCGCTGCATCTCGCGCACGGAGCATGACGGCTCCGTGCGGGTGCTGGTGGACCGTTTCGAGGGCAAGCGGCTCAACTCGCCCAACGATGTCGTCGTGAAGTCTGACGGCACCATCTGGTTCACGGACCCGACCTACGGCATCGATTCCGACTACGAGGGTGATGCGGCGCCGTCCGAGATCGGGGCCTCCTACGTCTACCGCTTCAACCCGGCGGACGGCTCCCTCGCCGCCGTGGCGACCGATTTCGTCAAGCCCAACGGCCTTGCTTTCTCGCCGGACGAGAAGCTGCTCTACGTGGTCGACACTGGCGCCACCCATGTCGAGAACGGGCCGCGCCACATCCGCCGCTTCAGGGTCGGCGCGGACGGGCGTCTCGAGGGCGGTGAGGTTTTCGCCACGTGCAGCTACGGCCTCTTTGACGGTCTGCGCGTCGACGTGCACGGCAACATCTGGACGAGCGCCGGCGATGGCGTGCACTGCTTCGATCCCGACGGCGTGCTCTTGGGCAAGATCCGCGTGCCGGAGGTGGTCGCCAACGTCTGTTTCGGCGGCCCCAAACGCAACCGCCTGTTCATCTGCGCGACGACCTCGCTCTACGCGGTCTATCTCAACACAAGGGGCGCAACCCGGCCGGGCGAGGCCGACACACCCTGATCCGGGACCGATGCCATGACCTTCCATGCCCTCAATTCGCAGCGCCTCGAAGGGCGCACCGCTATCGTCACGGGCGGGGCGCGCGGCATAGGCCTTGCCGTCGCGCGTCGCTTCGCCGCCGAGGGCGCGACGGTCGCCATCAACGACCTCGCCGATGCCGGGACGATGGCCGCGGCGCTCGCCGCGGTGAGGGCGGCGGCCGCAGAGGCTGGCCACGGCGAGCGTCCGCACCTGGCGCTCGCCGCGGACGTCTCCGCGCCGAGGGCGGTCGAGGCCATGGTCGAGGAGGCGGTCTCCGCCTGGGGGCATGTCGACATCCTGGTCAATAACGCCGGCATCCAGGCGCCGACGCCAGGCGACTCGTTCGACGATGCGGTCCTGTCTCGCATCCTCGCGGTCAATCTCGTCGGCGCGGCCAACTGCGCCCGCGCCGTCGCGCGGCACTTGCTGGCACGCCGGGCGCCCGGGGCGATCATCAACACGACGAGCGTGCACGAGATCATCCCCAAGCCGGGCTATCTCGCCTATTCGATCAGCAAGGGCGGCCTCGCCAACCTGACGCGGACGCTGGCGCTGGAATTTGCGGCCCATGGCATCCGCGTCAACGCCGTCGGGCCTGGGGCCACGGCGACGGAGCTGAACAAGAGCTGGGTCGAGGATCCGGCGGCGCGCGCGGTGGTCGAAAGCCATATTCCCATGGGCTTTGCCGCGGAGGCGGATGACATGGCGCCCGTCTTCGCCTTCCTCGCTTCGGACGAGGCCCGCTACATCACCGGCCAGACGATCTTTGCCTGCGGCGGCCTGACGCTCTATGCGGATTTCCAGCACAACTGGGCGTCGTAGCAGCGCAAAAAAGAATAAAATTGCATCTATTTTCGTTGGCCGCGCAGTGCATGCCGGCACGCGAAACGCAGTCTTTTCGTATAAGACATTTTCATGAGGCATTTTCCGTGCGAATCTGCTATCGATATTTTGGATGGTGAAGCCTTCGTCTGGCTGGCTGTTTCAGTGCAGCTGGGGTTGTCTTCCTCATGCGGTCTCGGCTGGCTCCTCCCGAAAGCCTTGAGCCCGGCAGTAACAAGGTGCTGCCGGGCTTTTCTTGTGATCCTGTGACGCATCAAGACCGTTGCGTCCGCGCCCTTTCCGTGCCAATCGAAGCGCCGGATCCAGGCTGGAGCGGTTCCAGATGCTGGCGAAGGCCCGGCCACGATCCGATTGCGATCATCAGCGAGAACGTGATGCGTCGTCCGCGACACCTGTCGCGATGCCGGCGCGCAAGCGGTGGCGACAGGCATGGGCGAGCACGCTCCCAAGATCAGTTTTGTTTCCCTCGGCTGTCCGAAGGCGCTCGTCGATTCCGAGCGCATCGTCACGCGCCTGAGGGCTGAAGGCTATGAGCTGACCAAGACCCACGCGGGTGCGGACGTCGTCATCGTCAACACCTGCGGCTTTCTTGATTCCGCCAAGGCGGAGTCGCTCAGCGCCATTGGCGAGGCCATGGCCAAGAACGGCAAGGTCATCGTTACGGGCTGTATGGGGGCGGAGCCGGGCCAGATCCGCGAGCAGTTCCCGGACGTTCTCGCCATCACGGGGCCGCAGCAGTACGAGACGGTGGTCGAAGCCGTGCACCAGGCCGTGCTGCCGGCGCACGACCCCTTCATCGATCTGGTGCCCGAACAGGGCATCAAGTTCACACCGCGCCACTACGCCTATCTGAAGATTTCCGAAGGCTGCAACAACCGCTGCACTTTCTGCATCATCCCGAAGCTGCGCGGCAATCTCGTCAGCCGTCCGGCGGCGGATGTGCTGCGCGAGGCCGAGCGGTTGGTGAAGGCCGGCGTGAAGGAGCTGCTCGTCATCTCGCAGGACACGAGCGCCTACGGCCTCGACCTGAAGTATGCGACGAGCACCTATGCCGGCCGCGAGGTGAGGGCGCGTTTCCTCGACCTTTCGGCAGCCCTCGGCGAGCTCGGCGTCTGGGTGCGGTTGCACTACGTCTATCCCTATCCGCACGTGGACGAAGTCATAGGTCTCATGGCGGAGGGCAAGGTGCTGCCCTACCTCGACATTCCCTTCCAGCACGCGGCGCCATCCGTGCTGCGCAACATGCGGCGCCCCGCGCATCAGGAAAAGACGCTCGAGCGCATCCGCCGCTGGCGCGAGGAGTGCCCCGACCTCGCCATCCGCTCCACCTTCATCGTCGGCTTCCCCGGCGAGACGGAGGAGGATTTCGAGTTCCTGCTCCAGTGGCTGCAGGAGGCGAAGCTCGACCGTGTCGGCTGCTTCCGCTACGAGCCGGTGAAGGGCGCGCCAGCCAACGACATCGCCCCGGCGGTGCCCGACGAGGTGAAGGAGGAGCGCTGGCACCGCTTCATGCAGACGCAGGCCAAGGTCAGCGCCCAGCGTCTCAAGACCCGCGTCGGCCGCCGCATCCCGGTCATCATCGACGAGGCGGGGCCGACCGTCGCCAAGGGGCGGTCCAAGTGGGATGCGCCGGAGATCGACGGCAACGTCTACGTGGCCTCGCGCCGCCCGCTGCGTGTCGGCGACATCGTCACCGTGAAGATCGAGAGTTCCGACGCCTATGACCTGCACGGCGTCGCCGTGTGAGGCGCCTCACCACATTGATTGCCTTGCCCGCTCTGGCCAGGCGCGGTCGTAGTCCTCGCCGCCGACGCGGTTCTGCGACAGGGCTGCGAGGATTGTGCCCGGCGTCGGCAGGGCAGCGGGCGCCACGTGGCTCGACGGATCCCAGAGCCGGGAACGGATGATGGCGCGGGCGCACTGGAAGTAGACTTCGTGCACCTCGATCACGATCACCGTCCGCGGCAGTTTTCCCTCAACGGCAAAGGAGGCGCGCAGGGTCTCATCCGCGGTCAGCCTGGCGTGGCCGTTGATGCGCAGCGTGTTGCCCGAGCCGGGAATGAGGAAGAGCAGCGCCACGCGCGGGTCGCGCACGATGTTGCGCAGGGAATCGATCCTGTTGTTGCCCTGCCTGTCCGGCATCATCAGCGTGCGCGCGTCATGGATGCGCACAAAACCGCGGCCGTCGCCGCGTGGCGAGCAGTCGAGCCCCTCCGGTCCGACCGTCGCGAGGGCGACGAAGGGCGATGCCTCGATGAAGGAGGCATAGTGGGGCGTCACGTGGTCCGTCACCTTGACTCGCGCCGTCTCGCCGGGCTGCCCATAGATCTCCTCGAGCTCTGCGATGGTGGAGATGGTCTGCATGGCGCCTCCTGGTCTGCCGTGTCCGGCTAAAGGTTGGCTGACGCCCCCAGGATGACCGCGTTGCGGCCGGCTGCGGGCCTGCGACGAGCGCGCGCGGCACTGACGGCCATAATAGGGCAATAGCGCCGCAATTTCGTCGCAATCGGAAGGCTCGTTTCGCGGCCGGGCGTCGGTTGCAACTGTCACATTGCAGGCTTGCTTTGTGGGAAGTGAGGCCTTAACGCTCCATTCATCGGAACCCAACGACACTTCGGTGGTGATGACAAGTCCAAGGTCAGGCGCAGCGATCGCGCCCTTCCGACGGTAGCTTGCAGCCATCGACAGGCAAGAACGGAACGAGCCGATGCAGCAGATGGATCGTGCGACGACTGGGCTTTGTGCCGTCAAAGCGAAGGTTTCCCCATCCATCCCATCGGTATCTGCTTCTGAAGTCGCCGTTGAAGGTCGCTCGCCTCTCCGCCTCGCCCTGCAGGGCGCCGGAGTCGTTCTCCTCGCCCTCGGCCTCGCCAATTGCAGCAGCGGCTCGCAGAAGGTCCGGTCCGCCAAAATCGCCCCGAAGGAGGGGGTAGCGCCGAGCCCGAAGGTCGGGGTCGGTGGCAAGGCCGAACCCAAGGGAGGTGGAGGCCCCCATATCGGCA
>Ga0181858_1001065_pt1 | contig 13548 bp, 17 predicted proteins | sample NewIslPassag4_SG_FD_130749 | JGI IMG/M metagenome (GOLD analysis project Ga0181858, IMG submission 130749) | Feedstock adapted compost microbial communities from Newby Island compost facility, Milpitas, CA, USA - Passage 4_SG | ecosystem: Engineered > Solid waste > Feedstock > Composting ...
CCTGGTGCGGCTTCACGCAATGTTTCGTCCACGTCTCGGGCAGCTCCTCGCCCAGCCGCGGCCGCTCCCGCTCGATCGACGCCGTCATCTCCTTCATGAGCCGGTACGTATGCTGGAACTTTCCTTCCCAGCATTGACGCTGCCGGTAGCAGGTCGCGCAGACCGCTTCGGCCGCGGCGTTGATGAAGTGGACCCGTTCCTGCTGCCGCCGCCCGAACGGCTCGACGTCGGCCGTCTCGCCGAAGCTTTGTGCAAGTTGCCGGAACACTTCGGAGAACTGCGTCACCCGCTGCGCGGTCACGTCGCGCACCCTGCGGGCGTACTCGTGCTGCGAGCGCGCATGCTCGGCCGTGCCCGGCACGTAGCGGGCGATCGTCTTCAGCAGCGCGCGCGGCGTCATCAGGAACAGGAGCGCGGCCGCGACCGATTCCCATGTCGAGGCGAGCGCGCCCTCGGCCCCGCTCACATAGACGGACAGAATCGTCGACCCGAGCAGCATGCCGAACGCCGCCGCCGGCTTGCCGCCTTCCCGAAGCAGGCCGGCGAGCAGCCCGGCGAACGCGAGCAGGCTCATCTGCAGCACGGCGCCGAAATCGGCCAGGCTCAGGATGAGGCCGGCGATCACGCCGACCGACGCGCCGAGCAGGGCGCCGCCGGCCAGCGCGAACAGGAGCAGGACGTACCGCGACAGGATGTGCGTGATCTCCATCCCGTAGACCGTCCAGCCGGCCGCGCCGGTCATGATTGCGGCAAGCAGAATCATCAGGCAGATGACCTCTTCGTTCCGGAGCAGCGCCGGCTTCTTCGTCAGCATCAGGACGGGGATCGCCTGGACGAAGACGAGGGGGAGCACGAACGCGAGGCCCGCTTCGACCCCGACCATGAGCAGTTGGTAACCGTCCAGCGCCTTGTCCATCACGACGCCGAACAATTGCACGAGCAGGGCGGATATAAACGCGAGCAGCGGCGCATAGGATATTTCAGCGCGCTCGTACGCCTCCATCCCGCGCGCGAGCAGGAAGAACACGACGATCTCGGCCGCGGTCGTCCAGCCTTCGGGCTCGGCGGCCAGCCAGCCGCCGGCGATGAGCGCCAGCGCGGCGACGAAGGCCGCGTCGCGGCGCAGGAACCAGATGACGGCGAAATACGCGACCGCGAACGGCGCAAGCGTGTCCAGGATGACGGCGCGGCCGAGCAGCAGCCCAAGGGCGGCGATCAGCAGCGTCCATCGCCGCGTCAGGAACAGTTGCGAGGCCGACGACGAGAGCTTGCGCCACCTGCGCCCCGCCCGCCATCTTCCGCTTTCGTGCCGGCCGTCCGCTCCGGGAAGCCGCACGACGTTCCGCTTGTCCATCAGTCAACACCACCCATCCGAATATGCTTGTCCGCCCCGGCCCGGCGCGGACGCGAAGTGACTCCTATTATAGGCGGGGGGCTTTCAGGAGTTTGTCACATTCGGTAGGCGGCGGGTGATTTTTTTCCGACACGGGCGGCGCGGATGGCGAACAGGCGAACGACAAAGGGCGAATGCAGACGTGATCTGCATTCGCCCTGATTTCGGACGGCCTGCCGGACCGACGGACCGGCAAAATCCGCGCAACGCGGCGGCTCGGCTTCCGGCCGATCGTGGCTCCGCGTGCCGAACGCCAGCGGAACTTCGTTTCCGCTTCTTCCGTTCCATAACCGAAAAACGCGTCCTTGATCACGTTCTTCCCGGGGATGTTCCGGCGCTTCAACTCGGCCGCGAGCCGGTTTGCCATCGATTGCGGCCCCGCGATCATGATCCTGCCGCCCTTCCGGTACGCGTCGGCCAGCCGGTCGAGCTCGCGGGTGTCCCGTCTCCCCTCCATTTCAGCCGTGCCGGCGTTCCTTCGACGCTTACTGCCCCGCCAGCACCCGCTCCAGCTTTTCGACCCAGGCCGTCCAGCCGTACTTCGCGCCGGACAGCGCCGCCTTGTTCGAAAGACCGGTCTGTTCGAGGCGGAGATGAACCTTGCCGTTCCCCAGATCGTCCAGCGTCAGCGTCACCGTGTGCCGTTCGTCGCCGACCTCCCAGGAAAAAGACAACCGGCGGGGTTCTTCCACGGCGAGCACTTCGCTGTTCACGATCCCGTCCCAATACTCGTTCGGCTGATGGCGGAACTGAAAGCGATGTCCGACGACCGGCTTGAAGTCGTTGTCCGCGATCCGCTTCGCCAGCTTCCGGGGATCGGTCAGGGCGGACCACAGCTTCTCGACCGTCGTCTCAAACTGGAAATCCATGTTCAGCGTAAAACTCAAGCTTCCTCATCCTCCTCTTCGAGCAACTGACCCAGACGCATCATGTTGGCGCTCCAATAGTTGCTGTAATAGGCGACCCAGTCCTGGACTTCCTTCAGCGGCTCCGCGTTCAGCCGGTACCGCGTCTCCCTGCCCGCCTTGCGGTCCCGCACCAGTCCGGCCTCTTTCAGGATGCCCAGATGCTTCGACACTCCGGTGCGGCCCATCCGGAAATGCGAAGCCAGCTCGTGCAGCGGCAATTCCTCCTTGTCGGCCAGCAGCCGAATCAATTGCCGCCGCGTCGGATCCGCAATCGCGTCGAATACGTCGCGCTGTCCGGTTTTGCTCACGGCGTCCGCTCACCTGCCTGACTTTGCTGTATGTTTCCATTCGCCACCAAACAGTGACATATTCACTATACGACACTTTCCGGTGTCTTGTAAACCGCCGATTTGCGCATCAAAAAAGGCAGAACCTTGTCGGTTCTGCCTGGTATTCGCCTGTATCGCTCAGCCGCGCCGCGATCCGCGGCCGCCGCGCTTGCCTTCCGTGCTCCGTTTCAGGGAGGAGATCTTCTCCTCGCTGTCTCTCAGGAACCGGGACTTTTTCTCTTCGAAGGACATTTTGCCGGGAGCCGATCGGAATCCGCCGCGGCCCCCCGGTCTGCGGTCGCCTCCGGGCCGGCCATGCCGGTCGCCTCGCTGCGGAGGATTATAGCCTTCCGGACGATCGATCGCCTGCTTGATCGACAGGCCGATCTTGCCGTCCTTGTCGACGTGGATGACCTTCACCGTGACGATGTCGTCGATCTTCAGGTGGTCCTTCACGTCCTTGACATAGTGGTCGGCAATTTCCGAGATGTGCACGAGCCCCGTGACACCGTCCGCCAGGTCGACGAATGCCCCGAAATGCGTAATGCCCGTCACCCTGCCCTCCAATTTGGCTCCCACTTCAATTGCCATGAATAAGATTGGCCTCCCTAAATGATGGATCATAAAAGAACAAATCCATACGCACGGGGCACGGCAGAGTCGGGCTCCTGCGAAAGGCTGTTCTACCCGTGATTATACCCGAACGCCGAAGGCAAGACAACAGAGCAGACGCGGATCAGCCGCCTCTCTCCGTCACCTGGATCGGCTGTTCACCGGGCATGGTGAGGCCGCTCTTGCGGGCGAGTTCCTTGATGTATTCCGGGTTGCCCAGCCGCTCGATCTCGAACTCGAGATCGGCCTGGCGCTCTTCCGCCGCGGTGACCTGCTCCTGCAGCGCCTTCAGCGCCTGCATGGTCTCCGCGCGGGCTTCCATCTGCTGGACGGATGTATAGACCGCCCATCCCATGAACGAGGCGACGATCAGGAACCAGATCCTGAGCCGCCGCTTTATGCCCGTCCGGGAGGGAGTTTGGTTTCGGGCATCCGCCACTTGCCGTACCTCCTAGGACCGTCTGTTCTTCCAACGACGCATCATGGCAGCCAATCGTCCAATCAGCGGCGCAAGTCCCGTCGTCTTCGCCCACGCCGCAGCCTTCTTCCGGACCGGGAGCCACAGGGGCCGCGCGAGACGGGCGAACAAGCCAAGGATCGGGCTTAATAATTGTACCACAAATCGGACAAGCGCAATAGAGGCAGTTAAGACTAGTCGGAACAACCTAACGGCCAGACCCGCCAACCGGCGGACCGGCCGGACGACAAGCGCGTCGGCGGCCCGCACGGCGAAGCGGAAGACGCTCCGGACGGCCGCGGCGAGCAACCGGTACAGCCGGATGACCGGGTCGCTGAGCAGCCAGAAATAGAACGCAAGTCCGATGAAATATCCGAGGAAAACGGGCAGCCGCACCTCGCCTTCGTTGACCTCGAGCAGCACGCGGAACACGACCAGCGCGCCGAGCAGCCAGTACAGGAGGTCGAACACCGGAATCCAGATCCGGCCGGCTTTCAGCTCGCGGGCCGCGACCCGGTAGCCGTCGAACACCGCGCCCATGCCGATGCCGGCCAGCGCGACGGAGGCGAGCGTCAGAAACTGGACCTGCAGGCTCACTTGAACAACTTCCCGAAGAAGCCTTTGGATTTTTCGGCGGCGGCGCCGTCCAGGTAGGCGATCGTATGGATCGCGCCTTCGATGGCGACGAGTCCCTGCTCGAGGCTGAGATGTTTCATGTGCAGATTCGCCCCTCGCACGGTCAGGAAGCCGAGCTCGGTATCGAGCAGGAACTCCTCGCTGTCGAAGCTTTCCACGTTCCGGATGCCCGTAATCTCCAGCACCTTGCGGTTGAGCATTTTGATTTCCTGGCGTTTCGCCCTCGACTGTTCCATCATCATGGCCTGGCCTCCTCCCTTACACCACCATGGATATGGGAGAAGGACAAGTTTTAGAACCGGCCGGCGCGCGATTCGTCCGGCCCGGGCCGCGGTCCAAGTAAATGAGGCCGTCCTCCGCGCCGCTGATCGCGGCGCCTGGAACGGCCTTGTCTCCGGTCAAGCCTGATGCTCTTCCTCGTCGCCTTCCCGGCGGAACTCCTCGCGGATCACGGTGTAGAGGCCGGCGGCCTCGTCCTTGCGGGTCGTCTCCGCGAGCCGTTCGACCCGGACCGTCACCGTCTTCTGGCCGAACTGGATCGTCAGTTCGTCGCCCACCTTGACCGTCGTGCTCGGTTTCGCCTCCCGTCCGTTGACCCAGACGCGCCCCTGTTCGGAGACGTCCTTCGCCACCGTCCGCCGCTTGATGAGCCGGGATACTTTGAGGAATTTGTCCAGCCTCATGCCATTACTTTACGGCTTCTTTCAGCTTGTTGCCCGCCTTGAACGCCGGGACTTTCGTCGCGGGGATTTCGATCGTCTTGCCCGTTTGCGGGTTGCGGCCCTTGCGGCCGTTGCGCTTGCGCGTCTCGAACGTGCCGAAGCCGATCAGCTGAACCTTGTCGCCGGATTGCAGCGCAGCCGTCACTTCGCCCAGAAATCCGTTCAGCACCGTTTCGACGTCGCGCTTCGAAAGCCCGCTCTTCGCCGCAATGTTGTTGATGAGATCCGTCTTGTTCATCTGCTCACAGCCTCCTGATTTCCATCATCAATAATATTGTGTCCGCAGTGTCCGCGCGGAAGCCGCAAGGATCGCTCCGCGGCGGCATTGCAAGCAACCGCATCTACTATTCTTTCCGGAAACGGGAAAATCCTGCCGGTCCGCGTCAAAATTTTCGATTTATCGGGTAAAAACGCGGGAAAACGTCGAAAAGTCCTAGTACTTCCGTTTCGCTTCTTCCCACCATTGATCCATTTCTTCGAGGTTCGTCTGGCCGAACGTCTTGCCGTTTTCCCGCAGCCGCTCCTCAATGTGGGCGAACCTGCGGGCGAATTTCACGTTCGTCCGGGCAAGCGCCTCCTCCGGATCGGCGCCGATGAACCGCGCGACATTGACGGCGGCGAACAGGAGATCGCCGAGCTCCAGCGCCTGCGTCTCCTTGTCCTTCCCGGCCGCGACCGCTTCGCGCAGCTCCCGAAGCTCCTCGTCGACCTTGTCCAGCGCCGGGCCGATCTCCGGCCAGTCGAACCCGACCTTGGCCGCCTTCTTCTGCAGCGCGTACGCCTTCATGAGCGCGGGCAGATCGCGCGGAATGCCGTCCAGCGCGGACTTTCGCTCCGGCAGGCCTTTCCTCCGCTTCTCCTCCGCCTTCATCCGCTCCCAGTTCGCGAGCGCCTCGTCCGCGCTCGACGCGCCGGTGTTGCCGAACACGTGCGGGTGGCGGAACAGCAGCTTTTCATTCAGCGACTGGATGACGTCGTAGATGTCGAACGTGCCGTTCTCCGCCTCCATCTGGCTGTGCAGCATCACCTGCAGCAGCACGTCGCCGAACTCCTCCTGCATGCCGACGGGATCGTCGTTGTCGATCGCCTCGATCGCCTCGTAGGTTTCCTCGATGAAATTTTTGCGGATGGACCGGTGCGTCTGCTCCCGATCCCAGGGACAACCTTCCGGACTGCGGAGAATCGCGACGATCTCGCGCAGCCGGTCGAACGAGCGGTTGCGCAGCATCGGGTCTTCGGACTTCGGCACCCAGACCAGCGTCATGTTGCCATAGACGTCGAGCCGGTCCAGCTCGTGCAGCGGCACGGTCTCGATCCGCTCCTCGCCCGGAACGCCCAGCGCGCGCCCGACCGTCACCGGATGGTCGTCCGGATAGCGCTCCATCAGCGACAGCTTGACGTCGGAAGCGGTGAACCGGTCGTACACCTGGGCGATGACGGTATGCAGCTCCGGCCGGAGCAGATGCGGCTTCACATCCGCCGCGTCGAGCAGCTGGAACCCTTCGATCGGATCGAAGCCGAGCCGGATGAACGCCTGGTCGAGGAAGCTCTCGCCGCCGACGATCTCCAGCCGGATGCCGGCGCCTTCGCACCGTTCGACAAGCAGCCTGACCGTCCGCTCGGCCACCATCGGGTGTCCCGGCACCGCGTAGAGCAGCGGTCCTTCGTCCGCCAGCGCCAGCCGGATCAGCTCGTCCGCGATCCGGTCATACACGTCCGGGAACGAATCCGATTGCTCGTAGATGCGGTCGAATGACGCGAATTCCAGCCCTTGCTCCGCGAGCTGCTTCACCGCCGGATGGTCTGCCGTCCGCACGTATCGCCTCGGCGTTTCCCGCAGCCGCCGCCAGACGCCCAGCGTGATCTGGTCTTCTCCGCCGGAGCCGAGTCCGGCTACGATGATGGTCGGTGACATCGCCCCCGTTGTTCCTCCTTCCGCCCCGGCCCGCCGGGCCGCCGCACACCATGTTCACCATTATAACCCATTCGCGCGGAATTTGCTTCCCGGCCGGATCGATTCGTGCACAAAAGGTTACCGCCACGCGTCAAGGCGTTACGCCGTATTCCACCGCAACGCCGCTGATCCTTCACATTTCCTTCGCATACCGTCGCATTCCGCCGCAGACCGCCGCTAAATCCGCCACATTTTCTTCGCATACCGTCGCATTCCGCCGCTATCCCGCTGCTTCCTTCGCATACCGTCGCATTCCGCCGCAATCCGCCGCTTTTCGCCGCACAAACAAAGCTCCCCCTTGCGCCCGCGCTCGGGGAAGCTTGCCTGTGTCGGGGTTGTCCGCTTATTGCTCCATCTGTTTGGCCAGGAACCCGGCAGCCGTCTCCGCCATTTTTGCTTCCATCTGCCCCATCTTGACGCCTTCTTCCTTGCTGACGAGCACAACGGCTCCGATCGGGTCGCCGCCGGCGATGATCGGCGCAGCCGCCAGCGAGCTGAACTGGTCCTCCGTATCCTTGACCAGCTCGAACCGGCCGCCGTTCGGCTCGAGCACGGCCTTCCGGTTCTCCATGCTCTGCTCGAGCAACGAACCGACCGGCTTTTCCAGGAACTCCTTCTTCGATGCGCCTGCCACGGCGATGATCGTGTCGCGGTCGCAGATCAAGGCGATATGTCCCGTGCTCTCATACAGGGATTCGGCATATTCCTTGGCGAAGTCGCCCAGCTCCCCGATCGGGGAATACTTCTTCAGGATGACTTCACCGTCGCGGTCGACGAAGATCTCCAGCGGGTCGCCTTCCCGAATTCTCAGCGTGCGGCGGATTTCCTTCGGAATCACGACGCGGCCGAGGTCATCGATCCGGCGGACGATACCTGTTGCTTTCATGTCTGGATGCCCCACTTTCGCTCTAGATTTGATTTCGGCAGCAAGAAACGGGCGGAGACAATCGGGACTTCAGCCCCTGGCCTATTCGACGCCGCCCGCCGGACCGGAGCGCGGCCTGCGCGAGCGGCATTGGTGTGCGCCAGAAGCGATCTGCCCATAGTATTCAACTGCTCCCAATACCTTATGCGCTTGCCCGGATCGACCTGCTTCCGCCAGCCGCGCGGCGATTGCGGCAGGTCCCGGGATTTCCCGGAACGGGAAACAGCCGGAAGGTTGGCGCGACATTTCCGGGGGCCATGCCTGCATTGACGCTCCCCCGCTCCGGACGGCGGGCTTCCGGGGTTCCCGTCCGCTTCCTTGCCGCACGCGGAAAATAACGAATGCCGCGGACGACGGCAACCCGCGGCATTCGTTCCGGAGCCGGCCGCGAAAGGCAGCGGCGCCGGCTACCCATCCATCCCGAACAGGATAAACGCAAAAATTTCTCCTATTTCTGTAAAATTTGCGATTTTACAAAAAATAAGCGAAGCAGCTTCTTCTATTCTTCGAAAATTGACCGTTTTTCGCCCGTTTTCGAAAAATAAGCGAAGCTGTTTCTCCTATTTCCCTTGATTGGGCAAAATCTTCATGTATAGAAGAAAATTCTTCGCTTATTTATTCCCGCGCCGAATGATGCGGAGGGCGCCGCCTGCGTTGGCGGGGGGACCGGCCTGCCAACGCAGGGGCCGTCCGCGGCGCGCCGGAGAGAATTCGCGGCTTCCCACAAGGCATGCGCCGCCGCCCGACAGGCGGGGGGCCGGCCCGCCCGCGGAGGCGAAACGCACGCCATATCGCAGGTTCACCGCGGCATGACGGAAGCTATTCCGTATCGGCCGAACGCGCCTTGCCCGCCAGCGCGCGCAGCGCGGTCCAAAGGACGGCGGCCATGACGATTGCGCCGATCAGGCCGGCGAGCCCGACCCGGACAGCTTCCCATGGCACGCCGGCCACCTCGTAGTCGGGCATCGGCGAGAGCGCATGGATGGACGCTTCCCGTTCGACAAACCCGAGATCCTCGGCGACGCGCTCAAGCCCGTCGGGACTGTCCGACGCCCACGGGGACAGCAGCCCGGCGGCGGCCAGCGTCAGGACGGCCAGCACCGTCCACTTGCGCCGGCTGCCCGTGAGCCCGTATTCCCGGCGATCCGCCTTGAGTGTGGGTTGCCGCGTTCCGCAGCTCATGCGGCCGCACCTTCCTTCGCCAACGAAACGGGCAAGGCGCTCCGCTCCGTCAGATACAGGGCGACCGCCGTCGTGATCAGGCCTTCGCCGACGCCGATCAGCGCGTGCCAGCCGAACATCGCGGACAGCGCGGCGCCGAGCGGCGCGGCGCCGGACAGCGCGAGCAGCAGCGCGACGCCGCCGGAGGCCGCGACAATGGACGCCCACGAAGCGGCGAACGCCGAGACGGCCCGCAGCCGGCCGCCGAGCAGCCGGAGTCCGGCCCGGTAGACGCCGTAACCGGTGAACGCGCCGATGACGGCCGTGCACAGGATGTTGGCGCCAAGCGCGGTGATGCCGCCGTCATGGAACAGGACAGCCTGGATGATCAGCACGGCCGACATGATGAGGGCGGCCGCCCACGGCCCGAACAGGATGGCGGCCAGCGCGGCGCCTAGGAAATGCCCCGAGGTCCCGCCCGCAATCGGGAAGTTGAGCATCTGCGCCGCGAAAATGAACGCGCCGGTCAGCGCCGCGGCGGATAACCGCGATGGCGCAAGCTCGACACACGTCCTGCGCAGCGCATAGGCGGCAGCCGCCGCTCCGGCGGCCGTCGTCGCCAGGCAAACTTCCATGCTCAAATATCCATCCGGTATATGCATGATCCATGCCTCCTTCTGTATTTGCGCCCGCTCGAACAGGCGTTATACCGCCAGATGCCGGTGCACGACGTCGTCGGTCAGTTCGGACGCCTCGCCCTGCCAGACGATCGAGCCCCGGTCCATCATGTAGAAATAGTCGCCGACGCTGCGCACGAACTCGAGATCCTGCTCCGCCAGCAGAATCGCCGTGCGCCCCTCGCGCTTGATGTCGCGGATGACGTCGCGAATCTCCTCGACGATGTTCGGCTGGATTCCCTCGCACGGCTCGTCGAGCAGGAGCAGCTCCGGCTGCGACGCCAGCGCCCTCGCGAAGGCGAGCTGCTGCTGCTGGCCGCCGCTCAGGTCGCCGCCGCGCCGCCCGTACAGCGAGGGCAGCGCCGGGAAGCGCGCGATCGCTTCCTCCGGCACCGTCCTGAGCCGGCCGCCCGAAGCCTCGAGGCCGAGCACCAGGTTGTCGTACACCGAGAGCAGCGGGAAGATCTCCCTGCCCTGCGGCACGTAACCGATGCCGCGCCGGGCGCGGACGCCGGGCGCCCGGCCGGTCAGATCCTCGCCCTTGAACGCGACGCTGCCCCTGCGCGCCTTCAGCACGCCCATGATTCCCTTCATGAGCGTCGTCTTGCCGACGCCGTTCCGGCCGAGCAGGCAGACGACCTGGCCCGGCTTCACGTCCAGCGACACTCCGCGCAGGATGACGGTGCCGCCGTAACCCGTCTCAAGCTGTCGAACGGTCAGCATCGGCATCCCGCCTTCGTCCGAGATATACTTCCATCACGCGCTCGTCGCGCTGCACGTCGTCCACGGAGCCTTCGGCGAGCAGCTTGCCTTCGTGCATGACGGTGACCGCGCTCGCGAAATTGCGCACGAACTCCATGTCGTGCTCGACGACGATCACCGACCGCTTGCGCGCGATCTCGCGGAGCAGCATGCCGGTCTTCTCCGTCTCCCGGTCGGTCATGCCCGCCGCCGGCTCGTCGAGCAGCAGCACCTCCGGCTCCTGCATGAGCATCATGCCGATCTCGAGCCACTGCTTCTCGCCGTGGGAGAGGCTGCCGGCCTTCCAGCCCGCCTTCGCCTCCAGTCCGATCATCCGGAGCTGCTGGGCGATGCGGTCCTCGTCTTCCGGGGTCATCTTCGCCGTCAGCGTCGCGAATACGCCCCTGTCCTGGCGCATCGCGATCTCGAGATGCTCGCGCACCGTCAGCGACGGAAAGATCGACGGCGCCTGGAACTTCCGCCCGATGCCGAGCTCCGCGATCTGGTGCTCCCGCCGCTTCGTCAGGTCGATCTCGCCCCGGAACAGGACGCGGCCCGATGCCGGCTTCACCTTGCCGCAGATGACGTCCAGCAGGGTCGTCTTGCCCGCGCCGTTCGGACCGATCAGGAAGCGCAGCTCGCCCTGCCGCAGCGTGAAGTTCATGCCCTGCAGCGCCTTGAATCCGTCGAAATCGACGACGACCGACTCACACCGGAGAATGTCGGACGCCTTCCGCGCCCCCGGCTTCTGCGCCGGGAGCATTTCCAAGTCCGTCCGCTCTTCCAATTCCACCGCTCTCATCGGTTCTTGCCCTCCTTCTTCGCAGCGCCGCCGGCAGGTCGACCAGTCCCGCCAGCCCGCGCGGCATGAAAATGACAACCGCGACGAACAACAGACCGATCAATAACGTCCACAGTTCGGGATACGATTCGCTGAGCACGCTCTTCGCCCCGTTCATCAGGATGGCGCCGAGCACCGCGCCGACGAGCGTGCCGCGACCGCCGATCGCCACCCACAGCACCATCTCGATGGACGGCACGATGCCCATCATCGACGGGGATATGATGCCGACATGCAGGACGAACAGCATGCCCGCCAGTCCGGCCAGCCCGGCGGAAATGCAGAACGCGGCCACCTGGTAGAGGGACGGATCGTAGCCGATGAACCGCGCCCGGTTCTCTCCGTCGCGGATGGCCCGCAGCACGCGCCCGAACCGGCTCCCCGTCAGGTACCGGCAGAGGGCGAACGCCGCGAACAGCGCGACGGCCGTCGCCAGGTACAGCCACACCTTCACCTGCGGATCGGCGATCTTGAATCCGAACAGCGTGCTGTAGCCGGTGATGCCGTTCGTTCCGCCCGTGTAGGCCTGCTGCCCGACGAACAGCGTCGTCGTGATGATGACGAGCGCCTGCGTCAGAATCGTGAAATAGACGCCCTTGATCCGGTTGCGGAACGTGAACCAGCCGAGCAACAGGGCGAGCAGCATCGGCAGCAGCAGGCCGGCCAATATCGCGAAGGCCGGCGACGCGAACGGCTTCCAGAACCACGGCAGCGAGGGCAGCCCGCTCCAGCTCATGAAGTCCGGCAGCTTCCCGCCGGCGGCGACGAGCTTCAGGTGCATCGCCATCGCGTAGGCGCCGAGCCCGAAGAAGACGCCGTGGCCGAGGCTGAGGATGCCGGTGTACCCCCAGATGAGATCGAGGCCGAGCGCCACGATGGCAAGCGCGAGGAACTTCGCCAGCAGATTCAGGCGGAAGTCGTTCAGATAAAGCGGCGCGCACAGCAGCGCGGACGCGGCGGCCGCGTACCCGACGAGCAGCCAGACGCGCCGGGATGTCCAATAGCGGACAGGCATGACCTTCACCTCTCGAATCCGGTTTGGTGCCCGTGTCATGTATCGAGCGAACGCGTCCGCACGGCGATGATTCCCCGCGGTTTCCATTGCAGGAACAGAATGACGGCCAGGAAGACGAGCACTTTGCCCAGCGACGCCGTCGTCCAGAATTCGAACAGCGTGTTCGCCATGCCGATGCCGAGCGCGCCGAGCACGGAACCGATCAGTTTGCCGACGCCGCCGAGCACGACGACCATGAACGCGTCAACGATGTAATAGGTGCCGATCGACGGGCCGATCGGGCCGATCAGCGTGAGCGCGCAGCCGGCGACGCCCGCGACGCCGGAGCCGATCGCGAAGGTGATCGCGTCGACGCGCCGGGTCGAGATGCCGAGGCAGGCCGCCATGTCGCGGTTCTGCATGACCGCCCGCATCCGCCGCCCTTCCGGCGTGCGGTAGATATACACGTACATGAGCAGCAGCACGAAGGCGACCAGGGCGATGATGAACAGCCGCTTGTACGGCAGCACGCCGCCTTCCATGACCGCCCATCCTCCGTTCAGCCAGCCTGGACTCGTCACCGCAACGTTCGGAGCGCCAAAGATCGAGCGGGCGGCTTGCTGCAGCGCGAGACCCACTCCCCAGGTCGCCAGCAGACTGTCCAGCGGGCGGCCGTAGAGAAAGCGGATCAGCGACGACTCCAGGAGCAGTCCGAACAGGAAGCAGACCAGGAAGCTGACCGGTATGGCGAACGCGAAGTACCAGTCGAACATCTCCGGCGGCAGCGACGCGAGGAAAACGTTCTGCGTGACAAACGCCGCATAGGCGCCGATCATGATCATTTCGCCATGCGCCATGTTGATGACGTTCATCAGCCCGAAGGTGATCGCAAGACCCAAGGCGATGAGCAGCAGGATCGAGCTCACGCTGATGCCGTTGAACAGTTGAAGCAGCATCACATCCATGTGGTTTTCCCCTCCGGCCGTGAAGGAAGAGGAAGCGCCCGGTCTTGCCGGGCGCCCCTTCCAGGCTGCGGCCCGTGATTATTCGTCGGCCAGACCGGCCGCCCATTCGTAACCGGTCAGGTACGGATCGGGCTTCACGGGGCCGTCCGTCGCCCACAGTTCCTTGAACATGCCGTCCGCCTGCACTTCGCCGATGCGGACCGTCTTGTAGATGTGCTGGTTGTCGCCGTCGA
>Ga0181858_1001069_pt1 | contig 13522 bp, 12 predicted proteins | sample NewIslPassag4_SG_FD_130749 | JGI IMG/M metagenome (GOLD analysis project Ga0181858, IMG submission 130749) | Feedstock adapted compost microbial communities from Newby Island compost facility, Milpitas, CA, USA - Passage 4_SG | ecosystem: Engineered > Solid waste > Feedstock > Composting ...
CATGTAACTGGTGGTGATGACACGGAGCTGTCCGCCTTTTTGCGTAAAAGCCCTCAATTCATCCAGCAACAAACGCAGACCACTGAATTTGATGAAGGAAACGAGAAAGTCGATCCGATCGCTTGTGGCGATTTCTTTTTTGAGCTCCGTCAGCATGCTTGGTTCGCGTTTGTCGCCAGTGAACAAAGAACTAATGGAAAGCGGGGTGTCGGGACGAATGAGATCTTTCCCTGCTGCCCGACTCGCATCGATGATGGCAAGCAGCATTTCGGCGTCTTGGTGAATCAGTTGCCCTTTCAGTTGGGAAAGAAGTTCAGGATCAAACGGATCGCCGGCTGAATGCTCCAAGTAGTTTATAGTATAACGGATGATGGCGTTGCACAGTGCCACGCGGTCTTTTAAGGCTTTCTCATGATCGTCGAAGTATTGCATGATCTGGATGAGCAGACGACCCATATATTGGCCCAAAATGACCGCCGATTCCGAACTGTCTATTTTCTTTTTGTTCGTGCGCCATAATTCATTCAACTTCGACAATTCGGATTTCAGGTAGTCGTTAATGACTTGTTCGTAGAGACCAAGCTGAAGCATAACGCCACCGCCGAGGTTTTTCTTCATCTTCCATTATTCGACATCTTGTGAAATAGTCCTTCTTTCCTAAAACAAAGCCGATTATTTTTCGAATTGGAGTATTTGTTATGAATCAGAAGCATGTCATTCGAGCAGAAAGTCGCGACATGGTCCGGCACTGCCGCCTCAATTACCGCTACCCGCTCTCCTTCCCCGACTCGAAACCCTTGACGCGGGACCATATGTTTTGCGCCCAAAGGACCTTTGATTTTTGAAGAATCAGAACGGAAAATTGCGCTCTAATAAAAGCGCTTCCCAAATAAATGCAACCGCAGACATAAAGCTGTGTCGCCAACCGGCTTTGTGAGGCCGAAAGCGGCACAGCCTTTTTCTCTGCGAACGCGACCTGCAGGTGCACGAACACCGCGGACAATGCCAGACTCACGCCCGCGGCCAGAACGGTCCCGACGACAAAGTCTCTGAAGTGGAAGAGGTAAGCAGATCAACTGCATTGAAAACGGACTTCCTCATTGATCCGTTACACGTCGTATCTGGCAGTAAATTCCATGTAGCGTGCACCATGCCAAAGAGACGCCCGGAGCCCGGCCGGCTGGGCTGCAGCGTACGCGAACTGTACGGCCGTCAGCGCGTCCTGCGTTAACGGAAAGCCAGCCGAACGAAGTTGTACGCGCCGTGGTTCCACACTCCGAAATCGTGGACGCCGCCCGGAATGAGGACGCGGCGGAAGTCGCCGAGCTTGTCTCCCGCGGCTTCCGCCAGTCCCTCGATCGCCTCGGCATACACCTTGATGGAGATCTCATCCCGGTCGCCGCAGGTCATGTACAGCAGCTCCAGCCTGTGCGCCGCAGCGGCCAGGCTGGCGCCCAGCACGCGCCCTTCGCTCGACGTCGGCGCATTCGAAAAGGCGCCGGCATAAGCGAACAGATCGGTCATGCCCGGCGCGCGCACCGTCGTATCCAGCCCGTTCCTCCAGTTGTGCCGGTTCTCCGTGTACTTCCCCGAATCGCACCGGTATCCGCCGATCACCAGGTTCAGCACCTGCATGCCGCCCATGGACAGGCCGGCAATCGCCCGGTGCCGCCGGCTTTTGGAGATGCCCTCATCCGAGGTGTCCGCAATGTCCGCGTATGTACGGTAGTTCGATTCAATGAACGGAATGAGATCGTACCGCAGCTCGTAATCAAAATAGTAAAAGCCGAGCATGTTCGTGCCCTCGGCGTTGAAGGACCTGTCCGCGAAATCATGGGCGCTGCGGCCGTTGGGGAACACGACGATGAGCGGTTCGATCTCGCCTTCCGCGATCAGATGGTCGAACAGATTGCAGATGACAGGCCGCCCGTCCGCCTCCCCGCTGCCCCGCAGCCATTCATTTTCATCTCCGCCCACGCCGTGAAGCAGATACAGGACGTTGTAGCGCCGGCCGGAATCGCGGTCGTAGCCGGCGGGAAGATAGACGTTGCACTTCTTGACGATGGCCTCGCCCTGCACCGTCTCCCTTCCCGCTTCCGCCGCATCGATCCGCCGGTCCGTCACCAATTGCCGGGACGCATTGATGTAGTTTCTGACCGGATACGCAACCTCCGTCAACGTGCCCTGAAATTCCTTCGCGGCCGCCCTCAGGTGGCCTGCGGGTATCTCCTTCACTTGCCTGTCTTCCATGCCCATCCTCGCTTTCTTCCATTCATCATTCATCATCCGGCGCAGCCGGCATCGGTACGTCACGTTGACCCATTCCAATCCGTTCATGTACGCTGGGTATAGCCTGATTCCGCTCAACTTCACGCCGATTCGGGAGGGGAACGGATGATCCATGTTTTCTTCGCGCATTGCGATATGGCCCACGGCGGCGATTTTGTCCTCGACGTTCCCGTCGGCAGCCATTGGCTCCTGGTCTTCACGAAGACCCCGGCGCTGTTCTGGGTGGAAGGAGAGCTGAAGGAATATCCGCCATACAGCGCCGTCCTCTACCGTCCTGGACAAAAAGTGTATTACAAGGCCTCAGGGGACAGGTTCGTCAACAACTGGATCCGTTTTGTTACGGACGAGCCTTTCGTGACGGAAACCCCGGTGCCGTGCGGCGTGCCTTTTCCCTTGGACGATCCCGATTACTGCCACAAATTGTTCGAGCTGCTCGTCATCGAGCATAACTTCACCAAGACCTGCAAGGAATCATCGATCAGAAATCTCCTTAAAACGCTGTTCAACAAACTGCTGGAATCGTGCTCCATACCGACATTACGCCCCAACATTACAATCTGCTCAAGCTTCGTGCCGCGATCCAGAACAATCCGGCCGACAACTGGACGATCTCCCGCATGGCGGAGTTTCTCAAGATCAGCCCGGGCTATCTGCAGACCATCTACAAGAAAGCGTTCGGCATCTCCTGCATGGAAGACGTCATTCAAAACCGGATCCGTCTGGCGAAAGAGTATCTGTATTCCGGTTCCCTGAGCATCACCGAAGTCGCGTACCGTTGCGGCTACCGCCATGTGGAACACTTCAGCCGCCAGTTCAAGCGGCTGACCGGACTCACCCCGCGGGAATACCGGAAGCGGGGCGAAAGTCAGCCCGCGCTCCCCGCCAATCCGTCATAGATGCGATTGCGCCTGGCCCTTTCCTCCGGGCTGAGCTTCTGGGCATCCGCGATCTCATAGACGCCGAACGTGTCATACAGCCGCAGGATCGGCTCGGCCTGTACGAACGTGCACCAGGGCAGCCAATGGTAATGGCTCTCCAGTGTCTGGCTCGTGAAATTGCCGCTTTCGTGCCCGATGCCGGGCATGGCGTAGCCGATGCTTCCGTCGACGTCCGTGGACTGCCGGGTGTTCTTGTGCAGGAACTCGGCAAAGTCCAGATAATGTTCGTCGCCGGTCAGGAGATAAAGTCGGTAATACGTGTAAGAGCACGCGGCCATGTAGACGTCTGCTCCGCCGCCGATGGTGATGATGCTCTGACCGCTGATGCGGTATTGGTTGAACGGATGCTTCGGCCACGGCGTCCTGACCGGGTACGACCAGGCGTACGTCCACGTCTCGGTGTAGTCGGCGGCGCCGGCTGCCGCTTCCAGCCACTTGCTGTCTCCGGTAAGGTCATACAGAGCCAGGAATCCGAACATCGCGTAGATCCCGGCTTCTTTGTCCTGGATGTCCAGGTTGTCGCAGGTGCCGCCCCGGTATTCCAGGTTCCGGTAGTTGTGCTCGTACGCCCATTCCCCGGCCTTGAGCGCCGCGGTCTTGTATTTCTCCTCGCCGGTGACGAGGTGGAACTGCACCAGGAAACGGATGACGCTGGGCGTGTTGGCTTTCGAGTCCATCCGGACGGAGCCGTCGGTGTTGTATGCGCGGTAGTAGCTGCCGTCCTCGTTCTGGCCCCTCACCAGCCAATCGGCCGTCTTCCGACAAAATTCCAGCCAATTCCGCCTTTCCTCGCCTTTCCGGCGCATATGGAGATATGCGTCCAGTATGGCTTCAACCCCGTCGGCCAGCATCCGCAGGTAATGCGGGTACGGCTCGAACCCTTGGATGTTGGGGTTGTAGCACATATTCGGCAGGCCGGACTCGGTCATCGCCGTCCGCACCCAGAAGTCGATGATCCCCTCGCCTTTCTCCCGGGTTTCCGGATCGTTCGTCATGTCGCCGTAACGCAGCAGCAGATAGCCGATCCCCGGCTGCTGCCCGACAAACCCGAATTGGAACGACACCGTCGAGATGTCCATGTGGGGCAGCTGAGCGGCGAAGGGAAGGCCGTAGGCGTCGCCGTACTTCCGGGTGTAACGGGCCAGCACTTTCATGCAGTTGTGAAAATGGCGCTCGTTGTCCACTTCAAACAGGCTGTCGCGCAGACGGCCGTACACGATCCGCCAGTTGTCCCGCATCATCCGCTGGAAGCTGTCATAACGGCCGAACTGGACGCCGACGGCGTAGCGCTGCTCGAACCCGGCGGCCACCGGATGGTTGACGCGCCGGAACGATTTCGTCTTCCCGTGATAATCGAGCCCGAGAAACCGGTTCCGGGAGGGAAGCTCTCCGTCGCCGCCGGGGTACACGTAATCGATCGACAGGCCGTCGACCTTCGTCCCGATCGGCTTGCGGACGGGAAAGCCGTAATACATATAGTTCAAGGTCCGGCTTTCCGGTTTGCTCATCCCGATGGCGCCGGTCGTGCATTTCGGATCCGTATGGTTCTCCGCCCTGAGAATGTCCGTGGACGGCATCGTCACATCGGCCGCCCAGCGGGACAGCGCCACCGTCTCTCCCGACGCGATGTTCTGCATGGCGAACAACGGCAGCGCATAGCAGGTCTCTATCCGCCAGAAATATTCGCAGTCCAGGTCCCTGCCGATGGCGGTGTCGGGCGCGAACTCGTTTTGCTTGTACCAGACGCCCGGCGCAAAGCAGTAATAGTCGCGGGGATTGTCCGACTCCGCCGTCACGAAGGAAATCTTGGTGGAGAACCCGAGATCGTCCGCCGCCTTCAACACCTTCACGATGCGGCTCACCTTGAACCCGGTTCCGGCGGCTTCGTAGGTATCCGTGAACGAGAAGGACGAACCGGAGGGAACGGTGAGCACGCCGGAGGCGACAATCCGCCCGCCGTCGGCGGCGACGTCGTCATACGCCTTGTCATAAAATTCATTGACCGCGAAGGCGGTCTTCACCGTCACGAACATCGGCCGCCTGTTGTAATACAGCAACCTGCCGTCCCGGTGCACTTCGACGCCGCCATCCCTGAAGAGGAGCGTGTAATCGCCATTGGCCAGCCGCACGGCATTCACTCCCGATCAGATGTCTTCGCCTGTTTTTTGAAATATTGGGCGACCAGGAACCGCATCAGCTCGCCCGGCTGCTCCCTGACGAACACGGGTCTGTCGCCGAACACCATCGCATACGGCGCTTCCTCCGTATACGGCTCCCACCGGGGAAGAGGTTCGCCGGTCGAATCCAGGCCGTTCGGATCGCCATTACGGATGAAATTCGCCCAATAGTTGCACATCTGGCGAGCCAGATCGTAATGCTTGCCGACAAACGGCCGCCAGCATTTGGCCAGCGTCTCGAAGAAGAACCAGAGGTCGACCGAATGGAACGCTCCGGGGTTGTCCCAACCCGGAATATCCGCGTCGAAGACGTAGTAGTATAGCGGCGTGCCTGCGCCGGTTTCGGCATTGGCCCGGGACGCGATGCGGATCGCGTATTCGATGGAGCTCACCGACGCATTCTTCAGCGCCTGCTCCAGATCGCCCGTCTCGGCCCGGCACAGCGCGAGGAATTCATCCGCGTCCTCGCCGAACAGGTCGGCGGCCAGCCGGCGGAGTTCCTCCATCGAGCCGACGTTCGGCGACACGATGAACTCGTCGCTCGTATTCCCCCACAGAATCGGCACGTTCCAGCGCTGGTTCGCAAGGAAGCGTTCGAACGGATGGCCGACGCAGAACTTGCCGTCGATGACCGTCCCCCAGTGCCGCTTGTACTCCACCATCCTGTCCCGGATATACTCCGCATCGAGCCTGCGCGCTTCCTCCAGGGAGGAGACGCCGAGAAATTCGAAGAACTTGACGCCTTCCCGCTCGGCTTCCGCGAGCGTTTCCCGGACGCCGGGACCGCGCTGGCCCGGATACACCGGCGCAAAGACGCCGCTCATGATGATCGCCCGCCTGAACAGGCCTTCGCTCTGCGGCGAGGTGAGATGGGCGGGGACGCTGCCGCCTCCCGCGGACTGGCCGCCGATCGTGATGTTGTCCGGATCTCCGCCGAAAGCCGCAATGTTGCGCTTCACCCACCGGAGAGCGAACTGTTGGTCGAGATGGCCGAAATTGGCGGGCGCGTCCGGGGATTCCGCCGTGAATTCCGGATGGCACAGGAACCCGAACACGTTCAGCCGGTAGTTGATCGTGACGACGACGATGCCTCTGCGGGCGAGGCGCTCGCCGTCAAACTCCATCTCGGAAGCGTGTCCGACCTGCAGTCCGCCTCCGAAAAACCAGACGAACACCGGAAGCTTCTCGTTCGGACTTTTTGCCGGCGTCCAGATGTTCAGGTACAGGCAGTCCTCGCTCATCGCAATATCCGGATCGACGGCCCATTCCCGGGTGTAGATGTTCCTGATGTCAATCTCCTGCCGGACCTGCATGGGGATGGGCGAGAACTCATAAGCCTTGAGCACGCCTTCCCAATTTTTCGCGGGCTGCGGCGCCCGCCAGCGATTCTCGCCAACGGGCGGAGCAGCATACGGGATCCCCTTGAAACTGGTGATGCGGGGATCCGCGGCCGGCAACCCCTGAACGACGCCGTTTTCCACACGCGCGACTCTGAGACTGACCATCCGTTTGTTCCCTCCTCCCCATACTTGACTTTTGACGGATCGGCACGCCGGATGCCGTCTGCCCGAACGGACTTGGGCGGCTTTCCGGCGACGCTCACGCTTTGATCGCGCCGACGAGCATCCCCTTGACGAAATGCCGCTGCAGCAGGGGGAACACGCACATGATCGGAAGCATGGAGACGATGACGGAAGCCATCTTCATTCCTTCCGTGAACTGTTGAGCCTGTACATTCGAGGCGTTGAGCTGCTGGCTGATCTGCGAGTCAATGACGATCGAGCGCAGCGCAAGCTGCAGGACGACCAGATCGCTTTTCCGGATGAAAATCATCGCGTTGAACCATTCGTTCCACCGGTCCACCGCATAGAACAGCGTCATCGTCGCCATGATCGGCGTGGACAGCGGCAGGATGATCCTGAACAGAATCGTCCACTCTCCCGCGCCGTCCAGCTTGGCCGATTCCGACAAGGCCAGCGGCAGGTTTTGGAAATAGTTCATCATGATGATCAGGTAGAAAGCGTTGATCCCGTAGACCAGCACGATGGACCAGAGCGGGTTGGGCAAATGAAGCTGCTTCATCAGCAAATACATCGGAACAATCCCGCCGTTGAACAACATGGTCAGGACGACGAAGAAGATGAAAAACCGCTTGAAGGGATAATCGGGCCGGCTCAGCCCGTAAGCCATGCTGGTCGTAAGAAACAGGTTAAGCGGAACACCGATGGCAAGAAGCAGCGCAGTCGTCCGGTATCCCGTCCAGATCCGGCCGTCCGCAAACATCATCTTGTAATTCTCCAGTGTAACTTCCGTCGGAAAAAGCAGAATTGACGATTTCAGATACTCCTGCTGGGTCACGAACGAGATGGTCAGCACGTTGATGAACGGGATGACGATCAGAAGCGCAAGCACGGTCAGGATGACAACCAGAACGACGTCCAGGATCTCGATGCGATTATGCATGGAGCGCCTGCGCCGGACAAGGTTCGGATGCGTTCCGTTCGTTTTTGCCTCAGCCATAACCACGTTCCTTTCGCGCACATGCTTCCGGGTTATCTGCGTGATTTTCTCCGGATCGGCGGGAAGAGTCCCTCCGAACCGAGCATCTTGCAGATGCGGTCGGCAAGCAGCAGCAATGCAAAGTTAATGATGGACCGGAACAGACTGACGGCAGTGGAGAACGAGAAATCGGCCGCGGACTGGAAGGTGATCCGGTAAATGTAGATGTCGAGAATTTCGCCCGCCTTGGCGGTAGCCGCGTTGCTGATGTTAAAGATCTGGTCGAAACCGGCGGTCATGAGGTTGCCCACCGACAAAATCAGCATGACGACGATCGTGTTCATGATGCTGGGCAGCGTGATGTACCACATCGTCTGCAGCCTTGTCGCGCCATCGAGCTGCGCGGACTCATATTGTTCCGTGTCGATGCTCGAGATGGCGGCCAGATAGATGATCATCGTCCAGCCGGCGTTCTTCCAGTTGTCCGTGATATAGAGCAGCGGCACGAAAATGGACGTGTTCCCCAGGAAATTGACCGGATCTCCGCCGAACATGCGGATGATGCCGTTGACCATGCCCTGCATATCGAGGAAATTGATCAAAACACTGGATACGACGATCCAGGACAGGAAATGGGGAAACGTGAAAATCGTCTGCACCGTTTTCTTGAATCGCTGAAAGCGCAATTCATTCAGCAGCAGCGCCAGAATGATCGGAACCGGGAACTGGAACACAATCCGGCCGAGGTTGATCCACAGCGTCCGCCAGACCGATTCCAGGAAAGCCGGGTCCCGGAAAACATACTTGAAGTTTTCGAAACCGACCCACGGGCTGCCGAAAATGCCGAGGCTGGCCTTGTACGTCTTGAACGCCAGGGTCAACCCGTACATCGGAATGTAGGCAAAAATGACAAACCATGCGACGCCGGGCAGGAGCAGCAGATAAGTCTCCTTCGATCGGATGATGCGGCGAATCAGTGCGTTGTTGTCCATAGGCAACCCCTTAAAGGCAAGCGGCCGGGCAAATCGGCCGCGATTTGCCCGGAACCGCCTGGTTTTCCGGTCGTCCGTTCACGGTCAATTGCCGAATTTCGCATTCAGCTCGTCGAGTACGGGCTGAATGATCGGCATTTTTGACTGGACCCACTTCTTCCAGTTCTCTTCGATGTCGCCCGGCTGCGTCACGAGATTTGCATATTCGGTGTAGTAATCGATTTGCGCCCTTCTCTTGCTCGGCGAATCGTAGGTGTAGTAATCCCAGTCAATCTTCGCGAACGTTTCCGGCGTCGCGATTTCCGTTCTTTCCTTGTAAATCTTCTTGGACAGCTCCCGCAGCCGCACGTCGGTGTTGGGATTGTCGAAAGCGAAGTCGTCGAACAAAATGATGCTTCCGAGCAGGTAGCCCCATGACGGATATTTGCCGTTCGGGCCGGCCAGCGGTCTGCCTTCCTTCTCTTCGTCAAAGAGCGATATGACGTTGCCGTTTTCGTCATACGTCCAGTCGACGTCTTTCAGGCCCATGTTGGTGATGATGTAGCCTTCCCGCGTGGCGTTGTAATCCAGAATATCCATGTAGCGTTCAAACACTTCATCCTTGATGTCCGGACTGAAGATGATGGTGCCCCAGAAGTTGATCAGGTCGACCTGATGGTAATAGCCGTCTTCCCCGAGCACCGTTGCCAGAATGATGTTTTCATACGGGTCCAGTCCCAGGTTGTTTTTGAAATCATTGTAATACGTCTGCAGGTTGGACGTCGGCGCCTGGAAGTAAGTCGCTCCCGCGATGCCCTGCACGTTGAAGTACGCGCCGTGCTCTTCGTTCTTGACCGTGTAGAAATCCGGAGCCAGAAGCCCGGACCGGTAGGCTTCCGAGAACAGCTTGAGTCCTCTCAGCGTGTCTTCGGATGCGCCGCCCCACTTGTACTTGCCGTCCTTGTCCTTGTAGAAGCTGTTGAAGTACGTGCTGTTTCTGGCAACGAACAGTTCGACGGCGTGGTTCGTGTTCTCGGCAATCGGAATCAGTTTGTCGCCGACGTTGCCGGGATCCTTCTCTTTGATGAGCCGCGCGTACTCCATGATTTCCGACGTCTTGTAGGCCGACTTGATCGGAAATCCGACCGCTTCCGCCCAGTCTTTGCGGATAAAGATGGACGGGTGGTTCGGCAGCGGATCGCCGGGCAGATTGTCCATGAACCGCGCGCGCGGGAGGAAGTACGTTCCGCCGAACACTTTCTCCATCTGCGGCCCGAGCGTGGTCCGCTCGTAGACGGCTGCCACATGCGGCCAGCGCTTCTTCCAATCGTCGGGCAGCCGCTTGATCAACCCCTGTTCGACGAAGGACGCCGCGTCCGCGTGAATGTAGTTGTATACGGCGACATCCGGCATATCGCCCGAGTTGATCCAGATCCGCATCCTGTCGTTCCAGTTGTCCCAGTTCAGTGCCGCGACGTCCATTTCATAGTTGAATTTCTCGGAATAGTACCGCGCCAGCGGATCGCCCTTCGTATAGTCGTATCCGTCGATGGCCTGCACCGACGCGTAGGTGAACTTGACCTTCTTGGAGAGATCGCTCTGCGGCTTCCACTCCCCGTCCCCGCCGCCTCCGGCTGCGGAGCCGTTCGAAGACGTTCCGCCCTCGCTGTTCTGCGACGCCGGGGAAGAGGCAGTGGCGGAAGACGAGCCGGACGGCTGGCTGTCGTCCGACTTCTTGCTGCAGGCCGCCGCACTCAGCAGCACGAGCAGAACAGCAAGGATGATGCTGACCGGTCTGGCCCATCTGGACATGCGTTCGAACACCCCTCTTTTCCTTGAAAATGTTGTATTTTATAACGGCCGATCGATGAGATCGGGCCGTTATAAACGCAAGGCGTTTTCTCCCGGCGCGCATGACCGGCATTCGATCAGTTCGGCATTATCGAACATATCCTCATATTGATTTGGTTTTCGATTAGTTTTGATAGCGTTTACATTCCGGTTATTTGTTAGCCAGTATAAGATCTCGGACTTGTCAACACAATGATGTATTCTCATTTATTTTTGATCTTTTCGTATTTGGATATGGATGGAGGGCCATCCAGCCGGACAAAAAAATAACGCCTTGAGGTGTGCTCGGCTGTATTTGTTGGAACTGGACGACTCGAACCGCTGCCGGCTAAAAGGTCTGGGGATCGGGCTTCGTGAACTATTGCTCGTCGCGCGGCATTCAAACGCAACTGAATTCGAACGCCACGCTGCTGGATTCGGAGAAGCTGAACCGGCTGGAGGAAGCCGGGCTTACGTCGCTTCACGTCTCATTCAATTTCACCGATCCGGAATCTTTTTCCGCTTATTACCAGGTAAGTCCTGATTTGTTCCATAGATATAGTGGAAAATATCCGGTACAGCGTGACCAAACGGTTCGACACCGTGCTCGAGACGTTGCTATTTAAGGATACGTGCGGCCGTTTGCTGGAGATGGACCGGTACATCTGCAACCTCGGGGTTCGCATTCACGAGATTCAAAACGGCATCCCCATGCCGCATACCGGCTGGCACGCGCTGCCGTCTCCGGAAGAGCTGAAGTACGCCGTCAACAAACTGATCACGGCAAACCGGACGACATGGCGGTCTACCTGACGTGCATGGGCCGCTTTGCCGACCGGCTGGCATCAAACGCGGTAAAAACGTGTACGTGGCCAACTGCGTTGAGGGCAAATGCCGGCTTTATTTGCACAGCAACAGCGATATTCTGATCAGCGAGCTTTATCCGGTAGTGATTGGGAACGTGTTTGCCGTGACTTCCTTGCGCGACATCTATTCCCGGATGCCGTCGGAATTGCGAAAGTTTCTGAATGAACGTCCGTGCCCGGCGCTTGTCGCCGCCGGTTTTTGGGGGGAATGAATGTGTCGGGAGCATCGACGTTGATCGTGTTTCGCTAACGAACCTGAATGACGTTATTTTGCAAGAAGAGATCCCGATCGGTGGATAACGAAAATGAATGATCCTATTTGGTTTAGAGCTCCCATATATGGTTATCCCCAGAAAATAACGTCTCCTCGATTCCTTAGATTCATCGATTGAGCCTTTCCGATAAAATAACGATAGTAAGGATCGTTACAAACCTGACAAAGAAAATTAGGAAACTTGACACACGAAACACAGGAGCCTACGGGTCGGAATAACCGCAAGAGCCAACGGATCAAATCGGATCCAAAAGGTCTACGTGCATTTTGACTGCAAGGTGCCGGCGGTTACCACAAATCAGCACACGTTCAACATCACCCTGCAGGACGGAGATCAGGCGCTGGTCAGCGTCCGCACCGGAATGCAGGCAAGCGGACGGACGATCGGCGCATTTGCCGGGCCGCTACCGGGACCGACGAGGCCGAATCCGGAGAATTTCTGGAGCTCGGAACGTTATCATGAATTTGCGTACAATACGGTCAATATTTGGTATACGGTCGGAATCGAGCTGGATTTCGAAACGATGCAGGCGACCGTATCGCTGCGGCCGCGTGACGATGCAAACGCCGAGCCTTCCGTGGTGCCTTTCGAGGGAACCCGAATTTCGTCGTTCGTGCTCACGGATGAACGGGAGTCCGAAAACAACATCAACACTACGGACAACGGAATCGACAATCTGTTCTTCTTCAGCAAACCGCTGTCCGGCAATACCATCACGGAAGTGCTGCCTATCCGTTCCTTCGGTTGAAACCCCTGCTAGCGGATGAGAATTTCGCCTGTCAACTTCATCCTGTATTGGGACGGCAACCTGCTGCCCGAGTTCTTTGACGGGCCGGACAATAAGACGGTAACGGACCCGCCGTTGATTACAAAGCTTGTGTATGACACGCAAACGGGAAATAGCTCGCTATGTACCGGACGACGCGTGGTATGCGGAAGCGGTGGCGGCAGCCTATGAAGCGTGGCATTGTGCAAGGAAAAAGCCCGACCGTCTTTGCGCCGGACGATCCGGTGTCCAGAGAGGAAGCGGCGGTCATCCTGATCCGGACGTTGACCGCGATCACCGGCCGGACGCCTCCGGTGGCAGACGAAGCGTTCCGGGATGAGAATCGGATCAGCGCCTGGGCTTTGGAAGCGGTTCAGCAGGCGCGGGCGGCCGGTCTGCTGCGCGGACGGGGAGACGGCACATTCGATCCCGGAGCCGTCATGACGCGTGCGGAAGGCGCCCAACTCATCAAGAATTTGCTGGACGCCCGACCAATTAAACAACGAATTTCTCCTACTTTATTACCAATTTTTCAAACATGCATTCGGATTAAAGTATAGTAATCCTAATCCAGAGATACCCATTAATTTACGATTGTATTTTGATGAATTGCCAGTTAATGCTGCGAATAAAGAAAAATTCAAAAGTTTCATTGAAAGTCTGCAAAATACCAAAGAATTTTTAACAGCAAATTTACGCATAAAAAAAGAGAATATTACTGAAGTTAAGTCAGATCAACATGTCCTCCTTCAGTACATGGATATAATTTTGGGGGCTATGTATTTTAGATTGAATGACCTCCATAAAGTGAAGCCAGAAGGACAACGTACCAGAGGAAAAAGAACAATTGCAAAAGAGAAACTATATAAGCATATAAACAGACGAATTCGTGCCATTTATCCAGGATTCAA
>Ga0181858_1001072_pt1 | contig 13512 bp, 7 predicted proteins | sample NewIslPassag4_SG_FD_130749 | JGI IMG/M metagenome (GOLD analysis project Ga0181858, IMG submission 130749) | Feedstock adapted compost microbial communities from Newby Island compost facility, Milpitas, CA, USA - Passage 4_SG | ecosystem: Engineered > Solid waste > Feedstock > Composting ...
GCTCGAGGCGACGCTCGGCGCGGACCACCTCTACGCCGCGCTCGCGCGGGCGAGCCTCGGCCGCACGCTCACGGCCGCGGGCCGGGCGTCGGAAGGGCTGCCGCTGCTGCGGAACAGCCTGGAGGCGCTGGAGGCGCAGCTGCCGGAGGGCCACTGGCGGCTCCACGTCGTGCGCAGCGATCTCGGTGCCGCGCTCGCGGCCACGGGCGACGTCGCGGCCGGGGAGCGGCTGCTCCTCGACAGCCATGCCGCCCTCCTCGCCGATCGCGGCCCCGACGACTACTCGACCCGCGACGCCCGCGCGAACCTGGCTCGCTTCTACCGGGCGCGAGGGCAGCCGGAGCTGGCCGCGGAGTACGAGCGGCCGGAGAGGAGAAGGCCATCGCGCTGACGGCTACAGGCTGTACCCGCCCGCGCTCGAGTCGAAGTCGGCGATCCGCGCGTGCGTTGGGGAATCTTCGACGAACGGTCGCCGGGCCTCGGGAACGTCGTCCGCGGCCAGGCAGTGGAAGGGTCGGGGCGGGGTCGTGGCAGTCCTCATGCCAGGTTCGCCTGAGGCGGTCACGTCGCTGCTGTCGAAGTCGCCTGACCGCGAATACGGTGGCGGATGTCCGCCGGCGCACGGGCAGGGTCGGGCGCGCGTCGCGGAGCCTCCGAGCGACGGCGTCGGGCGGGGCCCTCAGTCGACGGGCGCCGGCGCGATCCGGAAGACGCTGCGGTACCGGAACGCCAGCGTTGCCGCGCGGACGAGCATCAGCGTGACGATCCCCCACCACACGCCCTGGAGCTCCCAGCCCATCGGGACGACGAGCAGGAGGACGGCGCAGCCGGAGACGGCGGCGGTCACCATCTGCGCGGCGAGGAAGCGGAAGTCCTCGGCGCCGATGAAGATCCCGTCCCAGACGAAGACGAGCGCGTTGAGCGGCTGCATCGCGATGACGAAGGGCAGCACGGTGCGCGTCGCCTCGATCGCGGTCCCGTCGTCGGTGAAGAGCCGGGGCAGCCAGGGCCCAAGGGCAAGGAAGGCGGCCCCGAGGAGGATGCCGACCCCGAGTCCCCAGGCGAGGAGCCGGTCGGCGGCCCGCACGACGGCGTCCGCCCGGCCCTCGCCCCGCAGCCGCCCGACCATCGCCTGGGCCGCGACGGCGAGCGCGTCGATCAGGAGCGCGAGCATGAGCCAGAGCTGGGAGGCGACGAGGTGCGCGGCGACGGCGACCGTCCCGACCCGCGTCGCCACTGCTGTCGCGAGCGTCATGGTGCCGACGAGGGAGGAGGTCCGCACGACGAGCGCGCCGCCGACGCGGAGGAACGGGAGCAGGTCGCGCGGGCGCGGGAGGATCGGCCGGACGCCGAACGCCTCGCGGCGTGAGCCGAAGATGAGCCAGAGGAAGGCGACGGCCCCCGTCCACTGGGCGACGGCGGTCGCGGTCGCCGCGCCGGCGAGCCCCCAGCCCGCGCCGAAGATCAGGATCGGGTCGAGGACCAGGTTGACCACGTTCAGCCCGAGCGCGACGAGGAACGGCGTACGCGTGTCCTGCCAGCCGCGGAAGATCCCGTTCGACGCGGTGATGATGAGGACCGCCGGGCCCGCCAGCACCCGGATCCGCAGGTACTCGACGGCCGGCGCGACCAGCTCGCCGGTCGCGCCCATCGCCCGCACGATCGGCTCGGCCAGGAGCTGGAGCACCGCGGTCGCGACGATCCCGGCGATGACCGCGAGGGTCAGCGCCTCGACGGCCAGGCGCCCGGCCCGCTCCCGGTCGCCGGCCCCGACCGCCCGGGCGACCATCGGCGTCGTGCCGTAGGCCAGGAAGTTGAAGACCAGGAATGCGAGCGAGAAGACGGCCACGTTGACCCCGAGCGCGGCCAGCGGCACGACCCCGAGCCGCCCCACGAACGCCGTGTCGACCAGGGAGACGAGCGGATCGGCCGCGAGCGTGCCGAGCGCCGGGACGGCCAGCGTCAGGATCTCGCGATCGAAGGGGTGGCGGGGGCCGAAGGCTCCGCGGACGCGGCCGCTGCGGGGCGCTGTCGCCGCCGACGCGGACGCGCCGTGGTCAACCACTGGTGGTACTGGTGCCGCCGGCTCGCCTGTGACGGCTGGAGCCGCGGGCAGCTTTGCCTCTGTCGCTTCCCCGGTCACACCCTCTCCAGTTCCGGACACCGGGATGCTTCGGTCATCGTGGTGAGACTCACCGGGTTTTTACCCCGGTTTCGGCCATATGACCCCGTTGTGGCTGGCGGGGCGGCGTATCATTCTGGACGGGCGGCGGCGAAAAAGCCAATTGCGGACAGTTCGACGGGTTCAGCGCGCGCGTTGGCGGTACGTGAGCATCGTTCAGAACCGCTGCAGCGTTTCCGCCCGGATCGGCGGACCGAGGGTCCGCACAACCCGCCCTCGCCCCGGCCGTCGGCGAGGTCGAGCGCGACGGTGGTCCTCCTCACGGCCCGCAGCAGCATGATCACGACCAGGGAGAAGCGAGTGAGGAGTTCGACGATGCGGTCGCGGGTGACGAAGGGGGTCGCGGGGGCAAATATTCTCGCTCGTAGGAAATCAGACATCTAGGGGATGTGTCAGCACCTACCCTTTTAAATTACCAAGAAGCTTGACATGACAGGGTAGCCCACGCATCATTTCGCCACAGACCCGCCTAGAGCGCTCCATACGCGAGCGTTTAGGAGCGGCGTTCTCCATCGTTTTGCCGTCCATTGTCGAAAAGGCTCACGGGTGGCCGCTCCAACCCCGCGCTCGGAAGGCGCGCCTATCGTGACCGGCCCCCCATTCGCGCCTGATTGCTTTGGGGACATGGCGCTTTCCGCGCATATCCGCGGCCTCCTTGAAGCTTGGTCAACAACAGGGTCGACCTCGCGCCCTCTCACCAAATTCCGTCTGGTTCCCAGGCGGCCTCATTGAGGCGAGTCGCTTCTGGCCGGCGCTACGTTTGGCTGGTCCTGAATCCGGCTCGGGCTACTCCCGAGGGATCGGTGTGGCGCAGTCGGCCAGCATTAATCGGCCCACCTCGGCTATTGTGCGGTCGTGCCGGTCGCATGCGTTGGGCCAGTTTTCACATGCCCGGAGCCGCCTGATGCGAGCTGATGTGCCTGTGCGTGCCGTTGGAGGGAGCAGCGCTTCACGAGTGGAACACTCGCCGTAGCGCATCTCCGCAGAGCTGGTTGTCAGTGGCTCTCACCATTATTGGGACGGCCAACTCCGGAGACCGATCGCGTTGAGCCAGTGGCCGTGTCGCCAGGGGAAAGGATGGACGCATGGACTACGTGCGATGGTTCGGTCGGATCACCGGGCACGGTGAACCTCACCCGTGGCAGCGCGAGTTAGGAGTAGAGACCGAGTGTGCCGACCGGCTGATCCGGATCCCGACAGGAATGGGGAAGACCGAAGGAGTACTCGCCGCCTGGGCTTGGCACCGGCTCGTGCGCAACGACCCGTCCTGGCCTCGTCGCCTGGTATGGTGCCTCCCCATGCGCGTCCTCGTCGAGCAGACGGCGGCCGCGGCCCGCAGGCTCCTGCAACGAATGCGTGAGGAATTTCCGGGCGATGTCCCTGAGGTCTCCGTGCACATGCTCATGGGCGGCGTGGAACTCGAGGACTGGCACCTCCATCCCGAGAGGCCGGCGGTCCTGGTCGGCACCCAGGACATGCTCCTCTCCCGGGCGCTCAACCGCGGGTACGCGGCGGGACGCGCGCGCTGGCCGCTCGAGTACGGCCTCCTCAACCACGACTCCCTCTGGGTCATGGACGAGGTCCAGCTCATGGACGTCGGGCTTGCGACCAGCGTGCAACTCCAGGCCTTCCGCCGCGAGCGAGATGGGAGTGCGCTCCGACCGTGTCGTACCTGGTGGATGAGCGCGACGCTGCAACCGGAGTGGCTCGAAACGATGGATGCCCGTCCGTGGCTCCCGGAGTTGCGCGACGGAATGCTGCGCATCCCGGCGACGGGCCGGAGCGGCCGTCTGTGGGACGTTCGGAAGCCGCTCACGCGCCTGACCCTCCCTATGCGGGAGGACAAAGACGCCAAGGCGCTGGCCCGCGTCGTGGTCGAAGCGCATGGCCGTGCTCGGCCGACGGTGACCGGCCGGGTGACCCTGGCGATCGTCAACCGGGTGGAGACGGCGGTGGCCCTGAAGAAGGCGGTGGACGCTCTGGTGTCGTCGGGGGACGGGCCGGACGTCCGTCTCGTCCACAGCCGGTTCCGAGGGCTGGAGCGCAAGCGCTGGGCGGAGGAGTTCCTCTCGCGGGCTGCGTGCGAGGATCCTGCGACCGATCGGATCGTCATCGCGACGCAGGTCGTCGAGGCGGGCGTGGATATCTCGGCCACGGCGCTGGTGACGGAGCTCGCGCCCTGGCCGAGCCTGGTGCAGCGTTTCGGCCGGGCCGCCCGGTACGGGGGCGAGGCGGAGGTGGTGGTGGTCGACCGGGCGGTGAGTGGAAAGGATGCACTCCCCTACGACGAAGCGGAACTCGTAGCCGCGAGGGAGGCGCTCGACCTGCTCGACGACGTCGGCCTGCGATCGCTGGAAGAGCTCGAGGACCGGCTGGAGCGGGATCGTCCAGAACTGCTGCATGCGCTCTACCCGTACGAGCCGCTTCACCTGCTCACACGGCGCGAATGCCACGAGCTGTTCGATACGACGCCGGATCTCAGCGGTGCCGACCTCGACATCAGCCGGTTCATCCGCAGCGGCGAGGAGCGCGACCTGTTCGTGTGCTGGGTGCCGGGCGAGCCCACCGCCGATCTCCAGCCGACACGCGACGGGTTGTGCCCCGTGCCCGTCTACGCCGCGAAGAAGTGGCTCTTCGCTCGTTCCACGCTCAAGGAAGGGTGCAGGGCGTGGGTGTGGGACTACCTGGATGGCGAGTGGCGACGACTCCGTCAGACGGATTGTTATCCCGGTCAGGTGGTCCTCGTCGATGCCGCGTGGGGTGGCTACGACGTCGATAGGGGATTCACCGGCGAGCCGCCAGGGAAGCGGTCTGCGCCGATCCCGACAGAGGGCGGGTACCGGACGGGCGCGGCCGACGAGTACGCCGACCAGGCGGCGGGGCGCGAGGACCTCAGCCGCCACACTTGGAAGACGATCGCCACGCACGGCCGGGAGGCCGCGGAGGCTGCCCTCGACCTGGTCCACGAGCTCGAGCTGCCCCCGGACCACGCCCGGCTCCTCGACCTCGCCGCGCGTCTGCACGACTGGGGAAAGGCCCATCCCGTATTCCAGTCCTCGATCCGGACGGATGGGAGCGGCACGCGGCCGGAGCGTGGCGACCTGGCGAAGGCGCCGGAGGGTGCGTGGGCGCCGCTGCACCAGCTGTACCGCCTGGACGAACGTCATGGTCCGAGGCGCGGGTTCCGGCACGAGCTGGCCTCGGTGCTCGCAGTCTTCGAGGTGTTGCATCGCGTCCGGCCCAACCATCCGGCTCTCCTGGGGTCGGTCCGGGCCCTCGTCGAGGCCGGCGTGCTGGAGCCCGTCGCTCCCGAGGGCGACCCAGTGCCTTCGGCTCCGCTCGTGGAGGAGATCGCCGCGCTCGACGAGACGTCGTTCAACCTGCTCTGTTATCTGGTCTGCAGTCATCACGGCAAGGTACGCGGCGGTTGGCAGGGGACGCCGCACGACCAGGAGTTCCCGCTCGAGAAGGAGGATCTCGTGGGCGTCGGCCAGCCCCTCCACGGGGTGCGCGAGGGCGACGAGATCCCGCCCACGCCCCTGGCCGCAGCGGATGGAACCGTGGTGACGATGCCTGCGGTGACGCTCCACCTCGATCCCGCGCAGCTCGGCGTCTCCGGACGGTACGGGCCGAGCTGGAGCGAGCGCGTGCACCGGCTGGTCGACGAATTCGGTCCGTTCACCCTCGCATACCTCGAGGCGCTGCTCCGTGTCGCCGACGTGCGGGCCTCGCGCCTCGAGACTCCCGATCCGCTTCTGGCTCAGCAAGGAGTCCCGGCATGACGATCCACGTCCATCACCTGACCGGGTGCAGTCCCACGCCGCTGGCGCACTACCTCAAGGGTCTCGGGGTCCTGCGTCTGGTTGCGGAGCAGAAGGACCCGGCGGCCCGAGGATGGTGGCGGGACGAGGCGTTCCACCTCGCCACGACGCTCGACGAGGAGGCATTGCAGCGGTTCTTCCTCGAGGAGTATGTGCCGACGCCGATCGTCGCCCCATGGAACGGGGGGAGCGGGTTCTACCCGAAGGACAACAAGACGGGCATCGAAGCCATCTCGCGGAGCGTCGCCGAGAGATTCGTGCCATTCAGGATGGTCATCGAATGGGCGCGGTCGGTGATCGCCGGTTTGCAAGAGAGCCCTAAAGGTGAGGAGAAAGCTGCACTCCTGCGGCGATGCCGTCAGAGCTGGCGCGGGCGTGCGCTGGAATGGCTGGAAGCCGCTGTCGTGCTGGACGGCGCGGGCGAGCCCACGTATCCAGCGCTCCTCGGCACGGGGGGCAACGACAGACGTTTGGATTTCACCAACAACTACATGCAGCACCTCGCCCTGCTGTTCGACCTCGAAGACCCGGCGGCGCCAGCGCGTCCGTCCGCGCTCCGCCTCCTGACCGTCGCGCTCTTCGGAGTGCCAGGACAAGGACTCGGCCGAAACGCGGTAGGCCAGTTCCTGCCGGGGAATGCCGGAGGCGCCAACAGCACGGTCGGTTTCTCCGGGGACTCGATTCTCAATTCCTGGGACTTCGTTCTCATGCTCGAAGGCGCCTGTCTCTTCGCTGCGTCCGTCGCGAGGCGCGTGCATGCGACCGAACTGCCGCAAGCCGCGGCACCGTTCGCCGTCCGATCGTCACCGGTCGGATACGGAAGCGCAGCGGAGGGCGAGAAAGATCGCGGCGAGCAGTGGTTCCCGCTCTGGGAGCGACCGGCGACGCTGGGGGAACTCCGCAGCCTTATCGCGGAAGGCCGCAGCCAGATCGGCCGCCGGAGCGCGGGCCGCCCGGTCGACTTCGGGCGCGCGGTCGCGCGGCTCGGTGTGGCGCGAGGGATCACGGCCTTCCAGCGGTACGGCTACATCGAGCGGAACGGACAGGCCAATCTCGCCGTCCCCCTCGGCCGTTGGCCCGTCCGCGCCCAGCCACACCAGGACCTGGTCGACCAGGTAGCCGATTGGGTCGAATCGCTGCGGCGCGCCACGGCGGGCGACGAAGGCCCTGCTTCGGTCGCTCGCGCCGCGCGGGTGTGCGAGGAAGCGATCCTCGCCTGCTGCCGGGACGGAGCGAACCCGCAGCGGTGGCGGGATCTCCTGATCGCGCTGGGGCAGGCGGAGGCGCAACTCCCCCGCAGCCCGAAGTTCACGGCCGAGAAAGGGCTCCGTCCCCTGCCGCAGCTCAGCGCGGAATGGCTCGCCGCGGCGGGCTACGAACACTCGGTCGAGCTGCGGTTGGCGACGGCGTTCGCGTCGCAGCACGGCCTCGACACGAAGGGCGAGATCGATCGGAAAGACTCCGTACGCCGACACTTCCTCCCGCTGGACCGCTCTCGGCTGCGTTTCGCGCTGCAAGGGGAGGCGCTCGCCACCGGCCCGGAAGTCGTCTGCGTGGCCGACGATCTCGAAACCGTTGCGCTCGCCATCGTGGGACGGCGGCTCGTCGAGGCGGGACAGAAGGGACTTCCTCAGCTCCCGCTCACGCCTATCCCGGGGGCGGAGGCGTCGATCGATGACATCGCACGATTCCTCGCCGGCGACGTCGACGATCGATTGATCCTCGACCTCGCCCGGCCGCTGATGGCGCTTGATTGGATCAGGTTCCAGCGCCCTGCGGAGCGCTCAAGGGAAACCCGTTACGGCTCGCTCGGGTTCTACGGCCTGGTCCGGCTCGCCTATTGGCCTCGCCCCCTCAGCCTGCGGAAAGGAACCGACCCGATCACGGTCCCCCTTGATCCGTCGATCTTCGCCTTCCTTAGGAATGGCGACCTCGTTCGGGCGTCGACCGCCGCGATTCGGCGACTTTCGGCCGCCGGACTGCGTCCGCACCTCCGCATCGTCGCGGGCGACCCGGCCCTCTCCCGGCGCGTGGCCGCAGCGCTCGCCTTCCCGATCGCGGCAAGCGACGCCAGGGGGCTCGCGCTGCGCCTGACGCGGCCGGAATTCGAAGAATCCATGGATATCGAGGAAGAAGTGCCTGCCATCCACCACTCTCTCTAAGGAGATGATCGGCCATGAGCATTGACCTCACGCCTCTGAAGAATGCTCGTCGTCTTCTTTTCAGCGTGCGGCTCAAGCCGGCCCAGGGCACGCGGTTCCAACCGACGGGCTTCCCCGATCTGGGCGCCGCCGTCTACCAGGCGGGTGGGACGACTTATTTGCTTGTCGAGAGTCCCCAAAGTATGGCCAATCGCCTGGAGGCCGTTTGCTGGGACGAGGCAGAAAACGATTTGCGCGAACCGTTAAGGGGACTAAGCTACGTCCGCGTGGAGCGTGGTGGACGATATTTGACAAGCTCGATAACAGAAGCTCATAGGCTGAATAGTGTTTACATCGAAAAGGCAAACGGCGGAGCGTTTCACCGTTCGATCGCGCAAGAGATGGGATATGACGAACGCGCTCCTATCGATTGGAGGAGTTTCTATCGGGTGTTGATGAAATATGACGTTAATAGTCTGATACACGGCGTGTTCCTGGAAAGTATTTCCGGAAGACTTCGAGTCCCCCGAGCTCTCTCGGCATTCATTGAGGCTGAGGGAGTGCAGGTTGCTGCGTCAGGTGGGGTCAAGAAAGACCATGTGCAGCCGACAAAGGAAGCTGAAGGCGCGCGGACCGCGAAGGAGGGTTACGGGAATGTTGTTTATCATAGGGAGGAATTCACTGCAGAAAAGATCGTCGCCTATTTCAATGTCGACATAAGCCAGATTCGTTCTTATGGTCTTGGTGACGAAGCAGAGCGTCTATTAATATTATTGTCTCTATATAAGATCCGCGCGTTCTTGGACGGTGACCTTCGCCTCCGAACGGCATGCGATCTAGCAATCTGGGACCGAAGTTCGCCCATCGTCGCTGACGAGCCTTCGCGATTTGAGCTACCTGCATTGTCGGCGATTGAGACTGATCTCCGCCTGGCGATACAGAAGTGCGAGGAGCTAGGGCTGATGAATGGGATAACTCGAATTGTAACTCATTAGGCGAACGATCCAGGTCGGCTATGCCTACTGTCAGCCTTCGCTTCATTGCGGGCCGTTATCATGCGACCCCTTGGGGGCGGCACGTGAATGAAGGAGACGTTGAATGGCCGCCGAGTCCCTGGCGTATTCTGCGGGCGCTGCTAGCCGTCGGATTTCGGAGGTTTGAATGGCGCGCCGTGCCAGCTGAGGCCCGGGGGCTAATATGCAAGTTGTCGGAGCGGCTTCCGATGTTTCGTCTGCCGGTTGGTATTCTAGCGCATACGCGTCATTGGATGCCAATCGGAGAGTTCCGGAGAATCAATAACAAACTAAGTGAGATCGAAGATACCACGAAGGTTATCGACGCCTTCATCCGCCTGGACCCGAACGACGAGCTCCTGATCCACTACCCGGTCGAGCTCGCGCCCGATCAACTGGAGCTGCTGAAGCGTCTCGTCACCCACCTGTCCTACCTCGGCCGGGCGGAGAGTTGGGTCGAAGGTCGGCTGGTCGAGGACGCCGAGCCGGGCGCGGGGTGGTGTCGGCCCCTGGTCCCCGGCGTGGAATCTTTGCCGGACCGCGGTGAGGAGCAGGTTTCCGTCCTCGCGCCGGTGTCGGCCGCCGAGTATGCGGCGTGGCGGGAAGCAGCGCTCGCCCGTGAGCTGGCCGAGTTCGAGGCCCAAAGAGGCAGGAAGCCGACCCCGAAGGACCGGCAGCTGCTGGAGGCGCCGTATCCGAAAGACCTGCTGGCGTGCCTCCTCATGGAGACCGCCGAGCTGCAGCGGCACGGGTGGAGCCAGCCGCCCGGATCGCGGCGCGTCCTCTACACGCGGCCCGCAGAGGTGGCCGAAACCCGGCCTCGGGTTTCGGTGGGCAGCCGTCGGGTCGCTCGGCCCGTCGAGGCCGCGCTTCTCGCGCTCGCCTCCGACACCCGGCGCGGGAACGTGCTTCCGCCGTTCACCCGGTGTCTCCCGCAGGCCGAGCTGCTGCACCAGTCGTTGATCAGTCTCCTGGGGGAACGCGCTCCCGAATGCGCGGCGTTGACGGGAAGGGATCCCCGGACGGGTCAGCCGCTCGGCGGCCGTCACGATCACGCCCACTACCTCCCGCTCGACCTGGACGAGGACGGGCGCCTCGACCACGTCCTCATCCATGCGCGCATGGGCCTCGACGGCCTCGCGCAGGACGCCATTCAGCGGCTCAGCCGCACCTGGATGAAGGGAGACGACCGGGACCTGATCGTAACGTGCGCGGGACTCGGCGATCTGGCGACCTTCGCGGACCAGTTGCGGCTCCGGTCGGGCAAGCCGGTGCCTACTCTGGGCGTTTCGCGCGTGTGGGCGAGCGTGACGCCCTTCATCCCACCTCGATACATCCGCCCACGGGGGCACCTGCTGGAGGACCAGGTGCGGGCTGAGCTCGAGAGTCGCGGGCTGCCGCAGCCTCTTAGGGTCGAGGTCATGAGCCGGGAGGAGCTGGTCGAGCGGCGTCTCCTGCGCTTCGTGAGGACCCGTCGCGAGGGGAAGCCCCAGCCGCCGGTCCCGCGCGCCTATGGGATCAGGCTCGTGTTCGCCGAGCCTGTCGCCGGTCCGATAGCGCTGGGCTATGCCAGCCATTACGGGCTCGGGGTGTTCGGAGCAGAGGGAGGCAGTTGAGGAGAACTCGACGAAATCCGGAGCGGAACATAGATCCATACATTTCTTCCATCGCGTGGAAGATTTGCAAGGATCGCGGGCTGCCTCCCAGGGGCTTCCCACGGCCGTTGTCGTAAGCGGCTCGATCAGCCGTCGATTCACCGGCACGGATCACTCTTCAGGCGACGAACTGCCATGAGCGACGACGCCAACGCCCAGCTGTTGTCGGTGCCTTCAGCTTCGGATACCGCCGACGGGGGGGTCGACGCGCCTGACCTCCTCCCCGTCCGCATGCTCAACGAGTACGCGTACTGTCCGCGGCTCTTCCACTTGATGTATGTCGAAGGCCGTTGGGCGGACAACGTGTACACGCTCGAAGGGCAGGAGGCGCACCGGCGGGTCGACCGGCTGGACCACGTTCTCCCCGACCCGGAAGCCGACGAAGACGTCGAGGAGGATGATGAAGAAGGCGAAGGCGACGGCGATGAGCGTCCGGTGATCAGCCGCTCCGTCGCCCTCGCCTCCGAGCGGCTCGGGATCACGGCCAAGCTCGACCTCGTCGCCACGGCGGGCGATGAGGCGGTTCCCGTCGACACCAAACGCGGGCGCGTGCCGAACAATCCGGAGCGGAGCTGGGAGCCCGAGCGCGTGCAGCTCATGGCGCAGGGGCTGTTGTTGCGCGAGCACGGGTATCGGACCGACCACGGCGTCCTCTACTTCACGGGGTCCAGGACGCGGGTCGACGTCCCCTTCACACCGGAGCTCGAGGCGCTGACGCTCCGCCTCATCCACGAGGCGCGGCAGGCCGCCCAATCCACCGTGATCCCGGACCCGCTCGAAGACAGCCCTAAGTGCAACGGCTGTTCCCTGGCCGGGATCTGCCTGCCGGACGAGACGCTGGCGCTGCGCGGGGTCGCGGCGGACCCTCCCGAGGCCGGGCACGACGCCGTCCGCCGGCTCTACCCCGTGCGCGATGACGCCCTGCCGCTCTACGTCCAGGAACAGGGAGCGCGGGTGGGGAAGAGCGGCGACGTCCTCATCATCAGCAAGGAAGGGAAGGAGCTCGCCAGAGCACGCCTCAAGGACGTGAGTCAGCTCGTCCTCTGTGGCAACGTCTCCATCACCGCGCAGACGCTGCACCTCCTCTGCGAGGCGTCGATCCCCGTCGTCCATCTCTCCAGGGGACACTGGTTCTACGGGATCACGGCCGGGATCACGTTGCGGAACGCCTACGATCGCGCGGCGCAGTTCGAGGCGGCACGGGATCCCGGTCGCCGCCTGGAACTGGCCAAGGCGATCGTGGCGGCCAAGGGGGCCAACCAACGGACGCTACTGCTCCGCAACGCGCGCCCGCGGCCCGAGTCGGTGTGCGAAGAGATCGCCACCTTGCTGAGGAAGGTCGAGCACGCGACGAGCACGGACGCGCTGCTCGGGCTGGAGGGATCGATCGCCTCGAAGTACTTTTCGGTGTTCGGTGCGCTGCTCCGGCCCCGGGACATCGACGCGGACTGGGCATTCGAGAGTCGCAACCGCCGGCCCCCGAAGGATCCGGTCAACGCGCTCCTGTCCTTCGGCTATGCGCTCCTCACCAAGGAGTGCACGGTGGCGCTCCTGGCCGAGGGGCTCGACCCCTGGTGGGGGCTTTACCACCAGCCCCGCCACGGTCGCCCGGCGCTCGCGTTGGACCTCATGGAGGAGTTCCGACCGGTCGTCGTGGACAGCGCCGTCATCACCGCGATCAACACCGGGATGGTGACGGCGAAGGACTTCGTCCGATCGAAGGCGGGATGCGTGCTGAAGGATTCGGGGCGGAAGGCATTCATCCGCGCGTATGAAGCGCGCCTCGACCAGCTCGCCACCCATCCGCTCTTCGACTACCGGTGTTCGTGGCGGAGCCTGATCCGGCTCCAGGCGCGGCTCCTCGCCCGCTGGCTCCGTGGCGACGTGCCGAGTTACCAGGGGATCACGGTGCGGTAAGTGCGACGATGGCTCGGCGGCACTATCTGGTGAGCTACGACGTCTCCGACGACAAGCGCCGGAACAAGGTGTTCAAGACGCTTCACGCCTTCGGCGATCACGCCCAGTACAGCGTCTTCTTCTGCGAGCTCAGCGACCAGGAACTCGTGCAGCTCAGGACCAAGCTCCGGGCGGCGATCCACCACAAGGAGGACCAGGTCCTGATCGTCGACCTCGGAACCAACACCCGCCCGCTCGAGGAGGGTATCGAGGTCCTGGGGCGCGGGCACCAGCCCTCGACGCGCGTCGTGGTGGTATGAGGGCGCTGAGCGCCGTGCGAGCGGGGACGTGCTCCACGGAAAGCGGGCCCTGCTCGAACACGTTGACAATCAAGGTATTGGGACATGAGAATAGATCCTTCTCCACCCCCTCCCACCTCCTGTTCGACCCTACCTCTCGCGAGTTCGCGCGAAACGCGAGTCGCATCAACGGGTTGCGCGGCGGCTGATTCCGCGGCCGAAAGGTCGCGGCCTCATTGAAGCATCTTCCTGACATCCGCGCGCAGCTCGCGCACGTCCTCGCGATTCCGCGGCCGAAAGGTCGCGGCCTCATTGAAGCGCACGGGGGCTCTCGGAGCTTGTTGCGATCACCGGAGACGATTCCGCGGCCGAAAGGTCGCGGCCTCATTGAACCCGGATCCTGCACGTAGTGCCTGAGGTCTGATATTGACGGTTCTGTGGCCCGCAGACCGCTGCTTGGACATGCACGAGTTGATGATCAGGAGAGGCACAGAGCATCTTGCGA
>Ga0181858_1001075_pt1 | contig 13498 bp, 9 predicted proteins | sample NewIslPassag4_SG_FD_130749 | JGI IMG/M metagenome (GOLD analysis project Ga0181858, IMG submission 130749) | Feedstock adapted compost microbial communities from Newby Island compost facility, Milpitas, CA, USA - Passage 4_SG | ecosystem: Engineered > Solid waste > Feedstock > Composting ...
AATGGCCATCGTGGCGGAAGTGGAAGAGGATGGCCAGCGGAAACTGATCGGGGTGGGGCGACTCGTCGCCGATGCCAACCACGAAGTTGCGGAATACGCGGTCCTGGTAGCCGATCGCTGGCACGGGCGAGGTCTGGGCGGTTTGCTCACCGACTACTGCCTGGAGGTGGCCAAGCGGTGGGGCATCAAGAAAGTCGTGGCCGAAACATCCAAGGATAACGCACGGATGCTGGCCACTTTCCGTAACCGTGGCTTTGAGTTCAATGAAAAGGCCGATCAGGACGTCGTTCTGGTGACCAAAACAATCGCCTGACAGGCAGCTTTACATCCTTCGACCTTTCAGCATCCTCGCGCTTCCCAAATTGGGAAGCGTTTTTTTGGAAGAGGCGACAACATTTACCATGGCCGAAGGATCCAGCTTTCGGGAAACAATTTGCTGACCAGCCAGTACCCGATTGCCAGCCCGAGCAGTCCCGAGACAACAAATCCGATAATACCGACAAAGACACGCGGAAGTGTGATCCCAAACCCCACTCGAACACGATCGCCAGCTGCCCGTGATCGCACGCCTGCCGAACCCGGTGGAGAGATCCCCAGATCTGGACTGCCCTGTTCGTGGGGCGGTCGGGTTCCCGCCCCTTCCACTGGCGAAATTTCCCTGCGTCGCCCGTGCAAAACGTTGATCGGCTTTATTGAATCGGCAAGTGCCTCCGGCTGGCCTTGAAGGAGATCTTCCCGCGTGACGCGAGCGACATTCCGTCGAATCAGTGGACCAGGCTCGGATATTGGTGCAGGAAAGGTTTCCGGCACGCTTTCCGTTCCTTTCTGCACCGGTAACTTGGCCGTCGCATTCTCAACCTCGGGAAACTCGGAAGAAGGAGTATGTTCCGGGATAACGGCGGGTGGCGGCGCGATTTCCAGGGGCGTCCATCGGCCCTGTGCCTGAGCCGCGGCCAATCGCGGGTGACGTGGTCGGGATGGCGGCGTCGCCATCGGGCGTGAATCGGCTGCCGAAGCGCTGGCTTCCGCCTGGCCTGTAAGACCTGAGCCTGATGCGCTTTCCTCCGGCTGCCGATCCGCCGAAGTTCGCGTCCTGGCCAACCCGTCGGAAACATGAGCCCACGACTTCGCCGAGCCAAGTGTTTCCCGCCACTGGGTGACGGTTTCCCGCTCCAAACCTGACGCCGGAATAAACACGACCTCCAATTTTTCCGTCGTGCCAGGCCGTCGGGCGGTCCACGCCAACTCCCCGGTTTCCTTACAGGTCACTTCGAGCTGAATAGTCAAAGGACTTGTCGGTTGCGGAGGCCCTTTGATCAGTAACTCGCCCATCTTTTCGCCGCGAGAAGCAACCTCTCTCCACAGGGAGAGACTGAGCGCATCGCTCACCGGATGGGGAATGACGAGCTGATGTACGGTTTGAGCCGGAAGAGCCGTGCCCTCGCCTGCGATGACGATTTTTTCCGCTTCCGGATCCCAATCGGGGACCAGAAAGAGCGTGAAGGGGAGAACGCTCTCGATACTCAAGCTAGCAAACTTTTCTTTTGGAGACCGCGCACGGGCGGAAGGCTTGGACAGAGAGCACGGGATTTCCAAACGCAGGGCGCCATAGAGGGCGGTTCCCCGGGCGACTGCTTCTTCCGGGTTGACTGTGAAGTGGATACTCCGCCCGAAGACGTCACCTAAAACTCGCTGAATCACCGGCATGCGGCCCCCCCCACCCGTCACAACCGGCACCATCGACCGACCCGGTTCGGATGACACTCGCTGCAGATGACGGGTGAGCTTGCGCTGCAGAGAAGCAGTCAGATCAGCGCACTGGCTCTCAAATTCCTGGCGGCTGATGACCATTTCAAAACGGGTGGACTCGAGTTCCACCTCCAGGTACGTGCGTTCACGGGCACTCAGATTATGCTTGGCTTCCACCACTGCCGCATAGAGCTTGTTCCACAAAACGGGATTGCCCCGGGGATCAGAAAACCCGTCGGCGAGCATCCGTTCCGCAACCAGTTCCCCCAATCGTAGGTCAAAATCGTATCCGGAAAGCTGCGGATTCACTTCATAAGAAAGAGTCCGGCACACTCCTTCGTGGAGAACGAGAGTGGCCATCTGGCAGGCCCCACCTCCAAGGTCGAAAACAAAGAACATACGCTGACGGGAACCGGCTCGCTCGATACTTTCGCCCGTCGCCTCCAGGAACGCCAAAACGGCAGCGACGTGGTCTGGCACGACCCCCAATCCATTCAAGCCTGCGATCTCACCCGCGTCGATCACCGCGCGCTGACGCCACTGATCAAAGTGCCCTGGCACCGCGAAAACGCACCGTGACTCTCCCGGTATCTGCCGTTGCAGTACTTCCCGAAATCGTCGCAACACGCAGGCCTGGATTACCTCGGGCGGGAGTTTCTGGCCACGGATCGGTCGGCTGTAGAGGGCCGTCCCCAGCTCCCGCTTCATCCAGTAGGCCACCTCGTCACGATAGAGAAACATGACGCTCCTGGCTTCCCTGCCCACGATGATGTCCGTCTCCGTGAAGCGTACGGCGTTGGGCAAGAACGTATCGCCCCTCTCATCGCGAACCATCTCCGAGTGGCCGCTGGCGTCCAGGGAGGCCGCGCAGATCTTCCAGGTTCCCAGATCGATGCCGACCGGTTTACTTGCGGCGTTCATTGTGGCCTTTTCCGAGGTCACCCGTGCGAGGCTATGGCAGAGGCGGTGCATCGGTCAGTGTGCCTGGGCCGCCGAAGCCCGCTCCGCACGCACTGCCGCCTCTGCGATCATCACTATAACTTTCGGCCCTGTTCTGGTTCTGGTATCATGCATTCAGTTTTTGTGCCAAATCAACTGGCTTTTTCTTGATCCTACCTCACCTATCAGGGACTGAACACTTGCCCGCGCCGGTCCTGGCACACCGGTCGTAGGATTAACCGCGGTCATTTCGGCCTGATAAGCCCTGGAGAATATGGCTGACCGATATGAGTTCAACGCTTGAAGTGGAATTCAAGTTCAGAGAGGTCGATCTTCCCACCGTGGAAAAACAACTCGCCGGACTTGGTGCCGTCCCGGAGGGAATCCGGGAAGAAGTGGATCTTTACTTCGCCCATCCGGCACGTGATTTTTCACAAACGGACGAAGCCCTTCGAATCCGTCGAATTGGTGATCGCAACTGGATAACGTACAAAGGCCCCAAAATCGACACGGTGTCCAAAACCCGAGACGAAATCGAACTCCCCCTGACGGATGGTCGCGAGGCATGGGAAAGATGGAAAACCCTGCTGGAACGCCTGGGATTTCAGCCGGTTCGCCAGGTCGCCAAGCGGCGGAAAAGATTCCGCCTGGGTTGGGAAGGATGGACCGTTGAGATTTCCCTCGACGAAGTGGTGGATCTGGGAGCGTTCGTGGAACTGGAGATCGTGTGCGAACACGAGAAAATGGCGGTTGCCCGGGAAGCCCTTACCCGTCTGGCAGCAAAACTGGGCCTACGAACAATTGAACGCAGAAGCTATCTGGAATTGTTGCTCCAAAAGCAACAGCAGAGAATATGAGCCCTCACTTTCGGGAATCCTCCGAAAAGCTGTCAACCCAGTAAAAATTTGCGAGTATCTGCTTCGATTTCCTGCCGCTGAACACTTTGGCGTAAAATCAAAGGGCGTACAGTCAGATTGTGAACGTTGCCCGGCTTTCGCGGTGGGCTATCGCACTCATGCAGGACATTCCCCCTTTGGATGCGAGCAGAAAGGGTTGTCAGGAAAGGGATTCTCGCCCCCGCACCCAGTGCGCGCCCGATCCTGCTTCGCACAGGGCAAATCTCTGGTTGCTCATTTTTCATCAAATCATTTTTCGCGTGGGGTGGACATTCAAAACCGAGAGCGTCGTCCTTCCCGGATTTCTGGATTTTCTCGTCGGTCCCGGGGCGGGCGTTTACCGGGGATTTTTGCCGATTCTCAATCGCGCGGGCCAGGGCGTCTTCCCCATCTTCCTTGCCAGGTTGATGGACCACGTTCCCACCAAGCGGTTCACACTCGTTATCTTTTCCGCGTTGCTCGCTGTTCCGCTCGGGCTGATGGCCGTTCTGGCCTTGGGACATGGGGAGATCGGTCGCCGCAACGCCGCCGTGACATTCCTTGCGGTTTATTTTCTTTTTTCCGGCATCTACGGCCTGTATCAGGTCGCGTTCAATACTGTCCAGGGAAAACTCATCCGCCCGGATTACCGCGGCCGACTGATGAGCTATTCCACGTTCTGGGGAACGATTCCAGCAGTCCTCGTGGGATTCTTATTACTGCGGTCCTGGCTGTCGGGAAATTTTCCCCATTACGATATCATTTTCGCGGCCAGCGCCTGCCTTTTCGTTTTTTCGGGAGTTCTGTGTCTGCTTTTACGTGAACCAGTCAGGAACGAAACCGGGCACGAGGTGACCACCGTCAGCTTTTGGGAACCGTTCATCAGGTCATTTCGGACTCGGCCCGGATTGAGAGGTCTCTGGCTTGTCGGTATGGTGTACAGCTTTTCTCTCGCGCTGGTCCCGCACTACCAGGCATTCGCCCGAGAGCGCCTCCACATTTCCGCCGACCAGCAATACCTCTGGGTCATCGCCCAGAGCGCGAGCGTCGGCGTGTTCAGCATCCTTGTGGGCTGGCTGGCCGATCGATTCGGAAATCGCCTGACGTTCGCCCTCCTCGTGTTTTGTTCGGCCATGACACCGGCCTGGTGCCTGGCGATGCTCCACCTTCCCCGAAACTGGGTGGAAAGCGGAATCTGGTTCACGTTTCTCACTCTGGCATTCACTACTCTTACGCCGCGTCTGGCCGTCAATTATGCGCTGGAGTTGGTCCCAGCCCAGGAGCATGCAGTGGCTACGGCAGGACTTCAGGTGGCCATCACGCTTCCCCTTCTGGCATCTCCCCTGTGGGGCTGGATCATCGAACTGTGGGGATTCGAAAGACTGCTCCATGCCGCCATTGTGGTGATTTCCCTGGCCGGAGCCATGAGTATCTTCCTGCCCGAACCGCGCACCAGCCTCCACGCCAAACTGCCGTCTAAAATAATCCCGGGCGAGGAATGACCCGGCAGCTACATACGGTTAACCACCTCGATTCCCAGAAGTTCCAGCCCCTGGCGGATGACCCGTGCCGTAAGGTCACAGAGAAGCAACCGGCTTTGCCGTTCTTCACTGTCTGCGGCCTGAAGGACGGGACACGACTCGTAAAAGGTGGAAAAGCGGTTAGCCAGCGAGAAAAGATAGCCCGTCAACTGATTGGGACGGTAATCCTCGAGCACCAATTGGATGGCTTCGGGAAAACGGAGAATCTCGCGCCCCAGGGCTCGCTCGGCAGGGTGTTTCAGGTGGATGGGGCCGTCCAGTTTGCGAAGCGTGGTCACATCTACCCCGCCTTTCGCGAAGATGTTTTGAATCCGGGCATAGGCGTACTGCATGTAAGTTCCCGTGTTTCCGGTCATGGCCAGCATCTTGTCGTAGCTGAACACGTAGTCACTCGTGCGGTTTTGGGAGAGGTCCGCGTACTTCAGGGCGCCGATCCCGACGACTTCCGCGATGCGACGCCGCTCTTCCTCGGACAATTCCGGACCTGTTGGTTTGGCATCGTCATTGGCGCAAACGATCTGGTAAGCTCGGCGGACTGCTTCGTCGAGCAGGGATTCCAGCCCAACTACGTCGCCTTCACGGGTTTTGAAAGGTCGTCCATCCTCGCCCAGCACGGTGCCGAAACTCACATGAACGAGCTTAACCCGGTCATATCCCATCATGCGAGCGGCAGCAAAAAGCTGGCGAAAATGGAGGCTCTGTCGGAAATCCACGACATAGAGGATGGCGTCCGGATTCCAGGTTTCCATGCGGTAGCGAAGGGTCGCCAGATCCGTCGTGGCATACAGGAAGGCTCCGTCCTGTTTGCGGATGATCATGGGTGTGTCAATATCGGGGAAGAAGATGCAAATCGCCCCTTCGCTCTCCCGAGCGAGCCCCTTTTGAACTAGTTCTTCCACCAGTGGCCCGAGACGATCGTGATAGAAACTCTCTCCCAGCGTGTAATCGAAGCGGATACCCAATCGCCGGTAAATGCGGTTCATTTCGTCCAGGCTGTGGGGTAGAAACTCTCGCCATAACCGGAGGTTTTCTTCGTCCCCCGCGTGCAGCTTCGCGGTTTCCTGAAGGACGTCCTGCTCGATGTTGGGATGGGCTTTCGCCCACTCGTAAAGCGTGGGATTGTCCTCGACTGTAGCGCGTTTGCGGCGCAATTCTTCCAGCTCTTCTCGCAGTTCCTCAATTTCCTCCTGGAGTTCGCGACGTTTTTTATCTTCCATCTTGGTGGCCGCCGCAGAGGTCTGATTCGAGCTCACTCCGGCGAGTTCCCGCTCTTTTGCCTGCAAACGACCCTCCAGCTCCGCAATTTTTTGTACTGCTTCCTGATAATCAATGAGTTGCCGCACCAAGCGATACAGTCGGGCAAGTTCCGCCGTGGGGTTTTTCTTGTAGGCGTCTTCGTCAAGAAAATGGCGATAACCGTAAATGATCATGCCGAACTGGGTGCCCCAATCGCCGATGTGGTTATCGCTGATCACGCGATGACCGACGAAACGCAGCGTCCTGTAGATCGCATCGCCGATCACCGTGGAGCGGATATGGCCGACATGCATTGGCTTGGCCACGTTGGGCGCGGAATAGTCGATGATGATGGTTTCCGCCTTTTCCACCGGCGGTACCCCCAGACGTCGATCGTCAAGGAGGCTTTGCAGGCACTTTTCCAGATACTCGTCACGGAGTCGAAAGTTGATAAATCCTGGCCCGGCGATCTCGGGTGGGTGGGCCATGTCGGCCACATCCAGCGCTGCCACAATCTCTTCCGCTATCTCCCGTGGCTTTCTCCGAAGCGCCTTAGCTAATGGCATCGCCAGGTCGGCCTGGTAATCACCTAATCGCTCATCCTGGGTAGGGCGGAGCAGCTTGAGGTAGGACTCCGGATCGGACGTCAACTGAGCGAGAATGGGACGAAAACGGACTCGCAGTTCCTCCAGAATGTTCATCGTGCAGCTTCCTTTGGCACCAAATGAGGCCTCCATCAACACAATTTTCCGATGCCAGGTCTTACCTGGCCTGAGGCGAAGAACGGGAAGCCAGAGCGTCCTCACACGGACGCCATTCTCGCGGAACCGTCACCCCCGGGGGAGAAGGGGATCTGACGGGCATGCGACCAGAGATCTTCGAGGGCGTAATAGCGGCGGGTTTCCGGGTCGAAGAGATGGACAACCACGTCTCCGTAGTCCAGCAGGATCCATCGACTTTCCCCAAACCCCTCAATCCCAAGCCGCCGAGCCCCTTGCTGGGTGAGGGCTTCGTCGATGTGTTCACTCATGGCGTGGAGCTGACGGCGACTGGTTCCCGAAACGATCACGAAGAAATCAAAAAACGTAGTCAGCTCCCGCATGTCGAGGATGACAATGTCCTGCCCACGATGTTCCTCGGCTGTCCGTGCCGCCAGAAGTGCCCGCTCCAAAGACGTTGTGGTTTCGATGGCCGGCATCGCGTTGTCGTAGTCGTTCACTCTCTGATTCTCCAGAAACCCGGATCGAATCACGCAGAACCAGAACCCTGTTTTCCCTCCCTTTGTTATTTTACACGAGGTTTCCCCGGTCGAAAACGTTCGCGCGTTGTGATAATCTGATACCGCGGATGGCGTTTTCGCCCTTCGGGCAGATGAGCCTGACGAGCAGGTCCCTCCGAGGGGCGCTTCGGAGGGGCACGCCTGTCGTGCCCACTCATGCGAAATGGAATATCCAACGTTGAAAGACGGACCTGACAAGCAGGTCCCTCCGAGGGATGCTTCGGAGGGGCACGCTTGTCGTGCCCGCTCATGCGAAACGGAATATCCAACGTTGAAAGACGGACCTGACAAGCAGGTCCCTCCGAGGGATGCTCCAGAGGGGCACGCTTGTCGCGCCCGCTCATGCAACACGGAATACCCAACGTTGAAAGACGGACCTGACAAGCAGGTCCCTCCGAGGGACGCTCCGGAGGGGCACGCTTGTCGCGCCCGCTCATGCAACACGGAATACCCAACGTTGAAAGACGGACCTGACAAGCAGGTCCCTCCGAGGGATGCTCCGGAGGGGCACGCTTGTCGCGCCCGCTCACGCGAAACGGAATACCCAACGTTGAAAGACGGACCTGACAAGCAGGTCCCTCCGGGCTATGGCGAATCCGCGTGGACGTCCGCGTCCCCATAACCGAATCAAAACTGCGGATGTGTCAGGCCGGCAACCGATTGATGTTCCGCGTTTCTCACAACTTCGTGAGGGAATTCTCCATGAGGCGGATGACCGGAAGGCTTTCAACCCGAAAATTACTGCCCTTGACCGCGGTAGGTGTGGTGGTGGCGGTTGTCAGCAGCGTCGATCCAGGCCGTCACCTGGTCTGCGTGGGAGAGTCGCTCCGGCTGTGGTACGAACGGCCGGCAGAAAAGTGGACCGAGGCCCTACCGGTGGGCAATGGCCGTCTGGGGGCCATGATCTTTGGCAGAACGGATCGGGAACGGCTCCAGATCAACGAAGACACGGTCTGGGCCGGTTCACCCCATGACTACTCGCATCCCGGCGCCGCCAAGTATCTTCCTGAGATTCGTCGTCTCCTGCTGGAGGGAAAACAGCAGGAAGCCACCGCCCTGGCGGCCGAGCATTTCATGAGTATTCCGCTCCGCCAGATGCCGTATCAACCCTGCTGCGACCTGGAACTGGACTTCGGCAACAGCGGCCCCGTCAGTTCGTACCGAAGGGAGCTCGATCTTTCGTCCGCCGTGGTGCTGACGACCTACCGCACAGGCGACGTGACATTCACACGCAGCGTCTTTGCGAGTTATCCGGATGAGGTGATCGTGGTCCGAATCACCGCCGACAAGCCTGGGGCGGTGACGTTTGTAGCGTCGTTGACAACACCCCATGCCCAGCACGAAGTTCATGCGGACGACAATCACATCGTGCTCCGCGGCAAGGTGGCGGACTACGTCATTCGGTCCACCGGTGAACGCCTTCCCAGCGCCATCCGTTTTGAAGTTCGAGCTGTGGTTCTGGCGGAAGGCGGCTCGGTCATCGCAGAGAATGGTGCCCTTCGGGTGCGCGAGGCGGACGCCGCGACGATTTTGCTCACGGCGGCCACCAATTATCGCAACTTCCGAGATGTGAGCGGCGATCCCTCGGCTCGTTGCGCTGCGGTGATTCAGAACGCCGCTTCGCTTTCCTACGAGAGATTACTTGCGCGGCATCTGGAAGATTATCGCGCGCTGTTCGATCGCGTTCACTTCTCGCTGCCCGAAACTCCAGCGGCCGATCTCCCCACGGATCGCCGAATCCGCGATTTCGGCAAGCAGGAGGACCCGCAACTGGCGGCCCTCTATTTCCAGTTCGGGCGGTACCTGCTGATCGCGAGCAGCCGTCCTGGCAGTCAACCAGCGAATCTTCAAGGAATCTGGAATGAAAGTCTCAACCCGCCGTGGGAGTCCAAATACACCACGAACATCAATGTGGAAATGAACTACTGGCCCGCCGAAGTGTGCAATTTGTCCGAGTGCGCCGAACCGCTTTTCGCCGCCATGGAAGAACTGGCGATCTCCGGCGCCCGAACTGCCGAGGTCCATTACGGGATGCCGGGCTGGGTGCTCCATCACAATTTTGACCTCTGGCGGGGAACGGCCCCCATCAATGCCGCCAATCATGGCATCTGGCCGATGGGCGGTGCCTGGCTCTGCCAGCACCTGTGGTGGCACTATGAATTCACTTTGGACCGCGAATTCCTGGCGCGCCGGGCATACCCCCTCATGAAGGGGGCTTGCGAATTTTTCGTCAACTATCTCATCGAAGATCCCCGAAGTGATCACCGCTGGCTTATTTCCGGACCGTCCAACTCTCCTGAACAGGGCGGCCTCGTCATGGGGCCCACCATGGACCATCAGATTCTGCGTTATCTCTTCTTGACGACGGCCAAGGCGGCCGAAATCCTTGGCGTTGATCCCGACTTCCGCAACAGGCTCCTGGAAATGCGAGCACGTATCGCTCCAAACCAGATCGGGAAATATGGACAACTCCAGGAATGGCTCGAAGACAAGGACGATCCCAACAACAAACATCGACATGTGTCCCATCTCTGGGCCGTTTTTCCCGGGGAGGAGATCACACCACGGGGGACGCCAGAGCTCTGTCGGGCGGCCCGGCGATCCCTGGAATTTCGGGGCGATGGAGGAACAGGATGGAGCAAAGCCTGGAAAGTCTGCCTTTGGGCACGTTTTGAGGACGGAAATCGGGCATACAAGTTACTCAGAGAGCTGATCGCTCAAAACACCCTCCCCAATATGTTCGATACCTGTCCGCCGTTTCAAATTGACGGGAATTTCGGCGGCGCCATGGGCATAGCCCAAATGCTGCTGCAATCCCACAGCGGTGACATCTCCATTTTGCCTGCCCTGCCGGATGCGTGGCGGTCGGGCCAAGTGGAAGGACTCCGTGCCCGGGGCAAAGTGGGGGTCGCCATCCAGTGGGATGAGCACACGATCCTGGCGAAGCTGACACCCGAGGTGCCCCAGTTGATTCGCCTGCGACTTCCCAGCACCGTCAGACAGGTGGAGATTCACGACGCTGTCGGTTCGCCCGTCACCACGACACGCACCGAAGATGGGGCGTACGTCTTTTCGGCGCAGGCCGGAAGCTACATTATCCAGGCCAGCCGAGGCTAGCGAGGCAAATCTCTGGCGGGTACGAGGGGCGTGCGTCTCCGGCCCCCTCGCCGCAATCTACCGCAAACGCTCGTCCGCTGATTACAATGGACGCTGAAGAGATTGCGTCGCGAGCCCCTTGAAGACCAGTCAACTCCAGACGAAGCCACCCTTAACCGGGGCAAGGCATCGCGGCATTCTGATCGTCTCTTACCGCAAACAGCCAGTGAACCCGGGCGAACGTCTCCGGCTCACCCGGACGCCTGACAAAAGAGTTCTCCGCAAACCGAATCACGGGAGGGAATAATCACCTTTATGATCAGCCGATACGAACACGCCTACGTGCTTGATGTGATGTCCGACGACCATCCCGGCATTGTGGCCCCCGTGAGCGCGGCCGTGGAGGAACTGGGAGCCAACATCGACGCCTGCAGCCAAACGGTGCTGGGCGGCTATTTCACGCTGATTATGATCATCAGTTTGCCCCGCCCCATCGATCCGGAAGAGCTAGCCGAACACGTTCGGAAAGCCGGGGGAGCCTGGAACCTCCAGGTCCTTGCCCGGCGGGCCGTGCCTGTGGAAAGCTATTCTGCCAAGGTGCCCTGCGACCGTTTCGTCATCACGGCGTTCGGCAAGGACCAGCCGGGAATCGTCCGCCGGTTCAGCCAGTATTTGGCAAGTAAAGACATCAATATTGTGGACCTTTACGGCGACCACTCCGGCGACGAGTTTGTCCTCATCGGCCAGATCGAGATCCCCACCAAATGGGATATTCGCCTTCTCCAGGCGGACCTCGAACAGATGGGGAGCGAACTCGGTTTCACGGTGAAGCTCCAGCACGAGAACGTGTTCGTGGCGACCAATCAGCTTCGCCTCATTCACAGCGCGGAGCGCTGGCCCAGTCTCTCCGCCGCCGAGCGATGAACCGGGGTTCCAACATTGACGGGGAGAAGATAAACCAGGTCGCCCCGAAGGGTCCGCCATAGCCGGCCTTCAGACTGTGGGGCAACTCTCATCTCCAGATTGCCCAAACCTCCGAAACCACCAACTTTCTGCCAATCTCAATAAAATCCCAGTCGTCCCCGCTTTTTTTCTGTCGCCAGTAAAGACTCCGGACCGCGCCGCGACTTTCCGCGGGAGTGAAAGTCAGCTCGAAGGAACTTGCCTGTTGGCGCTCGATTGGGACCTCGGCGAATCCGATTTATGGGCTGAATCTTTGTCTGTTCCGTCTAATCCCAGTTTAGTGGTAGGGGCAATTCGTGAATTGCCCCTACCCGACACCGGAGCTTTGGCTTTTCCCAGGGCCACACAAAAAGCGGGGATGGGTCAGCAATAAGAAAGGACGGACCGCCGAACGATCCGTCCTCTGCGTGATCTACATGAAAGATTCTTAACTCAGCCCGGACCGTGCAGGAATAAGCCAGGGCCGCTGGCGCCGATCCAGCCTCACAGCATCTGGCCGAGGCGCTCGACAAGGTCCGCAGTCCGGCAGCTATAACCCCACTCGTTGTCGTACCAAGCCACCACCTTCACCATGGAGCCTTCCATCACCTGCGTCCACGGCGCAGCGAAGATGGAGCTGTGCGGGTTGCCAATGATGTCGCTGGAAACGATGGGGTCTTCGGTGTACTGGAGGATGCCCTTGAGTTTCCCTTCGGCAGCCTCTTTGATTGCGGCGTTGACCTCGGCAGCCTCGACCGGCCGCTTCAATTCCGCCACAAGGTCCACGACACTGCCCGTCGGTACCGGAACCCGCATCGCGATCCCCGTGAGCTTGCCTTTGAGCTCGGGGATCACCAATCCCACCGCCTTGGCCGCACCGGTGGAGGTGGGGATGATGTTCAGGGCAGCCGCCCGGGCCCGATAGAGGTCCTTGTGGGGCAGGTCCAGAACCCGCTGGTCATTGGTGTAGGCATGGACGGTCGTCATCAGGCCCCGCACAATGCCGAACTTCTCGTGGAGGACTTTGGCCACCGGTGCCAGACAGTTGGTGGTGCAGCTCGCATTGGAAATGCATGTATGCTCGGGCTTGAGCTGATCATCGTTAACGCCCAGCACGCACGTGAGGTCGGGAGTGTCCTTGGCTGGAGCGCTGAGGACGACCTTTTTGGCCCCCGCCTCCAGGTGGGAAGCGTACCCCGGTTTTCCGTCACCGCCGCGGCTGGTGAAAACGCCGGTGCTCTCCACAACGATATCCGCACCGAGGTCTTTCCAGGGGAGCTTGGTGGGGTCTTTCTCGGCCATGACGGGAATCTTCTGGCCGTCGATAATGAGGTGCTTATCGTCATATTCGACGGTTCCCGGGTATGTCCGGTGGACACTGTCGTACTTGAAAAGCATTGCCAGGGTCTTCACGTCTGTAATGTCGTTCACGCCGACAACCTGAAAAACACCCGGCTTCTGCATCATGCGGCGGACGACCAGACGACCGATGCGGCCAAACCCATTGATTCCAACTCGGACAGCCACAGCTTTTCTCCTTTCCTGACACAAAACGCCACTTGGCATTAAACTCAACCCATTGTCCCTCGGAGCCTTTAAAACGCTTGATTATATTATAGGAACACGAGCCTAACAACCACCGGACACCTGGCCCATTCCCACTTTTTGGAAGGATCTATCGGAGCTTAAAGGCATGGCGTGCGGTAGGGGCAATTCATGAATTGCCCCTACGTTTTTACGGGAATTGAACTGCGTGGAGAAAGATCGGTCCATGATCTGGATTGTCCAACGTCACAATGCGGATCTGACAGGCAGGTCCCTCCGAACTGACTTTCATCCCT
>Ga0181858_1001081_pt1 | contig 13457 bp, 8 predicted proteins | sample NewIslPassag4_SG_FD_130749 | JGI IMG/M metagenome (GOLD analysis project Ga0181858, IMG submission 130749) | Feedstock adapted compost microbial communities from Newby Island compost facility, Milpitas, CA, USA - Passage 4_SG | ecosystem: Engineered > Solid waste > Feedstock > Composting ...
CCGCGGGGGCGCGGGGGGGCCCGCCGCGAGCCTATGTCTCCGGCGCTGCCGAGGCCCGTTTATCCGGCCTGGCGTATGGCGCTTCCTGCGCCATCCGCGTTGTCCGCGCCCGGGGTATACGACTCCGCGGCTTCATTCGCGCCGGATACTCTCGCGCCGCTTTCCCAGGCGGCAAGGGCCCGCGCGCCGCAGATGCCGCCTGTGCCGCGCCGGCCGGTTCGGACGCTGGGGCCGATGCTCTCCGCGTATTTGCAGCCCCTGATGGTCCATCGTTTGGCTTTTGCCCTTTTCGCGCCCGAAATGGACGGGCAGATCCGGATCATGGAGCGGCTTCGGCTGCTTCATGGGACGCAAGAAAGCTTGCTTGCCGCCGCCATGCAAACGGCGGAGGAATTCCGGCGCGCGGAAGAGCGCCGCACGGGCCGTGCGCCGGTCGCACCCGGCACGCCCGAAAGTGCATTGGTTTTAAATACGATCCGGAAACTGGCCCCCGTTCTCCATCGGGCCCTGACGGAACGAACGGCGGAAGAGCGGATTTTCCGTCTGTCCGAACGGAAAATCGCAGCCACTCCGCTTGAAATGATCTATCATCAATTGCTGCGGGAAACTGTCGGTCCCCGGCGGCGTGACGGCTTGCTGCCGCCCCCCGGCGACGGGCCGGAAGGGTTTCCGGGCACGGAACAATCCCGCACGATCCGGCGGCTTCTTTCCAGCCGCATCGTAATGGAACATATGGAAGCGTTCATCCGCAAAGCCTGGCGGGAAAACCGTCATCTTTCGGTGACGGTTCGCCTGGCGGAACAGATCAGCCAATTCGTGCGGAAACAAACGCCTTTCTTCATGGACATCCCGGCTATCCCGGGCAGCGGGAGAGCCGCGCGGCGCCTCGCTTCGGAGCGGCGCGCGGAAATGCTCCTTGCCCGGCCTACGGTCAGGGAAGCGGAGGCGGTCATCCGCCTGCTGCGCCATTATCTCAATCGCGAAGAGGCGGAGGAGCGGCTGCACGGCCGGCGGATTGTCCGGTTGGCCCGGCAGGAGACGGGCCGGGAGACGGACGGCGAGACCGCATCCGTTTTGCCGCCGCTTTCGGTGCGCGCCCGCACGGCGGAACCGGCCCCGGAGGCGGCCGCGCAGCTTGCGCGAACGGCCGCTCGGATGCAGCATGCCGCGCCGCGCTCTTTCCTGAAGGCGGAAAACATTGCCGCAACCGTGCAGAGCGCCCTCAGCCTTACCGTCAGCGTGCGGCGGATGCTTCGGCTCGGCGCGGCATGGACCGGCATCACGGAAGATCAAGGGCCGGCATTCGCAAGACCGCCATTCGCAGAAGCGCGATCGGCAAGCCCGCTGTCCGCATGGCCGGTTGAGCGCGTGCATCTGGCCGCGCCGCGCGCCTTTTCTGCGCTAAATAGCGCGGTGATGGCGGAAAGGGCCCAAGCGCTGGCGGCCAGGCTGAGCGAACCGGCGCGGCGCATCGCGCAGCGCGCGGGCCACGGGGGACGGGAGACGGAACGGTCCCCGGCCATGGCAGAGCGGCGCAGCGCGCTGACGCACCGGGCGGCAGCGGCGCCCGATGGCGCCGGCGAAACCGCGGAAGGCGCGGCATCCGGACTGCGCGCGCCCGCGACCGATGCGGGCAGGACGGCGGCGCAGCCGTCCGTGACTTCCCCGTGGGCGCGGACTGTCCCGGCGCAGGAGCAGCCTCAGCCGTTCCGCAGCGCGCCGCGCCGCGTCAGCCAGGTGCATGTGACGCGCCGCGAACCGGCCGCGCCGGACGCTAACCCGGATCCGGGGCGGCGCTCCGTTCAGGCGGCCCCGCGGGATGAGCGGCCGTCCGCCGCCGCAGGCGATGCGGCCGCCATGGCGGCGGCGCTGGAGGCGGCGCTGGGCGGCCTCCAGGTGCCGCTGGCGGTGCGCCGAAGCCTGCGCGCCCTGCAGGATGTCCGCCTTACGCGGATGACGGTGCGCGGGGAGCAAAACCTGTTTATCCATCGGCAAATCTTCCGGCGTTTCAACAGCCGGACTGACATATACGACAGCCTGATTTCGGACACCCGTGTGTTCACGCCGTCTCCGGCGCAAAGCGCCGGCGTGCCGTTTGTCGTCGCGAGGTCGCCGCAGCCGTCCGCGCAGCCGGCGCCTGAAGTGAAGATCGAACAGCGGCATGCCGCGGCGGCGCGCATGGAGGTGGCCGCGAAGCGGACCATCGCCGCAGACTACGAGCCCGCCATCAAGGCGCTGCAAACGACGATTCGCAAAGTGGAGGAAGACTTGAGCAAAGTCAAAAGCGAATGGAAGGAGCCGCGCCAGCCGGACATCCGCAAGCTGACCGACGAGGTGTACAAGGCGCTGACGAGCCGGCTCCGCTTTGAGCAGCAGAAGCGTGGCTTGTAGGACACTTTTGCGGTACAGACCGGCGGCAGAAACGAAGAGAGCGTGAGGTGACGACAGCCAGTGGCTTTGGAAAAAGCGAAAATTTTCATCCCGAACCAGGGTTCCGTCGAAGTCATGTTCAACCCGACCGAATACGCCCTGGAATCCGGCAACACGTACGCCTGGCAGACGATCCCCGGGCTCTCGATGCCGATTGCGCAGTTTGTCAGCGGCGAGGCCACATCCCTGACGATGGATCTGTTCTTCGACACGTACGAGAAAAAAGAGGATGTCCGCCAATACACGAAGAAGATCGTCGGCCTGCTGGACGTGGACAAGGACTTGCACGCCCCGCCCGTCTGCGAGTTTGTGTGGGGAACGCTGCATTTCAAGGGCGTGCTGGAAAAGGCGTCCTCCAAATTCACGATGTTCCTCGAAACGGGAATCCCGGTCCGCGCCACCGTCACGGTCACGTTCCGTGCGGTGTACAGTGTGAAGGAGCAGTTCCAGCACATCCCCCGCCAGTCGGCGGACCGCACCAAGCAGCGCACGGTCCGGCAAGGCGAGCAGCTGTGGCATATCGCCGCGGAGGAATACGAAGACCCCGGCCTGTGGCGGGAAATCGCGAGGGCCAACGGCATCGTCGATCCGAAGCGGATTGAGCCGGGTACGGTCATCAAGATTCCGCGGCTCTACGGATAAGGGGAGTCATCGCCATGAGCGACTTCAAACTCGGCTCCGAAACCTACACGTTTGACGAATTGGAGAAAAAATACCGCAACTTCATCGCGCCCGGCTTTAAGCTCCTCATCGACTATAAGGATGCGGTGAAGCAGGGCATGGCGATCTCGGAGCTGACCGTCGAAACGTCCGTTCTGGAGGACGCGGATTCGGTTACCTTTACCGTCGCCAACGCTTACGATCCCGTCAAGCGGGATTTCGCCTGGCTGGGCGATCTTCTCACCCTGGGCAAGCCCCTTGAAGTGCATCTGGGGTATACGGACAAGATGACGCCCATGTTTTTCGGATACATCACCGCCATCAACATTTCGTTTACCGGCGGCGGCATGCCGCAGCTTACGGTGAGCGCCATGGATCTGTCGTTCAAAATGATGCGCGGGCGCAGGTCCGATGAGTACGCCAACAAGAAAATTTCCGAAATCGTGGAGGAAATCGGCCGCAAACACGGCGCCACCAGCTTTGTGATCGATCCGACGCCGGAGAAGATTCCCGTTCTGGCAACGAAGCCGGAATCGGACTATCAGTTTTTGCAGAACATGGCCAAATCGCTCAACTACGAATTTTTCGTCGTGGGCAAAACCCTCTATTTCCGCAAGAAGTTCAAAAGCAAAACGCCGATGATGACGCTGTCGATGGGCAAGCACCTGATGCGCTGCAGCTTTGAGCAGAACCTGTCGGAACAGGTGACCGGCGTCCGGGTCAAGGCCTGGGACCAGAAAAACCAGAAAGTCATCGAAACCCAGTCGTCCAAGGTCAACGTGATCGGCAGCAACTCCAAAACCGGCGCCGATTTGCTGAAGTCCCTCGGCACCTTCGAAGAGCACCTGTACCTGAACGTTGACGATGTGCAGGAGGCGCAGACGATGGCGGAAGCCGCGATGAACGAAAAGGCGATCCAGCTTGTTTCGGGCGAGGCGGCATGCATCGGTCTTCCCGAAATACGGGCCGGCCGCTGCATCAAGCTGGACGGGCTCGGCAAGCGGCTGGATCAGGTCTATTACATTAGCAAGGCCAAACATACCATCGGGGAATCCGGGTACACGACGGAGTTTTCCCTCCAGGGAAATGCGGTGTGACCTATGCAAGGTTTGTTTTCTTCCCAACAATCGCTCAACGACCGGATGCTGGCCCTCGTCAACGGCGTCTACATCGGCATTGTGACGGACAACAAGGACCCCGAAAACCTGGGGCGCGTCAAGGTCAAAATCCCGATCATCGACGACCAGAACTCGCTGGACTGGGCACGGATCACGACGCTGATGAGCGGAAACAAGTTCGGCACGCTCTTTATCCCGGAAGTGGGCGATGAAGTGCTCGTGGCCTTTCACATGGGCGACATCCGCCAGCCCATCGTGATCGGCAGCCTGTGGAGCAAAAAGGCGCCGCCGCCGGACGGCAAGGACGATCAGAACAACGTCCGCAAGATCATGTCCCGCGGCGGCCACGAAATCATCTTCGAAGACAAGCAGGGCAGCGGCAAAATGACCATCAAGACCAAGGCGGGCCAGCAGATCGAACTGGCCGAGCAGCCCGACACCGTCCAGATCAAGGACAAAAACGGACAGAACCAGGTGACGATCAAGGGCGGCGCGTCGGGTTCCATCGAGATCAAAAGCGGCACCACCAAAATCGTCATCAACGGCCAGGGCGATGCCGTAATCGAAAGCACCAAAAGCGTCAAGCTCAAATCCACGCAAGTTTCGATTGAAGCCAACGCCACGCTGGACATCAAGGCCTCGGCCGCACTGAACCTGAAATCGGACGGCATCGTGACGATCAAGGGCTCCATTGTAAAAATCAACTGACGCATCTTCGGGAGGCTGGCCATGTCGAAAGAGTTTTTGGGCAAGGGATGGAAATTCCCGATAGAGGTGGACCCGGCCACCGGGCGCATCAAACAGGCGTATTACGAAGACGACATCGCCGAATCGATCCGGATCATCATCTGGACGAACAAAGGCGAGCGGGTCATGCGTCCCGATTTCGGCTGCGGCATCGAAAAATATTTGTTTGCGGGAAGCGACGACACGACGCTGCGGCTGATCGAGTCCGAAATCCAGGACGCCATCCGCAAGTGGGAGCCGCGCGTCCATGAGGTGGAAGTGCGGGTCGAGCGGGATGCGCAAAATCCGGAAAAGCTCTTGATCCACGTGCAATATGAAGTGCGCAACACGAACAACCTGTTCAACCAAGTGTATCCGTTCTACTTGTATGAAGGATCAAATTAAACCGGCGGAGAGAGAGAAATGTCCAATTATCGCTCTGGGACGGAGCCATTAAGCTGGTATCCGGTCATCGACAATAGAACCAAGGAGCAGCTAATTGAACAGATCCGGCAGATTGCGCCTTACTACGTGAAAGAGTGGAAGTTCAGGCCGGAAGATCCCGATCCGGGCGCCGCCTTGATGCAGATTTTCATTCATCTGCTCGAAGGCAACATCCGGCGTCTCAACCAGGTGCCGTACAAGAGCTTCCTGGTTTTTCTCAACAACTTCCACGTGGAGCTTTCCAAGGCGCGTCCGGCCATGGCGCAGGTGACGTTTAACCTCGTGGAAGGCGCGCCTGAGCCCGTGCTGGTGGAAAAAGGCACGCAGCTTTCCGCCACGGTAAGCGGCGTGCCGGATCCGGTCATTTTTGAAACCGTCCAGCCCATTTTGCTGACGACGGCCAAGCTGGCCGATCTGTTTGCCGTCAGCCCGAAACGGGACCGGATTGTGCGCCTGGCGGACGAAAACTTGAACCTGGCGGGCGAAGACGGGCGGGGAACGGCGCTGTACGGGCTGGAAGGGGAAAACCTGCAGGAGCACGTCATGTATTTCCGGCACGATTTTCTCTTCCTGCTCAACAATCCCGCTTTCCTCGAGCTTGCCTTTTCCCATTCGACCAATGAGAATGCGGTCCATGAGTCCGTGCAGCAACTGGCCGACGGCCGCAAAGTGCGATGGGAGTTTTTCAGCGGCGGCGAATGGGTGCCCTTCGACCGCGTGCACGGGCGCCGGAACGTCATCCGGCTCGTCAAGCTGCGCCCGAAACCGATCGACCCGTCCGAATATCAGGGGCAAACCGGCTACTGGATCCGCTGCCGGGTCGAGACCATGGACAGCTTCACCGGAGCCTCTTCGCTGGCCAAAGTGCAGTTTGAGCGGGTTCTCGTCAAGAGCGAATATGCCGCCGCTTCGGACGACGCGGGCATTTTGCCGGACCGTCTGTTCTTCAATGACCTGCAGGTGGACGCGGAAGAAGGCTGCCTGCCCTTTGGCGATTTCTTCGCGCCGTACGGCCTGTTCTATATCGCGAACAAGGAGGCCTTCTCCAAGCGCGGGGCACGGATCAAGATCCGCTTCCGGCTGGGCTTTGAACCGCACCGCCTGCTGCCGGACAAACCGCCCGACATCAAGTGGAAGATGGTGATGCGGCGGGAGGAATTGGACAAGACGGACGTCCCCGATCCGGTCACGATTTCGCTGGTGCAATGGGAGTACTGGAACGGCAATTCCTGGGCGATGCTGCCGGTATCCGCCGAGGCCAGGAGAATGTTCAGCGTCCCGCGGGAAGACAAGGAGGAAGTGGAGCTGGAGTTCCAGTGCCCGGATGACATTCGGGAGATCCTTGTCAACTCGGAGGAAAACTACTGGATTCGCGCGCGCATCCTGCAGGTGGTCAACGCCTACTCGTCCAATGCGGTCTATTATTCTCCAACGATCGAGCGGATGCGCATCCGCTTCGGGTACGATCAGCCGATTCACGCGCCGCAGGAGCTTAAGGCGGCCAACCATCTGAAGGTGCTGGACCATACGGCGGAAGCGCAAAGCGGCGGCTTTCCGGTCCGCCCGTTCCGGATGCTCGAAGGCGCCCATCCCGCGGTCTGGTTCCGGTTTGACGCGCCGCCTGAGCGCGGCCCGATTCACCTTTATTTTCACATGAAGCCCACACCCGTTTCGAGGGACGATGTTCCGTACATCGAATGGGAGTACCTGAAGCGGACGGGCGGCGGCGCCGTCTGGGCGCCGCTGGCGGTGGCCGACGACACGAACGGCTTTACGCAGAGCGGCAGCATCCAGTTTGCCGGGCCGCGGGATTTTGCGCAGGCGGAACATTTTGGCGTGTCCGGCTGCTGGATTCGCGCGGTCAACCGGGACGGGCGGTATGACCGGGAGGATTGGCAGAAGCAGGTGCCGCGCGTGCTGGACATTTTGCCCAATACGGTGCCGGTCGTGCAGCAGCGGACGATCCGCAACGAGCATCCGCGCCGCGTGGAGCAATATGATACGTTGCTGGAAGAAGTGACCGAATATTACATGCTGGCGGAAAGCCCGGTGCTGTCGGAAGAAGTGTGGGTCGACGAAACCGAGGAGTACCGCAGCGCCGAGCCGGACAAGGGGCTGGAGCAAAGCGGGGAAATGGAAATCATCCGCGACTCCGACGGCCAGGTCATGCGCGTGTGGGTGCGCTACCATCATGTGGAGCATTTCTTGCGCTCGGGACCCGCGGACCGCCATTATACCATCGACCGGGCAACGGGCCGGCTGACGTTCGGCGACGGGATGCGCGGCAAAAGGCCGCCGCGTTTCAGCGAGGACGTGGTCCGGGTGACCTATACCCACGGCGGCGGCAAAAAGGGCAACGTGCCGGCGGGCGCCATCAATACGCTTCTGGAGTCCATTTCTTTCGTTGATGCGGTCGCCAACAAATATCCCGCGGCAGGGGGATGCGACGCCGGCACCATGGAGGAAGCCGTCATCCGCGGTCCCAAGAAGTTCACACACATGGGCCGCGCCGTTACCGCGGAAGATTTCGAATGGCTGACGCGGGAAGCGCACCCCAACGTGGCGAAGGTCAAGTGCCTGCCGAACGTGAACGCGAAGCTGGAAAAAGAGCCCGGCGCCGTCACCATTGTCGTGCTGCAGAAATCCGGCATCGGCAGCGGCGCCCATTTCCAGGAACTGAAGCGAACCGTCGAGCAGCGCCTGCTCGAATGCGCCGCCTCCAACGTGGCGGTGCCGGGCAAAATCCAGGTCATCGAGCCGGCGCTGATGGAAATCGGCGTGCAGGCCACGATCTGGGTCAAATCCATGGAGGACGTGATTCCGGCGGAGCGCGAGATTTTACAGAAGCTGGACGCGTTCTTGGATCCGATCACGGGGAACGCGGACGGGCGCGGCTGGGAAATCGGGCAGATCGTGCATCCTTCCATGTTTTATTCCCTGCTGAAATCGGTCGGCCCGGTGGTGCACATTCCGCGGCTGTCGCTGGACGTGTATAAGGTCGAATACGGCGAGCGGACGGAATGGAATCCGGACAAGATCGCCGATTTGCCGCACAGCATTGTCGTCCCCGGCAAACATCGGCTGACCATCGAGCTCAAGAAATAGAAGGGGGGTAGTCCAACGTGCTGCCTTTGCCAAACCTGGATGACCGTACCTTTGAGCAGCTGGTGGCGGAAGCGCGCGCGCTCATTCCGGTCATTTATCCCGAATGGTCGGACGAGAACGCGCACGACCCCGGGATCACGCTGCTGGAGATGCTCGCCTGGCATATCGAAATGCAGCAATATCAGCTGGACCGGCTGACGACGAGCCACGAGCTGAAGTTTCTCAAGCTGCTCGGGGAAGCGCCGCGGGACTGCACCCCTTCCATGACGTCCGTGAGCTTTTCCAACGCGGTGAAGCCGCTCCTTGTGCCGTACGGCACGCTGCTTCGGGTCGGCGCCCTGCCGTTTGAGACCGTGCGGCCGGTGACCGTGCTGCCGGATTCTTCCCGCAGGGTGTTTGTGCAGACGCGGGACGGCGTGCAGGAAATTACGGACGATTTCGAATCCGGCAACGCGCCTTTCTATCCGTTCGGGGAAAAGGCGGAAAAGGGCTCCCGCATGATCATTCACTTAAGCGAGCCGCTGCCGGCGTCCATGCCGCTGTCGCTGTGGATCCAGCTCGAGGACCAGGAACCCGATATCCGCATCCCCGCCCGGTACAAACGATTCACGCCTTCGGCCAAAGTGCTGTGGAGCTATTGGGAGGAGAAGGAAGACGGCGAGGGCGAATGGAAGCCGATTCCGCTGGAGCGGGACGAATCCTACAGCCTGCACCAGAGCGGGCCGATCCTGTTCGAAATGCCCCCTGAAGCGGGGCCGGTGCGGCGGCTGATGGCCGAGCTTGTCGACGGCTTTTACAACGACCCGCCCCTCATCCGGCGCATGGTCTGGAACGAAGTGTTCGCGCTGCAGGGGCAGTCGCTGTGCCTGTACGAGAGCTTTGACGGGCCGGAAGCGGCGCAAGGCGCGGCGGAGCCCGTGCGCTTCGAGTTGCAGCATGCGCTGTTTCAGAAAGGCCGGATCTCCGTGCAGTTCAGGGAGCCCGGAGGCGGCTGGATCGACGCCGACGAAAGCCTGTACGATATGGAATATCCGCCGGGCCGGGCGTACATTGTGTTCAAGGATCCGTCGGTCTTGCCGGCGGGTGAGCGGTCGATCCGCGTCATCGCCACGGCGGAAGAATTTCTGGATTACGTGTACATTGGCACGGGAACCGGCATTTCGGGCCAGACCTTGCCGATCCCGGTGTTGTCCCTCTTGCCGCAAAATTTGCGCCTGCAGGTCGGCTGGCTGGAGGAGGAAAGCGGCCGGATTATCTGGCATGACTGGCACCGCGTGCTCGATTTTGACGAGTCCGGCGCCGACAGCTATCACTACGTCATCGACGAGGAAGCCGGCGTCATCCGTTTCTCCGACGGTGTGCGGGGCGCGGCGCCGCCGCATGCGCCCTTTCCCAACATCCGGATCATCGGATACCGGGTGGGCACGGGCGCCGCGGGCAACATCAAGGAAGATGCGATCTGGGATATGGAACTGTTTGACCAGCCGCTGAAGGTCACCAACCTGTTCCCCGCCTACGGCGGCGCCGATGCCGAAACGGTGAAAGAGGCCCTCGAGCGGGTCAGGCTGCAGATTCTGGAGCCGGCATGCGGCGTGACCGGCGAGGATCTGGAGCGGCGGGTGCGGGAGATCCCGGGCCTAAGGATCGCCAGGGTAAAAGCCATTCCCGGCTATCACAAAAACATTCGCAACTACCCCGAAGAGCGAGCCCTTGGCCATACGTCCATCGTGGTCGTACCGTACAGCAAGATGCGGAAGCTGCCGATGCCGGCGGAAGGCATGCTGCAGACGATCCGCCGCCATCTGGAGCCTTACCGCCTGCTGACGACGGAACTGCACATCATACCGCCCGAATATGTGAAGATCAGCGTGCGGGCGGTCATTGTGGCGGATGCACGGTACGAAGGCCGCGAATGGACGGTGAAGGAGGCCCTGAACCGGTGGCTGCAGCCGTTTGGCGACGGGGAGACGGAGGGCTGGGAGTTTGGCCACCCCGTTTACAAAAGCGACGTGTACGACGTTATCAGCCGCGTGCCGGGTGTGCAGTACATACAGGATGTGTGGCTGATGGCGGAAGGGAACAATGTGCGCCAGGACGAAGGCGGAGATATCCATATTCCGCCCAACGGCCTCATCATCGCAGGCGAGCATGACATTGAGTTTATCACGTCGGGCAGATAGGAGGCGCGCGCATGTCGGGCAGCCCAAGGTTCTTTTCGTTTTACAAGCCGGCGGATTTCAAACGCGGCACCTTTTATCATTTGGAAAGCCTGAAGGCCGGCTTTACGATCCGGCGGGAGCAGGTGTACCGCCTGCTGCGCAGGCTGCGGTTTGCCAATCCGCTCCTTTCGGGCGCCATTTTGGATACGGCTGTGGATCCGAATGGCCGCTGGTTTCTGCTGGATGAGCAGCAAGTCATCTGGCGGGCGGACTTGATGAGCGGCCATGCGGAAACCGCCGCGCGCTGCGCCAATTTGGCGGGTGAGGGCGGCCGGCTGCGGATTGCGGCGTCCCGGGATTCCGTGTTTGTGATGAACGCGGGTCCCGCAGCCTCGATCCAATCCCTCACGGCGGACGGGGGACAGGTGCGCTGGACCGTCAGCGACTGGTACGGCGAAGCGATCTGGGGCCTGGCCCTCGCCGCCGAACCCGATGACGGCGTGGCGGTGCTGGCGGGCATCGGCAGTCCGGAGAACGTGCAGCTTCTTCGCCTGGATGCGTCCGGCATGCCGCGCGGGCAAATCGCGATGCCGTTTTTTGCGGAAGTGAAGGCGGATGAAACGGATGCGGACCGGTTTCAGTTCTCCATCGGCGCGAAGGGAAGCGGCTGGATTCTGGACCGGAAGTCCGGCATGCTGGCGCATGTGCAGCCGGAAGCCGGCCAGGCCGGCATAGTGCCTTACTCACCGGACCGTTTGGCGGACAGCCCGGACGACGAAGAAGACGAAACGATCCAGGCCATCTGCAGCGACGGAGGCGATGGCGCGTGGGTGCTGAGCCAATCCGGCGGCGAACTGAGGCAAATTTCCCTGGTGCGCGTCCGTCCCGACGGCACCTCGGGCGAGCGGGGGCACGCGGGCAGCGCCGAGGGCGGATTCATGATCGCGGATGCCGGGCGCATCCTGATCTGGAACGCCGGGGAACGCGAGCTTTTCATTGTGAAGCCGGTGTCCGAAACGGCGGTCTGGAAACCTTTTGGCCGGCGCATGGGCATCTGGCTGAGCGACGCGCTGGACAGCGGAACTTCCGGCACCGAATGGCACAAGCTCGTGCTGAACGCCGAGCGGGAGCACGACACGCAAATCATTGTCCGGTACTACGCTTCGGACCAGAAACAAGTGATTATCGGCCATGAGCGCGTGGACCTCAGCGAGTACATCCGGAACCCGGACATTCCGCCGGAGCGGAAGCTGGAAGCTCTCGCCGGCATCTGGTCGGAGCCGCTGAAAGACCCGCAAGACGCTCTCTTCATCAAGGCCGTCGGGCGCTACCTGTGGCTCAATATCGAACTCATCGGTTCGGAGCAGAACGCGCCTCGGGTGCACAGCATGGAAGTGCATTTTCCCAGGTCAAGCCTTATGGAATATCTGCCCGCGATATACCAGCGGCACGAACCTTCCCGGGATTTTCTGTCCCGGTTCCTGAGCCTGTTTCAGACGCTTCTGGACGAGACCGAGCGCAACATTGCGGGCGCCACCCGGACGTTTGACGCTGGCGGGGTTTCGGGCCCCAGCCTGCGCTGGCTGCTCGGATGGCTCGGCATAAGGGCGGAAGACCAATGGACGGAAGAACAGCTCAGGAAACTGCTCAGGAAGGCGCCGGAAATTTACCGATTGCGCGGGACCCGGTACGCGCTGGAGCAGCTGATCGAAATTTACACGGGTGAAAAACCGATCATCCTCGAATACGAACAGGTCAAGCCCCTGAAGGAAAACCCGGAACTGAGCGAAGTGACGGATCAGCTCTATGCCTCCGAACCGCACGCGTTCAACGTGCTGGTGAAAGCGGAGCACGCGGACACGGAAGTCAAACGGGCCACTTTAAGGCAGATCATCGAAGCGTTCAAACCGGTTTTTGCTTCGTACAAATTGATCATTTTGCAGCCGTGGGTGTACATGGATTTCCACTCCTATCTCGGCATGAACACGGTCTTGTCGGAACCGGACCTTGCCAGACTGGACGGCCGTTCTTCCATGCCGCATCATACGATCACCATCGATGCGGGGCTCGAAAACCGTTTGGATCAGCACTCCAGGCTGGGACTGGACTCCCGGTTGGAATAAGGAAACCTAACATGGAGAGGAGAAAGAAAGGATGAACAGAACGAGGTACATCCCGTTTGAGCGCAACCGGTATTTTTACGGCAAGCTGCTGACGGTGCGGGATTTCATGTCCGAGCAAACCTACATGACCGACAAGCGCCGCCTTGCCAACCGGCTTCTTTTTGGCAGCGGAGTCGTCGCCGGCCTGCAGGTTATCGCCGTGGACGACAAATCGATTTCCGTGGAAACGGGGCTGGCGTTTGACCAGCTGGGCCGGGAAATCGTCGTGCCTTCGCCCGTGACCTTGAAGCTTTCCAACATTGAGGGCTTTTCCCACAACGATTACGCCAAAAACGTTTACCTCTGCATCGCTTACGACGAAAAGGGAAAGGAACCCGTACATACGGCAGCGGGCGTGACAGGCCGGGACGAAGAGATCACGGAATATAACCGGATCCTGGAAAGCTACCGGCTGTTTATCCGGGAACAGCCGCCTTCGCCTAAATGGCAGGAGTACGACGACCTGATCGAGGACACGTCCGTCTGGTACGACGATGGCCAGGTGCGCATCTTGCAAAGCGTTCCGCGCTTCATCGAAGCCGGTCAGACGTTCGAGCTGCGCCTGACCGTGGAGAAGACGCTGCAGACGCCGCACGTGGAATTCGAGTACGAGCCGGAATGGACCGGCGTGGAGGCGGCGGAAGATTTGCCGG
>Ga0181858_1001098_pt1 | contig 13367 bp, 8 predicted proteins | sample NewIslPassag4_SG_FD_130749 | JGI IMG/M metagenome (GOLD analysis project Ga0181858, IMG submission 130749) | Feedstock adapted compost microbial communities from Newby Island compost facility, Milpitas, CA, USA - Passage 4_SG | ecosystem: Engineered > Solid waste > Feedstock > Composting ...
AGAACAGTATCAAAAGAGGCCGCTCACATAGGCGGGCATGCCCCCCTGCCCTCCCCCGATTCCCATCCAGCTCAACTTGCCACGCATTCGGATCGAGAGGCAGTCCGGCCGGTGACCTATTCCACCGGGGACGTCGGCGCCACAGTTTCGGCGAACGCAGGAACGGCGGAAGTTTCTGACGGAACCCCTCCGCTGGTGATGGCTCCGCCGCCCTCGGTCCCTCCTGGAATCCAGGGACCGATTTATGTGGACGCCCAGGGACATGTGCTTCCCCGTGGGACACCGCCGGGTGTGGTAGCCGGTGCGTGGACACCTCCGGGGATTGCCGGCCCCTGGCCGCAGGATGAATTTCTGGCCGATGGCGGCGACTTACCGCCGTTTGCCGGGCTGGCCGAAAATGGGGTGACCGGACTCAACCCGGAGGATACGGTGGCAAGGTTTCAAACGGCCGACGGCAAAAGCCGTGTCCAGGCCTTCAATCGGGTCTTCATTTACAGCCCACGTTTTGCCTCGGTCCGTCAAGTGTCGGGCGTTCGAGCGGACGAACAAGCCGAAAAAGTGGTGGGTGTTTCAACCCCGACCCATATGGCCCGAATTGAAGAAGTTCAATCCGTGGGGATGGGCACCCAGAATTACCAGGCCCGAGCCGGAGTGCAACATCGCGGCCTGGCGATCTTCGAAAGTGGCCAGCGCGACGGAGCGGTCTCTCAGGCCCTGGGACCGCGTGGCTTCTCCGACGCTTTCAAGCCTTACGAGAATTTCAGCCTGATTGTTAAAGGTCAGATGGTGGCCGACGAAATGCCCACACTGGCCCAAAGCGTCCAGGCGGCCATTGCCTGGACTGCTGATTCCCAGGTCCAGGTGGTGGTGGATGGCCGTGCGGCCTCCGAAGAAGTCGGCGTCAGCCGAGTGCACAGTCTCTATCGAGTGCAGAGCCGTTATGGAGAGGGCAAACTGCGACTGGTCAAAGTCGCATCGACGGCCACTGCCCTGCCTGGCGAAACGGTTGATTTTACGCTTCGGTTTGACAATGTGGGCACCGTTCCGATCACGGATCTCGTCATCATCGACAACCTCTCCACGCGATTGGAGTATGTGGACGGATCATCGCAGGCGAGTAAGGGAGTGGAGTTCTCCGTCCAGCCCAATGAAGCAGGTTCGTTGACCCTGCAGTGGCGCTTGACCGAGCCACTCCCACCCGGCGAAGGCGGCGTCATTCGCTTCCAGTGCCGGGTGCGATAGTCCACCTGCTGATCCTGGAATCTGCCGTGTGGGACAACGTCTGACCCACGCCACGTGAGGTGGTTGGTGGTCGCTTCTGGCGATCTCACCGAATGGCCCGGCGACTCGCCGTTTTGCAAGACCGATTGACGGTCGCCCGCACCAGACAGCGTCGCGAAGCCCGACTTATCCCCACTTGTCATGAAACATCCCGGCCTGAATGGGCTATCGGCGCAACCCATGAATTGCCCGAACCTTCAAACGGAAACCGCAGTCAGGGGAGCATAGTGGACCTGGCCACGGGGTGGTAATATACACAGTTTGCACGTCACCCGGTTTTTTCCCTTTCTCGGATGGAAGAGGCACCCTTTATGTTCGACTCCTGGATCGCCCACCGCATGCGTCAGTTTGATGCGTCCGGAATACGCAAGGTTTTTGAACTCGGTGCCCGGTTGAAGAATCCTATCAACCTTTCGATTGGACAGCCCGACTTCGACGTTCCCGAGCCGGTCAAACAGGCGGCGATTGACGCCATTCGAACAGGAAAAAACGGCTATTCGGTAACCCAGGGAATCGCCCCCCTGCGGGAGAAGTTGCAGGAACTCATCAGTCAGCGCTACGGCCATCCGGACCGAGAAGTCTTCGTGACGAGCGGAACCAGCGGCGGTCTGGTGCTGGCCATCCTATCCCTGGTGAACCCAGGCGAAGAGGTGGTCATCTTCGACCCGTATTTCGTCATGTACGAGGCGCTCATCCATATTGCGGGAGGGGTGCCTGTGGTGGTGGACACGTATCCTGATTTTCGGATCGATGTCAATCGCGTGGAAGCTGCCCTGTCGCCACGGACGAAAATGGTGATCGTAAACAGTCCGGCCAATCCCACCGGAGTTGTGGCAAGCGAGCAGGAGCTTCGAGATCTTGCCGACTTGACAGAACGCCGCGGGATCGTTCTCCTGAGCGACGAGATTTATCGCGAGTTCTGCTACGATCAGCCTTTCGTGTCCCCTGCCCAGTTCAATCCGTCCACAATCGTTGTGGAAGGGTTCAGTAAAAGCCACGGGATGCCGGGGTGGCGGGTGGGAATCGCCCATGGACCAAGGGCGATCATCCAGCAAATGCTCAAGCTTCAGCAGTACAGCTTTGTGTGTGCCCCCCAGCCGTTTCAGTGGGCAGCCCTGACGGCTTTGGAAGTGGATATGTCAGCCTGTTTTGCCGCTTATCGGCGAAAGCGTGATCTGATCGTCGAGGGCCTGGGGGACATTTACGAACTGGTCACGCCTCGCGGTGCCTTTTACGCTTTTCCCAAAGCCCCCTGGGGAACCGCCACAGAATTCGTCATGGAAGCGATCGAAAAACACAACCTGCTCATCATTCCGGGCAACGTGTTCAGCCGGCGTGACACGCACTTTCGCATTTCTTATGCCGCACCAGATGAGGTCATTGAGCGCGGTATTGAGGTCCTGCGCCGAATGGCCAGGCAAGTGTAAACCGCGGATACAGGTCAGCCCTTCTCTTCGTCACGCCACGGATCTGGCCGGCAGAGAGAAGGGATTGCCACACGTAACGGCATTCTCAGGCCGTCTTCTGCCTTGCCACGGGATGCCCCAGAAGCGGTTTTCGCCCCTCCACGACGTCCACGTCCACAATGTAGCGGTAGCCAGGTGGCTGATCAGGGAGCGAGAATAAGGCGTCCAGCATGATGCCTTCCACGATGGACCGTAAACCGCGGGCACCAGTACCTTTCTCGTAGGCTTTTCTGGCAATGAGCTGGAGCGCTTCGTCGGTGAACTCCAGCTCGGCGTTCTCCATGGCAAAAAGCTCCTGATACTGCTTGACGAGGGCATTTTTCGGTTCTGTCAGCACGCGGACCATGGCCGGCACATCGAGCGGACGGAGCGCCGTCACCACTGGTAGCCGACCGATGAATTCGGGAATCATTCCGAACTCGACCAGGTCTTCGCTTGTCACGTGCGACAGAAGATATTCGCGACGGAGCTCGTCTTCCGACAGTCCCCCCTGCTGGCCGGGGACCCCGGAAGCGAACCCGATAGAGCGTTTTCCTAACCGTCGGGCAATGATTTCCTCCAGCCCGACGAATGTGCCCCCGCAGATGAACAGGATATTGGTCGTGTCAACCTGGATGTACTGCTGTTCGGGATGCTTGCGGCCGCCTTGGGGAGGCACGTTGGAGATCGTCCCTTCCAGCATCTTGAGGAGGGCCTGCTGAACCCCCTCCCCTGACACGTCGCGCGTGATGGAGACGTTATGGCTGGTTTTGCGGATTTTGTCGATTTCGTCGATGTACACAATCCCCCGCTGAGCCGCCTCGATATCGAAATCTGCCGCGTGGAGCAGCTTGAGGAGAAGATTTTCCACATCCTCCCCCACATATCCGGCTTCTGTCAGTGTTGTGGCGTCGCCGATGGCGAAAGGAACATCGAGGAGTTTGGCCAGGGTCTGGGCGAGAAGTGTCTTTCCGGAGCCCGTCGGACCGATCAGAAGAATGTTGGACTTATCCAGCATGACGTCCGACGTACCACGATGCATTAGACGGCGGTAATGGGTGTATACCGCCACCGCGAGGACCTTTTTCGCTTCGTCCTGCCCAACGACAAATTCATCGAGCTTGGCCACAATTTCGCGCGGTGTGGGTACGCGGGCAAAGAGAGGCCGCGCCGTGCCGGTGCGGCGCCGCTCCTGTTCCAGGATCGACTGGCAAAGATCGATACAATCCCCGCAGATGTAGACATCACCGGGCCCCTCTACGAGGGGGCCAACGTCCCGATAGCTTTTGCGGCAAAACGAGCAGAACGCACTCTTTTTGCTCGCGCTCGCATTGCGTCGACCCGAGGTGAAGTCCCGTCCTGTTGGCATGCTCGTGATCCCCGGTGATTAAGACAGTTCCCTATGGACTCCAGGCCCGACCTCGCACAACTCGCGACAGGAAACCACCCCACCCACTCGTATGTGCCAGGTTCTAATGGTCCCACTCCCCTCCTGACATTGATTGGTCATCGGCTATTGGGCCACTAAATCGGGTACGCAACACGGGCCGTGGATGTTATTTGAATAATCAGAACGTCGGGCACTGTCCGAAAATATTCACACACTTGCTGGCCCTTTCAGCCCCCCATCGCGCGGGGCAGCCACCGTCCGGCCTCCTACTGGACCGCTTTGCCCCGGCCCTGAAGGGAATCCTTCATCTTTTCGGCTATGGCACGGTATTCGGCGTCGCTTAATCGGCCTTCTTTCTTCAAACGTTCCAGGTCGAGAAGCGATTCTTCACGCTCTGCCGCGTCGCTGGTCACTTCACGGCGAAGTTTTTGCAGGACGTAGATCCCCACCGCAATCAGGGCAACGAGCGCCGCCAGCCACGGCAAAAGAGCTACGAGGATCTGGAAGGTTTGAAGCATGAGCAACACCGTATTGTGCCATCAGAGTACGTTCTGCCGCCGCTGGAGCGCCCGTCAGTCGAGATTGCTCCACGCTTGCGACTCGCCTGCCACCAGGATCATGGCCAATTGAGACTGCTCCCGCAGCTTATCAGTATTGTACCGTATTTTGGGACGCCGGCGTGTCAGGTGCTTCGCGGGCGGTTTTACACCAAGACGAGACTCTCGGCGTCGTGTCCGTCGGTCGCCCAGCACCTCGGCTTGTCCCCGTTAGAAAACGCGGCTTGTTGACATGGATCCTTGGCAAGGGCTATGCTCAACGATCATTGGAGACCCGGCTTGGGTCGAATAGAGTGAGTACAGATGAGTACGAGGGATGATGAGGAGCGATATATGTCAGCGGTACTGACGCGCATTCTCGATTGCGGTGTGGTGGCTGTCATGCGATCGGACCGCGGGGACGTCCTGGCTGACGTGGCGGAGAAATTGGCATCAGGCGGTGTCACAGCCATTGAGGTGACTTTCACAGTCCCTCGGGCCCACCGAGTCCTGGAAGCGGTCGCGAGTCGCTTGGGAGACCAGATCGTTTTGGGCGCGGGGACTGTACTGGACCCTGAAACCGCGCGCATCGCTATCCTGTCGGGGGCTGAATTTATCGTCAGTCCGACGCTCAATGTGGCGGTCATTGAAATGTGCAAGCGCTATGGGAAGCTCGTTTTTCCGGGCGCATTCACTCCCACGGAAATTTTGACAGCCTGGCAGGCGGGGGCAGATATTGTGAAGGTGTTCCCTGCAGACGTGGGCGGACCGGCGTATTTTAAGGCGATTCATGGTCCCCTTCCTTCTATCCGACTCATGCCAACTGGGGGCGTGGATCTGGATACGGCCGCCGATTTTATTCGGGCGGGAGCCTGCGCCTTGGGAGTGGGCAGCGCTCTTGTGCGTCCCCAACTCGTTCGGTCGGGGAATCTCACCGAAATCGAATCCCTGGCCCGACAGTTCGTGGAAATCGTAAGACAGGCCCGCGCGGAGAACGGGCAGCGACGCTAGCCCGATCTGCTACACGCAGGCAGAAAGGCCATTTACCAGCTCGGGTGTGCTGCTGATTCTGCTCGAAACAGGAAAGAGCCTTTTGTGATTCTTTTACATGGTTGAATATGCGAAGTTCCGTGCTCTCGGCCCTTGAATTTCTCCTGCAGGAGAGCGTCCCGGAGAGCTTCATCTGGGTGACTTACGGCGATGATGAATACCTCCATACGCTCACCCTCCAGAAACTCCGGAAGGTCTGGCTGCCACAACCGGAGGATGAGCTCAACCTCTCGGAGTTCTCCGGGGACGATGCCACCTGGGCGGACGTTTATCGTGAGCTGGTCACAGTCAGCATGTTCACCACACATCCCCGGGTGGTGATAGTGACACAGGCCGACAGCTTTGTGACTCGCTACCGGGCGGAACTCGAAAAATGGGTGGGCGAGAGTTCCCCCCGAAACATCCTCGCCCTGTCGGTGCATCAGTGGTCGTCGCAAACACGGCTTGCCAAGCTCGTTGCCGAAAAGGGCCTGGTCATTGAGTGCTCGTTCAGCAAGAAAAAGCGTCCAGAACTCGTCGCGTGGATTAAAAAATGGGCGAAGCAGCAATACGGGTTGACGGTGGAGTCCGAGGCCGCGGAGTTGCTCCTGGAGTCGGTGGGACCCATCTCCGGCCTGGTTGATCAGGAATTGCGAAAATTGGCCGGTTTGGGAAAGAAGACCATCACCGCCGAGATGGTGCGGGAGCTGACGGGCACATGGCGGACGAAGACGGTATGGGAAATCATTCACGCGGCGCTGGAGGGAAGGACGGCCGTGGCACTCACCGAGGTTCACCGCCTGCTGGAGGCTGGAGAAACACCCCTGGGGATTTTGGGAATGATGGCCGCCACACTCCGACGCTACACCCTGGCCACGCATCGCTATCTGCATCCTGTGCCCGGTCAGCCTCGCGTGACGCTGCAAGGGGCACTCTCAGAATCAGGCGTTCCCGGGTTTGCGTTGAAAGACGAGGAAATGCGGCTCCGCCGGTTGGGCCGTCACCGTGCAGCACAGCTCGTCCACTGGCTCCGCAAAGCAGATGCCGCCATGAAAGGGAGCCTGGCGACCGACCCGAGGATCATTCTGGAACGGCTCATTGTGGTGCTCGGACATCCCCAAGCAGCGGACGGACGATTGGCTCCGCTGTAATGCGTAGTCACCGTCGTGCGGTCCATTCCAGGCGATTCTTGGAGGTGCTGCTTTCTAGACACGGGCCCTCAAAATGAGTAGACTTGACCTAACAGAAGGGGTGTCCGAACATACCAGGGCGCCGCAAAAAGTTCGTCGCTCCCCGAGAAACGTTTTCATCGCTTGTGATCGAGGAAGGATCAGTGCTATGAACCGTGTGAGTCGTCGTGCGTTCATTGGGACATCGTTGGGGGCACTTGCTTCGGCCTGGGCGGTTCCCACGTTTGTCAAGGGTGAGGGAGCCAACGAAAAAATTGGGATGGCCATCATCGGGGTTCGCGGTCGGGGAGGTGAGCACATCGACGCTTTCCTGAGCGATCCACGCGTGCAGATCCTGTACATCGTGGATGCCGATGAGAAAGTCGGCCAGGGGCGCGTGGAGCAAATCTTCAAGAAAAAAGGTTTCCGGCCCAAGTTTGTGCGGGACCTTCGGGAGGCCCTTGACGATCCTGCGGTGGATGCCATCAGCACAGCCACGCCCAATCACTGGCATGCCCTCTGCGGCGTGTGGGCCATGCAGGCCGGGAAGGATGCCTACCTCGAAAAGCCCATCTCCCATGAAATCGCCGAGGGCGCAGCCCTGGTGGCAGCGGCGAAGAAGTATAAACGGATTTGCCAGGTAGGTACGCAGTGTCGGTCCAACCCGGCAATTCGGGAAGCGATCGCTTTCCTCCACTCCGGCGGTATTGGAGAAGTGAAGTTTGCCCGCGGGCTGTGCTACAAACGGCGAAAGTCGATCGGCCCGAAAGGGGATTATCCGATTCCGCCCGAGGTCGATTTCAATCTCTGGAGTGGTCCGGCACCCTACACCACACCGCGGTGCACCCGTCCGAATTTCCATTACGATTGGCACTGGCAGAGGCTATACGGTAACGGCGATCTTGGCAACCAGGGGCCCCACCAGACCGACATCGCTCGCTGGGGACTCGGGATTAACAGCCATCCCTTGAGCGTGATTTCTTACGGGGGCCGACTGGGCTACCAGGCCGAGCGGAATGATGACAACTACGTCGATGCCGGCGACACAGCTAATACTGAGGTTTCCATCTACGATTACGGCGACAAGTGCATCGTCTTTGAAACGCGCGGTCTGTCAGTGGCCAACTCCGCGGACGAGGAAATCAACTATTTCTTCCAGGGTATCTCGGAAAACAAGATCGGCGTGATTTTCTACGGGTCCGACGGATATCTCGTCCAGCGGACTTATACCCATTGCGTGGCCTACGACAAAAACAAGAAACCGATCAAGGAATTCAAAGGCGCCGGCAACCACTTCGCCAACTTTATCGATGCATGCATCAGCCGCAACCCCAAAGATCTCAATTCCGACGCCTGGGAGGGACACCTCTCGGCAGCCATCAGTCATCTGGGCAACATTTCCTATTATCTCGGTGAAAATAACAAGGTTTCGCCCGAGGAAGCCAAACGCGTGTTGGCCAACGTCAAGAGCCTGGATGACAATATCGCGACGCTGGAACGGACGCTGCGACATCTCGTGGATAACGGCGTCGATCTGAAGAAATATCCCATCTCTATGGGACCGCTCTTAAAGTTCGATCCCGAGAAGGAAATCTTCCCGGATTCACCGGAAGCGACCGCGTTGACGACGCGGGAGTATCGAGCTCCCTTCGTTTGTCCAACAGCGGATAAAGTGTGAGCACCAGGCGGGCGCACCCGCCTTGCCCAAGGTCTGCCAGCTTCGGGCCCCGTCGCGGTGTATTCCGAGACCGCGTGATCCCGGTCGATGTGAAAACCACGACGGGGCCGGATGATGTTATAAAAAACGGGACGGTTCAAGTTCCCAAGTCCAGCAGGGAGGATCGCCATGCTGGACCGACCGGTTGGGCGTCTGTTTGCAGGCAGCGTGGTGACCGCGGGGCTTCTCCTGGCGGCGTACGCCGTGGGGAGAAGCGTTTTCTTCATATCGGAACAGGTTCAACGAACTGCTGATTCTGAGCCGGCAATGACGTGGATGGATGCAAGTCATGAGACCTCCGGAGGAGCATCGGAGCAGTCTGCGGAATCGAATCCGCAGCAGTCAACGACTCACAGCGAAAGCACCGACACGAGCCAACAGAAGGAATCATTCGAGTTGAAGCCGGGACCATGTCATCCGGTATTCCCGCCTGAACCGGAGGCTTTTCGTTTGGCCCGGCAGAAGATGGTCCAGTTTCAACTCCGTGCCCGTGACATCACCGACCCTCAAGTTCTCTACGTGATGGGCCGCATTCCGCGGCATGAGTTTGTACCAGAAGATGTTATTGTCGAGGCTTACGACGACCATCCCCTGCCCATCGGCTACCATCAGACTATTTCGCAGCCGTATATCGTCGCGCTCATGACGCAGCTAGCACGTCCCCGTCCCAACCACCGCGCCCTGGATATTGGAACGGGTTCAGGATATCAGGCGGCGATTCTCGCTGAACTATGTCGGGAAGTCTACAGCATCGAGATTGTGGAACCACTGGCCAAAGAGGCGGCTGAGCGTCTCAAACGCCTCGGCTACACGAATGTGGTGGTCAAGACCGGTGACGGGTACCGCGGCTGGCCGGAAAAGGCCCCGTTCGATGTCATCATCGTGGCAGCAGCGCCCGATCATATACCGCAACCTCTCGTGGATCAGCTTGCGGTGGGCGGACGGCTTGTGATTCCGGTGGGACGCATGGAACAGCAGCTCCTCGTGATCGAAAAACTACCCGACGGCTCGATTCATCGCGAGAGCGTCGCACCGGTTCTGTTTGTCCCCATGACGGGTGAAGCCCAGCGGCGGTCGCGATGATCATTTCTCTTTCCTTTCCGGCACGCGGATTCACACGTCCTCGGGAAGAAACTTTGACACCCCTTGGAGCCCGACATCTCGACGATTACCCACCAGCACAAGAAGAAAACGGAGCGTGCTCATGTTGGCGCGGCACTGTGACCGAGCTCCGACCTTCCGGGCGTGGTACGTCCTGGGAATCGTCATCGTACTTGCAGGCTGGCGAGTTTCTCCACTTGTGGCAACGGAGGGCGTATTCAACGGCTCTTTCGAGCAGGACAGCGATGGTGACGGCGTTCCAGACGGATGGAGAACGGCCGGCCGAGGAACGATTGTGCAATATCTGAAACGGGTACCTGTGCCCGAAGGCGGCTACGCGGCGCAACTCATCTGCACAAAATTTGAAGGCGGCTTCCCCGATAGCCATGCCATGCTGTGCCAGCTTAATGTGGTGTCGGTGACACGTGGACAATGGTACCGACTGCGACTGCGGGCCAGGGCCGAGGAGCTTGTCGCGGGAAGTGTCTCCGTCGCATTGGTCAACTATCGCAATTGGACTCCCACCGGGCTGCAGGAAATCTTTTCACCTACGAGCGAGTGGGAATCGTTCGAGTTCTATTTTCGCGCCACAACCGACCTCCCCGCCGAAGAGAGTCGGTTTCAAATCTACTTTCAAAGCACCGGCACACTCTGGTTGGACGACGTGGAGTTGACCCCGGTTCCAGATTTCCGACCGCAGAGACTTCCGCAGCTTCCTGCGAGCGTCGATCAGAATCTCCTTCCCAATAGCAGTTTTGAACGGGGAGGTTTCGGCTGGGGAAGCCTCGGCCAGGGTAGGACATCGTGGGCAGCCAATCTCTTCCGTCTGGAAGGTGAGCTGGACGAATCGCAGGCGTACCACGGGCGCCGGAGTTGGAAGTTGACCATTTCCCCCGAGAAGCGTTTGCTCACCTACTTTGACTATTTTGATCCGTCCGTCACAGAACTTCGACGGGTTCTCATCGCCCATGAAGGCTGGGTGCCACTCGAACCCGGGAAAACCTACGAGTTCTCGGCAGCGGTCAAAGCAAACCGGTCTCCTGTCCCTGTTACCGTGCAGATCAAACAGGATGAGCGCACCCGAACGTGGAACTTTCAAGCAGGGAATGAGTGGCAACGGTTGAGTGTCCGTTTCAGAGCCGAAGGGGCCTACGCGTACGGGGCTATTGGGCTGGATGCGAGCCATTCTGACCAGGACACAACCCTCTGGATTGACGCTGTTCAATTCCGATGCGTGCCTTCTCAAGAAGGTTCGCTCCTTTACGCCCCTGCTCGACTGGTCGAGTCGTGCGTGGTCACCGATCAACCGGGAAACATTTTTACAGCCCCCAACCAGGGCCTGGCCCTTCGGCTCCGCGCCTACAATGCTGATTCAAAAATCCATCAACTGCGTGGAAAGCTTTCGATCGATGATTACCGCGACCGAGCAGTTCATACGGAAACCGTGGCTGTAGATATCCCACCGAACACATGCGTGGAAAAGGTCTTCCATGGCCTCCTCGTCGATAGAAAAGGCTTTTTCCGCATCACCTGGCAGGCGGAAGGGGCACCCAGGCAGGTGTTGCGGGCGGCACTTATCGAACCATATCGCGAACAGGATAGCGTCTTTGGAATGAATCACGCCTTTCCCGTGGATTTCCTGATGCCGCTGGCCCATCAGGCTGGGTTGAGGTGGTGGCGGGATTGGTCGTGTCAGTGGCGGCTTGTCCAACCAGCCCCTGACGCTCCGTTCGACTTTGCCATTCCAGACCAACAGATTCACCGTGTGCTGGCACTCGACGGAGAGGTCCTCATGCTCCTGCCCTTCCCTGCCACTCCGTGGGCCGCGGCCGCCGATTTACAGCGCATCGCACAGGAAGCCCAATCGAATTCCTACCTCAAAGAGCGTCTCGTGGTCGCTCAGAAGCCCAAAGACATCTCAGCCTTTGGGGCTTATGTCCGCGCCGCCGTGACGCACTACCGAGGCCGTGTGCGCTGTATTGAAATCCTCAACGAACCGCTGTTCACGAGTTACGCCCTGCCTAATTCCTACGGGTGGAAGGTCTCCGACTATATCGATTTACTGCGATCAGCGTACCAGGCCGCGAAAGAGGTTCATCCTGAATGCTTGGTGCTGGGTGGGATCGCTGCCCCACCCGAATCCCGCTGGGTTCGTGATTTCATCGAAGCCGGTGGCCTCGCCTGGTGTGACGTGATGAATCTCCATCTCTATCCGCACCGCGGATCGCCCGAAGCTTACGAAGAGGCCTTTCTTCGCTGCCGCGACATGATGCGTCAGGCAGGTTTTGCAAGCAAACCAATCTGGGTCACCGAGATCGGCTGCTACGCGGATGATGACCCACCGTCCCTTCCATTTCGAGTGGGGGACGATGCCATGAACCGGAGCCTGCGTCCCAGCGAATGGCGGGCATCCATCGATCTGGTCAAATTCGCCGCCGTGATGGGATCTGCGGGAGTAACGAAGATCTTCTATCACGCGGGAACCTGCGGTTCCCTCAACGAGAATACCGCCGGAAATATCTTTTTCGAATATGGCGGATGCCCGCGAAAAATGTATGCCGCACAGGGCGCTCTGGCGCGGTTCCTCGGCCCCGATCTGGTATTCCAGGGAAAAGAATCCTGGCATCCCTCCCTCCAGGTGTATCGTTTCCGGAGCCGAGGGCGAGAGGTTGTCATCCTATGGGCCAAAAAGCCCATCAAGTGGCAGGTGCCAGCCCACTACGAGGTCTTCGACTTGATGGGAAATTCCCTCATCGTCTCGGAATTGACACTGGACGACGAACCGGTCTATCTTGTTCGAAAAGGCCCTTGAGACCCTTTCTGTGCTTGCACTTTCCCACGGGCAGTCAATATGGCAAAAAAAGGTGGCGGCAGTGGACCAGCGACGGCTCAGAAAAACGTGATCATTCGGGCAAGCGCCGGGTCCGGAAAAACCTATCAACTCACCAATCGCTTGCTCGCGCTTCTGTTCGCCGGAACTCCGGTCGAAAGCATCCTCGCCACCACGTTCAGCAGAAAGGCTGCTGGCGAGATCCTCGATCGGCTGATGTCGCGGCTGGCAACAGCCGCCCAGGATAGCGAAGAGTGCGAGCAATTGAGCCATGCGATCGGGGTGGATGTTACTCCGCAGGCGTGCCGTGCCATTCTCCGAAAAATCATCAAGTATTTCCACCACGTCCAAATTCGGACACTCGATAGTTTTTTCGTTCGGGCAGCACAAGCGCTCAATTTCGAGCTGGGACTCTGGCCGGATTGGCAGATCGACGAAGGAGACCAAACGGAACGCATCAACCGGATCATCCTCGCGGAAATCCTCCACAAGCGGGATCGGGTGCGGCAGTGGATGCAATTCCTCTTCAAAGGGCAAGCAGTCCGGACAATTACCACGCAGCTTCGTGATATCATCGCGGCCTATTACGAAAATGTGTTTCTGGAAGCGGAACCGACGGCCTGGCAGGCCGTCGGCAAGCGGGCGGCGCTCTCGTCCGCTGAGCTAACGAAGGCCCTCGCCCAGCTTCGAAAACTGTCAGGACGGGATTACAAGAGTTCGCTGCTAGACGCCCTGGAGGCGGATCTCGAACGGGCTTCCAGCGAAAACTGGGAAGAGTTTCTGAAACGCGGCATCGCTGCGAAGGTGGCTGTGGGAGAAAAGCGGTACAAAAAAGTAGAAATTCCCCCCGAGCTTGAAATAGCCTATCC
>Ga0181858_1001102_pt1 | contig 13357 bp, 10 predicted proteins | sample NewIslPassag4_SG_FD_130749 | JGI IMG/M metagenome (GOLD analysis project Ga0181858, IMG submission 130749) | Feedstock adapted compost microbial communities from Newby Island compost facility, Milpitas, CA, USA - Passage 4_SG | ecosystem: Engineered > Solid waste > Feedstock > Composting ...
GGAAAACGGCTCGCCCGCCGCGATGTGCGGCTTGACGCGCCCCTTGAGGCCGGCAAAGACCGCTTAGTGATCAAGCCTTCGCCGCTCGGCGTGACCGACGAAGAGGGAACCGTAACTTTCTCCGTCTACGGCCGGCGCGGGGGAACCGTAAACTTTGTGATCGTCGATCTCAAGACGGAGCTGGAACTCGGCCCCGTATCGGTGAAATTCGTCGCCGACCCGCCGTACGGCGCACATTCGAGCCTCGCGGCGACGAAACCTGCGGCGACGGCCGACGGCCGGGAGCAGGCGGTCATCACGGTGACGCTGGCGACCTACGACAATAAGCCCCTGATCGGGGAAAGCATCACGCTGTATCCGGACGGCCATGCGGAATTTGCGCCGATGACGGCCGAAACGGACGATTACGGCATTGCAGAGTTCAGGCTGGTCCATGTGAAGGCCGGCGATTGGAATTTCCGCGCGGTGCACGAGGCCAGCGGATTGGTCCTCGGTCCGGTTGCCGTCTCGTTCGTGCCGGGGCCGGTCGATCCCAAAACTTCCGGACTGACGGCGAACCGGTACGATTTGCCGGCAAACGGCGCCGACGAAGCCGTGATCACGGTTCGGCTGAAGGATGCCTACGGCAATCCGATTCCCGGAAGGAAGATCGAACTGTCGCATGACGATCAGGGCGTTGTGCTGACGGTGCTGCACGACACCACCGACGGACAAGGGGAAGCCAAGTTCTCCGTCAAAGGCATGAATGCAGAAAACGTCACTTTCACGGCGCGGACATCGCCGAACGATCCTGACGGCTGGAGCGCTTCGATTGCGATCCGCTTTACGGTCCCGGATTCGAATCCCGATCCGAATCCTAATCCGAATCCCGATCCGAATCCCGATCCGGGTCCCTTCCCGGGCGGCGGGTCTGAAGGAAGCGAAGGACCGGGCGCAGAACAGCCGGCGCAGGAGGATGAAAGCGAGCCGCAGGAGGATGACGGCGGCGTTGCGGACGACGATGTTCCGGCCGACGGTCCGGACGGCAATGATGAAAAAAGCGGCGCGTCTTCCGTTTTCGACCTGCGGATCGTGGATGTGGAAAAGCTGCGCAAACAGATCCTTGACCGCCTGACGACGGCCGACGCCCGGCCGGCCTTCCCGGACACCGCCGGCCATTGGGCGGAAGCGACGGTTCGCCTGTTTGCGCGGGTAAGCGGGGCCGCGGGTTATCCGGACGGCACGTACCGGCCGGACCATCCGGTGACCCGGGCGGAATTCGCCGTCATGCTGGTGCGCCTCCTGGGCCTGGAACCGGCGGCGGACCTCGAAGACGGCAGGACATTCCGCGACACGGACGGCCACTGGGCGGAAGAAGCGATCCGCCTGCTGGCCGGGCTCGGGCTCATCAACGGCTACGAGGACGGCACGTACCGGCCGGACGCGCCGATCACCCGCGAAGAGATGACGGCCATCGTCGTGCGGCTTCTCGAACCGGACGCGCTGCCGAAGACGAATGCGGCGACTTTCGCGGATTGGAACGAAGTGAGCGGATACGCGCGGGATGCGGCGGCGGCGTTGCTGCAGGCCGGCATCCTGAACGGCTACGAGGACGGCACCTTCCGCCCGCAGCGCCATGCGACGAGGGCGGAAACGGCGGCCATCCTGCTGCGCCTGCTCATGCTGGATCCGGTTCTGCGGGAGGCATTGGAGAATGCCGGATTCGAACCGTGACGTTGCCGCGCCTTGGAATGATTTGACCGGATTGAATGAGGGAACCCTTTCGCGGGTTCCCTTTTTCCATGCCTTTCTGCGGACTCCGGGCCTTGACTTGGGTTTGGCATAGTGTGTATATTATATATGAACACTAATTACACAATACTCACTATAAACACTTTGAAAAGGACAATCCGATGAAAATCCTCATTTCCAACAGTTCCAAAGAACCGATTTACGAACAAATCAAAAGGCAGATTAAAGAAAGCATCCTCAAGGGCGAATTGAACGAAGGGGATCTCCTTCCCTCCATCCGGCAGTTGGCCAAAGATTTGCACATCAGCGTCATCACGACGAAACGGGTTTACGATGATCTGGAGAATGAAGGCTATCTCGTTACCGTGGTCGGCAAAGGGACCTTCGTCGCCGGGCAAAATCGGGAGTTTCTGCGCGAGATGCGGCTGAGATGGATTGAGGAGAAACTGGCGGAAGTGGTGAAGGAAAGCCGATCCCTGGGCATCGCCCTTCCGGAACTCGTCGAGATGCTGGAACTGCTTTACGAGGATCCGCCAAACAACGGGAAAGAAACAACATAATTAAAGATAAACCGCAATCGGCCCGCAAGGAGGAACATCCAATGGAAACTGTCGCCGTATTGGACCAGGTGAGCAAGTCCTACAAAGATTTCAAGCTGGACCGGATTTCATTTTCCGTAAAAAAAGGATTTATCCACGGTTTGATCGGCCGGAACGGAGCGGGAAAAACGACCGCAATCAAGCTGATGATGGATCTCGTCAAACCGGATGAAGGCACCATCCGTATTTTCGGCCTGGATCACCGCAAACACGGAAAAGAAATCCGGCAGCGGATCGGTTTCGTGTATTCGGAAAACCATTTTTATGAGGATTTGACGCTGGAAAACATGAAGCGCGTCGTCGCTGCGTTTTACAAAGACTGGGACGAACGGGCGTTTCGGCGATATCTGAAAATGTTCGATCTGCCCGCAAACAAGAAGATCAAACATCTTTCCACAGGCATGAAAATGAAATATTCCTTGGCCTTGGCATTGTCCCACAACGCCGATTTCATCATTATGGACGAACCGACCTCCGGCCTTGACCCGGTGATGCGGAGGGAAATATTGGAGCTGATTCTTGAGGTCGTCCAAGATGAAAACAAGACGATCCTGTTCTCCACCCACATCACGTCCGACCTGGAACAGGTAGCGGATTACATCACCTTTATCCATGACGGCAAAATCCGATTTTCGCTGCCGAAAGACGAGGTGTTGGAAAAATACACGCTGGTCAAGGGAGGAGCGGACCTCCTGGATCCGGATACGCGAAAACCGTTTGTCGGACTCAGGGAAACGCCGCTGTGATTTGAAGGCTTGTCCGACAATCCGAAGCAGGTCTACGAATGGTTCGGGGATCAGGTGATTTACGAAAAGCCTTCGTTGGAAGACATCATGGTATACACGATCAAATTTGACAGCAACCGGGGTGAACGCGAAGATGTTGAGCATTCTGTATAAAGAATTTGCCGTCCAGCGGACGGCGATTCTGATCTTTGCCGTTTTGGCGGTCCTGGACGCGCTGCTGCTGTTCCCGTTGCCGGACCCGCTTGCGTTCGGGACCATTCTGGCGATTTTCTTCACCTTCAGCACCGCCTCCCACGAGGACAAAAACAACAGCCATATCCTGCTCAACAGCCTGCCCGTGGACAGGAAAGAGATCATAACGGCCAAATACGCGTTTCACATCGGCATCGGCATTGCTTTCACCGGGCTTGCCGGCATCCTCGGGGCCCTGTCCGGCTCATGGCCGCCGGGAACCGGGCCGTGGCAAACCGGCGTTTTCGCGCTCGTCATTATCTGGTTCGTCTCTCTCTTTTTTCCCATGTATTTCTGGTTGGGGCCCCGTTTTGTACAGGTCGGCATGTTTTTCCTGTTCATCATCCTTTTCGCGGTCATGCCCATGGTGTACCACCTCGGCGTGAAACACGATTTTTGGGGAATTTTGGATGCCGTGCAATCTTGGCCGGAATCCCGCCTGTTCATATTGACGGCATTGGTTACGGCGGTCGTTTTGATGGGATCGCGGTACGCGTCGGTCCGGATTTATGAACGAAAACAGTTTTAAGCGGAGCTTGTCAAATCCGTCTGTATAGCTGGCCCATCGGCGGCAAAAAACCGCGCCCCGATAAGCGGGGAGATGAACGGAGCCGGTTGGTCGCATCCCGTATGGGATGCGTGAAATGAAATTGATTAACCGCTTGAGAGCCGGCAGAGGTCAAAGACAAATGCTCACACTTCTTGAAAGTGACATATTTGCAAAAAAGGACGGGCACCTGAAATTTAGTGCCCGCCTTTTTTGCAAGATGCTTGTGCAACAAAATCGGAAGTCGCGTTCCTTGATTATTCCATCCCGGCCAATGTAACGTTGTAAAATGCTCCTCCCAACATCTTGATTTTCAAAATTTCAATCCCTTGCAAGTTTACTTCTACTTTAATCGGATCGTCCCCCGCTTTGGCGCGGTATTCGGCAATCAGCGTTTCTTCTCCGTATCTGTTGACATTGTAGAATTGTACATAACCCGATTCCGTGGAGCCTAATGTTGTATACGGAATAACAAATTCTCCGTGCAAACTGCGGTATTGCGAATGTAACATATATGTATAATAAGCGGGATTAACAATGCAAGAAATATAAGGACCATAACAGCTGTTTGGATAAAATCGGTTAAACGGCGCTATTTCCTTGTCCAAAATTTGGAAAATTGCCTTTTCTCCTGTTAATACTCCTGAATTTGTTTCATAGGGTTCCAATTCCGCAATATTCGTCTGGGCGGCAACCGGAACTTTACCAATGTAGATGGTGTTGGTTTCGCCGTCCCATTTTACCGGTTTTTCATTATTGGTAAGTGCATTGGACAAGGCGCGAAGAGGCAGGTAGGTGGTGCCATCATATATAAACGGTTCTACGACTCTTCCGGTGGCGTCGGTCGGAATGACGAGTTTTCCATCCACGTACAATTTGATTCCGCCCATAACGACTTGGATGGTGGTCAATTTGCCGGCAGCGAAAACGGTTCCTGCGATGGAACTGAAAAGAATAACCGTTAACGCTCCCAACACGAATCCTTTCGTTTTGTCCCGGTTCCATTTTAAGAACTTGAAGAATTTGAGCATCTCATGTCAACTCCTTGCTGCTTTATTAAAACAAAAATAGGTATTATTTACCCATCTCTGAAGTATAGCAAAAAATAATTCCGGACGGGAAGTAGAAATGCTTTGGATCGGGCAATCTTGACTGCAGAAGCGCGGCATGGGCGCCGCTTCGGTTTCACGTGCGGGTCCTTAAACCCAGACCGTTATATCCTCCATCGGTTGTCTCGTTTTCGCGCGCGGTTCCCTCGCGCGGTAGCCGAAGGCCGCCATGCAGGCTACGCCAAACCCGTCTTCCAAAATGATTTAGCGGGTTATACCGCAAGGGCAGATGAAGGAAAGGTTACGTGCACGGAATGGTGCTGTTATACGGCAAAGTAACTGCCGGCGTGGGCGCGGCGGCTGTGTCAGTTATCCAACCTGATTTACTGGATGAACCTGCACACGCCCTTGACTGTTGCCGAAAGACACAGGCACAGTTATGACGTGTTTCCGGATTCGACAGGGAGCAACCGTTTGGCAGCGGGGCCGAGCTGTGCCTACAGGGGCGACCTGTGCCAACAATTATCCGGACTTGAAAGAATCAAACCGGCGAAAAAGTTTCAGCCTGCTGGATGATGCCAACAGGCTGGAACCGGCACTCGCATCATGACTTGATATGATATTGGATACCGTCGCTGTAATAGAAAATTACCCCATCGATATCCGAGTTTTTATAGAATCCTGTCAGTGTTCTGTAATCAACAAACCGATTCACCAATTTCACGTTGCTGCCGTCCAGATCGGAAACGTATACCGCCGTATTCCTGTCTGTGAAACCTTCATTCACCATAAAGTACAGTTTATTGTCATAAACGAGGAACTTCCAAATACGGCCTTCGTGCAGGAGTTCTAATTTCCCGTCATACGTTACCCTGAACAGTCCCTCGTTCAGGGTGGAGAAGTATATGGCATCTTCGGCATATTGAACATCCCTTATCGAGTATTTCTCCGGCGTAAGTCTGACCGGATCGCGAAGATCGAGGGAATCGGACCAGAGGCCGTTACTCCGGTAATACAGCCTCCCGTTTTCGAAATCAAAGTGATAGGTGGATCGGTTTGAGCCGTAACCCGCGAACTGGTTGCTTGTTGCTTTCACATTGGATTCCCAGGAATGGTGTTGCTGTTTGATGATCCCTTCGTCAGAGAGCAGAAAATATTTGAGCGAATAATAGAGTGTACTTTTGTTTGTATCCTCCCATGTCGCATCGACATGATACCATTTTCCGTCAATTTTCACCATGTTCCAGACGTGATCCATCGGAAGGCTTCTCACAATTATGCTTTCGATGCCGATCTTGTCAAGCAGCAATTTCAACGCTTCGGAATACCCTTCGCAGACCGCCAAACCGTAGGCCAACGCTCCCCGCCAAGTGTAGGACAGGTCATTGTTGGACAAACCATTTCTGGTGTCAAAATCATACTGAACCAGATCCATTAGTTCCGTGTACACATACATCAATTTCGTCACATCGGATTTTTGCTTCGCAGCTCCATTGACAATACGTTCCATATGATGAATAAGAACCGCGTCTTCAATGCACGTTCGCTGATCGTACGGGATTGGAATAAATTTGACAGAGTCTGAAGCTTTGACGAACAGATTTGTTCCTATCCGGTAAAAGTTGTTCCCGTCTATCCGGATTTTTTCATATACCTTCCTTTCGGTTCCCGGCGCCAATACCATGTCCGGGACGGGATCAAGGTCAAGATAACCGTTATGGTAGACCGGTTGGGATGTTTTTTCTACGACAATTTTGCCGATGGGGACCTCGGTCAGTGATTTGTCGTACCAATCCGGACTGCAGCGGTCTCCGATCTCTCCGGAAGAAATGTACACCGTCCGGGTATGCTGATCCCAGTTCACCTTGGCTCCCAATGCCTCGCTGACGAAACGAAGGGGAACCATGACCGAGTTATGGATGATGGTAGCGGGAATTTCCATGATAACCGGTCTGTAGTTTACGGTTGCGATGTTTCGGTTGACCCACAGAACGACTTCCTGAACTCCCTTGGTTGCCACAACCGTTTGCGTGTCCGGTGACCAGGTCACCTTCGCGCCGAGATGCTCAAAGATTCCCCGCAAGGGCAGCATCATTCGCCCTTCGATTTGTATCGGCGGTTGCGCGAAGGTTACGGTTTTTCCATCAATGACTACCCGGACATCGTTCATTTCCGAGAAGTGGGCCGCAGATGCGGCATGGACAGGCAGATGGGGTCCGACGAACCATAAACAAAGGATGAACCATATCAGCTTCCGTTTCATTGAAAATGGCATACCTCCGAAATTTATTCTTGGCATGACATCCTCACCCAAATTTTAAACCACTTCAATCATTTTTCGTATATTTTGTAATATGGAAATATCGAAACCCGATCACTTGCCGTGAAAAAGGCCGGTATCCGCACGATATCCGTGTGGAGCCGGTCGTTTTCATGGCGCGGAAGCCGAAAACCGGACAGATGTTGAATGCCTTCCGGCAAATCGGCAGCCCGGGCAACCCATCGTCGTCTCGGTTTCACATACGGATCCTTAAATCCAGGCGGTAATATCCTCCATCGGCTGTCTCGTTTTCGCGCGCGGTTCCCTCGCGCGGTAGCCGAAGGCCGCCATGCAGGCTACGCCAAACCCGTCTTCCAAAATGCCTTCCTCCCGCAAAATTCGCTCGACCGCTTCTTTATCGAAGCCCTCAATCGGACAGGAATCGATGCCGATCAGCGCGGCTGCGGTCATCATGTTGGCGAGCGCAATGTACGTTTGGCGCGCTCCCCATTCGAACATCAGCCGCTCGTTTTCCATCAGCTTGAAGTCATTCGTCAGGAAATTGCGGTACCTTGCTTCCTTGCCTTTGGTTACTTCCTCGGGCAATTTCTGAATCACCCGCATCATATGTTGAATGTGGGCCGAATCGGCGGCCAGCCCTTCTTTGGTGCGGGAGAGCAAGATGACAAAATGGCTTGCCGTCGGCAATTGCCGCTGCGCGCCCCATGAAACGGGCAGCAGCCGCTGCCGGATCGTCTGGTTTTGCAAAATGACGAACTTCCACGGCTCGAACCCGAACGAACTCGGAGACAGACGACCGGCCTCCAGAATGAAGGCGAAATCGTCCTCGGAGATCTTTTTGTCCGGATCAAATTCTTTGCAGGCATGGCGAAAGTAAAAAGCGTTCAAAACCCGTTCTTTCATTTGTTCTTTCGAGTCGGTCTTCTTTAAAGTTTCCATCTCCCGTATCCCATCCTGATTCTTTATTCTACTCCGATTATAAGAATGCCCTTCGCTAATGGGAAGTACGCCGGGTTGTCTCCTTCGTTGCGGGGCTTGCAAAATCTCACGGCTATGGTATCATATTATCATCGTAACAGACAGACAGTCGGTCGGTATGGAGGGCTTGCCATTGAGAAAGGAAGCTGAAGAACGCAAGAATGAAATTCTGGACGCCGCAGAAGAGCTGTTCAGCCGGAAGGGGTTTGACGGGACCAGCACGAACGACATTCTGGAAAAGGTCGGAATTGCTCGGGGAACATTGTATCATCACTTCAAGTCGAAAGAGGAGATCATGGACGCATTGATCGAGCGGCACAACGACCGCCTGATAAGAGCGGCGCGGGAAATTGCCGCCGACAGGAGCATCCCTGTCGTCGAGCGCCTGATCCGCGCTGTCATGGCGATGCATTTGAACGGAGGAAGCAGCCGTGAAATCATGGAGCATATCCACAAGCCCCAGAATGCGTTGATGCATCAAAAAATCCAAAGGGTCATCTTCAGGGAAGTTCCGCGGATCTTGACGGAAATCATTCGCGACGGGATGGAGCAGGGGATTTTCCGGACACCGTTTCCTTACGAATGCATGGAGATGGTTGTGATCTACGCGACTGCCGTTTTCGACGGCGATTTGATTCCGTTGACGGACGAAGAGCGCCTGTCGCGAATCATGGCCTTTATCCACAATGTCGAAAGGCTGCTTGGGGCCGAAAGCGGAAGTTTGAGCAAAACGTTCATGATCTTTGGCGCCGGGGAAGGCAGCGATCACAAGCATGAATAAACCGGCAAAATCATTCCGAAAATTCCTTGTCCTGTGGTCGGGGCAGCTGATTTCCGCGATCGGCGGAGGGCTGACGTCATTCGGACTTGGCATTTATGTTTTCCAGCAGACCGGAATGGCGTCCGCAACGGCGCTTGTCACCCTGCTTGCGTTTGCACCCTCGCTTCTCCTGAGCCCTTATGCGGGAGTGCTTGCCGACCGTCATGACCGGAGACTGTTGATGATTGCGGGCGATGGATGTTCGGCGCTCGGACTGGTGTTTATTCTTGTTTGCATGCTAAGCGGAGAAGCGCAGCTGTGGCAAATCTGCGCAGGAGTGACGATCAGTTCGGTCTTTTCTTCCCTGCTTGAACCGGCCTATAAAGCGACGGTGACGGATTTGCTGACCGGGGAGGAGTATACGAAGGCAAGCGGTCTGGTTCAGCTGTCGGGAGCGGCAAAATATCTGATTTCTCCCGTTCTTGCCGGACTGCTGCTCTCTGTTGCGGATATCAGGCTGCTTCTTGTCATCGACATTTGCACCATCTTCGTCACGGTTTCCACGACCATGATCGTGCGAAGAAGTCTTCCTGCGCAAAAATATGAACAGAGCGATACCCGATCGTTTCTTCGCGAGTTCCGAACAGGCTGGCACGCCATCTCCCGAAACCGGGGGGTGCTTGTTCTTGTCGTCGTCACGTCCGTGCTGACTTTTCTTGTCGGATTTATCGAAACTCTCTCCACTCCGATGCTGCTCGCTTTTGCGGACGTGGCCGTCATCGGCACGGTGGTGACGATTGCCGCATCCGGAATGCTTGTTTCCAGCGCCGTCATTGCAAGCATCCCCATCAAAAAAGATTATGTCAAAATCCTTTCCGGAGCTTTGTTTTTCGCAGGATTGTTCATGGGGGGATTCGGATTTCGCGAACACGTTTTGTTGGTCGCCGTGTTTGGATTTCTCTTTTTTGCGGCCCTTCCCTTTGTCAATGCCCCGCTGGATGTGCTGATTCGCACCAACATTGATCCTTCGGTACAGGGAAGGGCATGGTCGCTCATCGGACTCATCTCCCAGCTGGGGTTTGTCGCCTCCTACGCGCTTTCGGGAATCCTTGCCGATTTTGTGTTCACTCCCCTGCTGGTTGATGGCGGAGCGCTTGCCGGCAGTGTGGGAAAAGTCATAGGAACGGGAAGCGGAAGAGGAATCGGATTCCTCATTGCGATCGCCGGGGTCCTGTTATGTGTTGCCGCCGTCCTTCTGAATCGCTTGAAATCGGTGAGGAGCCTCGAACATGGAGGTAAGTTGCTCGATGTATCTCCGCATCATCCGTAACGGCATGGCGCAGAGCAAACTGATCACATTGACGACAACGATCTTCGTCGCGGCGGCGGCCATGCTCGTTTCTCTCTCCGCGATCCTTGCCGTCCATCTGCTGGATGCGACGGATCATCTTATGAAGCGGGCGAAAACCCCGCATTTTGTTCAGATGCATTCAGGGGACCTAGACATGGCAAGGCTTGTCCGATTCGCGGAGCAGAACGGGCTTGTCGACGAATTTCAGGTGATGGAGCTTCTTCTTGTAGACAATGCAAAGATTGTCGTGGGCGGCAGGACGCTTGCGGACAGCATGCAGGACAACGGCTTCACGACGCAGAGCGACAAATTCGATTATCTCCTGGATCTGGACGGCAACGTCATTCATGTGAAGGACGGGGAGATTTATGTTCCCGTCGGGTATCTGAAGGACGGCGCGGCCAAGGTCGGCGACATCGTCCGGGTGGGCGGCAAGAGGCTGGTTGTGGCGGGGTTTTTGCGCGATTCGCAGATGAATTCATGGCTTGCTTCGTCCAAAAGGTTTCTTGTGAGCGGCAATGATTATGCGGCCATCAGGGATGCCGGAAGGACGGAGGATTTGATTGAGTTCCGATTGAAGGACCCGTCTGCCGTCGGGGCGTTCGAAGCGGACTACATCTCCAGGGGACTGGAGGCCAACGGACCGACGATCACCTATCCGCTGTTCAAGATGCTCAATGCCCTTTCCGACGGCCTGATGATCGCCGTCCTTCTTCTTGCAAGCGGACTTGTCTGCGCCATTGCCATGATGTGCATACGCTTCACTCTCCTTGCAAAAATCGAGGACGACTACCGGGAAATCGGTGTATTGAAAGCCATCGGGATGCGCGTCTCCGACATCAAAAAGATTTACCTGGCGAAATACGCCGTAATTGCGTCCATGGGCTGCATGGCCGGATGGGCGCTGTCGTTGGCGTTCAGAGGCAAGCTGCTGGAAAATATTCGGCTCTATATGGGGGAAAGTGAAAACTCTGCGGCCGCCTTGTTCTTCTCCATGGCCGGCATTCTGTTTGTCTTCCTTGCGATCATGGCCTATGTCAACGCCGTCTTGAGGCGTTTTCGCCGCATCTCCGCAGCCGAAGCCGTCCGCTTCGGCACTGCCCGGGAAAACAGCACGGGTTTCAAACGGTTGAACCTTGCCGGCAACCGGTTTATGGACGCCAATCTTGTTCTCGGCGTCAAAGACGTGCTTGCACGGAAAAAGCTTTACGCGACCATGCTTGCCGTTTTGATGCTCGCGGCATTCCTGATTCTCGTTCCGCATCACTTGTCCAGCACGATTTCCTCCAAGCGCTTCATCACCTATATGGGAATCGGCGACAGCGATATACGGATCGATCTTCAGCTGGCCGACGGCATTTCTGAAAAAGCCCAGGAAGTGGTCCGGACGGTCCGGGACGATCCTGCGATTGCCAAGTACGCCTTGCTTGAAACCAAAGCATTCAAGGTCCGAATGGAGGACGGCACGGAGAAAAGAATCAGAATCGAGCTCGGCGATCATTCCGTATTCCCCGTCCATTATTCCGAGGGCAGGGCCCCGACCGCGGAACATGAAATCGCACTTTCGGTTCTGAACGCCGGGGAACTGGGCAAAAAAGTCGGGGATTCCATCACGATCGAAATGGAGGGGAAAGAAAAACATTTGACGGTCAGCGGGATTTATTCCGACATTACAAACGGAGGAAAAACCGCGAAGGCCGTTTTTTCCGACCAGTCGTCGGAGATCATGTGGTACGTCGTGTTTGTGCAGCTTGCCGACCCATCTCTGGTTCACGGCAAGGTGTCGGAATACACGATCAAATTTCCTTACGCAAAGGTTTCGGACATTCATGAGTATATCAAGCGCACGTATGGGCCGACCGTCCGTTCCGTCCAAAAGGCTTCCTTGACGGCAGCTGCCGCCGCCCTGGTCATTACGGTGTTTGTGACGCTTTTATTTATGAAAATGGTCGTGGCAAAGGACAGGTACGAGATTGCGGTCATGAAAGCGCTCGGTTTCACCCATTCGGACATTGCGATCCAGTATGTTGCGCGATCGGTCGTTGTTTCCGTGGCAGGCATCATCCTGGGAACCCTGTTGGCCGAAACGGTCGGAGAGAAACTCGCCGGCGCCGTGATCGCGTCGTTCGGGGCTTCGTCATTTGAGTTCGTCGTTAAGCCGCTTGACGCGTACCTGTTCGTTCCGTTGATGATGATCTGCTCGGTGCTTGCCGCAACCATCCTGGCAACATCGGGCGCGGGACAAATCACGGTCGCAAAATATTTGAAGGAGCAGAGTGTATAAGGCATGGGGAAAGTTGTGATCGCTGAACAAATTGTAAAATCGTTCGGAGCGGGTCATGAAAAGCAAACCGTGCTGGACGGCGTGTCCGTCTCGATCGACGAGGGGGAATTCGTTTCGGTGATGGGCCCTTCCGGCTCCGGAAAATCGACCCTGTTGTATGCGTTGAGCGGAATGGACCGGATCGACGGCGGAAAAGTCACGTTCGACGGCACGGATCTGTCAACGCTGGGGGAACGGGAACTGTCCGACTTGCGCAGAACCAGAATGGGTTTCATCTTTCAGCAGCCGACTTTGCTGAAAAACCTGAACATTTTGGACAACATCATTCTCCCCGCGATGCGCGGCAAAAGAAAAACGGCCGGAGAGATTCTTGCAAAAGCAAGAACTTTGATGAAACAGGTCGGCATTGACGGGCTGGAAAACCGGAATATTGCGCAGGTTTCGGGGGGACAGCTCCAGCGCGCCGGCATCTGCCGCGCGTTAATCAATGATCCCAAAATCATTTTCTGTGACGAACCGACCGGCGCACTGAACTCCAAATCCGCCCAGGAGGTCATGGACATCCTTTCGGACATTCACCGGGGCGGAACGACGGTGGTCCTGGTCACTCACGACCCTAAGGTGGCGGCCCGGGCGGAACGGATTCTGTTTATGCGCGATGGAAACATGGTCAGTGAACTGCGCTTCGGGAGGTTTGACGGCACGGACCTGGAGGAAAGAACCAGACAAGTTACCGAAAACATGCAGGAGCTGGGCATCTGAAAGCGAAGACGGATGGACATGGCGACACGCCGGCTCCC
>Ga0181858_1001111_pt1 | contig 13319 bp, 14 predicted proteins | sample NewIslPassag4_SG_FD_130749 | JGI IMG/M metagenome (GOLD analysis project Ga0181858, IMG submission 130749) | Feedstock adapted compost microbial communities from Newby Island compost facility, Milpitas, CA, USA - Passage 4_SG | ecosystem: Engineered > Solid waste > Feedstock > Composting ...
AACTTCTAAGACGAAGGAATTCGCCCCTCGGGGATGGTTATCTTGGTCAATAACTATTTCCATTTTGAGGCTGCGAATTCCTTTTATTTTGGGTTAAAACACCCCGACTTTTTCAGGGGAAACAAATTAATAAACACCCGGTATCGGGTGTTTCTATTTCCGGATATTAGATTGAATATTAAGAAAATAAATCACAATAAAAACCGTGCACCTGTTATTGATACCCCCCATCCAGGCGTTACCCCTGTCGCCAGCTCGAACCAGGCACCCTTGCGGCACACAGGCAAAACCGCTTACCGCTGCTTCCTCCCGGACCTGACGGGGTTCACGGCCGTCTGTTGCGCAAGACCCGATTGTCAACACTACGTGCAGAGGTCAGGCCCCGAATGAACGGGCACCGCTAACAGGACTTCGACCCCGCTATAGCGGATTGCGGGTTACAGGGCACCGCTACCTCCCCGTCTAGCACGGCAACAATATTATAAACGAAAGGCCGCCGACGCTCAAGCGCTTGCCACCAATTGTCAATGCGCTAGAATGGAAATGAATTTTAACTGATAAAAAGCAGGTGACGTTAGATTATGCATCCATACACATACGGGGCCGCCTTGTGCGTCTTGGGCGGCGGGATGAGTTTCGGGTTGTTGGCTTCCGTCGTCAACCTCGGCCTGGCCCGGGGTTTCAGCGTCGGCGAAATCACCGGCATGCAGCAGCTTTCCGGCGCCGTCATGGTTTGGTTGCTGTCGGCCTTTTGGCGCCGCCACTGGCAAAAAATCGACGGACGCACCGTCTTGGCCCTTATGGCCGTCGGGTCCCTCAGCGGTTTGACCGGAATTTTTTACTACAACGCCATGGCCCACAGCTCCGTTTCCACCGGTATTGTTCTCCTGTTTCAATTCACATGGATCGGGGTCTTGTTGGAATGGCTGTTTGACAAACGCAATCCCCGCCCTACTACTTATGTATCGCTTCTCATGCTCATCGTCGGCACGGCCTTGGCCGCCAACATGTTCAGCGACACGGCGGAAGACTTCTCATGGACCGGGGTCGCCTACGGGCTGTTGTCCGCCGTCACGTTCGCTCTTTATTTGTATTTGAGCGGCAAAACCGCCCCCCATCTTTCTCCATGGCAGCGCAGCCCGATGATGGTGACCGGCTCGTGCCTGCTCATCTTGTGCCTGTTTCCGCCGGTCTATTTGACAGCGGAAACTTTGGCCGCCGGTTTGGGATGGATAGGGTTTGCCAGCGGGCTCTTGGGCGCCGTCATTCCGCCCATTTGCTTTGCCGCCGGTACCCCCCACTTAAAGCCCGGCACAGTGACCATCCTCAGTTCCGTGGAATTGCCGACGGCCGTACTGGCCGCCTGGCTCATCGTCCACGAAACGGTGCTGCCGAAACAATGGCTGGGCGTCTTTCTCATCTTGGCCGCCATTGTCTTGCACGAAAATGCGGACGCGGGTAAAAGAAAAAGACATCCTGTCAATCGCATAGAAATATTTAAGCAAAAACGGCCTTGATTCCCGTCGCAAGGCCGTTTTTTTCGCACAATGATTACAATTTCAATTGCACAACTGAAGATGGAAAATAAAAAAACGCGGCAAAACCGCGTCTCTTACGCTGATGGTATGGCGGAGAGGGTGGGATTCGAACCCACGGTGCGGTTTTAGCCGCACAACGGTTTTCGAGACCGTCACCTTAAACCACTCGGACACCTCTCCGTAACTAAAACGCACATAACATTATAGTCCTTTCGAAACGATACGTCAATATTTCTTGGTCAAGTCGGTCTCTTATCTTGCGCCGGTTTGCGCAACGACTGAAAAAACCGTTTCAATAACATGGCGCACTCCTCTTCCAACACACCGGCCGTGACGCTCAAGCGGTGGTTAAAGGCGGGAAATTCCACGAGATTCAGCAAAGTACCGGCGCAACCGGCCTTCGGATCCCAGGCTCCGAACACCAGACGCTTCACCCGGGCCTGCACTAAGGCGCCGGCGCACATGGGACAAGGTTCCAAAGTGACGTACATGACCGCATCCGTCAGCCGCCAACCGCCCAACGTGCGGCTCGCTTCCCGCAGCGCCAAAATTTCGGCGTGGGCCGTCGGATCTTTGTCGGTCTCCCGCAAATTGTGCCCGCGGCCGACCACGACCCCATTCCGCACGACAACAGCCCCAATGGGCACCTCGCCCTTTTGCGCGGCCCTTTGCGCTTCCCGAATGGCCTCCCGCATCCAATACCGGTCTTCATCTTCCTCCATTTCCCACGGCTCCATCTCCTGCCTGCCCCCTTTTCCGTACAACCGCCGGTCCGTTCGTTGCCGACCCGTTCACCGTTTCAGCCCGCTTACCATTCCATTCCGTTAACCGTTACCTTCCCGTTAACCGTTGTCAGTTAACTGCTGTCATTTCGTTAACCGTTGCCACCCCGTTACAGACGGCGGAACCCCTTTTTTCCGCCTTCATATCATTATACTAAAGCCTATTTGGGGATCCATCCCAACAACCAGGGAAACCGGCTTTGCCAAAACAGAAGGATAGGAGTTGAAAAAATGCCCATTTCTCCAGGAACCCACGTCGTTTACACGGTTCGTTCCGGCGACTCGCTGTACACCATCGCCAATCAATTGGGAACGTCGGTGCAAGCGCTGGTTCAAGCCAATTCCCTTTATCCCCCCATCACCGAACCCGATCTCATTTATCCCGGCCAAGTCATCGTCGCCCGCGTCCCCGGCATGGCGCAACAAAGCACGGTTCTGTATCAAGTGGTGTCGGGCGATACGTTGTATCGCATCGGTGAACGCTTTTCCGCCGGCGTCGACCTTTTGGCCGCCTTGAGCCAACTCCCGGATCCGAACGAAATTCGCGTCGCCCAATTGTTGTATATCCCCGCTTTTGTATACGAAGTGGAACCGGGCGACTCGCTCTATCGGCTGTCCCGCCGCTTCGGCGTCCCCTTGAGCGCCATCATCCGGGCCAACCGGAATCGTCCCGGCCTGTCTCCCGACCTGGTCTATCCCGGTTTTCGACTCATCATTCCGCTCCCGACTTCCACCAATATCGCCGTCTTTACGCCCCTTCCCGGGACGGTGGTGGCCCCCGGCGTGCCATTGTCCGGCGTGGCCCGCGCCTTTGAAGCCAACATATTGTACCAAATTCGCGACGCATCCGGCCGGACCGTGACGCGGGAACGGCCCATCACGACGTCGGCGGGCGCTCCGGCTTACGGCGAATTCAACGTGCCCATCGTTTTCGATCAAGCGCCCATGGCCGTATCCGGTACACTCATGGTTTACACCCGCAGTCCCAAAGACGGCAGCATCCAAGATTTGGTGGAAATACCGGTCACATTTTAATTGAGAAACTTACCGCACAACAGTTTCGCCAAAAGACGTTGGCCGAATAAAAAGCTGCCGGGCGCGAAAAATAAACTTGCACCATACCCGCTGCATGGAGACAAACGATGAACATTTTCCAAATCGGGAGGTCAGTCATGGGTGTATTAAGCGACAATCCGCGCAATGAACCGATGCATTACGGGGAAGTATTCGGGGTCTGGACTTATTTGACCGCGGCAAAAGCGGCATTGGTGGCGTACGAAGTGTTTTACAACCATGCGGGCGATGAAGATTTGCGGGCCTTTATCGACGATGTCATGCGCAATGGAATCAAGCCGCAAATCGAAGAGACGGAGAAACTGCTGAAAGAAAACGGCGCCCCACTGCCGCCGAGCCCGCCGGAACGGGCCGTCGCCAACCGGGAAAGCATTCCTGTGGGGGCGCGGTTTACGGATCAGGAAATCGCGTATACCATCGCCTCCGGTATCGCGGCCACGTTAATCGCCTGCAGCCAGATCATGGGGCAAGTGACGCGGGAAGACATCGGCATGATGTTCGTCCAATTCCATATGAAAAACGCCCAATTCGGCTTGCGCTTGCTCCGCCTGCAAAAGGAAAAAGGATGGTTGACGCTTCCCCCATTGCACGTTCAGGAAAGGGAAACGGTGGGAGTGTAACGTTGGCAAAAGGGAACCCGCCCGGGGTTCCCTTTGTGCTTTATACATTGGTTACTCGGACATTCTCTACCACAAAACTTTTATTGACGAAAGCTTTATTCGTCGTCGTAGCAATTAAATCGACTTTTAGTCCACCATCGTCCGAAGAAGCAAAGTGCAATTTTGTTTCTTGCATGTCATACGTGGCCATTTGTTCGTCTCCCGTAAGGTTGGGAAAAATGGCCCGGATATATTCCCAAGCTTCCTTCGAAAACGGACAACGCACAATGGCTTCTCTTATCCCTGTAATTCCATTTTCCTTTGCGTTCGGTTTCATAAAATATTTCCTCATAAACTCATATTTCTTTTGACTATCCATTTCCAAAAAGAAAATTTGGAGGGCCGTTCCTGGTATCGGCGGAGTAATGACAAGCCGAAACGGCAATGTCTTTTTTAACAGCCCAAAAAAAAGCTTGTACGTAATTCGCTCCGGCGGACTGACTGCAACGCCTCTTTTACGCAATTCCTTTTCCAACGAGTCCAGTTGATCCGTCATCAAACACAAACCGAAAATGCCCCGCAAACCCTGGTTGTATTTTTCCACCCACTCCTCTTGCCAACCTCCGCCGTCTTTCGTTTTCAGCCATACGAGTTCCAAGTATTGATCGCCAATCCAAATGTTTCCGACCTTAAATCCTTTGGTCCCCTTGCCGGCGTGCGGATTGAACGGAAAACCTATAGGCTCTATTTGGTTTTTCAAGGATTCTAATTTGGCTAGATCGTTGTCAATGTGGACGACAAAATGATCTAAACGCATCATTATGAACCACTCCCTTGCTTCGACGAGACAGTTACGGGTGCAATTATTGGCATGCACAAAAACAACCGCTGACACTACACTTTGTCGTCACCGCCTTATCAGCGATAAAGACTTAAGATTTGCATCAGCGGTCTAAGCTGCGGAGCAACCGTATGGCAATCCCGCTTAATTCATGTCGTTGCACACCAGACTTGGTATTTTTTCGACAAGAGGGACAACCCACGTTTTCATTCACCCTTTCAATTTCCGGCGCTGACCTACCTCCCATGATACAAGCATAACATGTCTAACGCTAAATTCCTTGTCAAGAATGGCAAGCAAATGTCTTTGTTTTTGCAACACAAAACGAGATGACGCTCTGGAATTTGATGCCGTCATTTTACCGTATCATGGAGAAAGCACAAGTTCCCATAACCCGATTTCGCGACCTCCGGCACATACATGAAATACATTTTCAGCAACTTGTAAATGGGAAAGAATTAGCCGTCTTCCTGCTGGAGGAAACCGCAAAAATAAAGGAAAACACCGTGATTCGTCCACGGTGTTTTCCTGTCATTGAGTGTTATTTGAGTAATTATTGGTAATTCCCCTGTTTTTCCTTATACCCTATATGGGTATGTACATGAAATCCTAGTAAAATCAATGTATGTATGGCGCGCCTGAGAGGACTCGAACCTCCGACACGCAGTTTAGGAAACTGCTGCTCTATCCTGCTGAGCTACAGGCGCGCGTTTACAATGCATCAATGTTATTATATGCGAAACGACTCTCCCAAACAAGCAGCGCATACGGACATCCAATACCAAAACAAAACCCATAAACAAAACGGGATACCTGCGAAACCAGCCAGGTATCCCCTCAATGAATTTAGAAAAACTTCTTCCGCTCCCGTTCTTCTTTCAAAATTTCCACCGCTTCCCTAAACCGCTGGGAATGCACGACTTCCCTTTCCCGCAAAAATTTCAGCGCATCGTTGATGTCCGGGTCGTCCGACATGTCGATCAACCATTGATAAGTAGCCCGCGCCTTCTCCTCGGCGGCAATGTCCTCATAAAGGTCGGCAATCGGATCTCCTTTGGCGGCGATGTATTCCGCCCGCCAAGGAACCCCGGCCGCATTGTGATAAAACAAAGCTTTGTCGTGGTTGGCGTAATGATCCCCCAATCCGGCTTCCTTCAACTGTTCGGGCGTCGCGTCTTTCGTCAATTTATACACCATGGTGGCAATCATTTCCAAATGAGCGAATTCTTCCGTGGCGATGTCCACCAGCAACCCTTTCACCTTGTCGGGAATTGTATACGCCTGGTTCAAGTAACGCAACGCCGCCGCCAATTCTCCGTCGGCACCGCCGTATTGTTCGATGAGAAACTTGGCCAGCCGCGGATTGCACTTGCTCACCCGCACCGGATATTGCAGCCGCTTCTCGTACACCCACACCGAACCGTTCTCTCCTTTCGTCACACAATTCAACAGAGCTTCATTATTCCCGTGTCAATACGGAGCCAAACATCAAGTCAAATCGGCCAATTTCCCACGTTAGGTTCAAATCAATGGACCGTTCAAGCCACTGAACCAATTCATATCAGTGGGGCAATCGTTTGTCATACGGGCTGTACAAAGCTTTCCACAACGTTCCCCGACGCAACGCTTCATGAATTTCAAACCGGGGCAGACCGGGCGGCTGGAATCCCAAATACAAATTGGGCGGCGTCCAGTAATATTTTTCTTTCATAGGCGGACAAGGATCATGGGGGCCGACATACGGTCGCCAGACCTTGGTGTTGCTCCCGATAAACGGTTTCTCATAAGCCATCATTTGTCACCCTCTCATCTCGGAAAATGGATTTTGCAATTCACATTTGCCATGGCCACGGCGGCTCGTTCCACTTCCAAGGATACGGGCTGATGGAATGGCCCATATTGTAAAGCGGCCCGAACCGGTACTCATATTCCTGAGTCAACATCCGATAATGCTTCGCCAGACTGTTAAAATCGCCCAGCGCTTGTTGATCCCACGGATGCGTATCCAGGTACAAATTCAACTCGGTCAACGCAAAACCCACCGCCTGTATTTCTTCCAACAGTTGTTCCTTGGTCATGGGGCGCCGATCGTCCGATTTCGAAGTGTCCGACATGGATTCAACCCTCCCTGATGCGCTTTCGTTTCTAGACCAGCATATGGATGCGGGAAGGCTTTTGTTCCTCCGACAAACGCCTATTTCCGTGGCATACCCCCAAATGAAAAACGGTCAATCTTGCGAAATTCGCTGCGGCATCATAAAATCAATGAAAATCCTAGGCTAAATGGAAAATGGTGATGCCGATGTTTGAACCGTACCATCATGCCGGTTCCAAAGAAGAAGCCTACAAATGGATGTTGAAACAGTTTCTTTCCCTGACTGAAGGCGAAACGAACCCCATCGCCAATTTGGCCAATACCGCCGCCCTTCTCCATCACGTGCTCAAAGACATCAACTGGGTCGGATTTTACTTGCGGGAAGGGGAGGAACTCGTCCTCGGTCCCTTCCAAGGACTTCCGGCCTGCGTCCGCATCCCTTTAGGCAAAGGCGTCTGCGGCACCGCCGCCGTGCAAAAGAAAACGGTCCGGGTGGACGACGTCCATCAATTCCCCGGACACATCGCCTGCGATGCGGCATCCAATTCGGAAATCGTTGTCCCGATCATCAAGGACGGGCAGCTGATCGGCGTCCTCGACATCGACAGCCCGCTGTTTCGGCGGTTTGACGAAACGGATGAATATTACCTGGAACAGCTATGTGCACAGCTGGCCAATATTCTATAGGACATTAAACCAGCAACTTACTACCAGTCATCAACAGTGTATGTTGTGTTTTTCAAGTCCTTTGGTTTTTTGCAAGCCAACAAAAAACGGCCTTCTTTTCCGAAGGCCGTTGAATTTTCATTGCTTAAGTATGGCGGAGAGGGTGGGATTCGAACCCACGGAGGGCGTAAACCCTCGGCGGTTTTCAAGACCGCTGCCTTAAACCACTCGACCACCTCTCCAACTTATAAAAACCTCTTCGCACAAAAGTATACCGCACGCATATTTCCGAATCAAGGGAAGGAAAACAACTCACCCTTGGCATCCGCATGAAAACTCAAGTCCATATACGTTACAATAACAAGAAAATGACAATCCGGGAGGAAAAACATGGATCATCGAAAATGGCTCAAACAGGCCATCCAATTGGCCAGCAACAATGTCGCCAACGGTCATGGAGGACCATTCGGCGCCGTCGTCGTCCACAATGGAACCGTCATCGGGCAAGGCGTCAACGAATCGGCCGTCACCCACGACCCGACGGCCCATGCGGAAATTCAAGCCATTCGCCAAGCATGTCGCCACATGGGCACCAGCACCCTCGAAGGTGCCGTCTTATATGCCAGCGGCGAACCGTGTCCCATGTGCATGGCCGCCGCTTACTGGGCTAAAATACAAGCCGTTTACGTCGCTTGTCCAAAAGCGGAAGCCGGCAAAATCGGCTATCCTGACGCTTTGGCGATCTATTTTGAGGACATGCAAAAATCACCGGAAAATCGCAGCATCCCGGTACATACCATCATGGTGGAAGAATACCTCGATCCTTTTCTCCTGTGGAAAAAACGCACCCAAGAAAACGCGCAATGATAAGGACGTAACAAACCCGGTTCCGTCGACGGAAACCGGGTTTTACAATTGGCAACGCCCATTTCATTATTACATCAAGCATTACTTCATCGACATCAAAGAATACAAAATTTACCGCGGCCGGATGACGTCCAACCCGTTCATATACGGCCGCAGCGCCTCAGGAATGACGACGCTGCCGTCTTCCTGCTGGTAATTCTCCAAGATGGCCGCCAACGTCCGCCCGATGGCGAGCCCCGAACCGTTCAGCGTATGGACGAATTCCGGCTTTGCCTTGGGATGGGGACGGAAACGGATGTTGGCCCGCCGCGCCTGGAACGCTTCAAAATTGCTGCAGGAGGAAATTTCCCGATACTGGCCGCTGGCCGGAAGCCACACTTCCAGATCGTACTTTTTCGCCGCCGTGAAGCCGAGATCGCCGGTACACATCAACACGACCCGATACGGCAGGCCCAGCCGCTGCAACACTTGTTCCGCGTCGTTCACCAGCCGCTCCAGTTCATCGTACGAATGTTGGGGTTCGACAAACTTCACCAGTTCCACTTTGTTGAACTGGTGCATGCGAATCAAGCCCCGGGTATCCCGCCCGGCGGCGCCGGCCTCCGAGCGGAAACAGGCGCTGTAGGCGGCAAATTTGAGGGGCAGTTGGTCGGCCGACAAGATTTCGTCCCGGAAAAAGTTGGTGACCGGCACTTCCGCCGTCGGAATCAAATAGTCGTCGTGTTCGGCGATGCGGAACACGTCTTCTTCAAATTTCGGCAACTGCCCCGTCCCCAACAGGCTGTGGCGGTTGACGATGAAGGGCGGAAACATTTCTTCGTACCCGTGTTCCGCCGTATGTAAATCCAACATGAAATTGATCAAGGCCCGCTCCAGGCGCGCGCCCAAGCCCCGGTAAAAGACGTAACGGGAACCGGTTACTTTGGCGGCCCGTTCGAAATCGACCAAGCCCAAGGCCGTCCCCAATTCCCAATGGGGCTTCGGGGTGAAGGAAAAATCCGGTTTTTCCCCCCAATATCGCACCGGCACGTTATCCGCTTCCGATTCGCCGACCGGCACGCTCTCGTGGGGAATGTTCGGCAAGGTGAGCAATATCTCGTTCAACTGGTCTTGAACATCCCGCAACTCATCGTCCAACCGCTTGATTCGTTCCCCGACTTGGCGCATTTCTTCGATGAGCGCATCGGCCGGCTCACCTTCCCGTTTTTTTCTCGCCACTTCTTGGCTGACCGTGTTGCGGCGGTTCTTGAGCGCTTCGCTTTCTTGCAACAGTTTCCGGCGCCGCCCATCCAACTCCGTAAAGCGGTCCAAGCCGCTGATGTCTTCGTTCCGATGCCGGAGTTTTTCCCGCACTTCGGTCAAATTTTCCCGCAACAATTTGCTGTCCAGCATGCCAAACCCTCCCGTCCCCAGTATTGACGCAAAAAACTCTCATCCCATTAAGAGGACGAGAGTCTTGTGCACGGGATCATGACCCTCCGATCACGCCTTGAAAGATGCTGACAATGAGGTCTTTGATGGAGCGGAACAACAGCCGCAAGAATCCTGCCTTCTCCACGTTTTCCTGGGCAATAAGCGCTACGGCGCTTTGCTGATCTTCCGGAATGTTGGACAAATAAGTCTCTTGGCTGCCATCCGACGGCACCATCTTCAGCCAACCGACAACTCGCTGCTGCTCGACCGGCGCGGTCAGGGCCTGCTGATCCCATACGACTTCCGGTCGGTAATTCCCGTCTTGTCCTTTTTGCGTGACCATGATCAAATTGTTTTGCGGCACGACCGGCACGGTCAATTTTTTCCCGTCGGTCACCGGCGCTTGTTCAAATCCTTCCACCGGTTCTTTTCCTTTGACCACCGTTTGCACTGTAAAATTGTTGAAACCCCAGTCCAACAGCTTCCGGACTTCCCGAAACCGTTCCTCAATCGAATTGGCGCCCATGACCACCGCGATCAAACGCATGTCGCCCCGTTTCGCGGTGGCCGTGATACAGTAGCCGGCCGCCGTCGTGTTTCCGGTCTTCAGGCCGTCGGCCCCCTCATAGGCGAAAACCAAGGGCTTGATGAGCCAGTTCCAGTTGTGCATCCGCACTTCGCCCTTGCCTTCCCCTTCGCGGAAGACCGCCTCGGGAATGGTCGTGAATTCGAAGATGCCCGGCTGTTTCAAGATGAGTTCCCGGCCGAGGATGGCAGCGTCTTCGGCCGACATGACGTGTTCGCCGTCAATTTGCGGACGAAACGCCGGTTCCATGTCTTCCGGCGGGTAACCGCTGCTCGTCACGAAGTGGGTGTTTTGCATCCCCATCTCGCGAGCCTTTTCGTTCATCATCTGGACAAAAGCGGTCTCGTTGCCGGCCAAAAGTTCCGCCAGGGCCACCGTTGCGTCGTTGGCCGAATAGACGGCCATGGCTGTGAACAACTCTTTGACAGTCCGCTCTTCCCCGGGATACAGCCACACTTGCGAGCCTTCGAGACTCGCCCCCGCCTCCGACCCCCGCACCTTTTGCTCCCAGGTGATGGTTCCTTTTTCAATGGCTTCCAACACCAAAAATTCGGTCATCATTTTCGTCATGCTGGCCGGCGGCAACGGCTGTTTCTCGTTATACGCATACAACACTTTTCCCGATTCGGCTTCCACCAAAATGGCCGACCTGACGTTCAATTGCGGCGCTTCCTGCGCCTGTACGGGAACGGTATAACCCGTAGCCAACAGGCAGATCGCACAAAGCATCAAGACAAAACGGAACAGGAAAAAACGAAAAAAGCGGCGACGGACGCCCGTCTCCGTCCGGTTGCTCCACACGTGCACCCACCCCCAAAACCGTTCCAAACCCCTGTCCAACAAAGGTTATTGTAACATACAGGCCTACAGAAAAGAAGCCAGGGATTTATTGCCAAACGGAGGTATCCTCGTGCGGAACAAAACCGGCCGGATCATCGCACTCCCATTCCGATCCGGCCAGTGGCTACGGCGCAAAAACGTTATTGCAAGCCTTCTTTTCGTCGAATCAGATGGAATAGTTGGGGGCTTCTTTCGTGATTTGCACCCCGTGGGGATGGCTTTCCCGCAAACCCGCCGCCGTGATGCGGATAAACCGGGTGTTGTTTTTCAGTTCTTCAATGTTTCTTGCCCCCACATACCCCATGCCGGCCCGCAAACCGCCGATCAACTGATACACCGTATCGGCCAAGGGGCCTTTGTACGGCACGCGGCCTTCGATGCCTTCCGGCACCAGTTTGTTCACATTTTCCTGGAAATAACGGTCGCCGCTGCCGTCTTTCATGGCGCCCAGCGATCCCATGCCCCGGTACACTTTAAACCGCCGCCCTTGGTAAATTTCCGTCTCACCGGGGCTTTCCGACGTGCCGGCAAAGAGGCTGCCCAACATGACGACGTCGGCGCCGGCCGCTATGGCTTTGACGATGTCGCCCGAATATTTGACGCCGCCGTCGGCAATGATGGGGACATCGTATTTCCGCGCCTCCCGGGCGCAGTCGTAAATGGCGGTGATTTGCGGCACGCCGATACCCGCCACGACCCGGGTCGTGCAAATGGAACCGGGTCCGATGCCCACTTTCACCGCCGAAGCTCCGGCTTCAATCAAATCCCGGGTGGCTTCGGCCGTCGCCACGTTGCCGGCCACAATGGTCAAGTCGGGATACTTTTTCCGCAAGGCCCGCACCGTTTCCATGACCCCCACCGAATGGCCGTGGGCCGAATCGACCACCAAGGCGTCCACACCGGCCGCCACCAGGGCTTCCGCACGTTCGAAGGTGTCTTTGGACACGCCGACGGCCGCCGCGGCCAACAACCGCCCTTGCCGGTCTTTGGAAGCGTTGGGAAACTGGATCGCCTTTTCAATGTCTTTAATGGTAATGAGCCCTTTGAGGTGGTTATGCTCGTCCACCAAGGGCAACTTCTCGATTTTGTGCCGCTGCAAAATTTCTTCCGCCTCTTGCAAGGTCGTTCCCACCGGCGCCGTGACCAAGTTTTCCTTGGTCATGACTTCTTCGATGGCGATATCGCGATTGTGGACAAAACGCAAATCCCGGTTGGTGATAATGCCGACCAAATGCATTTCATCGTCGACGATGGGAACGCCGGAAATGCGGTATTTGGCCATCAATTGCTCCGCTTCGTAGACACGGTTGTGGGGTTTAAGATAAAAAGGATTGGTAATGACGCCGCTCTCGGAACGTTTGACCCGATCCACTTCTTCCGCCTGTTGCTCGATGGACATGTTTTTATGAATGACGCCGATGCCGCCTTCCCGAGCCAAAGCAATGGCCAGGGGCGCTTCCGTCACCGTGTCCATGGCCGCACTCATCAAAGGAATGTTGAGCGTAATATGCTTGCTCAAGCGGGTTTGCACATTCACATCCCGCGGCAACACTTCCGATCGGCCGGGGATGAGCAACACGTCATCAAAGGTCAAACCTTCTTTGCCAAACTTCTCTTCCCAGCTCATGTTTACTGTCCCTTTCTTTACGTGATTTTTTGTTTGCTCCTGCCGTAAATTTTCCTCACAGTCTACCAATGTCCTCATGGGATGTCAAGAAAACGCAGGTTCAATTACACGCCAACATGGCAGGAAGCCAAAGGAACAATGAACAAACAAAGCGATACAAAGCAAGTGGAACCGTTCCCAGATGTCCTCCAAATCCTGCAAGTGTTGTGGGAAAAGGAAAAGCCCATGGCACAGAGTTCTGTGCCATGGGCTTTTCTTGGGAACTTGTGCCTGGCAACGTCCTACTCTCCCAGGGGCCCCCGCCCCAAGTACCATCGGCGCTGGAGGGCTTAACTGCGGTGTTCGGGATGGGTACCGGTGTTTCCCCTCCGCTATCGTCACCAGACTCCCT
>Ga0181858_1001112_pt1 | contig 13315 bp, 8 predicted proteins | sample NewIslPassag4_SG_FD_130749 | JGI IMG/M metagenome (GOLD analysis project Ga0181858, IMG submission 130749) | Feedstock adapted compost microbial communities from Newby Island compost facility, Milpitas, CA, USA - Passage 4_SG | ecosystem: Engineered > Solid waste > Feedstock > Composting ...
CACTTTGGAAAACCAAATTACATGCCACGACCTCACTACGTTGTAGGGGCAATTCATGAATTGTCCCTACCACTTAATCAGCGACAGACCTCAGAAACTGCACCCGGTTGGTAAAATGGATGATCCAAAGGGTGGAATGCGAACGGGACAAGCACGTCCCCCTCGGAGATGCTTCCCAGGGGCACCCGTCCTGCCCGCTGATGCGAAACGGAGCATTCAATATTGAGTGGTAGACTTGACACCATAAGTCCCTCGCCGGCTGAGGCGAATCCATGGGGACGTTCCCATCCCCATCGCCACACGAAAAGCTTGGATTGTGTCCGGCGACAAGCTACTTGAGGGCTGAACCCCGTTCCCGTATCATAGCGGGGTAATCAATGACACAGTGGAGGCATTTGCACGTGTGAACCGTTTCCGCGGCAGTTATCCTGCTGCTCCGGGCAGTCCGGGTGCAGACCGCGGATGTTTTCCCAGATTGTTTTCGTGAATATCATAAACTGATTACAAGAGGCAGTTCCAGGACTGAACGCGGTGATCGTCCCAGGGCTCACGTCAACGGGCAAACGAACTCCTGGCTTGACTTTTGAAGATTCACTCGAGGAGATCAGCGTATGTCGCAGACGACTGTAACCAAGGGTAAGGTGGAAGGGAAGTTGCCGTACAAGGTCAAGGATATCTCCCTTGCCGAATGGGGGCGACGGGAAATCGAGCTGGCCGAGAAGGAAATGCCGGGCCTGATGGCACTTCGAGAGAAATACGGCCGTTCGAAACCGCTCAAGGGTGCGCGGATCGCCGGATGCCTCCACATGACGATCGAGACAGCGGTGCTCATCGAGACGCTGGTCGAACTGGGAGCCCAGGTCCAGTGGAGCAGTTGCAACAAGTTCTCCACGGAAGATCACGCGGCAGCGGCCATCGCCGCACGGGGCATTCCCGTGTATGCGTGGAAGGGCGAAACTGATGAAGAATACGAATGGTGCATCGAGCAGACCCTGATCTTCCCGGATGGTGAGCAACTGAACCTGATCATCGACGACGGTGGCGACCTCACGGCCATGGTGCACAGCGCCAAGTACGCCCATCTCTTGCCGGGCATCCGGGGGTTGTCCGAAGAAACGACGACCGGCGTCCATCGCCTCTATCAAATGCACGCCAAGGGTGAGCTCAAGGTGCCCGCAATCAATGTCAACGATTCGGTCACCAAAAGTAAATTTGACAACCTGTACGGTTGTCGGGAATCGCTCATTGACGGCATCAAGCGGGCCACCGACGTGATGATCGCCGGTAAAACGGCGGTGGTTTGCGGTTACGGCGATGTGGGCAAAGGGTGCGCTCAATCTCTGCGGGCGTATGGTGCCCGGGTTGTCGTCACCGAAATCGATCCCATCTGCGCCCTCCAGGCGGCGATGGAAGGCTACGAGGTGACGACTCTGGAAGAGGTGGCTCCGCGGGCGCACATCTTCGTGACGGCCACCGGCTGCTGCAACGTCATCCGGCCGGAACACATGCTGGCCATGCCGGATGGTGCGGTCATCTGCAACATCGGTCACTTCGATGTGGAGATCGATGTGGATTGGCTCATGAACAAATCCGGGGCGAAGCGAACCACGATCAAACCGCTCGTGGATAAGTTCACTTTCCCGAACGGAAAATCGATCATCCTCCTGGCAGAGGGTCGGCTGGTCAACCTGGGTTGCGCGACGGGCCATCCTTCCTTCGTCATGTCCAACTCCTTCACTAATCAGGTGCTTGCGCAGATCGCGCTGTGGACCGAGCCGGAGAAATATCCGGTGGGTGTTCACTGCCTGCCCAAGAAACTCGACGAAGAGGTGGCCCGACTGCATCTGGAAAAGATCGGTGTCAAACTGACGAAACTGACTCCCGAGCAGGCGGCGTACCTCGGAATCCCAGTGGATGGCCCCTTCAAACCCGATTACTACCGCTACTGAAATCTGTCGCTGCGTGCAGACCGGTCTTCGTCGATGAGGCCCCTCACATCAGTTGTTCGGTAACCAAAGCAAGCGGTTGGAAATGTATCGGTAGAATAGACCGGTCCCTGCCCGAGATGTGCGGGGACCGCTTTTGTTGAAAAACAACAATTGCCTGGTGGTGTTCGTTTTTTGACTGAAAAACCATGCCAGAAATCCAAGCTTTTCGCGGAATTCGTTACAATCTCAGCCACGTCGGTTCGCTGAGCGATGTGATCGCCCCGCCCTATGACGTGATCTCTCCGGAACTTCAGGACGCCCTCTACAAGAAGCATCCGTGCAACGTGGTGCGGCTGATCCTCAATCGAATTGAACCGGGTGATGATGAGATCAACAACCGATACAGCCGGGCCCGTCGCTACTACAAAAGTTGGCTGGCGGAGGGCGTCCTCGTTCAGGAAGCGGACCCAGCCATCTACGTCTATTACCAGGAGTTCGATCTCCAGGGTGTCCGGTACGTGCGGAGGGGCTTTATGGCCCGGGTGCGGCTCTCCCGTTACGAGGAAGGCCAGATTTTCCCGCATGAGCACACTCTACGTGGTCCGCGAATGGATCAACTCATGCTCATGACGATGTGCAAGGCCCAGCTCAGTCAGGTATTCGGGATGTATCCCGATCCCGAGGGCCGGACCCAGGCGGTCCTCGATGAGGCCATCCGCGATGTGACGCCGGTGGAGGCGGTCGATCATCTGGGAATCACGCACCGAATGTGGGCGGTCACCAAACCCGAACTGGTGACGGAACTCTCCAGTATTGTTGGACCGTCACCCATCTTCATTGCCGATGGCCATCACCGGTACGAGACAGCCCTGGAGTACCGGGAGCAGCTCCGGGATATGGGTTATCTGCGGCCCGATCACCCCGCTCACTACGTGCTCATGCATTGCGTCCCTATGGAAGACCCCGGCCTCATCGTGCTCCCCACACACCGGCTCATTCGAGGAATTCCCCCGCTGGGCGCCGATGAACTGGCCAGCCGACTGGGCGAGGCATTCACGGTGCAAACCGTCGCCCGATCCCCCGAGGCAGCCCGCGATGTTTGGGAGCTGGTGGAACGGTCGCCGGATCCGGCCACCCTCGCCTTCTACACACAAAAGGACGACACCTGGTCGGTCGCCGAAATCACCCCGGCAGGACGGGAAAAAATGGACGAACTCGCGACTGATCACACGCCGGAGTGGCGCAGGCTCGGTGTGGCTGTGCTCCACAAACTGGTTCTCGATCATCTCCTCCGGCCCAACTCGCCGCCGGAGCTAGAATATGTCCATCTCGTCGACGAGGTGATCGAGCGGTTGAAATCCGGCCAGTACCCGCTGGCGGCATTGGTTCGCCCGGCCACCGTTACCGACATCCGTGACGTCAGTCTCCAGGGTGACCGAATGCCGCCGAAAAGCACCTATTTCTATCCCAAACTTTGCTCTGGCCTGGTCATCAACCCGCTCGAGTGAGACGTCTCCTCCGCGATCACGGCACCTGGGCAGCTCCTTCCGATCAACCGGTGGCGGGCGGCTTTCCGCGCTCTGTTCCACGTGAAACCGAACCTATCCGGAAAACTCACCGCCCGAGGTAAAGTTGCCCCCGTCCTGAGAGTCATCTTCGCCCCGAGCATCTTTAACGGAACGTCCCGTAGATAAACCCTCGAGAAACCGGGCGAAGTTCCATCACGGCGAGGGCAGAAAGGAGCACAGGGAAAGAAAAAGGGTTTCTCTTAGGGTTCCCTGGATGAAGTGGTTGACACCCTGCGATGACTGCCGCCACTCCACGCATAGCCAATTGCACACGAGAGGAGCGATTCATGAATGGCCCCTGCCGACCTGTTCGCCGCGCAGCATGTAATCCCGGGAGGAGTCATTCATGAATTGTTTCTGCGTTCAAGCAGGAACTGGCCGAAGTAGCGGCAACCCGGTCTGGGAAATGAGTGCGGCAGCGGAATCCGGACCTGACTACTACCTTTCTCCGGCTTAAAGTTCACTGCTGCGCGAGGCCTTGTCGAGGCCCGCATCCTTTTCCCGCGGCTGAGGAATCGTGTCGTTGAGTCAGGGCAGACTGCCATTCCACGTTTTTTCGCTCATCGCTAGAATAAGTTAACGCATTTGCCCAAGGCCTGCAGCCGTTTCACGTGGAACACACGGAAAGGTTGGTTCCTTCGGGTGCCCACCCCAAGTTTCCTGGCTAGCGTTTGAGGACGCTATCCGCGAGTGTTCCCGGCCTGTTCTCGACTGAGTACCGAGAGCCCGTAGGGGCGGGCAGGCCGTTGCCAGGCAGGCGAATCGACAACCGGTCCAACATCGGAAGGAGGTCAGCCATCGGCAGGGAGGCCGATTTGTGCCGCGTGTCATCTGTATTGCCAACCAAAAAGGTGGCGTAGGAAAAACGACGACCGCCATCAATTTGGCTGCCTGTCTGGCGGTGGCAGGCCGGCGAACGCTCCTTGTCGATCTCGATCCCCAGTGTAATGCCACTTCGGGGCTGGGCCGTCAGCCGCTTCCTCATCATCCACTCGTGGCAGGATTACCGCTGAGCGACGCCGTACTCCAGGTGGATGTGGCGAACCTCGAACTCCTGCCCGGGAGCCGGAGCTTTCGCGACGTGGAAGCACTCGCCAGGGATAACGGCACGTACGCCTCCCTGTTGCGCTCCCACCTGCAAAACGGCATGGCCGGGTACGACTACGTTCTGATCGACTGTCCCCCCTCGGTTGGACAGTTGACCAGGACGGCCCTGGCGGCCTCCCACGAGGTCCTCATGCCTATTCAGTGTGAATACTTCGCCATGGAGGGCCTCGCCCAGATGATCGAGGTTATCCGGCAGGTGATGATCGAGCGTGACCGGCAACTCCAGTTTGGAGGAATCCTGCTCACGATGTACGATCCCCGCCTCGAACTGACTCTCGAAGTCGAGGCGGAGGTCCGCGAATTCTTCGGCGAAATCGTATTTCAAACGGTGATTCCGCGCGATGTCCTGTGCGCGGAAGCACCCAGCCACGGTTTACCTGTTATTGCCTACGCACCGCGGGCAAGAAGCACCCGCGCTTACGTGGAACTTTGCATGGAGGTTCTGGAAAGTGAGTAGAGAAAAACGCCTTGGACGTGGTTTGGAAGCCCTGCTCGGTCGTCTTGATACCGTTGCGACTGGGGACGAACATCCCGCCTCCGTGTCAGGTGACACTCTGGGGCAGGACTTGGCCCATCGGGAGGGAGCCGGTCCTGGGGAAAGCCCCTCGCCCCGAAAGCACACCCCGGAGGTAACACGGATTCCCATCGACGACATTGACCGGAATCCATTCCAACCGCGGCAGGAAATCGATACGGAAGAGCTCATGCAACTGGCGGAGAGCCTGTCCACACACGGCTTGCTGCAACCGATCGTGGTGCGCCGCCACGGCAATCGGTACCAGCTCGTGGCCGGTGAGCGACGCCTGAGAGCCGCACGCATCGCCGGTTGGCAGGAGGTGCCCGCCCGCATCGTTCAGGCTGACGACCGCCAGCTCGCTGAATTGGCGATCGTCGAAAACCTCCAGCGGAAGGACCTCAATCCTCTGGAAAAAGCCCTCTGCTTCCAGCGGTATTTGGAAGAATACGGGGCGACGCAGGAAGAACTTGCCGCACGGCTCAATCTGGATCGTTCGACGATCTCCAATTTCATCCGGCTTCTCGACCTGCCCGCCGAGGTGCAGCAGGCGCTGCGGGAGGGCCGCCTTACCCAGGGCCACGCCCGCGCCTTGCTCGGTCTCGAATCTGAGGAGGAACAAATCGCCCTCTGCCACCGAATCATCGAGGAAGGATGGAGCGTGCGGCGTGTCGAGGCGGAAGTCCAGCAGCGCCAACAGGGCGGGGAAACGCCTCTGAAGATCGTCCGTCCCGATTCAGGGCAAAGTCCCGCTGCACCGGACGAGCATGTGGCCTTGCTGGAACAGGAATTTCGCGCGGCATTGGGACTTCGCGTGTCACTCACGCACAACGGTCGGGGGCGCGGCAAGCTCATCATTCACTTCAAAAACCACGAAGAATTTGAACGCCTGCGAGAACGGATCTGTGGCGGCGAATTCCGCCAGGCCGCCGGGATGTGACATTTTGTACCGTTTGGAGGCCATGCCGCCGCGACAAACCACATCCCGTTCGCTCAAGCCCCTTCCGACACTGCCGCGTGAAGGAACATCGTGCCCGAAAAACCAGAACGATGTCTTGAAGCAGAGCGACAAACGACTCGCGGCGGCCGTGGCCGATGGGGTCTCCCTGATGACGCGGAGTCCCCGACATGCCGGTCGTCAGCCGGCTGTGAATATCCTTCCGTGGCCGACCAGGGGGAGGATGCAAGGGTGCCACATCCCGCGATCCTCTCTTAACATTCGCGATTGGCAGCGGTATGATAAAGCAAGCGAGAGCACGAAACCGCGGACGGGATGCAAAGTCCTGGAACGCGACGGAACACGCATGGCGGGGCGTAGCGCAGCCTGGCTAGCGCATCTGCTTTGGGAGCAGAGGGTCGCCGGTTCGAATCCGGCCGCCCCGATTGTCCGCGGAGTCCGCCGAGTCATTTGTCCAGCAACGACTCACAGGGGCCGGTAAAAGGGACCGTCCACCTGGGGGTGAGTTTGTTTCTTGTGCTGGCGGGCTCGCTCCATGACATGGTTGATTGCCCGGCAGGCGTCGGCAATCGCCTCGCCCAATCGGTCATCTCGGGTGGTCACTGCGGAAGTCCGTAGCTTCTCGAGACGTGTCCAATCCACCTCCCAGTTTTCTTGCCGGGCTGTATCCTCCAGTTCGGCGAGGATCTGCAGGAGATTCTCCAGTGTTTCGCGCCGGAAAGAACTGCTTGCGGTGTTGTAGGGAGAAGGGGAGTTCCTCAATGGCAGCACCGGCCGGCTGGTATCAGCGGGGCGCAGCAAAAGATACAAGCCCAAAAACAGGGCAACCAGCGGCAGCACCAAAATCCCCCATCCAGAGGGATGCTGCAATAATTTCAATTGCACCAGACCAAAAAGGGCCATGGCAAAACCCACCATGCCCAGCGCGATGCAGATGTAACTGGCCAGCCGCAGCCAGCGACCGTGGCCCGGGAAAATGGCGTCCCGCGTGCCATCGCCGGAGGTGCCACAATGAGCCGTGGGTTTTACACGCACCACGGTCACGGTAATATTGTCTGGCCCGCCGCGGAGATTGGCCAGGTTGACAAGCGTCTCCACCGCCTCCGCGGGAGGAAGCGCCCGGACAACCTGGCCGATTTCCTCGTCCGACACCTGTCCGGAAAGACCATCGGTGCAAAGGACGAAGGTATCGCCGGGCTCGATTGGGAACGGCCCCTCGAGGTCCACTTCCACATCCATCTGGGGGCCCAGTGATCGCGTAATAATGTTCTTGGGAACGTACTGGGGCCGAATGTCCTCGGGCAGCCGCCTCAGCTCCCACGCCAGGCTGTGGTCCTGCGACAGTTGTTCGATAACATTCCCCCGGCAGCGGTATACCCGACTGTCCCCAACCTGCGCGATCCACGCCCCGGACGGCAGGATGGCCAGGGCACTCACCGTGGTCCCCATCCCCCGAAAATTCTCGTTGGCCTGGGCACACTGAAAGATTTCCTGGTTGGCTTCACGCACAGCCTGGCGGAGGGCTTCTGGCGGTGGGAGATCGCGGAGCTTGCGGTAAGCCAGGGGAATGACTTCCGCCGCTTTTTTGCTGGCCGTTTCCCCAGCCGCATGAGCGCCCATGCCGTCAGCCACCAGGAAAAGATGCCCCCGGTCCAAAAAAGCATCCTGGCTACCGGCGAGATCTTCGGCGTGGGCATCCTGATTGTTGTAGCGGCGCAAGCCAATATCGCTTTTGGCTGCTACCTCAAGACAATCTTTCCAACCGGTTTCAGCCAGAGTATCGATCATTCACTTCGCGGCCCCCTGCAATTGGGCCTGGGACTGACGCTTTCTTGCCATCATCCGGACAGTCTTCACCCCAACCCGCCGACAGGGAAAAGGGATACATTCTCTTCCCGCTTTAGTTATCGACCGTCCACAACGATCCCCTCCCCCAAATTGCACACTCTTCTAGATTCTGCAAGTTCCCCGGCCCTCCGCGTCATTGTAGTCCGTCGGACACAGTAATTCCAACCCGAGGGGTACCGTGGAATAAAAACAGGCGTCCATGACGCCAAATTTCTGAAGACAGACTTCCCCGGGCACGGATGGCACTTTTTTTGAGAGGACCGACCGCGAACCTCTTCCCACAGGACAGTTTTGAATTGCAATGACGGATACAACGACAATAACGGCAGTGTTCGAACGTGTTGGTCGTACCGATAATCGCAAAAGTTCATCGATGTCCGGTTTGAAAGGGAAAATTCTTTTCTGTGGCCGATTGCGCTTTTTAGCACGCGGTGCGCTGACCATCAAATGAGCTGCAAGGCCCTGCACGGAGGCATGGGTTGCATGTCCCTACGATCCTCGCAACAACGATTACTGAGTGGCTGCGTTCTGATCGCATCGATCTTCGCGCCGGTATCGGCCCTTTTTGGTGCCGATCAGCTTTCCCGCTTGCCAGCCGTCTCTGCCCATGAAACGAAGCACGTTTTTCCCCAGGAGGACTCGCCGCGAATCGCGTCTGCTCGCGTTCAACCCCCGGCACCCCTCCCTCTGGAAGTCCTTGGACTTCGTCGCTCGGCCAAACTGGAGCTCGTCGCTCAACAGGCCGACTCACTCACGGAGAAAGGCTATGATTTGGCCGGACGCGGTGCTTACTTCGCTGCTCGGGCACAATTCCGTGCGGCCCTTGCGGTCATCGCGCAGGGCCTGGATGCCGAGGAGGCCACTTCGCGACACGTCAGCGCCCTGTCCCGAGCGTGGACGGCCCTGTCGGAAGCAGAGGACTTTCTTGGCCCACCCGACGGCCTGATCGATCAAGCCGCCCTTTCGGAGATCATCGCACGGCACGAAACGCCTATCCTTAAGGACCAAACATTTGTCCAGTTGACGGCCCTGGATGCCTTTCGCAACTATCTGGCATACGCGCAGGATCTTTTCGCCCAGGCGCAGGGACACGAGGTCGCAGGGTCGATGGCCCTGCGCGGCCTGGGAAAACTGTACATGGCGATGGCGGAGGCTCCACACCCTGGAATCCGTGAACCTCTGGCGCAAGCGGTTGTCTTTTTCCAAGCAGCGATCCTTGTCTGTCCTGAAAACTATATGGCAGCCAATGATCTGGGTGTTCTTTTTGCTCACGGAAACCGCTGGGCAGAAGCCTATCAAGTCCTGACGTACGCAGCGCGAATTCGGGCAGATGATACCGTGCTGCTGAATCTGGCTAAGGTGCGACAGAAGCTCGGCACAGGTGACGCATTTCCGGGCAATTCTTTCGTATCCAACGGTGACACCGCTCGACTGGAAGGGCGAACCACAACGGACACACCCGCCGTCGTCTGGGTAAGCCCTCAAGCGGTAAAAGGAACTGACGAACCTTCGCAATTTCCTTTCGGTTTGTCGCCTTCAAGGGAGCCAAACAATTCCGGCCGAGGTTTGTTTGGGTGGGGAATCTTCAGTAGCCCGGCCAAGAGTCGCGAATTCCCCGCAGCGCAGGCGAGCTGGACCGACGACGTTGTGGCGAATTCGGCGCCGAGGTCGGAGCCGTCCCAGCCGGAAGGGCCGTCGCTCTCCGACTCTGCGTTGCAACCAGCCCCAGAGCGGACCGCGCTTTCCAACGCAGTCTCAAGGGCGCCAGCTTGGACTCCCAGCCCAGCTTCGCCATGTCCCCGATGTGCGGTCGATGGCTCCACGTGTGATCCCCGGCACTGGGGTGGGTGGGAACGCGCTCGGTTGATTGCCTGGGAGCGCTATGCTCAGGGGGAATATGTGGGCCTTGCCCGCTCGGCGCATGTGCCGGAATACCGTCTGCGGGTGGACGATGAACTGGAGATCGTGTACCGCATCACCCGCGAGGCCACTTCCAAACCCTACCGGCTCAATGTGGGGGATCAAATCCGCGTTGAGTCGGCCACGGATCCGACCCTGAATCGGGACGTGCTCATCCAACCGGATGGCACGATCACGCTTTTGCTGTTAGGTCAGGTCAAGGCGACAGGATTCACCGTAACCCAGTTGCAACAAAGGCTGGAAGAGCTTTACCGTCGCTACTATCGTGTCCCCTCCATCACGGTCACGCCCATTCTGGTCAACAGCAAATTGGAAGACTTGCGGGCCACGGTGGACCGCCGTTATGGAGAAGGAGGCCAGGCGCAAAAGGTACGGATCACCCCGGAAGGCACAATCTCGCTGCCCGGTTTGGGGTCCGTTCGCGCGCAAGGACTGACGCTGCGCGAGCTCCAGCTCGAACTGAACGAACTCTACCGCCAGGAAGTGGAGGGCATCGAGGCCATCCCGATCCTTGTGCAACGGGCGCCACGATACATTTATGTACTGGGGGAGGTGGCCAATCCCGGGCGATTTGAGCTGACTGGCCCGACGACGGTCATTCAGGCCATCAGCATGGCGGGAGGTTGGAAACCCGGGGCGAACTTGCGTCAAATTGTGGTCTTCCGCCGAGGCGAAGACTGGCGATTGATGGCAACGATGCTCAACCTGGAAGCGGCCCTGCACGGGAACAAGGCCACCCCGTGCGATGAGATTTGGCTCTCCGATTCCGACGTGGTCATCCTGCCGAAGAGTTTCATCCAGCGCGCGGACGATTTTATCGAACTTGTCTTCACACGCGGCATTTATGGAGTATTCCCGCTTTCCGCGACAATCAACTTTTCCAAGCTGAGCACGATTTAATCGATGCGGAGGATTCTCCGCCGTCACCGCTGTCCCCCGCGCGACATGGCACTAGCACGCCCATCCGCGCTGGTGCCTTGGCGTCCTGCTTGCAGTCATCGCACCAACGTCGCGAGTTAATCTTTGCTTGACAATCCACGGATGTGACCTAGATTTTGGCAGACGGGACGACGCCCAGATCGTTCCGACTCGTGGAAAGCGACCGATATTCGAGCTCGTGGTGTGAGAGCACCCGAACCGAAGAGTCGGGCTGTCTTCGACTGGCTTGTCGAGGTTCAACCTTCTATTCAGCAGTCTGATCACGCAGAGGAGGAACCATGGGAGCGAAAGTTTTGGTGGCCGACGATTCCAGCACCATGCGGAAGATCATCATTCGCTCACTCCAGGCGGTGGGTGTCCAGGAAGCCGTGGAGGCTGCCGACGGAAACGAGGCCGTCGCCCTGTTCAAGCCTGGAGAGTACAGCCTGGTGTTGACGGATTGGAATATGCCCGGCCGATCGGGGCTGGAGGTCATCCAGGCCATTCGGGCACAGGATCCCCATGTGCCGATCATCATGGTTACGACGGAAGCGGAGAAGAGTCGGGTTCTCCAGGCGATTCAGGCTGGTGTTTCGGATTACCTGGTGAAGCCGTTCACCGCCGACACTCTTCGCGAAAAACTGGAAAAACACGGCTGCGCGTGCTGAAAGCCCCGTTTCCGCTGGATGCAAGGCCGTCTTTGCAACGGGCCCAGAAAAACCGAACAGCCCGGGACATGGCTTGACTATCCCGGGCTGTTTCCCCCCTGGGCACATCATGTGTGGTCCGAGTTTGGCCTGGTCCACCGGTTGTGCTACCGCGACCCGCGCTCGCGGCCCGACCGGTTTGTTGCGTGACCCGGACATGTTCTCTTATCGACAAAGAGGTCCGTCCACTTGAAAAACTCCGCAAAATCGTTTCCTCCCCTAAAAGCGGCACCACCCTCGGGGTGGATCTTTACGATGGCGCGACCGCTTACCATCCGGGGTCGATTGACCCGTCCCCACCGTTGCGAGAACATGACGTGCCACCAGCGCAACGTCTCGCGGGGTAATCCATGAACGGCCTTCCACTCCGGAGGGACGTGCTTGTCACGTCCGCCAATCAACACTGGATCATCCACTCGCTCTCACCGGGCACGACAAGCGTGCCCCTCCGAGGGGATCTCAAAAGATCCGCCACCGCCAAATGGACCGGGGTCCCGTCAAGGCAATGCGTGAACAGCCCTTTCCACTCCGGAGGGACGTGCTTGTCACGTCCGCCGTTCAACATTAGATCATCCACTCGCTTTCATCGGGCACGACAAGCGTGCCCCTCCGGCGTGAATCTCACTCGCACTTGAACTTCCTGTGGACGTCCACATCCCCATCGCCTGTAGCAACTGGGGATGTTAAGGTACCCGGCTTGTTGACACCGTCCCTCCTGTGTAGGGAAAATCGGCGCTTTGAGGGCCCTTGAAGCCCGGTTGGCCTTTGTGATGCTCACTTTTTACCGCGAGGAGGAATCAGTATGTTGCAACGGCGAGAATTTCTCGTGTCCGCTGCTGGCCTGGCAGTTTCGGCCGGTTGGGGGATAGCCGGTGGATCGGCTGTCCTTGCAGCTCCAGGCGAGTTCTCCCTTCCCCAACCTGGGGCGGAACTCAAGCTGTCCAGCCAGTTAGGAGTTATTCCCGGCAAAAGCCTCGAAGAAAAGTTAGACAAAATGAAGAAGTGGGGCTTTGACGCGGTGGAATTGCCCGGAGATGTCGTCGGCAAGGTGGAAATGTACGCCAAGGCCGCCGCCAACGCCGGGCTGAAGATCAGCGCGGTGTGCTGGGGATCGGCGGGCGGAGCTCTGGTCTCCGAAGATCCCGCACGGCGCGAAAAAGGAATCCAACTTATCAAGGAAGTCCTGGCCGCCGCCGGTGAATTGCAGTCCACTGGTGTCATTTTTGTCCCTGCCTTCAATGGCCAGACAAAGCTCACCAATCAGGAGATCCGGAAGGTCCTGCTGGACATCTTGCCGGGAATCGGTGAGTACGCAGTCAGCGTGAAAAGTCGGGTGCTTTTGGAGCCCCTCAACCGCAGCGAGGCGTTTTTCCTCCGTCAGGTTGCCGATGCCGCGGCGATCTGCCGCGACGTGAACAGCCCCGGCATCTGCCTGATGGGAGATTTCTACCATATGTACATCGAGGAACCGAGCGATTTTGCGGCGTTCGTTGCCGGAGGTCCCTGGCTCCACCACGTCCATCTCGCGTCGCGGAAGCGTGTCCTGCCCGGGCAGGATGAGCGTTCCTTCATTGACGGCTTCCGCGGTCTTAAATGGGTGGGTTACAAGGATTACTGCAGTTTCGAGTGCGGTGTGCAGGGCGATCGAGAAGTGGAAATCCCCAAATCCCTGGCATTCCTGCGAGATCAGTGGGCAAAGGCTACTTTGCCCGGTCAGGCTTGATCCTTACTGCGTGAGCGGACCACGTTACAGTAGCTGTATCACTTGATGAGGAGGCGCTTCCATGAAACGGCATCTGTTTGGGTTGGCCATTGCAATGTTGGCGGTGAGTGGCCTGGCAATGGCG
>Ga0181858_1001117_pt1 | contig 13267 bp, 9 predicted proteins | sample NewIslPassag4_SG_FD_130749 | JGI IMG/M metagenome (GOLD analysis project Ga0181858, IMG submission 130749) | Feedstock adapted compost microbial communities from Newby Island compost facility, Milpitas, CA, USA - Passage 4_SG | ecosystem: Engineered > Solid waste > Feedstock > Composting ...
GCTCGCGGCGGCGGGGTCCGCGCTGGCCGCCCGCATGGACGAGGGCCCGGCGACGTGGGTCGTGGCCGCGCTCCTCGTGTTCCCGGCCGGCGCCGTCCTGGCCTTCTCCGGCGCGACCGTCGCGGCGCTCGAGGACGTGCGGCGGGACCGGGTCGGAGTCGCCGGAGGACTCGTCAACACCGCTCTCGAGACCGGTCCGGTCCTCGGGTTAGCGGTGCTGGTCGCCGTCGCCAACCGGAGCACGACGCGGCTGGTGGCCGGGGGGATCGACCCGGCACCCGCGACGCTCGCCGGCTACGCCTCGGCCCTCGAAGCGGCGGCCGTGGCGCTCGCGGTCCTCTGCGTACTGGCCGCGGTCGCGTCGCCGCCCGGGCTCGTGTCCCCGTCCGCTCCGTTCGGCTCTTCTCCGCCCGGACCATCATCGACTCGATCGAAAGGAGACGACGCATGACGCCGAGATTCACGGACAAGGTCGTGCTGATCACCGGCGGCGGCTCGGGGATAGGCCGCGCCACGGCCCGGGCGTTCGCCCGCGAGGGCGCTCAGGTCGTGGTCTCCGGACGCTCGCCCGACAGGCTGGCCGAGACGGTAGCCCTCATCCGGGAGGAAGGAGGGCACGGGTGGGCCATTACCGCGGACGTCACACGCGCCGACGACGTCGCCCGCATGGTCGACGAGATCGCCGCGCGCTACGGCCGACTCGACGTCGCATTCAACAACGCCGGCATACTGGGCTCTCCGGCACCGCTCGCGGACCTCGACAAAGCCACCTGGGCGGCGGTCCTGGCCACCAATCTCACCGGCGTGTGGCTCTCGATGAAGTACGAGATCCCCCTGATGCGGGCGACCGGCGGCGGCGTGATCGTCAACATGGCGTCGAACATCGGCGCTCACCTGCGCGTCCCCGGGCTGGGTGCGTACGCCGCCGCGAAGCCCGGAGTGAGCGCTCTCACGCGCGCGGCCGCGAAGGAGTACATCCGCGACGGGATCCGCATCAACGCATTCAGCCCGGGCCCGATCGCCACGGACATGGCGCGGCTCGACGGTGAGACGGATGCGGAACGTGACACGCGGGTGGCCGGGTTCCTTCCGGTCGGGAGGATCGGTCGACCCGAGGAAGCGGCCGCGGCGGTGCTCTGGCTCGCGTCGCAGGAGGCGGCGTTCACCGTCGGACACGATTTCGTGATGGACGGCGGCGCGACCGTGTGACGCAGTCATCCAGGCACCTCGGTGCGGCTTCGCCACCCGGCCCGCCAACGCCCTCTGGCGTGGTCCGTGCAACAGCGTCCCTCCCGGCGGCCGTCCCCGCGTGGCGGATGTGAGGACCTTGGACCGAACAGGTGCCTGGATGCACGGCATTGACGGCCTGCTGTCGGGTGCGATGCCCGCTGCTACCCGGCGCGGGGTTCGAGGATGAGCCCGTTCGAGGCAACACCCCCCGACGAGCGATCGCCACGGGGACGATCATGGCGCGTTCTGTGGGCACCGGCGCTGGCCATCCTCACCGTCGAGATCTTTCGCCGTTCCGGTCTCTACGACCCGGAGACCTATAGCCTCGTCCTCATCGTCCCGATCGTCGCGGTCCTGTACGTCTCGTTCGTGGGCGACTTCCGCGCCGCCCTCGTGAGCACGGGCGCGATCATCCTCTACAACGGCGTGCTGGCCACCGGACCGGACATCCCCTTCCTCTCGGACCGGTGGGTGCGACGCGTCGTCGTCATCGGCGTGTCGCTCCCGCTCGCCTCCGTCCTCATGGGGCGGCTCCGCCAGCAAGCGGAGAGGCTGGAATCCCGCTTCCGGTTGATCGCCGAGAACATCCACGAAGTCCTGTGGCTCGCCACCGCGGGCCTGGGCGAAGTGCTGTACGTCAATCCCGCTTACGAGGAGATCTGGGGCCAACCTGTCGACGTCATCCTCCGGAATCCCGGCGCCCGCCTCGAGGTGGCGCTCCCGGGGGACCGGGCGCGCGTACAGGAGGAGATCCGGCGGCGGCTCCCCTTCGGCGAATACGACGTCGAGTATCGCATCCTCCACCCGTCGGGCGCCGTTCGCTGGGTTCGGGAACGCGCCATCGCGATCCGCGACGATAAGGGGCAGATCTACAGGATCGTCGGCCTGACCGAGGACATCACGGAACGGAAGACCAGAGAGGAGGAGCAGAGATGCCTTGCCGAGGTCGGAAAGGTTCTCGCCGGTTCCCGGCGCTATGAGGAGACGCTCGCGGCCATCGCACGACTCGCTGTTCGGCACGTGGCGGACTGGGTGAACATTGACGTGCTGGAGGACGGGCGGATCCGGCGCATCGCGATCGCCCATGCGGATCCGGAGAAGGAACGGCTCGCCAGGGAGATGTTTCGTCGCTGGCCGCCCGACTCGAGGGCGCCGTTCGGGGCGGCGAAGGGGATCAGGACCGGACGTGCCGAGCTGATCCCGGAGATCCAGGACCGCGTGGTCCGCGGCATGGCGCACGACGCAGAACAGCTCGAGATGCTCCGCCGCCTGGGTATGCGCTCGGCGATGCTCGTGCCGCTCATCACGCGCGGGCGGACGGTAGGTGCCATTACTTTCATCTCCGCCGAGTCCGGCCGCATCTACAACGCCGATGACCTGGTCCTGGCCCAGGAGCTCGCCACGCGCGCGGCGCTCGCAATGGACAACGCGCGCCTCTTCGAGCTGGAGCGCCAGGCGCGGGCCGACGCCGAGGCCGCACGCGACGAGGCCCGCCGCGCCGCCATGCGCTCCGCTTTCCTTGCCGACCTGTCCACCGTGCTCGCGTCGTCCCTCGATTACCGGGAATCGCTCCGCGAGCTGGCTCACCTCTCCGTCCCGCGCTTCGCCGACTGGTGCATCGCCGACCTCCTCGAAGGCGGCGAGCTCGAGCGCGTCGAAGTCGCCCATCGGGACCCCGAGGACGAGGGTCTCGCCCGCGAGCTGCTGCGGAACGTGCCGGACGTCGACTCGGATTCGCCGATCGCACGAGCCATCGCCACCGGCAGGGCGGAGCTCGCCGAGGACGTTCCCGCGGCATGGCTCGACGGCACCGCCCGCCCCCCGGACGCCGCGCCGACCTCGCTCTACCGGAAGCGGTTCCGCTCCGTCATCACCGCCCCGCTCCTCGCCCGCGGCCACACGCTCGGCGTGATCACCCTGGCCGTCGCCGAGTCCGGACGACGCTACGACGCCGACGACCTCGCCCTCGCCGAGGAGATGGCCCGCCGCGCCGCCGTCGCCGTCGACAACGCACGGCTCTACCACGAAGCCCTCGCGGCGAACCGGGCCAAGAGCGACTTCCTGGCCGTCATGAGCCACGAGCTACGGACGCCCCTCAACGCCATCCTCGGCTACACCGACCTCTTGCTGATGGGCGTCCCGGCGCCGCTCCCGGAGCCGGCCCGAGCGAAGGTCGAACGCATCACGGCGAGCGCGCGCCACCTCCTCGAGCTCATCGACGAGGTCCTCTCCTTCTCCCGGATCGAGGCGGGACGCGAGGAGCTCCGACTCCAAAGGGTCGACTCGCGCGAATCCCTCCGGGACGTCGCCGCCATCGCCGAGCCGCTCGCCGGGGAGAAGGGGCTCCGTTTCCGACTCCAGCTCCCGGAGGGCGATGCGGACCTCGTCACCGACCCGGCGAAGCTCCGGCAGATCCTCCTCAACCTCCTCTCGAACGCGGTCAAGTTCACCGACCAGGGCGAGGTCGCCCTCGCCGCCGAAGCCGACCACGAGTCCGTGTCCTTCACCGTCTCCGACACCGGGATCGGAATCGCGCCCGAGCATCAGGAGCGGATCTTCGAGGCCTTCTGGCAGGTCGAGCAAGGCGCGACTCGCCGAGCGGAGGGAACCGGGCTCGGCCTGACCGTCGCCCGCCGCCTGGCCCGCCTCCTGGGGGGCGACATCACGGTCGAGAGCGAGCCGGGGCGCGGGAGCACGTTCACGGTGCGATTGCCTAGGCGGCGGTGGAGGGCGGGTTAACGGAGGATCGTATCAACGTAATTCCCGGCCTGGCGCAACACCCGGTACTTCCGCGCGAGATCGTCCCACCCGAGCCCTCGATCGAAGGCGTCGGAGATCTCCTCGAGCTTCGACGACGTCACGAGGTACCCTCCGACGTCCAGGCCGGCATCCCGGAACTCCTGGCTCTCGTTCAATCGCTCGAGCTCGAGGAACGCCTCGATCTTGTCCCGGTTCCCGGCCAGGCCGCCGTGGTGCATGCCGTGGGGCTCCACGAAGCGGACGCGTGTAAAGCCGTCCGAGGATCGCAGCCAGACGATGAAGTCCGGGAAGAACCCACTCCGCCGGAAGAAGCCGACGCCGCTCCCGGGGCGGTTCCGGAGGACGAACAGCTCGCGGTCCCGGAACTCGTCGGCCTCGTGGTGTCGCTTCCAGTACTCGGCCAGGTCCCGGAGGAACTGCACTTCGCTCGGCTCGAGCCCCGGCGGCGAGATCTGGATGTCCGCGTCCTCGTCGCGCGGCGCGAGGAGGAGCGGAGTCCATAGATGGTGGTCCAGATGCATCCGGGGGAGCGGCGCGCCGCCGCTCGCGAACAAGCGAGCGGGATTCTCGACCAGCGCGCGGATCTCCGCCGCGAGCGACTCGGAGGCCACGCGCACCACGTACGCGGGCGGCACGTGCTCCCGCACCTCGAGCGTGCCGGGGACGAGGTTCCGGCCCTCGGCCTCCCGTTCCCGGCGAGCGACGAAGCGATCGACGTATTGGGTCAGCACGAGCCGCGCGATCTCGCGCACACGTTCGGGATCCTCGGCGTCGCGGCGATCCACCCGCACCGAGGCCCCCCGCAGCACATCGAGCACGACGTCGCGCGGGACGAACAGGTTCTGCAGCCGCCGGCGTGCCTTGTACTCCAGCACGTCGGCGTACAGGGCGTCCACATCGAGGAGCCCGGCGACGGCGGGGTCGGCGAAGTCCAGCTCGACCGCGCCCGCCACCGCGATCTCCCTCACCTCCTCCCCGGCCATCGCCGCGGCGCGCGCCGCCAGGTCCAAGCGCACAGGGATCGACCGGTCGACCTCGAGCCTCCACGTCTCGCCTTCCGCCGAATACCCCGCCCGCGGCCGGGGTACGGGAAGGACGACGACGTCGTCGAAGAGCGAGCGCACCGGGACCTCGACCGGCTCCGGGAGCCCCTCGCGCTCGAGCATCGTCCGGAACGCCTCGAGGTAGTCCGCGTTCCAGCCGAAGATGTAAAGCGTCTCGAGCTGCTTGAGTCCCCTGGGCAGGTCGGGCTCGGGGTCGGCGACGGCGGCGCTCCGTCGCAACGATCCGTCCTTCCCGCGCAGCCGCACGCCGCGCCCGAAGAGCTGGATCACCTGAGGCCCCTCGCCCCGACCAAGATTGAGGAGCCCCATGGTGCTCACTCGCCAGCTCGACCACCCCTCGATGAACTTCTTGGCGCCGATCAGGATCGAGACCGGCGACTCCGGCGAGTCGATCTCCTTGAAGAGCGAGTCCTTGAACCGCTCCTCGGCCACGACCTCGATCCCGAGCTCCTCGGCGAGGTGCTTCTTGAAGCCGGAGACATCGCCGATGTTGACGACCGCGAAGTAGGGGTGCTCGGGATCGCCGGGCGTCGAGGTCTTGAGCCCCAGCTCGCCGTCCGCGCCCTTCAGCTCCCGGACCTCCAGGCCTCCGGTGCCGCGGAACACGTCCCGGCGGATCCGCTCGTACAGCTCGTCCGGATCGCCGGCCAGGTGAGGCAGTCGTTCCTGGAAGGCATCCCCACCGCTCTTCACGTCCCGGAATCCGCTCTCCCCGGCCAGCGTGCGCCGGATCGCGTCGACCGCCCACGCCCGGTCCTCGAGGAATCGACGCAGGAACGCAACGGCGGTGGCGACGTCGCTCCGCGACCGCCCATCCCGCCTGTACATGGCCGTGACCCGGGACCCGAGGAACACCCAGAGCGGTTTCTCGATCTGGTACGGCCGCAGCGCCTCCCGATTGTCGTGGAAGAGGCGGAGCTGCTGGTAGAAGATGAGGAGCCCGCCCAGGAGCAGCTCGTGCGCCTGGTCCTCCCGCACGCTCCTGAGGTTCAGGACGTCGAACTCCTTCCCGTACCCGTCACCGTGGAAGTGCCGGTAGGAGTAGTCGAAGACGATGCTCTTCCCGTACTCGGCCAGGAGCTCCGCCCGGGCCCGGGGCGGCGCGGCGCCGATCGCCTGCGCGAACGTCGCGCTGTACTCGAGGATCAGCCCGTCGGCGCCAAGCTGCTCCTGCCGCCTCTTCCACGTCCGGGCCTCGGCACCCGTGCCCTTGTGCCCCTCGTCGACGAAGACGAGGTTCGCGCTCCCCAGCGACTCGAGCGGGATGCTGAGCCCCTCGCCCGTTGCCGTCTCCGCGAGCTTGTGGATCTCGACGACCCGCACGTGGGGTCCGAGGAGCCACCCCTGCAGCGCCGGCGTGGAGTCGTGCACCAGGTGGGTCGCATGGATCCCGCTCAGCCGCAGCTCCCCGAGGTGTTGGTCGGAAAGTCCTTCGTTGGGCGTGATCAGGTAGATCCCATCGAATTCCCGCCGGCCGTCCGCCCGCCGCACCAGCGCCTCCGGGTGCCGGCCGTGGCGCAGGTAGTGCTCGACCTGCCAGAGGTTGACGTGCATGAGGAGCGTCTTCCCCGCCCCCGTCGCGAGGAAGAACGCCAGGCGGCGCAGATCGTCCAGCTCGAACGGCGGGATCCCCGTGAACCGGCCCCGCGCCTGCCCCGCCGCGAGAAAGGTGTTCAGGTCGGCGACCAGCGCGTCCGGATCCGACGTCAACCGGTCGAGCAGGATCTCGGCATACAGCAGCGCCAGGTACTGGAAGTACTTGAACCGCAGACCGCCCCGCGCACGCGACAGCCGGGCCTCGTAGTCGACGAGGCGCGCGTCGTACGCCGCGAGCGTGTCCTCGTCCAGCTTCCGGTCCCGCCGCCCGGCGAGAACACGGAAGAAATGGCTCTGCCCGTCGCCGCCCGGGCCTTCCTCCTGCGCGGCCAACGCGCCCTTGAGCGCCTCCAGGTCGTCCGCCCCGAGCAGCGCGTGCAGCCAGCGGTTCAGTACGAGATGGCGTTGGAGACTCACGGCGTGATTTCCGGCTCCGGATTGCGTATGTACGTCACGGCCTGTGCACGCTCTTCGACTCGCCGTCTGACCTCAGGCGACAGGCGGTCGTCGAGGTCGCGGAAATTGCGCGTCATGTTTCTTTGTCTCCCAATCCAGCTCCTCTCGTTGAGCGCCAGCCGTAAGGAAATATCGTGGCTCGTCGTCGGATGGGTCGTCGTAGTCGTAATCCCAATCGACTCGATCGGGCATCCCGGCGAGCGCCTCACGAACTCTGGCTTCCGGTAGCCCCGTCGTCTTTGCGATCTCAGCGGCTTCGAGCGGTCGATTCGCCTGCTGGAGCGCGCCGATTGACCAGGCTCTCCTCCAGCGCCCTGCGAAGCTCAGCCTCAGCCACGTCCGCCGGGTCGGCCGCTGAAATGCGGCCTTCGTAGGTCTCACGCCCCGGACCCGAAAGGCGTCTGAACTCCACGAAAAAGTAGTCAGCGCCGATTTTCGGCGAACCGCTGCGGACGGCTACACCCCACCCGCGACCCTCGCACTCCCACAGGTGACCGAGGTGATGGAAACGAACGATGCCCATGTGTCCACCTCTCGAGCTACAGTGCACATCGAATGGTCAACCGGGCCCGCGTTTCGGTCAATGCAGTCCGCGGCGTGGGGTGGTGTCTCGCCAAGCTCACCTGGCCTTGAGAGGGTACCGTTCAGGATGCTCGATCGACTCGAGTGTCAGGTCGACGTCCAATTCCGGCCAGTAGAGGTGGTGCGGCTGCGGCCGCTCGACGGCGAGGATCGCCTTGACCGGCGCATCCGCGAACCAGGGAAACTCGTCGAACGGCAGGAACAATTCCCGGTCGTCCACGAGGATCCAGAACCCATGCCGGGAAATGTTGGTGACCTCAACTCCCGAAGTGGCGGTGCCACGCATCTCTGATCTCCTGCTCGTGCTCCACGATCAGCTCCCGAATTCGGGCGAGGTCCTTTTGCGGGAGATTATAGTTGCGCGCGAGCTCGATCTGGGGATCGAGCCAGAACTTCGCCTCGCCCGCTTCGCATTCGACGTGTACATGCAAGCGCGGCTCCTCTCGCGAAAAGAAGAAGAACCGATACGGCCCCACGCGAAGGATGGTCGGCGTCACCGCTCCTCCTCGGCGATCAGACGCTTGAAGTCCGGGTCGAGGGACCGCACGCCCGGCGTCGCGCAGTCGGCGTTGCAGAGCACCTCGTCCCAGGGCCCCGTCTCGGCGAGGCGCGGCTCGAGCCACCGGCGCTCGAGGACGGGGTCGAGCCCTTCCACGTCGCGCCAGAGGACGAGGACCCGTTTGCCGTCCCGGTCGCGGGCGCGGACGACGCGGTAGAGCCTCTCCGGGTCCTCCGGGTTCGTCCACCGCTCCCGTCGCTCGACGTGCAGCCCGTAGACCAGGTTGAACGTCTCGATCAGGTCCACGGTCTGTTCCCGCGGCCCCTGGTCCGTGAGCACCTCGATCATGTAGCGGAACGGGTGCTCGAGCCGGTCCAGGTGGAGGAGCGACGCGCTCGCCTCGAGCGGCAGCCGCGCCAGGTAGCGCAGCCGGTAGGCGTCCTCGCCCACGGTCTTTCGGTGGGCGTCGGCGCGCGGCGCCTCGCGCGCCAGCGTCTCCTCGGTGGCGAGGTTGTGCAGCGCGTCCTCGTAGCTCTCGATCCGCAGCACCTTCACCACCCGCGGCGTGCGCTCGACCTCCTCGGGCGTGGGGAGGCGGGAGGGGCGGCCGGACTTCCATTCCGGCGCGTGAAGGGCGCGGACTATGCGCTGGAGCGTGATCGTGTCGAAATGGCCGCCGGCTTCGGCGAGGACGAACCTGCGGTTCCCGCCGTCTTCCCGGTTCTGCTGGATGACCGCGTCCCCGGTCGAGCCGCTCCCCGCGAAGAAGTCGACGACGACGTGCCCGGCATCCGCTCCGGTGTTCACCTGCAGGATCCGACGGATCAGCCGCGTCGGCTTGACGGTGTTGAGCACATCCTCGTTGCGCTCGAAATCGACGATCGCCAGGAGCTCCTTCTTCGCTTCCTGCGTGTGGCCAACCTCCTTGTAAAGCCAAAGGGTTTGAGGGACGAGGCCTTGCCTCACTTCCGAAAGAAACCGTTTTAAGGCAGGCATGTTGTCGCCCTCCGGCCCCCACCAGATACGCCCGTCCTCATCCAACTCCTTGAAACGTTCCTCAGGGATCGCCCAATATCGGCCCGGCGGCGGTCGGAACACCTTCCCACTAGGGCTGACAACCTCGTATAGCCCCTTGCTGTAGTAGTTGCGCGCAGTCAGATCTCCCGGCTTCCACGGGCCTCGAGGATCATTGTCCTCATTTGTGTATCGTGCGTTTGCGGCTTCCGTTCTTGGTAGGAGATTCGGAGTCCATAGCTCCGCGTGCCGCGCATGAGCGACAATAAAATCATGATCGGACGAAAAATGCCTCGCCGAGCTCTTCGGCGCGTAGACCTTCTGCCAGACGATGGTGTCGATGAAGTTCTCGCTGCCGAACACCTCGTCGAGCAGTCGCTTCAGGCTCGCTTGCTCGTTGTCGTCGATGCTGACGAAGATCGCACCGTCCTCCGCCAGCAACCCCCTCGCCACCCTCAACCGCTCCTCCATCATCGCGAGCCAGGAGGAGTGCCGGTAGCGGTCCTTGTAGATAAAGTCGTCGCTCCCGGTGTTGTACGGCGGATCGATGTAGATGCACTTGACCGCGCCGGCGTACTTCCGCTCGAGGAGCCGCAGCGCCTGGTAGTTCTCGCCGTGGATGAGGATCCCGCCGACAGCGTCGTCTAGGTCACCGTCGAAGCCCTCGAGGAGGCGGTCGACGAAGTCCTGGTCGAAGTGCCGGGTGTCGACGACCAGCGTGGGATGCGCCTCCAGGAACGCCTCGTTCACCTCCCCGTTGGGGTTGAACAGGTCCTTCGCCGGATCGATGTGGAAGAGCGTGCGCCACGCCTCGAGCTGCGCCTCGTTCGCCAGGACCTCGGGCCAGAGCGCGCGAGGGACGTCCTTGATCAGGACGAGCCAGTCGGTGCGGAGGACGAACTTGCGCTTCTCGAACAGGCGACGCTGGACCTCCTCGAGCTGCGCCAGGAACTCGATGATCTCGCCGGCCACACGCCGGACGGCGCGCAGCGTGCGCAGCTTGGCCGGCAGGTCGGCGTCCAGGTCGCCGATGTGGAGGACCTGATCCTTCAGGTAGAACTCGAGCTCGCGCTGCAGGAAGCCCCGCAGGTCGCGGTGGACGAAGAAGTCGCTCGTGTTGCGGCGGGCGAAGTGGCGGAGCCGCCGGAGCAGGAGCGACGGCGGCGCTTCGTCGCCCGCGGGCTCGCCGCTCGGCGCGGCGAGGGCGGCGGCGAGGGCCTCGCTCCGGATCGCGTCGAGGATCGCCGGCGCCGCGTCGACGAGGATCGCGTCCTGGACCCTGCCATTGTCGCCGTAGCGGGCTCTCTCTTCATCGGTGAGAGGGCGATAGTGGAACGGCACCGCGAGCGTGCGGGCGTCGGCGTCTTCGGCGACGTCCTCGGGGAGCGGGACGAAGAAGCGCGTGTCGCCCTTGTTGTTCCCCGTCGGGAGCTTCGCGTCGGTCAGGACGAAGCGCACGCGGAACGTCCCGTCGAACCCCGCGTCGACGGTGAAGGCGTAGTCGCGGAACACCTCGCCCGTCTTGACGTAGTGCTGCCCCCGGTTGGCCCAGTGGAAGAAGGTCTCCTCGCCGTTGTACGGCACGGCGAAGCGCTCCCGGGCGGCGCCGTACCACCGACGGGGGATGAAGTCGCCGTCCTCGTAGTAGCGCGAGAAAAAGTTGTACAGGTGGTTGAAGACCTCGCCCTGCAACGCCTCGTGGGAGCGGGCCGCGGCGACGCGGGCCCGGGCCGCGTCGTAGGCCTCGATCAGCTCCCGGATGGCGCGCGCGGGGTTTTCGCGGTGCCGGGGGTCGACGTCGCCGTTCGGGAGGATCGCGTCGTCGGCGACTTCGCGGCGGATCCGGTCGGCGAGCTCGGCGGTCTCGCGCTCGGCCGCCGCACGGTCCTCGGCCGCGACGTCCTCGAACGCTTCCCGCACGCGCCGGGGGAGCTGCTCGTCGAGGAACGCCTCGACCTCGTCGCGCTTAATGCGGAGGAGCCGATAGAGGCCGAAGTCGAGGTCGGACAGGTCGAGCTGGAAGAGCTCCCGGAGGAGCCCACGGAGCCGATCCAGAGGTTCGAGCTGCATCGCCATCCCTGGTCGCGGGGTATCCATTCGCACGTCGCCGATCCGAAACGTATCATTCGGCGCCGGTTTCGCCAACGACGTTAGCACCGTACACCGACAGAGGTCTCGAGATGCCCACCATCACCGCCGCCGTCCTCCCGGCGCCCGGCGCGCCCGTGGAGGTCCGCGAGCTCCCCGAGCCGGATCTCGAGCCCGGCTCCGCCCTGCTGGAAGTCGAGCTGAGCGAGGTGTGCGGCACCGACGTGCACCTCCGCGCCGGCCAGCTCGCCGGCGTCCCCTATCCCATCGTCCCCGGCCACGTCTCCGTCGGCCGGCTCGCCAAGATCCGCGGCACGCTGCAGGACGCCTCGGGGAACACGCTCCGGGACGCCGAAGGGCACGTGCTCCGCGAGGGCGACCGCGTCACCTTCCTGGACGTGCACCGCACCTGCAACGCGTGCTGGCACTGCCTCGTCGCCAAGGCGACGACGCGCTGCCCCGAGCGCCGCGTCTACGGGATCGCCTACGGCGTGGCCGACGGCCCGAGCGGCGGCTGGGCCGAGGCCATCTACCTGAAGCCGGGGACCCACATCATCCCCGTCGGCGAGCTGGATGCGGAGGCGTTCATGGCGGGCGGGTGCGGGCTGCCGACCGCGTTGCACGCGGTGGAGCGGGCCGAGCTCCGCATCGCCGATACGGTCCTGGTCCTGGGCGCCGGCCCCGTCGGCCTCTCCGCGGTGGTCCTGGCGAAGATGAGCGGCGCGCTCCGCGTCCTCTGCATCGGCGCGCCGGAGTTGCGGCTCGAGGCGGCGCGCGCCGGCGGCGCGGGCGCGACGCTGAGCATCGAGACGACGTCGCCCGAGGAGCGGCTCGAATGGGTCCTCGAGCACACCGGCGGCCGCGGCGCCGACGTCACGATCGAGGCCGCCGGCGCACCCGAGGCGGTCGTGCAGGCGCTGCGCTTCACCCGCGACGCCGGGCGCGTGGTCGTCGTGGGGCAGTACACCGACCACGGCGACGTCGCCTTCAACCCCCACGCGGACCTGAACCGCAAGCACCTGGACGTGCGCGGCTGCTGGGGCTCGGATTACTCGCACTTCTACCGCGCCGTCCGGCTCATGCGCGACCCGTCGCGCTCGCGCCCCTGGTCGGCGCTCCCTCTCGAGCGCTTCGGCCTCGCGCAGGCCAACGCCGCGCTCGACGCCGTGGCCGCGGGGCGCGTCGTCAAGGCGCTGATCGATCCGAAGCTTCGCTGAGCGGGTACGCCCGCCAGCCAGACCGCCAGCCAGACCGCCGACCGGACGCCTGCCCAGCCCGTGTCCCCTCCGACGCGCGCCGGCTGGGCCTTCCCCGACCGATCCACGAAATCCTTGACGCCGCGCAGCGAGTCGGACTAACGTGGCATCTCCCGAGTGCGGTGCGTGCCCCGTGGCCCGACCTGCACTTCTCGCCCCGGGTTCGCCGGTTCGAGTCCGTCACAATCGACGACAATCCAACGTTACAGCTTTGCGCGGTGTGAGCGCTCTGCAGTCGTCGCAGAGCGCTTTTGCGTTTCGTGCCGCAGGTCCCTTTCCCACCCACCACAAAGGAGGACGTGTGCCCAAACTACGTAAGACTCCATGGTTGTGGCTGGCGCTGCTGGGCCTGCTCCTACCCGCGGAGCTGGCGGCGCAGGGCCGGGGCATCACGGGGCGAGGGGTCGATGGGGCGGCGATGCAGCCGATCCCCCCCGCCCCGGGGTCGGTCGCGGGCAGCGTGCCCATGGTGACGGTCCGGATAGGCTTTTGCTCGGCGGGCGAGCTTTGCGGCGACGGGCTCGGCGAGCCGGCGCCCGAGCCGGAGGATCCTCCTCCCGATCCGGAAGAACCGCGGCCGGAAGGGGGGCTGGCCGGGGGGGGAAGGCGGTCTGCTTTGCGGCCCGCCCCGCCGGCATCCGGCCGAAAAGGCAAAAGAACCCATAATGGGGCCAGCACCAAAAGCCACAGTTTCTTCGAGCTTCCATTGGGTTTCATGCAAA
>Ga0181858_1001121_pt1 | contig 13257 bp, 11 predicted proteins | sample NewIslPassag4_SG_FD_130749 | JGI IMG/M metagenome (GOLD analysis project Ga0181858, IMG submission 130749) | Feedstock adapted compost microbial communities from Newby Island compost facility, Milpitas, CA, USA - Passage 4_SG | ecosystem: Engineered > Solid waste > Feedstock > Composting ...
ATGAAATCCACCGATCGCAAGCGGAACGGTTCCCGATTGGCGGCGATTGCCACCATGCGTCCGCCCGGAGCGAGGCAGGCGAATCCGGCTTCGTCCATTTCGGGCGACGGTGCGCATTGCAGCACTGCGTCCGCGCCGGGCCCGCCGGTGACCGACCTGATCCGCTCCGCCAGACGCTCATCCGGCTCGATCGTCTCGTCGGCGCCCATCTCCGCGGCCAGCCGCCGTTTGGAAGGCGAGCGGGAAACCGCGATGACACGGGCTCCGAGAAGCTTGGCCAGCTGGACGGCGTTGGAACCGATGCCGCCCACGCCGATGACGACCAGCGGTTCGTCTGTTTTCAGGCCGGCCATGCGCAAGGCATGGTACGGCGTCGCCACGGCGTCCGTGAGCACGGCGGCTTCGGCAAACGACAGCCGGTCCGGCAGCGGGATGAGGTTCCGGGCGGGAACCGCCACGTATTCCGCGATCGCCCCGTTGATATCCACCCCCATTCGCCTGAGTTTTGGACAGAGGTTGGTTTGCCCTTGCGAGCAATACTTGCAACCTCCGCAAGACTGAATGTAGTAGATGGCAACCCTGTCGCCCTCGCGGAAGCCTTCGGCACCGGGTCCGCAGCTTTCCACCACCCCGCTGGCCTCGTGACCCGGGATGACCGGCAGGGTGGAGGCAAAGCCCCCCTGCTGCAGGAAATGGTCGGACCCGCAGACGCCGCACGCTTCCACTCTGACCAACACTTCCCCTTCCCCGGGGACTGGCGCGGGTACGTCCAGGATTTCAAACGGTTGGCCATAGCGGGTCAGGACGGCGGCTTTCATGTCCGGCCTCCTCCTCAGATGACGACGGTCTCAATGCCGAGCATTTCGCCGAACATGACGAGCTCCTCCGTCAGATCGCCGCTGCTGAGCGCACCGTGGTGCGTGGCGCCGGCCAGGCACCAGCGGCGGAACGCTTCCGGCGTCGGACCGTTGCGGAACCGGAACATGCAGTTGCCGACCCTGAGTTCCTGATGCCTGGTGCCCAAAATCTCGCCGGGCGCGATCACGAGCACCCAGCCTCCTTTGGCGCCCTTCTTCGGGGACATGCCGACCAGCGTGGCCGGACCGGGCTTGGCCGAAATGAACACCGAAGCACCTTTCAGCGGCTGGCCGGAATGGCCCCGCGTGGAGATGACGCACGGCTTTTCGCAGGACAGGCAGAAATCGGATTCGCCCGTATTGGCCATCAGCATGTAGTCCTCGACGTAATCGATCTGGTCGCATTCGCAGTAGAGGATGTCGCCTCCGAGCTGCTTCGCCGCGATCATCGCGAGGGCGGTGACGATGTCGCCCGTGCACGTGTACGGCTTGCCGACGGAGGTCATGTAGGAAACGCCGAGGCAGCCGATGACGCCGATCTCCGGATTTTTCGCCGCGTACTCCGCGCGGCAGTTGAACGCCCCGCCGATCAGGCCGTATTGCTCGGTCAGCTTCTCCAGCGTGACCGTCAGCGCCAGCGATTGCCGGAAGGCGTGGTCCCGTTCGGCTTCGACGAGGGGGTGTTCCTCCAGCCACCGGCGCTTTGCCCCGATTTCCTCATCCGTCACCTGCCGGAAAGTCCGGGTGAATTCGTCGCTGCCGATTTCCCGGACCTGAAGGCCGAACGTGTCCGCCAGATCGCCGGGACTGGCCGTCACATTGACGTAACCGTCGAGCGGTCTTCCGATGATGCCGATCCTGCCGTTCAGGAAGGCGGATGCCGCCTTGCCGGCCCGGATCGCCTTGAACACTTTCGCTTCCGTGCGCCTGTCGTGCTCCGCGCCGACGAACAGCTGGAAACTGCGTCCGTGCCTGAGCGCGGTGTTCGTGAACATGATCGTCCCGACGTTATTGCTGTGGCGCACGAGATCCCGCATGGTATAGCCGTCGGGAATCTCCGTCATTTCATGCATGTCCCAGACGATCAGGGGCGTCCGCGGCAGACGCTTGACCGCTTCCCACGAAAATTCGGGAGGCGCGGCCATCGTGGGGGCCACGAGGATGACGTCGACTCCGCTGTTCACGAATTGTTCCCCGGCGGCCACGCCGTCTTCCCGCGTCACGATCAGTCCGGGGAACACCGGTTCGAAGCCCGCGCCCTCCAGGCGCCGGACGATCCGCCTCGCCCACTCCGCCTTCTCCTCGCGATAGCCTTCGGGCATGATCCCTTCAAAAAAGGCCATGTAACCCGCCACAACGCCTACCCTGATCCGGTCTCCGTTTCCCATCGAGCCCTCACCTCCCGAGGCTAGACGATCAAAAAGCCGCCGTTGACATTCAGCGTTTCCCCGACGATGAACGAAGCGCGTTCATCGCACAGATATTCCACCGCGTTGGCCACGTCCGCCGGGGTTCCCGTACGGCCGATCGGAATTTGCGAAACCATGTCGGAGATGCCGGAAAGCATCCGGGTATCGATCAGCGACGGGGCCACGGAATTCACGTTGATGTTGAACGGAGCCAGCTCCTTGGCCAGCGACTTGGTCAGGCATATGATGCCGGCCTTGGACACGGCGTAGGCTCCGACGTTGCGCGCGCCGCCGTTGATGCCCGCGCTCGAGCCGATATTGACGATTTTGCCCCAACGCCTGCTCTTCATGTCGGCGATGACTTCCTTGATGCACAGGAACGCGCCCCGCAGATTGACGGCCATCGTGAAATCCCAGTCTTCGATGGTCGTGTCTTCCAGGCTCTTGAACCGGATGACGCCGGCGTTGTTGATGAGCACCGACACGGGGCCGAACCGGCTCCGGATATCCGCGAACGTCTTTTTCCCCTGCTCCGCGTCCGAAATGTCGCAGCGAAATCCCGCCACATTCGGGTTGTTCATCGTCTCGGACAATTCGGCCGCGGTCTGGTTCAGGGTGTCTTCTTCCACGTCGATCAAGGCGACCCTTGCCTGGCGGGCAACGAAGCGGGACGCGATTTCCCTGCCGATGCCCCGCGCCGCGCCGGTGACGACGACCGTTCTGTCTTCCCAACCCATACCCCGCACTCCTTATTCAGGATTCAGGTTTGCGCATGCCCAGGCGTTCCCAGACTTCCGCGGGAACCTTGTTCCGATCCTTGTAGTGGATCCATCTGCACTTCGCATCCTTGCGGTCCGGATACGTCGGCGGTTCCAGCACGCGGATCGGGTACCCCCATTGCTCCAAGGGGATCTTTTCCATCAGGATGCAGCAGTGGGCGCAATAATAGCCGATGCCCTTCTTGTTCCAGGCCCACGGATACGGTTTCTCCGTCACCCGGAAATGATACGGCGCCTCCATCCGCGGGGGGGTTCCCTCCATCGGATCGCCGCGCAGCGACCGGCCTCCGCTGCCGCACGCGTCGAATTCCACCACGATTTTCTCGTCGTCCTCGTAAAAATCCATCTCGCCCCAGCGGCGCGGCCCGCAAAGATGCGCCCGCATCGATTCGATGGCCAGATACACCAGCACCGGGAACGCTTCTTCCCAATGGTTCTCCGGGCTGAAAAATTTGTACCGGTAGCCGAACAGATCGCCGATCGCATATTCGCGGTAAGCGGTTTCGACTTTCTCCTCGCCGAACCGGTTGGCGATGTGGGACAGAATCCCGTAACAATAATCCACGTACCGGTCATGCAATTTCCGCCAGGCCTCGCGGAGTTCGTCCACTTCCCTGAACAGCTGCGGAAGCGGCGCTCCTCCGTTGATGCGACGGACAAGTCCGGCCCTGCGCTCGTGCAGGTCGATCCACCGCGCTTCCGGATCGAACGGCACGCCGTTTTCCCCGAGCAGGTTGGACAGATCCCGTTTCAGGCCCTCGATCTCGCCGTGGATGCAATCCGGCTGATCCGCGATGCACCGGAGGAAATCGGCGCTCCATTGCTGGTAAATGTCGTAGCAGATGCGCGCCTCCTCCATGAAGTATCCGACCAGCTCGACGGCATCTTCCCTGCGGCCTTCCCGGAGGGCGATCAGGATCTTCTCGTAGGTGCTGATCAGCTGTTCCTGCCAGTCGCCTTTCCTGATCTTTTTGTTCAGGATATTGGAAAACACCAGTTCGGACATCGCGATCCCTCCTACCGGTCGACCCGGTATTTTTCGATCACTTCCCGATTCAGCCGAATTCCGAAGCCCGGACCGTCCGGAACCTTGTAGTATCCGTTCACGAACGGATTGCGATTCTCCACGATTTCGTAGAACAGCGGATCGCGGTCCGGATGGAACACTTCCAGGAACGTTCCGGTGGGGGCCGACGCCAGGAGGTGCGCGGCGATTTGCGGTTCCTCGTGGTGCGCCATCTCGAATCCGAGCGCCGCCGCCGCGGCCGCCACCTGCCGCCAGGCCGTCGGTCCGCCACCCCAGCTGGCGTCGAAATTGCAGACGTCGATCGCGCCCGCCGTCATCAGCCCGATGCATCCGGCCGCCGACAGCTCGCTCTGCCCGGCGTTGACCGGGATTCCCGACATCATCCGCACATCCCGCATGGCTTCCCTGTCGACGCTCCAGCGGCACGGCTCCTCGAACCAGCGCAAATTCAAATCCCGCACCCGCTCGCTGAATTGCAGCGCTTCCAAACGGGTCCAGCCCTGGTTGGCGTCCACCGCCAGCACGAAATCGTCTCCCGCCACCTGCCGGGCGATTCTCACCCGCTCGGCGTCAACCTGCGGGCTCCTTCCGCCGACCTTGAATTTGCAGCCGGCGGCTCCCATGGCCTTGAACGTCTCGATATCCCGGCGTATCGCCTCTTCGTCGACGTCCTTGCCTTCCGTGTAATAGCCGCCGATCACCATCACCGGAAGCGCATCCTTCGCGCCCCCCCACAGCCGGTAAAGCGGCATGTTCAGCGTTTTGCCTACGGCGTCGTACACCGCGCTGTCGATGCAGGCCAACGCGTTCAGCGCGATTTTGCGGTCGGCCAGAATGTCGAAGGTAAAAGGCCAAAGCGTCTTCCAGATCTCGTTGGTCGCGAAGATGTTTTTGCCGATCACCAGCGGAGCCATGCGGTTCAGGATCATGTCCGTGATCGCCGGCTGGGTTTCGTGCTCGTCGCCGTTGTAAATTTCACCGACGATGCCGTCTTCCGTGATCACCCGCGTGATGACCGTGCAGCGGTGGGTCATGGAATAATGGCTGCCTTTGTATTCCCTTTTCAGCGGAATTTTGATGGGGATCACTTCAATCTGTCTGATCAGCGATTTCAACGCCATTCCTTCTTTCTTGATGAGTAGTTGTAGCCGTCGGGACTTACGCGATTTTCCACAACCCGTTCTCGATCGTTTCGCAGATTGCGGCAATGAATTGCGCCGCCTTCATCCCGTCAATGATCCGGTGATCGACGGTCAGAACCAGGCTCAGTCCGCTGCGCACCTCGACCCGGCCGTTCTCCGCAACCACCCGCTCCTGGATGGCCCCGGCCGCCAAAATCATCGCTTCATCCGGCTTGACAATCGCCCGGAACCGGTCGATGCCGGCCGCGCCCAGGTTGGAAAGAGTGATGGACGCGGGCAGCTTCGCCATCATCCGGTTTTGGCGGGCCGCCTGTACCGCCTCCTGGCGCGCGCGGCTGATTTCCGCCAGGGTGCGGTTCATGTCGGGGAGAACCGGAGCGACCAGACCCTCCTCCAGGCTGATCGCGAGCCCCACGTTCGCCGCGCCGATCCGCTCGATTCGGCCGGGCCCCGCCCATCGGATGTTGATGTCCGGCATATCTTGCAGGGCAAAGCCGATGGCCTGGAGCAAAAAGTCCGTGACCGTGATGCCGTGCAGCGCCTCGTCCCGGGATTTGCGCAGCACTTCGCGCGCCTTGAGCATGTTTTCCGCGTTCACCCACCGCTCCAGCCAGAACGCGGGAATCGTGCTCCAGCTTTTCTCCATGTTGCGGGCGATGGCCGCGCGCATCGGTGACATCGGCTCCGTATTCGCACCCTCCGGCGCCGGATCCGCGGGCGCGGGATCCTGCGGCTTCGGCTCCGCCGCCTGGGCGGATGGCTGCCGCTTCGCCGCTTCCTCGATGTCCTTGAGGCCGATGCGGCCTTGCGGTCCGGTGCCGGTCACCTTGGTGATGTCGACCCCCAGCTGCATGGCCAGTTTCCTGGCGGCCGGCGATATCCGGATTCTCTCCTCCCCTCCGCCTTCGGAAGACGGGCCGTTCGCGGCGGGCGCGCCGCCTTCGGCGGGAGCAGGCCCGGCTGCGGGCGGGGCGCCGGTGTCCGAAGCGGCGCCGCTGTCGGCCGGCTGCGTCTCTTCGTTTCCGGTGTCGATGATGCAGACCGGGGTTCCCGGCGCGAGCGGCCGGTCGGTGTCCGCCAATATTTTCCTCAGAACGCCCGTCGCGGTGCTTTCCACTTCGATGGTGGTTTTGTCGGTTTCCAGCAGGTACAGGACTTCCCCCTCGCGGACCTGGTCCCCCTCCCGCTTCAACCACTCGACGATTCTCGCTTCCTCCATCGTGGCGCTCAGTTTCGGCAGTTTCAGCTCCATGTTGGCGTTGGCTCCCTTTTCCTCAAGCTTGGCCCAGCATCGACCGCGCCTTGGCCACAATCGCGTCCACGGACGGGATCGCGGCGTCTTCCAGCACGGGGCTGAACGGAAGCGGAGCGTCCGGCAGGGTGATCCGCCGCGGCGCCGAATCCAGTTCGTCCATCGCCAGCTCCACGGTCCCGGTGATGACTTCGGCGCCCCAGCCCCCGAGGGCGTGATTCTCCTCCACCGTCAGCAGATTGTGCGTCTTGCTTACGCTTGCGATCACGGTATCGATATCCAGCGGCCGCAAGTAACGGAGATCGACCACTTCCGCCGATATCCCCTCCTTCTCCAGCTGCTCCGCCGCCTCCAGCGCCCGGCCGACCATCATCAGGGTGGCCACGATGGTCAGATCCTTTCCTTCCCGGCACACCCGCGCCTTTCCGACCTGCGCCGGACCCGCGGATTTGTCGAGCTCGCCTTTTCTCGCATACATCGCCTTGTGCTCGAAGAACATCACCGGGTTGTCGTCCCGGATGGCGGCGCGCAGCATGTGATAGGCGTCGTGCGGATTGCTCGGCGCGAAAATCTTCAGCCCGGGAAACTGCATCAGCCGCGTCTCCCCAAGCTGGGAATGCTGGGCACCAAACCGGATGCCGCCCCCGCAGGACGTGCGGATGACCATCGGCACGCTCGTCTGGCCGCCCGACATGTAACGGTATTTTGCCGCGTTGTTGACGATCTGGTCCATGCACACCATCAGGAAATCGGAAAACATGATTTCCGCCACCGGACGCATCCCCGTGATCGCCATGCCGATGGCGCAGCCGACGATGCCCGTCTCGGCGATCGGCGTGTCCAGAATCCGCGACGGTCCGAACCGTTCGTACAAACCTTCCGTCACCTTGAACGGGCCGCCCGCATGCCCGATATCTTCCCCAAGCAGAACCACGCTCGGATCGGCGGCCATTTCATCGGCCAGCGCCTGCTGAATCGCTTCCCGATAGGTTGTTGTGATCATGCGCGAATCCTCCTCGTTTGCAATCAGGCATACGTCTCGGTGGTGAGTTCATCCAGGCTTGGCCACGGCGATTGTTCCGCCTTTTCGGCGGTCTTGTCGACGACGGCCTTCATCGATTCCCAGATCTCCTTCAGCTGCGCATCGGTGGCAATCCCTTTTTCGATCAGCCAATCCTTGAACAGCCGGATCGGATCATAGGCGAGCCACGCTTCCACCTCTTGCTGCGGCCGGTATTTCGCCGGGTCGGTGCGCGAGTGGCCGCGCTGGCGGGAAGGCACGCACTCGATAAAGGGGGGGCCTTCCCCCGAACGGGCGCGTTCCGCCGCCTTCCGCACTTCCTCGTAGACTTCGATCACGTTGTTGCCGTTGATGGTCACGCCCGGCATGCCGTATGCGGCGGCGCGATCGGACAGCCGGGTGACCGCCGTCGTCTCGTCGATCCGCGAAAACTCGCCGTAAATGTTGTTTTCGCAAATGAACACCACGGGGGCCTTCCAGATGGCGGCCATGTTCAGCGCCTCGTGGAACGCGCCGATATTGGTCGTTCCGTCCCCGAAAAAGTTGACCGAAATCCGGTCTTCCCCCCGCAGCTTCGCGGACATGGCCGCCCCCACGGCGACGGGGATGCCGGCGCCGATGATGCCGAAGGCGCCGATCAGATTCAGATCGAAATCGCACAGATGCATCGAGCCGCCCTTGCCCTTGTTGATCCCCGCGGAACGCCCCATGAGTTCCGCAAAAAACTTCGCCGGATCCATGCCGCGGGCGAGCGCGTGACCGTGGCCGCGATACGTCATGGTCACGTAATCCTGCGGCTTGATCGCCCATGCGGCTCCGACGCTGACCGCCTCCTGGCCTTGGCACAGATGCGTCGTTCCGTGAATGAGGCCCTTCATGTACAGGCTTTGCACCTTTTCCTCGGCCTCGCGGATGAGCACCATTTCGGAATACATCGCAAGGAGATCTTTGTCTGAAAGCGCTTCCGGTTTGTCTTGGCGGATGGGATCTCCTGAAGGCAGAATCGGCATTTTTTCCATATCGGGAGAACCTCCTGTTGTTGTTTGAATATTTCCACAATTGTCTAAATCGGAATCGTTTCCAATCAAGGATAAACTTTCCCGTAGGATAACCGCGTTCAATTGCCGCTTTGCGGCGGTCATTTCACCTTCCGCGGCGTGTTCTCCCTGCAGGAATCGCGGATGACAAATTCGGTGGGAATGACGACGGGCGACAGCTTGCCGTACAATTCCGGCTGTTCGATATACTTGACCAGCACGTGCGAGACGCTTCTCCCCATCTCGATCAGGGGCCGGCGTATGACCGTCACCGCCGGGTTCAGGAGCTGGGTAAGCTCATAGTCCTCCATGGTGATCAGCGACACGTCCCGCGGATATTCCAGGCCATTCTCCCGCATGACGGCCAGGATGCCGTGGAACACCTGATGGTTCAGGCACAGGATGGCAGTTACGCGCCCCACCTGAATCAGCGGCAGCAGCTCGAGCATGGCCCGCCTGCCGAATTCGTTGCTGAATTCGCCTTCCTTGATGATCGCCTCCGACTCCGGAATGCCCCTCTCCTTGTAGACGGAGAGGAACGCTTCCAGGCTGGTGCGGGCGGGACGGATGTTCCGGCCGGCCTTGATGAGGGCGATGCCCGTGTGCCCCATGGAAAGCAAATATTGCGTCGCTTTTCTGACGGACGAATAGTAATCTGTCACGATACCCGCCGGAATATGTGGGATGTCCCGGTCCAGCGTGACCACCGGAATCCCGAGGGTCGTCACCAGTTCCTGCAATTCCCGGTCATCTTCGTCCGGAGCCGCCAGGATGATTCCGTCGAATTTCCTGCCTTCCAGAAACGAACTGACCTTTTCCGATACCCGGGTGGTCCCGATGTCGCAGAGGGATAGGATATATCCAAGATCGCCGAGTTCGTCGTGGATGCCCTTGGCGATCTGGGCGAAAGCGAGGTTGGACAGATCGACGAAAAAGGCGATGTTTTTGTATTTCTGCGACCGCATGCTCTGCGCGATCCTGTCCGGCGTGTATCCCAGTTCGCGGATGCTCTGGAACACCCTCCGTCTGGTCTCCTGGCTGATGCCCGGTGCCTTGTTGATCGCGCGAGAGACTGTTCCCACCCCCACACCGGCATGTTTGGCTACGTCTTTGATCGTGATTTTCTTTTTTTTCATCGTCCGGTTCCCTCTGTACGATAGGAAACGTTTCCACTTTGAGTTTATCATATATTCAATTATTTTTAATGTCAATACGGAATGAAAACCCTTCAATTTTCGATAATTTTGGAAGTGTTCCGTTTCATGTCCTCGGCGGGGAGCACCGGCTTCCACCAAGACTAAAATCCCGCACGAGCCCTGAAAGCGCTTCAACAACCTTTCCCGAAATTCAATCCTGAGAATGCCGAAAGCTTTTTGCCGAATCTGCAAAAATCGGGCCGTCCTGGAGAACCCGTCATGATTCGGAAAAACGGCCTTCCAGGTACGGCACGGCGTCGCCCTTCTTCGTTGCGGCCAGCTGAAGGAACTGTCCGCGCAGCCATTCGAACCATTCCCCATGGGAACATTCCAGGCCGATCCGGTCCCTCCCGTTCAGCCGGTATTCGCGAATCTCGCCGGACAGCGCCGCCCGCATCAAATAGAACCATTTCGGCTCGTACAGGATCGACAGCTTGTCCGCCCAGCAGAGCCTGCTGGGAGGCTTCCCGTGCAAACGGGCATAGTGCCGGCTGTGATACAGCACCAGATCGCCGTATTCGTCGCCGAACATCCGGCGGGCGATCCGGGCGCCCAGCTCCGGATGCCGCTGGCCTTCGGGACCGTCAATGTTCGGCGCAAACCAGTAGCCCCAGTCGTGAATGAAGATGCAGACGATCTCCCGCCAGCCGGTCCGGCCGTAAAGGCGGCACCACGCCTTGTAGACCGTCCAGGGGTGCCACAGAAACTGGTGTACGCCGAACAGCAGGCTCCGGCGCCCGAGGGGGAACCATCTCCGTTTCCGCTTCATGCCCTCTTCCTCCGAACGAATGTTCCGGTTCCTTCATTATACGAACATTCGTTCGAAAAGGCAAGGGAGCGGAGTCCGGTTCATCCGGTGCCGCCCGATCCCGCCTGTCGGCTCACCGTTCCCATTCCTGCCGCACCCGCTCGATGGCGTCAATGATGAAGCGGTTCAGACTTTTGTACCCCAGCTTGACGGCCAGGATGGCGTACTCTTCCCGCTTGCCCTTGGGCACGATCACCTGGATGCGGTCGTAGTGGGCTGCGTTGTATTTGTTTTTTGCCCGGGTCGCCGATTTGCCCATCGTGCCATCTCCTTTTTCTTTTTTTCGATTATATACTTGCTCAAGATCATCTTCCAGACACTGTCCGGCATCCGGTTCCAGAGCCATCAGGCAAAACCCTGATATATACGGCGTCCTTCCGTTCCCATCGTCTTGCCGCTATTCACCCGGTGTGAAAATTATACTTGTCAAAGTACTATACTTGTGCAAGGAAACTGCTGCGAATATCTTGCACAAGTAATATACATGCGCAAGTATAACCAGGCAACATTTCGTCCCGCAAGCACACGCCGGCGTTGTCCAAATGCCTCGTGTTTCGGCCATTTCAGACATGGGTCCCCGGATTCGTACAGTCTCCGTCGGTACAAGTTTTGTCTTTAACAAGTATATATAAGCCTTCAAAAAGATACAGACCAAAAGGAAGACATTCGACGGGCATAAAATAACGGACATACTGTCCGTTGGAAAGCGGTCCGGTAGATGGAAACCGTTTCCATCGGGGCTCCGGACCGTTGTAACGGACCATATGTCCGTTAAATTTTGGGAACCGCCGTCACACGCCAAGCCGCCGTGCGCGGGCCCGGGCGGACGCGGTCACAGGCGGGCCGTGACCATTTTCTTGCGGGTGTAGAACTCGACGCCGTCGCGGCCGTTGGCGTGCAGGTCGCCGTAGAACGATTTCTTGTAGCCCGAGAACGGGAAGAACGCCATCGGCGCGGGAACGCCCAGGTTGATCCCGAGCATGCCGGCATCAATGTTGTCGCGGAACTTGCGGATGGCGCTGGCGCTGTCGGTGTAGATGCAGGCCCCGTTCGCGAATTCCGACCGGTTCGCGATCTCGATCGCCTCGTCCAGATCCTTGGCGCGCACGATGGACAGCACCGGCGCGAAAATTTCGTCCTGCCAGATCTTCATGCCGGGCTTTACGTTGTCGAAAATCGTCGGCCCCAGGAAATAGCCTTCCTCCTGCGCCGCCGGATGCTTCCTGCCGTCCAGCAGCAGGGTCGCCCCTTCTTTCTCGCCGATTTCGATGTACTGGATGGTGCGGTCCTTGTGCGAATCCCGAATGACGGGCCCGAGGAACACGTCCTTGTTCAGGCCGTTCCCAACCACGATTTCCCTGGCGGCCTGGACCAGCCGCTGCGTCAGTTCGTCGGCGATGTCGCCGACCGCGACCACGACGGCGCAGGCCATGCAACGCTCCCCGGCGGAGCCGAAGGCGGCGCTGATGATGTTGCGGACGGCGGTGTCCAGATTCGCGTCGGGCATGACGATGGAGTGGTTCTTGGCTCCGGCCAGCGCCTGCACTCGCTTGCCGTTCGCCGCCGCGGTCTTGTACACGTATTCGGCGACGGGCTGCGAACCGACGAAGGAAATCGCCTTGACGTCCGGATGTTCCAGGAGGCCGTTCACCACGTCGCGGGCGCCGTGCACGATGTTGAACACCCCGTCGGGCAGACCCGCCTCCCGGAGCAGCTCCGCGAGCCGATTCGCCGTGAGCGGCGTCCGCTCGGAGGGCTTGAGCACGAAGGTGTTGCCGCACACGATGGCCAGCGGGAACATCCAGCAGGGCACCATCATCGGAAAATTGAAGGGGGTAATCCCGCCGACGACGCCGAGCGGATACCGATACATGCCGGATTCGATGCCCGTGGCGATGTCGGGCAACTGGCTGCCCATGAGCAGGGTCGGAGCCCCCGCGGCGAACTCCACGCATTCGATGCCCCGCTGGACCTCACCATAAGCGTCTTCGTAAGATTTGCCGTTTTCCATGGTGACCAGCCGGGCCAGCTCATCCCAATGCTCCACCAATAGCTGCTGGTACCGGAACATGATGCGGGCCCGGCGCGGCCCCGGCGTCCCGCGCCACGTGCGCCAGGCTTCCCGGGCTGCCGACACAGCCGCGTCCAGGTCCTGCCGCGTCGATATCGGCACTTGGGCCAGGATTTCGCCCGTGGCCGGATTCGGCACCGGATCCGCGGCCTCCGTCCGAGCGGGAACCCACTGGCCGCCGATGAAATTTTTCAGCACTTCTCCCTTTCCGTTCATTCCTCGTTCCCCTCTCCCGCGGACAAATTGTGATTTGCCGGCTACGTCAGATAGTTGTAATCATAGCAAACTTTGTACAGTTCCCCGATCTCCCCGGCGGTGGGCACCCGCGGATTGTTGCCCGGGCTGCCGCTGGCCAGCGCGTCGCCGCTCATTTTTGGAATCCTCGCGAAGAACTCCGACCGGTCGATTCCCCATCCCGCGAGATTGGGAATGTTGAGCTCATGGCACAGCGACTTCAGTTCCCGGATGAGGGCGTCCGCCTTCTCCGCGTCGGATGCGTCTTTCAGATCCGGACGGAAGATGGCGGCGAAGTCCGCGAAGCGCGGCAACGCGGCTTCCTTGGTGAACTCGAACACCGCGGGCAGCAGCATCGCGTTGGAGACGCCGTGCGGCACATGGAACAGCGCCCCGATCGGCCGGGACATGCCGTGGATCAGGG
>Ga0181858_1001122_pt1 | contig 13252 bp, 11 predicted proteins | sample NewIslPassag4_SG_FD_130749 | JGI IMG/M metagenome (GOLD analysis project Ga0181858, IMG submission 130749) | Feedstock adapted compost microbial communities from Newby Island compost facility, Milpitas, CA, USA - Passage 4_SG | ecosystem: Engineered > Solid waste > Feedstock > Composting ...
CGCCAAGTGGCCCTCATAGCAATCATGGCGCAAATCGGTTGCTATGTGCCGGCAGACCGCGCCCGTTTGCCCATTTTCGACCAACTGTTCACCCGCATCGGCGCCTCCGACGACTTGGCCAGCGGACAGAGCACTTTCATGGTGGAAATGAACGAAATTCGCCTGACGACAACCCAGGCGACGAAAAACAGTTTGGTTATCATTGACGAATTGGGCCGGGGAACGTCGACCGAAGACGGAATGGCCATTGCCCAGGCGGTCGTCGAATACTTGCACAATGAAATCGGCTGTTTCGCCTTTGTCTCGACCCATTACCACGAACTGGCGGCGTTGGAAAAGACGTTGCCGGGGTTGAAGAACGTCAGTATGGCGGTGGAAGAGACCGCGTCCGAAGTGCTTTTTTTACGCCGTTTGGTAGACGGGCCGGCCAGCAAAAGTTACGGCATTTACTGCGCCAAATTGGCCGGATTGCCGCCGTCGATTGTAAAACGGGCCGAGGAACTGTTGGCTGAAGGGGCGCCGAGCAGGAACAACAACCAAGTATATGGGCGGGAGAAAACCGTCAATCGCAGCGAAAAACTTGCCGGCGAATTTCGAGCGAATGATGGCGCAGACCCTGGGATTGCCGCACCTGAGAATGCCGAACCTTTTCAGCTCAGCTTTTTTCTAGAGCCGGACCGGACGGACGAGACGTTGGCCCAACAAATCATTGAAAAATTGAAACGCCTTGATTTGGATCGGACGACCCCGCTGGAAGCGTTGAAACTGTTGTATCAATGGAAGCGGAGAGGAGGTTGGGTGTAACGGTGGCCCGCATTATGGTGTTGCCGGAACAAGTGGCCAACCAGATCGCCGCAGGAGAAGTCATCGAGCGACCGGCGTCGGTGGTGAAGGAATTGGTGGAAAATTCCATTGACGCCGGCAGCACGCAAATTGATGTGCGGGTGGAAGAGGCAGGGTTGGTGGAAATCGAGGTACGGGACAACGGTTCGGGCATAGAAGGGGACCAGTGCCTGTTGGCTTTTGAACGGCATGCGACTAGCAAAATCCGTACTTCAAAAGATTTGTTCCGCATTGCCACACTCGGTTTTCGGGGTGAGGCGCTGGCCAGTATCGCCGCTGTGTCCAAAGTGCGGATGGTCACGGCGACATCGCCGGAAAAGGTGGGCATACGCCTCGACTTGGAAGGCGGCGACGTGCGGGAACGACACCCCATCGCCGCGCCGCGGGGCACGACTATTCAAGTCCGGGACTTGTTTTTCAATACGCCGGCCCGGTTGAAATATCTCAAATCGAAACAAACTGAACTGGCTCATATCCATGATGTGATGGCCCGCTTGGCTTTAGGACATCCGGACATCGCCTTCCGCTTTCATCACCAGGGCCGTCTTGTTTTTTCCACCGACGGGGACGGACGTCTCTTGCACGTCATTCATGCGTTGTACGGGTTGAGTGTCAGCCGGGAAATGATTCCAATCCAGGCTGAAACGGCCGATTTTGAAGTCTCCGGTTATGTCGGCAAACCCCAGATCAGCCGGGCTAACCGCTCGCATATTTATTGGATTGTAAACGGCCGCGCGATCAAAAACGCCCAACTGAACCACGCCCTGTTGGACGCTTATCATACTTTGCTCATGCAACGCCGTTATCCCATTGCCGTCATTCATTTGCGGATGGATCCCCAATTGGTGGATGTCAACGTGCATCCGGCAAAATTGGAAGTCCGGTTCAGCAAAGAAGCGGAACTGATGGCCTGCATCAAAGAAGCGGTAAGCGCCGCTTTGCGGCAAATGTCGCTCATTCCGCATTCGCCGGTCAAAAGGCCGGCGCGAATGAATCCTTCCAGTACGCAATTGCAGCTGGAATTGATGCGTCCGCAACAAGTTCGCCAAACCAAGCCTCCGACGGTGTCGTCAGGTGAAAAACAGGTTGTAGGCACAGCCGAGAGCAAATCGACGGCCGAGCCCGACCGGACGGCCAAGGTCGGGACGGTTTTGCCGTCGAATGGCAAAAGTTTGCGGGCAGACGTGGCGAAAGAAAGCAAAGTGTTGCATTTGGCCTTTGATAGGACTGACAATCGCGACAATAATTCAACGTGTGCCGCCGATTCCCCGGCTGCGGCGGCAACGGAAACCGAACCCGAAAAAAATCCGATTGAAGAGAGCGGCCGCTTGCCTGAGCTGTATCCGTTGGGGCAGCTTCACGGCACGTACATTTTGGCGCAAAACGATAAAGGGCTGTATTTGATCGATCAACACGCCGCCCAGGAACGCATTTACTATGAACAGCTGGCGGAAAAAGCCCACGCACTCGATGTGCAACGGCAACCATTGCTTCTGCCCATGACCATTCACCTCCATCCGAAGGAAGCCAGTCTTTTGTCCGAATTATGGACGTTGCGAAAAGAGGAAATACTAAAGACAGGACTGGAGTTGGAACCGTTCGGTCAACATACGTTTTTGCTGCGAGCTTATCCCGACTGGATTCCGCCGGCGGAAGAAGAATATTGGCTGCAAGAACTGTTACAACGGTTGTTGACCGCGGCGAACGCAACGGAACCGGCACGTCTGTCCCTAAGGGATGTGTGGGACGAACTGTTGAAAAACATGGCATGCAAAGCCGCCATTAAGGCCAACCGGCATTTGCGGCAGGAGGAGATGGTTCGATTGTTGGACGATTTGCGCCGTACCCGGCAGCCGTACACATGCCCCCATGGCCGGCCGGTACTGATTCATTTCACAGTCCATCAAATCCAACGCATGTTCAAAAGGATCCTCTAACCAGGCGGGGTGAGGGCGCCGCAACGCTACAGAAGCGAAAGTGCACAGCAAGGAGGAACCGGAGGTGAAGAAGCCGTTACTCGTTCTCGTCGGTCCCACCGCCGTCGGGAAAACCGATTTGAGCATCCAACTGGCCCGCCGGTTTAACATGGAAATCGTTTCGGCCGATTCGATGCAAGTATATATCGGCATGGATATCGGGACCGCCAAAGTGTCGCCGGAAATCCGGTACGAAATCCCCCATCACCTGATCGACATTTGTTATCCCGATGAACCGTATTCGGTGGCCCAGTTTCAAAAGGATGCAGTGGCGGCCATCGGGGAAATACACGCCCGGGGAAAAATTCCGTTAATGGTCGGCGGAACCGGTTTGTACGTCCGTTCTGTGACCCACGGCTACTTGTTTTCCCATGCACCCATGGATGAAAACATTCGCAGCAAGTGGAAGAACTACGGCCAAGTGCACGGTCCGCAGGCCCTTTACGAACAATTGGTGGCCCGGGATCCGGAAACGGCCCGACGTTTGCATCCCCATGACGTAAAGCGTATTATCCGCTCCTTGGAGGTTCATGAATTAACCGGCCTGCCCTTCAGCCAATGGCAAAAACAGCAGCAAGAGCAACAGCCGTGGTACGATGTGTTGACCATCGGTTTATGGATGGAACGGCCGCTTTTGTACGAACGCATCAACAGCCGTGTGGACCGGATGATGAATGCAGGCCTGGTGGATGAAGTCGCCCGTTTGTTGGCGAAAGGGTATGACGAATCCTTGCCAGCCATGCAAGGATTGGGGTATAAAGAAATTATCGCTTACCTTAAAGGCCGCTGGACATTGGAGCAGGCCGTGGCGGAATTGAAAAAACGGACCCGCCACTTTGCCAAGCGGCAGTTCACGTGGTTTCGCAGGCAGCATGATGTCCACTGGCTGAAGGTGGGAGAGAAAGGTTGGGTGGAGAATTTTCCAGAAATTCAACGACTCATTGCAGGAAAATTTATCGAGATTGACGAATATACATGAAGCAATGTTTCATCTTAATCTACAATAAAATAATTGTCCATCGACCAAGAACAGAGAAATAGGAGGAACACATATGAAACAGGTTGTAAACGTGCAAGATACGTTTTTAAACCAAGTTCGCAAAGAAAACATCCCAGTGACCGTCTATTTGACCAATGGTTATCAATTGAAGGGTTTCGTCCGTTCTTTCGACAATTTCACCGTTGTCATAGAATCCGACGGAAAACAACAAATGATATATAAACACGCCATTTCGACATTCCTTCCGGCAAGAGCGGTCAACTTGTATCAACCGCAAGAAGCCAAAGGAACTGAAGAAACGGCCACGTCGTAAGCGAGGCGGCGACAGTCCCGGACACCGCAGGCAGACTCTGGACGGCGAACGAGGAAGGGGTGGAAGGGCAGATGAAAAACCGGGGGCCATCCCCGCCGACCCATCGCATTCAAATCAAGTTGACTTCCGCCAAAGAAAAGCCGCTTCCAGCCAATGCCTCCCAGTCCGGCGTTGAACAACCGCCCAAAACGGAAGACGAAGCAGAACATTTGCGACAGTTTGCGCATGCATTCCGCCATTTGAAACCGTTGATTGGATTAGAAAACGTCAAACGCATCGCCTACGAAATCTTCGCCTTTTATTGGATGAATCAGCAACGGCAACAATGGGGATTGAAGCACGAACCGCACGTCCTACATATGATCTTTCACGGCAATCCGGGAACGGGGAAAACGACAGTCGCCCGGTTGTTTGGCCGGATGTTCCAAGAACTAGGGATCTTGCAAAAAGGCCACTTGGTGGAAGTGGAACGGGCGGACCTAGTCGGCGAATACGTGGGGCATACGGCGCAAAAAACCCGCGAGCAAGTGAAAAAGGCGTTAGGCGGCATCTTGTTCATTGACGAAGCCTACGCCTTGGCCCGCGGGGGAGAGAAAGATTTCGGAAAAGAGGCCATCGACACGCTGGTCAAGGCGATGGAGGATTACCGTAACGAATTCATCTTAATCTTGGCCGGCTACACCCAGGAAATGCGCCATTTTCTGGCTGCCAATCCCGGCTTGCCGTCCCGTTTTCCCATCCAAGTGGAATTTGCCGATTACACGGTGAGCCAATTATTGGAAATTGCGGATGTGATGTACGCCGAACGGGATTACCAGTTATCCGTAGAAGCCCGCTGGAAATTGAAGGGCCGTTTGGAATCGGCTTACCGCATGCCGTATATGTTGCCAAGCAATGCCCGCTTGGTCCGAAATCTTGTGGAACAATCCATTCGCAATCAAGCCATGCGGCTCATCCGTCAGTCGGTCTGGTCACGGGAAAAACTGATGCTGATTATGCCGGAAGACATTCCCGAAGAATTCCATGGCGGGAACGGCGGCATCTATGATCTCAAGCGGTTGTCGTAGCATATCGTGCGAAGGAGATCGTAAACAGCATGTATCGACATTTTCGGCACAGCAAACAGCTACAAGCCATGGCAGCGACGGCGGAAGAAGCGGTGCAAGTTTGCTTTCGCCGCATCGAAGCCATTGTGGAAGAAAACCAGGCCAAAGTGTTGCGGGCGTTCCAGGAACAGCAAGTGAACGAATCCCACTTTGCCGGTTCGACCGGTTACGGATACGACGATGCGGGACGGGATGTCATCGAACGCATTTATGCCCGAGTGTTTGAGGCGGAGGACGCGTTGGTGCGTCCTCATTTTGTTTCCGGCACCCACGCCATTGTCACCGCTTTGTTTGGCATATTGCGGCCCGGCGATGAATTGTTGTATGTGACCGGAGAGCCATACGACTCGCTCCAGGAAGCGTTGGGGTTGCGGGGGAAGAAGGCCGGCAACCTGCAAGAATACGGCATCGCTTGCCGGGTCGTGCCCCTGCAGGATGACGGCCGACCGAACTGGGAACGCATTGCTCAGGCGCTGTCGCCCAAGGTGAAGGTAGTGGCGATGCAGCGCTCCCGGGGATACAGTTGGCGCCCGACGTTTTCGGTGGCAGAGTTGGCCCAATTAAACCGGTTTGTCAAAGAACTTCGGCCCGACGTCATCACATTCGTGGACAACTGTTACGGCGAATTTACAGAAGAAAAGGAGCCGACGGCCGTAGGCGTCGACCTGGTGGCCGGATCATTGATCAAAAATCCCGGCGGGGGACTTGCGCCGTCGGGCGGGTATGTGGCTGGAAAGAAAGAACTCGTGGACTTGGCTGCCGCCCGGATGACGGCTCCGGGTTTGGGAAAAGAACTGGGAGCAACTTTTGGCTTGAACCGACTCATTTTGCAAGGGTTTTTTTTGGCGCCCCACGTGGTCGGCGAAGCGTTGAAAGGCGCGGTCTTTGCCGCCCGGATCCTGGAAAAATGGGGTTTTGTGACATCTCCAAGGTGGGACGAACCCCGTTCCGACATCATTCAAGCCATCCGGTTTCCGCAGAAGCAGGAATTAATCGCCTTTTGCGAGGCGGTACAGGCGGCCTCGCCGGTGGATTCCTTCGTCAGGCCCGTACCGAGTCCGATGCCCGGGTACGAAGATGATGTCATCATGGCGGCAGGGACATTTGTCCAAGGCGCCAGCATTGAACTGTCGGCCGATGCGCCACTGCGGCCGCCGTACATCGGTTACTTGCAAGGAGGATTGACTTACGAACACGTTAAGTTTGCCGTCTTGTCGTTCTTGGATCGACTATTGGGATGAATTAGTCGCGAAATTGACGCACCAGCCCGACGACTTTGCCCAATATCGTCACATGGGACAGACGCAATGGTTCCATGGAGGGGTTTTCCGGCTGAAGACGAATGTGATCCCGTTCTTTGTAAAACCGTTTGACGGTGGCTTCATCGTCGTCGGTCAACGCCACCACGATGTCGCCGTTGTCGGCGTTTTGCTGTTGGCGGACAATAACATAATCGCCGTCGTGGATGCCCGCCTGAATCATGCTGTCGCCTTGCACGAGCAGCATGAACAACTGGCTTTCGGGGCGGCTCCACCCTTTGGGTAGAGGAAAATACGATTCAATGTTTTCCACCGCCGTAATAGGCATCCCGGCGGTGACTTTACCGACAATGGGAACGAAATGGACGTCTGTTTGACGGATTTCTTCTTGCCACATCGGATCGATAATTTCAATAGCCCGGGGTTTCGTCGGATCCCGGCGAATGTATCCTTTTTTCTCCAATTTTGCCAAATGGCCATGTACCGTCGAACTGGATTTCAGGCCGATGGCTTCGCCGATTTCCCGCACCGAAGGTGGATACCCTTTTTCCCGCACTTCTTTGGCGATGAATTGCAATATGGACTGTTGTCGCTTGGAGAGTCGTTTTTCTTTATCCACGAGGCAATGCCCCTTTCTCGTACGTTACATCGTATTTGAGAGCGTATGTTCGTTTACATTCTGTCTCCATTATACCATACTTCCCCAACTCAAACATCCGTTCCCAATTTATACGTCCATATACGCTTTGTATCAGCCGAATCATTTACGTCCGATAATATATATTATGTTAACTAAAAGTTGACGAATAGAAGATCCTTCACCGGATGTCCATCTTGGATGATTTCATATTTCGACGTCCGATGATCCTGTTGAGAACCGGTTTGTCAGCACTAATCGGCTGTATTACAGACATACTCGAACTTATGGACATGTTTACGAAATTCCACGCAAATTGTTTCAACCGAACCGAAATTGGATATTCAGAAATTGGATTTTATTCGGGTCAATGACATTCAGGCCTTTCACATGGCAAACCCTTAGAATGTGATTTGTGATGTGATAAGTCGCATCAATAAAGTTAACATAAGACTTGTTATGTCATATTCTCCTTTTGTTTTTTATTATTATGAAGTAATAAAATTTGACTCATCCGAATGAATAGTGATAAAACCGGTGCCCTCGCATCCAATCGTGCAATTCTTTCAATAGTTGCGGATACGGCGGTACGGCGTAAATAAAATCCGCCCGCGTGTTGACAAGGCTTTTATCGCTGACGATGTCGTCACGCGGGAAAACATCCACGTCCTCTCGCTTGAATGTTTCTTTCAACCAAAGGAGCAATTGATATTTGTTTATTTTTTTCGGCGCGGACAAATGGACAAGTCCGGTCACGCCGGGATTTTGGATCAACCAATCGATGGCTTTTCCAAGTTCAAGGGTGGTCACACCGTTCCAATACACGTTCCGATAACCCGGTATCTTCCCTTTTTGCCGCATGAACCAGTGGAACAATCCGATGCCGTCCTTCAATTCCGGACCGATGATGGACGTGCGTATCGTCACATGTCTACCATATGTAATCTCCCCCAAACTTTTCGTCTTCGCATATACAGTGGTGCCGTCGGTGACGTCGTCTTCCTTGTAATCGCCCCGCCGGCCGGAAAATACACAGTCGGTGCTGATTTGGATGACGCGGAAGCCCATCTTGTCACCCAAGCAGGCCAATTGGTGGGGAAACAAGCTGTTGACGCAAATGGCTTCCCGGATGTTTTGCTCAGCAGCTTCGTTAAGAATGCCTGTAGCGTTAATGACCACCTGGGGACGGAGTGAGCGCACCGTTTTTACGACGGACGGCGAATCGCTCACATCCAGCTGGATGGCATGAAGATCTTTTGAACTTTCCCGTATGGTGTACCAAACCTCATAGCGTCCGCTTTCCGCCAAATAGGTGCGGATCATGTGTCCTGCCATGCCGTTGCCGCCGAAGACAAGCACTTTCATGGGATAAACCCTCCCTTTTTCAACATATCGGCAATTTCGTCATGGGACATCCTGTCCATCTGCGACGTGTATTCCCGGAACGAGACCCGCGGCGATGTTTGATAACGTTGAAGCAGTTCCCGCGGCGGGTGTTGGGGCAAGATGACGAAATACCGCTCTTCGTAATGATACGTGCGCGGCGATTCGTAACGGGAAATCAGCACTTCGTGGAGTTTCTCGCCGGGCCGGATACCCACTTCCCGGATCGGCAACGGTAGATCCGTCAAGCGGGACCGCATCACCAGGGCCATATCGTAAATGTTGCATGCGTTCATTTTCATGACAAACGTCTCGCCGCCGACCGCCACTTCGGCCGCTTTCAGCAACAACTCGATAGCTTCCCGCAACGTGAGGAAAAAACGGGTCATTTTTTTCGAAGTGACAGGGATCGGTTTTCCGGCCAGAATCAGCTGCCGAAACAACGGTACGACGCTACCGTTGGTTCCGAGGACGTTTCCCCCGCGAATACATACAAACCGGGTGGTATGGCTATACTCGTTGGCCTGAATGGTCATCCGCTCGGCCAAGGCTTTGGTCATGCCGTACACGTTGATCGGCTCCACCGCCTTATCCGTCGACACGTCAATCATTTTATGGACGCCGCGGGCAATGCAGGCGCGAATGACGTTTTCCGTGCCCAATACGTTTGTCTTCATCGCCTCTGCCGGCTGAAATTCACAAACGGGAACATGTTTCAATGCGGCGAGATGAAAGACCAATTCCACCCCGTCGCAAGCATCCAAGACGGCTTTGTAGTCCCGGACATCGCCGATGAGAAATTTCAACGCCGGGTGATGGTCGAAAGCCCGTTGCATTTGCACTTGGGCGAATTCGTTGCGGGAAAAAATGCGGATTTCTCTGGCGCCTTTGCTTAATAGCATGCGGGTCAGTTCCGTACCCCATGAACCGGTTCCCCCGGTGATGAGAATGACCCGACCTTCAAACATGGTGCAACCCTCCTAAGATGAATTGGGTCACTTTTGTGGAAACATCAGGATCCCGGTACCCTGCGGGACTTTCCCATTGCCGCATTCCGTTTATCATCAAGTTCACACATGCGGCAATGCGTTCCGGCTCCAAACCCGACACCGTGTTGCTGCCGCACAAAACCGTTTCCGGTCGTTCCGTCGAACGGCGTATTGTGACCGCCGGAACACCCAAGATACAACTTTCTTCCTGTACGGTGCCACTGTCGGTTACCACACAGCAGGCGTGTTTTTGCAATTGGACAAAATCAAAAAATCCAAAGGGTTCGCACCAGCGAAGGCGGGGATGGACGACATCGAGGGAAAATTGTTGCATGCGGGCCCGGGTGCGGGGATGCACACTGCAAACGACAGTCAATTGCGTCTTTTCCGCCACCAATTTCAATCCCTTAACGATACTCCTCAAACGCCCTTCATTGTCGACGTTTTCTGCGCGGTGGGCCGTCACCAGCACGTACGCCCGGGGCGAAAGTCCCATTCGTTTCAGAATGTCACTGGCGTCGATTTGTTCTCGAAAATGATTCAACACTTCAAAAATCGGGTTACCACTCGTCCAAATCCGGTGCGGTTCGATGCCTTCCCGCAACAAATTGTCCCGGGCGCCGGGCGTATAGGGCAGGTTGTAACTGGACACGGCGTCGATGATTTTCCGGTTGACCTCTTCCGGAACCGTCATGTCGTAACAACGATTACCCGCTTCCATGTGATACACGGGAATGCCCATCCGTTCGGCCAACACGGCACAGAGGGCGCTGTTGGTATCACCCAAGACGAGGACGCGATCCGGCCGTTCGCGGAGGAGCAATTGCTCCATTTTTTCAAACATGATCCCAATTTGTTTGCCAAAGGAGTGGCCGTCCGGCGCAAACTGGTAGTCCGGTCGGCGAATGCCCAATTCGGAAAAAAAGATGTCGCACAATTTCGGATCGGAATTTTGCCCGGTATGCACGAGAATGTGCCGCTCCGCCAACTGGTCCAGCTTAGGAATGATGAGACTGAGCCGAATCAGCTCGGGCCGCGTCCCTAAAATGGTCATTACCTTCATCTTCCTCCTCCCCCCTTATCCCATCGTTTCATTCACGCACCGTTCATCCGGTTCCGCATATCGTTTAATACGTCCAAAACCGATTGTTCAAACGGCCATTGGGGCCGCCAACCGGTTATCTTGCGCAACGCTTCATTGTTACCCCGCAGGGATTTTGGATCGCCGGGCCGCATTAATGCTTCATCCACTGTTACGTCAAACGAACATTGGGCATGACGCCGCAAGATGTCGACGATTTCTCGTATCTTTCGGGCGTTCCCGCTGGCCACCTGGTAAACTTCCCCGGGACGAAAGGGAGAGTGCAGGAGTGACCAGTAGGCTGTCGCCACATCCCGGACATCGATAAAATCCCGCTCGAGCTCCAAATTGCCGACCACCAACCGATTGGGCCGCAACCCCCGCTCCATTTCAGCCACTTGCCTGGCCAATGACGGGCAAACGCCGGCTTCCGCCCCCGGTCCGATAACGTTGAACGTACGGGCGATCACCACTGGCAAGCCATACAACTGGGCATACATTTGTCCAAGGCTTGACGCCAACCATTTGCTGAATCCGTACCAATTGCAGGGTAATGCTCCGCCGTATTCAACGTCGTTGTTTTCCCCCTTGCAGACCTCTTCATAGGCCGAGCCGGCCAACAAAATCCCTTTAACTTTCATATCCGGATTGCGCCGGACCGCTTCCAACAGCCGGCCGGTCCCTAGTCCGTTCATCTCGAGCAAGCGGAGCGGATTGTCCGGCCGCCGGCGGATATCGGTTTCCGCCGCCAGGTGAATGATGTATTGTACTTCGTGTTGTGCCATCCACTGAAATATTTGTTGTGAATCGCAAAGATCACACGGCGTGTAATAAAAGTTAGGGTGACGGATGACAGAATGTCGCCTCCGCCCTATCCCCCACACAGTGAAGTTTTGTTCCAGCAACAATCGGGCCATGTGTCGGCCGAGAAACCCGTTCACGCCGGTGATGAGCACGTTGCCGCCTTTCATCACCCTTCACTCGCCAGAAAACGATCTTTCCAGCGATGGTACAGTTCATTGGCTTTTGTCAAATCAACAGGACGCCCCACGTCAAGCCACAAGGCGTCGTTTTCAAAACAATTGACCGGCTTGTTTTCGGCAAGTAACGTGCGTATCAAATCGGGAATGTCAAAATATCGGTTTTCCGGGATGTAGGCCAAAACATCCGGCTCCATGACGTAAATGCCCATGTTGACCCGGGCATGGTGGACCGGTTTTTCGAGAAAATCCACAATCCTGTTCCCGTCCGTTTCCAACACTCCAAACTCGATGGGAATCGGCTGTTTTTTTGCCGCCACTGTTAAAAGGCTGTCCGTTGCAGTGTGAAATTGCCAAAGCGTCCGAAACGAAAGGGTGGTCAGGACGTCGCAGTTCATCAACAGAAAAGGTTCTGTCAATTGGGGGATCGTTTTCAACGGTCCCGCCGTCCCCAGGGGCTCCCTTTCCACTTGATACGTAATTTCCACGTTCCACCGCTTGCCGTTGCCAAAATAGGCCTGGATCAAATTGGCCCGGTATCCGCACGCCATAATGATGTGGGTAAAGCCGTGGTGCGCCAGTTGCTTCACCAAAATTTCGAGCAACGGTTGTTCACCGACCGGGAGCAAACCTTTGGGCAGCACTTGGGTGTAAGGCGCCATGCGCAACCCTTTCCCTCCGGTCATGATAACGGCCTTCACGGTTTCACCCCTTTCACGTGACGTATTGATCCCAGCGGTAAACATGCTGGTTTTCCCGTATCCATTCGATGGTGCGCAATAGCCCTTCTTCCAACGGAACCGTGGGCTGCCAGCGCAAGACGTTGGCCGCTTTGTCGTTGTTGGCCAAAAGGCGGCGGACTTCGCTTTTTTCCGGCCGTAACCGAAGCGGCTCCACCCGGACCGGCAAAGAACGCCCGACCAGCCGGAGAATCGTTTGGACTAACCGTTCAATGGTTATTTCACGACCGGAGCCGATATTGACCACCTCACCGAGCGCCTCGTCGGACACCGCCGCACAAATGAACGCCCGGGCCGTATCTTCCACAAAGGTGAAATCCCGCGTCACGTTCAAATTTCCGAGAACGATTTCCGATCCGTTGAGCGCCTGGTTGATAATGGTCGGAATGACGGCCCGCATGGACTGGCGGGGACCGTAAGCGTTGAATGGCCGGACGGTCACCACCGGGGTTTGATATGAACGGTGGAAACTTTCAACGATTTTGTCGGCGGCGATTTTACTGGCCGCATACGGCGACTGGCCTTGCAACGGATGATGTTCGTCAATGGGTACGTATTGGGCGGTGCCGTAAACTTCACTGGTCGATGTGTGGACAAGGCGACCGACATCTTCTTGCCGGACGGCCTGCAAGATGTTTAACGTGCCGAACACGTTGGTTTCTACCACTTCCGTCGGATGAAGGTAGGAATATGGAATGGAAATGAGGGCGCCGAGATGAAAGACAATATCCGTGCCCCGGACGGCTTCCCGGACGGCGTGCGCATCGCGCAAGTCTCCCGTCACCACTTCGATTTCCTTCCTTTGTTCAAGCGGCAATTTGTCGAGAAAGCCACGGGAATTCATCGAATTGTAGCGGACAAAGGCGGTGACACGGGCTCCCCGCGCAAGCAGGTTCCGTGTCACATGGCTGCCGTGAAACCCCGCGCCCCCTGTCCCCACCACCC
>Ga0181858_1001125_pt1 | contig 13237 bp, 8 predicted proteins | sample NewIslPassag4_SG_FD_130749 | JGI IMG/M metagenome (GOLD analysis project Ga0181858, IMG submission 130749) | Feedstock adapted compost microbial communities from Newby Island compost facility, Milpitas, CA, USA - Passage 4_SG | ecosystem: Engineered > Solid waste > Feedstock > Composting ...
AACTTTGGGCAGAGACATCCATGGCTCACTGAAATCAGCAAAAGGTTTAACGCGGTGGCGGGAAGCGGGGCCTGGAGCTGCGGGAAATGAACAGGATGCGATCTCCCTTGGGCCTTCACCTTCCCGGTTCCATTGTAACGCGGTCTTTGAGTGGGAAAACGCCAGCCCGTTGGACGCCGGCTCGTGGAGAAGAAAGCCTCCCCCAGAATTCTACCGTTTCTGGACGTATCAGAGGTAATCGGCGAAGAGTTCTCGCGATGGCCGTGGGATGACCACCTCTGACACCAACAGCCCTCTGGATCGGGCTTCCTCCGCTCCGGCCGATACTCCCGCGCGAACGTCGGCCACCGAGCCCGTCATGAGAACCAGGCCCTTTCCTCCCAAAGCCATGGCGACGTGAATTCTGAAGAGGGTGACGCGAGCGGCCTTGGCTGCCCGATCGGCGGCCGCCAGAGCTGCTGTGCCACTGAATGTTTCGATAACCCCCAGAGCCCCCGCGTGATCGTGATCAAGAACGACTGATTGCCCCAGGGCCGGAAATACCGATTCGTGCACGTTCGGGATCAAAAGTTCGTCGATGACGGAATCCCGCGCTGCGGCGAGCCCCGCCTGCAAAGCCGCCTGGACGTCGCTGACCAACCCACCAACGATGATGAGGTATTTACCAGAGCAAATGGTCCTAGCGATGAGAAGGTCCACAGAGGCTGCCTTCAGCATCACGTCTTCCACTTCGTAGCCAACGCCGACGCTCGACAGTTCAACGGCCGCGATGGCTCGCCCGGTGGGTTGAATTTCTGCCATCGTTGTCTCCTTTTCCTTTCTATATTCCGATGCTGTGGCGGCAGGGCGATTTCAAACCGAATATGTTACTCACTTTCAATCCAGATAATTCCATCGGTGATCGCACTCACCCGTCCCGCAATGGAGGCGTGCACAGGGGCGCCCAGCGCTGGTTTGCCATTGGCCCGGGGCGGACGTCCGATCATCTGACCTCGTTCCACCCTGTCACCAACCTGCACGATTGGCTCGCAGGGTACTCCTACGTGTTGCTTCAGCTTAATTCCCACACGCCGCGGCGTAACAGTCCGTTCCACAAGCGGTCCCACGTTGGGATAGACTGTTAACCCCAGCTTCCGCATCAATCTGGCGGTAGGAGCGCGGCGGTTTTTGAGCAACTGGTCCGCTCTCTCGGGAACGAACGGCGGGTTTTCCCATCGCCGTTTCTCCGCAAGGATCCGACGCTTGTTCTGCGCGCAGACGTTCTTGGGGTCAAGGTCTTCGGGGCAGGAGTACAGGCTACACAGATTGCATTCGCAGCAAAATGCAGTGCCCTGGACATTCGCTTCTCCCACCAGATTGAAGCCCAGGCTGCGCATGGCCCGGTGGGGTTCGATGGGATGCCCGAGGAGCCAGCGCGGGCACAATTCCGTGCAAAAACTGCATTGATCACAGGCCGACCGGCCAATCCTGGCGATTTGTTTCCAGTCCTGACGGCGCCGCCGAATGACGATGTGATCATGAGGAAGAACGATAACACCCCCGGTCGTTTTATCCACGAGAGCCTGGGGGTTCTCTTCCAGATACCCCATCATCACCCCACCCACCATCAACTGGGGATTCTCCACCGTTGCACCGCCAGCCAGCTCGAGGCATTCCGCAAGTGTCACCCCTACCGGCACGCGGAGAGTCACAGGCTCCCTCACCGCCCCCGCAATCGTCAGATATTTTTCCACGACCGGCTGTGAAGCGGCCTGGGCCACGTTGAACGCTGTCTCCACGTTGATCACGACAGCTCCCACGTGCAGGGGAATTCCCCCAGGCGGAATGATGCGTCCCAACGCCTCGTAGACAAGAATGAATTCGTCACCCGACGGATAGGCGTCGGGCAGAGGAACGATCTCCACCCGCGGAGGAATCATCCGTTCCAGCTTTTCGATAACATCGTGGTACTTCCCTTTGATGCCGATGACGCCGCGCTCCGCTCCCACCAGTTGCATGGCGATCTGGAGGCCTTCCAACACGATCTCCGTGTAATCACGGAGAATCTCTTTGTCCTTATGCAGCAGCGGCTCGCACTCGGCCGCATTGATGAGCACAGTGTCGGCTCTGGCGGAAAATTTCACATGCGTCGGGAACCCGGCCCCTCCGGCCCCCACCACACCGGCCTCGAAAATGTGTTCCACCGAGACGTTCATCTCTTTCGCGCCTGCATCGTCGAGGATTGCCAGCCGGGGGTTCGTTTCCCGGCGAGAGAAATCTGTCGGAGAAAAACGAAAAAAACGCGGGAAGACTTTTTTCAATCTTAGCTCAAAGCAACTCCGCGATGAATTCCTGCCCTCGTCCCCGGCAATTCTCTTTGGCCGAGAAGCTGCGCAGAAATTGCACACCGCAACCGAACGGACCGCGAGCCATTCTCTGCAAATATTTCCCGGCCGGCGGGCAAGTCAAAGGGTAACTCATGCCTTCCCGGCCACCGCACAGGTGGCATTTCGCGGCTTTTCCCCCGGGTTTTGCCGGGCAGCGCGGCGAAAAATGGGTTTTGGCATCGCTTGTGCTTAATACAGTGAACAGGTCGGCGCCGGCCTGAAGATGGAAGATGAATGCCGAGGTGTATCGGACACAAGAGTAACCCCGAAATGAGGAGGACACCACCATGCGTGCTCAACAATTTTTGACGATTTTAACTGGACTGGCTCTTCTGGTACTTCCCGCGATCGCGCGGGCCAGCGAGCCCGAAGCGGGAAATACCTCAGCCCCGGCTGTTGCCCCCTCACCGGGAGCCGCCGTTTCCAAGTTGGCGGAACTCCGCGCCGAATGGTTCCGCACCATGGCAGCTCTGGCCGAGGAGCAGGCCAAGCCCCAACCCGATAGCCAGCGCGTCGCGGAGCTCCAGGCGAAACTTCGTGACCTTCGTGCAGAGTGGGTCAAAGCTGCTCCTACCCCGGTCGGAAACCCCGTTGCGGGCGTGTGCCCGTGGGGTGGGCCCGGCCTCGGGTTGGGATTGGGTCGGGGGCCTGGATACGCGATGGGCCTGGGACCCGGTCGTGGACCTGGTCCGGGGTTTGCACCAGCGTTTCCCGGTTTTGGCCCTCGACGAGGCCGTGGATACGGCATGGGTGGCCCCGGTCGTGGCATGGGTCTTGGGCCCTACTACGTGGACCGCAACGGCAATGGCGTCTGTGACTACTACGAATTCCGCTGGGGATGGTGAAATAAGTTCGGAAGTCCGTGGTTGACAGCAACAAGTTTCCGGTCTTACAACGGCGGGAGATTGACCAGGTCTCCCGCCTTTTTCACGGATATTCGGGAACTCCATAACTGTTATGAAGCACACGTCCGCTTTACCGCCAACAACTCTGCTCCTGCCTTCTCCCGTACTTGAGGCACCCACGCGAACCGACGGGAGAATGTTTAAAGGCCCTCGAAGCGGGATGCTGGCCGTCGGGTTACTGCTTGCACTGGCAGTGCTTTTTGTCACCTGGCAGTGGCACGAATGGCAAACAGACCGAATCGCTGCAGAAGAAGTGGTCCGGGGCCAGGCTGAGGCCCTGGCCAAGGCCGTCATTGGAGCAATCCGTTCCCATCGGCGACTGGGGGCCTTTTTCGATCAGCAGATTCAGGTGGTCCTGGATGAGTTGGTCGATTCCCACGACGTTCTGGCAGCGGGAATTGTCGATAAAAACCGCCGGTTCATACTTCGCGCCGGAACCAACTTCGCGGAGCTTCCCCCCGACGATTGGGCCATGCTGCCGGAGGGTTTTCTCATCCGGAAGACTTTCGAGCTTCCGCCGCTTCCACCGGAAGGACCGGGACGCGGTCGAGGCTTCGGTTGGGGGCGGTGGTTCCGCGACGCTGTGGAAGAGGAAAATCCCAGTCCTTTCTCGCATGGGGGAGTCTTCTCTGTGATCCTGCTTCTGGATCGTTCCGATAACGACGCGCAGCTCCGTCGGGCCGCGATCAGTCGGCTCATCGCGGTGGGGACGGGCCTGGGCTGTTTCGGGCTGCTCGCTCTCGCGTGGGGCTTGGCCGCCAGAGCTTTGACCGCGGAACACGAGCGTCGACTGGCCGAACTGCGGGCCAAACACTACGAGGAATTGGGCCAGGCCGCGGCCGGCCTCGCGCATGAAACCCGCCATCCCCTGGGGCTCATCCGCGGTTGGGCCCAGAAGCTCGCGCAGAGTGAAAACCCGCAGTCCCCGATTGCCCACGAAGCCCGCCTGATCATGGAAGAGTGCGATCGGCTGGCCGCGCGTTTGACGCAGTTTCTGACTTTTGCAAAACCGTATCGACCGCGCTGGGAGGTGGTTCATCCGGAACCGATCATTCGGGAACTTCTGACACTCCTGGAACCGGATTGCGAAGCCAAAGCCGTTCGCTGTCACTATCAACCGCCTGACCGCCCGATCGCTTTTTGGGCCGATCCCGAGCTGTTTCGTCAGGCCCTCTTCAATCTGTTGCACAATGCGGTCAAGTTCACACAACCGGGCACCGCTGTCGAAATCAACACGCGTGTGGTGTCTAACGCCTGTACAATTGAGGTGATAGATCACGGGCCGGGGATCAAGCCGGAGCAGCTTCCCCGCCTGTTTACGCCGTATTTTTCGACTGATCCTCAGGGGAGTGGATTGGGATTGGCCCTGGTCCGCAAGGTCGTGGAGGCCCACGGCTGGGATATTCGGTACCAAGCGCTTTCAGAGGGTGGTTCCGTTTTTCAGATCATTATTCCCCTGCACAGTCGAAAACCCACGCCGATCCCGGAAAGGCCCGTAGACAGCGGAGTCAACACTCTCGACCCGGAGAATCTGGCAACAGCTCCCGAGTCTCGTGATAGCATGGGATAGAAGAGTCCTGAAAAAGACAATGGAATGCGATTCTCGTTATTTCTGCAAGCGCCAATGGTGGGAGAAAGACCCGTAACATTGGCACCTGATGCCCATGCGTGGTAACTCTGGCAAACAGCGTTTGATCCTGATCGTGGATGACGACGAGGCCCACCGCAGGCTTTTTGCAGAGGTGGTGCACTCGCTGGGGTTTCGCGTTGCCGAAGCAGGCTCAGCCGAGGAAGCCTGGGATCGCATTGCGGATGAGCATCCCGGTCTCATCCTTCTGGACGTTCGTTTGCCGGGCAAATCAGGTCTGGAAATTTTGCCGGATCTGAAGAAAAAGCACCCTGAAATCCCGATCGTTCTGATCACCGCTTACGGTGACGTTCGCGAGGCGGTGGAAGCGATGAAGATTGGGGCCGTCGATTATCTCCTCAAGCCCGTCGATCTTGAAGAACTGGAAGCCGTCATTCTTGACCACGTGGGGCGTCCTGACGAGCTTGCCTCGAAATCGCGTTTACCGCCCCTGCCTTCCAACGTAGTGTGCGTGAGTCCGGCATTTCAAAAAGTTTTGGAAACGGCCTATCTCGTGGCGCAATCCGACGCTCCGGTTCTGATCCTTGGCCCAAGCGGCAGCGGGAAGGAGGTGGTGGCACGACTCATCCGCGACTGGAGTGCTCGGCGGGAGGGTCCCTTCGTTGCCGCCAATTGCGCGGGTTTGCCGGAATCACTCGTCGAGAGCGAGCTTTTTGGGCATGTCGCAGGGGCATTTACCGGGGCAACCGCGGACCGCATGGGGTATTTTCGGGCAGCGCACGGGGGCACCCTTTTTCTTGATGAAATTGGGGAATTGCCCCTTACCGTTCAGGCAAAGCTATTGCGGGCTCTGGAAACCGGCGAGATCATCCCCGTCGGGAGTGAAAAGCCTGTGAAGACGGACTTCCGACTTCTCGCGGCTACCAACCGTAATCTCGAGGAACTTGTTAAAGCCGGGCGGTTTCGCGAAGACCTCTATTTCCGCATCAACGTGGTGGAACTAACTATCCCACCGTTGAAGGATCGCCGTGAGGATATTCTGCCGCTGGCCGAGTTTTTTGGTCGCCAGTTTGCCCGCCAGCCTGTGCGATTTTCGCCCCAGGCGATGGCCGCTCTGCTCTCCTATCACTGGCCGGGAAATGTGCGGCAACTGCGAAACGCGATCCAGCGGGCGTGTTTGCTGGCGCAGGGGAATATCATCCTTCCGGAGCATCTTCCGTCCGAGGTGGCCGCCCTGGCGTCTTCGGCGCATCGAGCGCCCCAAGAATCTGAGGAAGGGCGTCTGTCGGCAGTGGAAAGGGCGACAATCCTCTCCACCCTTGCCGAGTGCGGCGGCAACCGAACGCTGGCCGCCCGAAAGCTGGGCATCAGCCGCCGAGCGCTCATCTACAAGCTCAAGGCGTTGGAAGCCCTCTCTCCCCCAAGCGGTAACGACCAGTCTCGTTAAAACACACACGTTGTCGCGCGCAAAAAAAGGGGTGATTGTTTCACCCCTACCCAAAGTTCACCAGGGACGGACAGATGGGCCCGATGTCATCCCATACCAGACAAACGGCTGGCAGAGGTCATGGCGCCTGGGTGGCCGGTGCTGCCTGACCCTGCCGCGCAGTCCGCTGACCTGCTCGCCCTTGAGCACGCGCTGCCTGAGGTTTGGCCGGTGGAGTTTCCGGAGCCTTGAGGACCGGCTTGGTGGCAGGCTGGGTTAACGGCTCGCCGTCGAGCGGCGGCTGAAGTTTACTCAGGTCCACCCCAAACCGGGCCAGGATGGTGGGAGCGATGTCCTGCCGCATGCCATCCCGCTTCACCAGGGGATCATTGGTGGCGAGGAAGATATAGGGAGCATAACGGTGGGTTTTAGCACCTTCATCGAAGCCGTGGTCTGCCGTCACGTAAATGAGGGTCTTATCGTACAGCCCGAGCTCTTTCAGCTTTTCCACGATCTTGCCCAGCCACGCGTCGTTGGAAATGAGGGCATCGTTGTACTCCTTGGAGTTTTCTCCGAAGCGATGCCCCTGATGATCGACGGAGGCAAAATGCACAAAGAAGAAGAATGGTTTGTCGCGGTATTTTTCCAAGAGCTCAATGGCCCGCGAACCTACTTTCTTGTCCTCCATCAATCCATATTCCCAAACATCGCAGGACTTGTGCATGGTGTAGTACGGCGACCCTTCAAAAACGAGATATTTGACACCGTTTTCTTCCACAATCCGACCAATGACCTGGCGACCGGCGCCGGGTTGGGCTGGTTGCGCAGGTTTCTGCTGAGCTTGCTTCTGGGCCGCCCGATTACCCTGAGCCTGCTGTTTTTGCCGGGCTTGTTGCCGGGCCTGCGCCTGCTGCTTCGCTTGCCCCTGACGCTGGCTCTGTATCTTGGCCGCTTCCTCGTCCGTGAGCTGCCGCTTGAACGGTTCCCGGATTTCTCCGCAGTGCTCCCGTTTACCGATTACGGCGACACACACGAAATCGGGGCCGAAATGCTCTTTGAGACGTTCAAAAACGCTCAGGCCCTTGGGAACATCCCGATATCGTCCATTGCTGTACACCCCGGTGACTTCAGGATTGTAGCCGGTAAGAATCTGCGTCCACCCGGCCTTGGTATCCGTCGCCCCGGTGATCACGTCAATGTTGACCAGAGCACCTTCTTTGGCGAGCTTCTGGAGATTGGGAAGTTCCCCGCGCTGCAAACACTCCATCACGTGTGCCCGCTGAGCACCATCCCATCCGATGAGGATGATGTTCCGTGGTTTTGCCACCTTGGCGGACTCTTCCGCAAAAATCGGACGGCCCCATAACAGCATGGAGGCCAGGGCCAGGAGCACCAAAGGCCGAACAAACCGCTTCATAGCGTCACCTCCCGAATCGTTGAGAACCTACCGCTAACCACTTGGGAAACCTGTCAGCGAACAGCCGACTTCGTACGCCGAACGATCCGGCCTCGGCCGGATGAGAAGCCTTCGTCAACTTTATTGCGCCGGTGGAATAACGCGCACAGGGCGACAAAATTAACCCGGGCGGATCATGTCCATTTGTGTCTGGTAGAATTTGTGTCTGGTAGAACTGACGGCTTGTCGATCTTTGAAACCCCCGTCTCGCCGACACATGCCAGGCCATTGGTCAATCCACCGGCGAGGCACGCTGGCGGTTTTGGGCCCTGCCATCAGTGAGCGGCACTCCAGCGCCCCCCGGTAAACCGCGGCGCTTGGGTCCTTTTTTGTCCTGGCTCTTTCGGGTTAAATAACTCTTTTTGTTCCCGGTTTCGTGAGGTGCCCCAGCACCGGCTGGGCAAACGCTCGGAAAAACAGACGGCTTCCCAGACGACTCGGTGCGGGTTGCTTGTGTTCCTTCGGGGATCAGTTTGCAGGAGGCGCCGGGCCAGGGCGTCTGACAACCTCACGGGTTTAAGGTTTGCCTGAGCGATTGACGCCGGATAAGTTGGAATTTTTCCATAGTAGGGGCAATTCACGAATTGCCCCCTACAGGCCCTGTATTTGTGCCGTAATTTTGCGAAAACAGCCCAATAAGAAGATCTTTTGGAGTATTTCGCCATGAATGATTGCCCACGACGCAACCATAAATCCGAGCACGACATGCTGCTTTCCGGTCGACGGATTCTGCCTCCCGGGATCAAAGGGGGTGAGACCGCCGCCGACCTCATCGACCAGTGCTTTTTGGCGTACAACGCTGGAAGATTGAGAGAGGCCCTTCAGCTCTTTACCCGCAAAATGCTTGAGCCAGAGGTTACCGTGGGTATTTCTCTGGCTGGAGCACTCACCCCCGCCGGGTTGGGGGCTTCCTGCATTGTCCCGTTGATTGAGGCCGGGTTCGTGGACTGGATCGTGAGTACGGGGGCCAACCTCTACCACGACCTTCATTTCGCGTTCAATTACAAACTGGTGGCCGGGGACTTCCGTTACGACGATCGCTACCTTCATGAGGTGGGTGTCGTGCGGATCTACGATGTGCTCCTTTCCCTGGATGAGTGCTTGATTGAGACGGACCGCCGAGTCCAGGAAATGCTTGTTCGCCCCGAATTTCAGGGCCGACTCACCACCGCTGAACTGCACCATTACATGGGGAAGTACGCGGCAGAAGCCGAGGACAAGGCGGGGCTTCCCCACGTGTCCGTGCTGGCGGCGGCCTACCGGTGCGGCGTGCCCGTTTACACGAGTTCCCCGGGAGATTCCACCATCGGGATGGTCGCTGCCGCTGAGCGATTCCGCGATTCCCAACTTGTCCTCGATCCGCTCGCCGATGTTAACGAGACGGCGGCCATTTATTACTGGTCGAAGCAGGAAGGACGCCGCTCGGCGGTGGTCATTTTCGGCGGAGGAAGTCCCAAGAATTTCGTACTCCAGACCGCCCCCCATGTGACCGACATTCTCGAGATCGAAACAAAAGGACACGATTACTTTTTGCAATTTACCGACGCGCGACCGGATACCGGCGGGCTGTCGGGAGCTACCCCCCAGGAGGCGGTAAGCTGGGGAAAGGTCGATCCCGATCGCGTGCCGGATTCGGTGGTCTGTTACATCGATTCCACCGTCGCCATGCCGCTTTTGGCGTCGTATGCCCTGACCCGGTGCTCCCGCCGCCCCCTCAAACGGTTGTTTGAAAGGCGGGAAGAACTCGTCCAGGAACTGCGAAACGAATTTCTCCGACGTCATGGATTCTCGGCGCAATCGGCTGAGTGAGAGCAGAACTCCGCCGGTCCTTGACGGACGAGAAAAGAGCGTCCCGACCGCCATACCGCCTATAATTGATGCGTGATGAGCGCGCAATCCAAAGTGACGGTCCGTCTCACACCGGTGGGGCGTTACTATGCGTTCCTGGTGGTCGGGATCTTTCTGGCCGCCATGGTGCGGCAGGTCAATTTGTTGCTTCTTTTGTCGGGGCTTATCGCTGCGCCTTTGTTTTTGAGTTGGCGAATGGCGCGGCGGAATATCCGCCACCTGACCGTCCGACGGCGGATTCCTCCGCGGGTGTGCGCGGGGGACCTGCTGGTCGTGGATCTCGAGTTGGAACTCCTGCCGCGTCGCGGCCGAGCGTGGATGGTCTCCGTCTCGGACCGTATTCGGCGTGATGGCTCGTCATCTGGCTCGAGTGAAGAATGCGTTCGCGTGTTTTTCCCCTATGTGGATGGCACGAGCCCCAGGACGCTCGCCTACCGAGGCAGAATCGCCCGACGAGGATGCTACAGGCTTGGGCCAATTGTTCTGGCGACTCGCTTCCCCCTGGGATTATTTGAGGCTCGTTGCCAGTTGGACATCTATGATCAGATCAGTGTATGTCCCCGGCTTGGCAGGCTCACCGAGAATTGGAATCGGCGCCACCATTTCACGTACGAAGGCGGCAGCCGCTCCGAACGGTGTGCAGATCGGGTGTCGGGCGATTTTTACGGGTTGCGAAGCTGGCAGACCGGCGATAGTCCACGGCTGGTCCACTGGCGCAGCTCCGCCAGGCACGGGAAACTTCTGGTCCGGCAGTTCGATCGACCCCGTGAGCAACATCTCACCGTCCTGCTCAATCTGTGTTGCAGCGCCAGTCAGCACGAGCGTCATGACGCGGTCAAAAACGAACAGGATGTGGAAAAGGCGATCAGTTTTGTCGCCACGGTGATCCACGATCTCTGCCGGAAGGGCGGACGCTCCCTCCTTCTGGGTGTCAGCGCGGAGGATATCGTGTGGTTAGGCGGACCGGCTTCGCCCGGGTTTTTGGAACGGGCCATGGACGTTCTGACGAGGGTTGAATTATCGGAAACGGATCGCCTGGTCACTTTGTTCGCAGAGGCCCGTCGGAGAAGTCCCCAGCACGCCGATTTTCTCCTGGTCACCACAAGTCCTCTGCGATTTCGACCTGGTCTCGCCCGCGATCTGGGAGGCCCGTCCGGGAGGAGGAACGCCCCGGCAACACGTCCCGGGCAGTCGAGCACCCTCGTTCGAGATATTCGGCTGGAAGTCATTGATGTCACTTCTGGAAATCTTGAGGACATTTTCGAATACCAAAACGTTGCCAGATCGTGACGGGCCGAGCGCGATGAACATGGACGCACGCCCACGGACCGCCAGCATCCGGCTCACGCGCTTACTGCAGATCAACATGGCGGCACTGGCCGCCTTGGGGACATTCCTGCTGGCGATGGGCCAGCAGTCGCGCTGGCTGATGTCGCTGGCTTTGGTTTCGTCACTTGCCAGTTTGCTTCTGGTGGATTTGGTGAGAATCTTTTCCCTTCCCAGATGGCTCACCAACATCCTCTTGATTGTGGCGCTCGTGATAACAGGATTTGACGTGCTCCGCTACACAGGGCCACTCCATGTGCTCATCGTGGCCAACCTCCTGGTCTACATTCAGTGCGTTTTGCAGTTCCAGCGAAAAGACGTGCGGATTTACCGTTATTTGCTCATGCTGAGCATTTTTCAGGTCGTCTCCGCCTGCGCTTTTTTTCACGGGGTTGTTTTCGGGCTATTGCTGGTCGTCTATCTCATTCTGGCCCTGACGGCACTCCTGCTGGTGACGTACTTTGGCGAATGGGACGCCCAGGGGGGCAGCCGAAAGATGGATTCTCGGACCACTCAGCAAAGCCAGTCATGGCCGCTCTTTATCAGTGTGGTGGCTGATCCACCCGATCCGCGTGCGCCGATAGGCATCAATTGGGGACTGCTGGGCAGGCTGGCCCGCGTTGTGGTGAGTTCCGCCCTGTTCAGTGGTCTTGTCTTCTTTGTTGTGCCGCGTCTCAGCACCCGCCCCTGGCCGGGTATTGCGCCCGCACCTGTCCGAACGGTGGGTTTCGATGCTGCGGTAACCCTGGAAGAAGTGGGGGATCTCCTCGACGACCCTACCCCTGTCATGCGGGTGGAGGTCGCAACACTCGATGGAAAACCTTTGGGTTACGTGGGCCCGCTCTATCTGCGAGGCGGATCGCTCCCGGTCTACTACGAGAAACACTGGTCCCTCAATCCCTTCTTCGTCCAGAACGAGATTCGTCCTCTTCAACCGCTGTTTCGTGGACCGGGGCAGTCGCTTTTTTTGCAAAGAATCGTCCTGGAGAGAACGCAAGGTCCAGAAGTTTTCGCCATCTGGCCGGCGGGTAAATGGGACGACTCCCACCTGCTTTACGATCCCGAGCGTACGCGCGTTTTGCGGGTGACGGAAGAGAATCGCCGCGCCACGTATGAGATGACCACCTCAGCTTTGGAGTTCGGCCGCCAGGCCGATCTTGTCCCGGCCACGGACCCGGTGCGGCTGGCCCCTTTTTTGCAGCTTCCCTGGATCATTTTCCAGCCGGACTGGTGGGGCGGGCGTTTCGTGGTCCATCGTGAGCTGTATTACAGACGGGGGTGGGATCGTTTGGAGCAACTCGCCGCCAAGTGGGCCAAAGAGGCCCCCTGGCCTGAGGGAGATCACTTTCACATCGCCAAGCATTTTGAGCAGATTCTGGCGTTTTCCGGTGAGTTTCAGTACTCTACCGAGGCCGTGTCACGCGATCCCGAGCTCGATCCCGTGGTGGATTTTCTCACTGAGACTCGGAAGGGACACTGCGAGTATTTCGCCACGGCTCTGGCCCTCCTTCTTCGTTGCCGGGGAATTCCCACGCGGATTGTCATCGGATACAAAACGGAGGAATTCAACACCCTGGGCGGATTTTATCAGGCTCGACAGCGTGATGCCCATGCGTGGGTGGAGGCTTATCTCAGCCCGGACAAACTCACTCCGGAATTGGTACAAGACCGGCCTTCCCAAGTGTGGCAATACGGGGCGTGGCTTCGCCTGGATCCCACCCCACCGTCGGCCAGTCGTGCGAACGCAAACCAAACCTTCTGGCAACGCCTCTGGAGTACCTACACGTTTCTCGATTACCTCTGGCTGAAGTACGTCATGCAACTGGACAGGGTTACTCAGCAGGCAGAGGTCTACCGCCCGGTGCGGCGTCGCGTTCAGGAGGGAGTGGCAACGCTCGTCCGTCCGGAGCGGTGGCGCGAATTGGTGGAATCCGTCAATGCAGCAGTACGCCGGGCCCTGGTGGAGTTTTCCCAGTGGCGCATGGTCGGTGCCAGCTTGGTGGTTGTCGTCCTGAGCGCGTTCGGGATGCTTTGGGTGTGGCGGGATCCTTTACGCCGGATTTGGATCATCCGAAAGCTGCCGGTTCGCCGGAGCTGGTCTCCGCTGGGGAATCATGTGATCGTCCAAGTCCATGGCGAGCTCCAGAGGCTGCTTCAGCGGGCTCACTCGCCGCGATTACCCGGCGAAACCCCCCGAGCCTTTGTGGAACGCGTGGCCCAGCTTCAGCTTGCCGGCGGATTCTCCGAGTGTGACGGGTGGACTGCGTCCGCCCGGCGGATCGTGGATCTCTATTACCGATTTCGATTCGGCGACCACGCACC